>Ga0326727_10001663_pt1 | contig 80687 bp, 46 predicted proteins | sample MB2enrmetagenome_FD_207643 | JGI IMG/M metagenome (GOLD analysis project Ga0326727, IMG submission 207643) | Lab enriched peat soil microbial communities from McLean, Ithaca, NY, United States - MB29MY | ecosystem: Environmental > Terrestrial > Soil > Wetlands > Peat | place: USA: New York... | reverse complement strand
TCTTCAGTTGGCCGCCGCTGCCTTCACGGCGAAGCTCTGTGCCAGCGCGGGCGCGGCAGCATAGTCGCTGTTGCCGGCCTGCGCGGCATGAAGCACGCAAGTACCCGCCGTGAGCAGCGAGGCCGTGTTGCCCGAAACCGTACAGACCGTGGTTGTGGTGGACGTATAAGCGACCGCCAAGCCGGAAGTGGCCGTGGCCGTCAGAGTTAGTTGCGACCCGGCGTACTGCGTACCGGTAATCGCCGGGAAGGTAATGGTTTGCGCGATCAGATGCACGCTGAAGCTTTGCGCAACCATCGAAGCGGCGGCGTAAAGTGTGTTGCCCGCCTGGTTGGCGTGCAGCACGCAGGTTCCCGGTGCGAGCAGCGAGGCCGTGCTGCCTGAGACGGTGCAGACGGTGGGCGTGGTGGAAGTGTAGGTAACCGCCAGGCCGGAAGTGGCCGTGGCTGTCAGAGTTACCTTCGACAAGGCATATTGTGTGCCGGTGATAGCCGGGAAGGTGATGCTTTGTTGGGCCTTGACCACGGTGAAGTCCTGCGCGAGCGTCGGTGCGGGAGAGTAGTCGCTGTTGCCCGCCTGCGCGGCGTGAAGCACGCATGTGCCTGGAACGAGCAGCGAGGCCGTGAAGCCTGAGACAGTGCAGACCGTCGGGGTGATGGAGGTGATGGTGACTGGCAAGCCGGAGGTGGCCGTGGCCACCAGCGTGATCTGCGTCAGGGCAAACGGAGTTTGCGTGATGGCCGGGAAGGTCATCTTCTGCGCCACCAGATGCACGGCGAAGCTCTGCGCCACCGTGGGCGCTGCCGCGTAAATGCTGTTGCCGGCCTGCGCGGCATCAACGACGCAGGTGCCCGCAATCAGCAATGATGCCGTCGAACCCGAGACAGTGCAGACCGTGGGCGTGGTGGAAGTGTAGCTAACCGCCAGGCCCGAGCTGGTCGTGGCCGAAAGCGTCAGTTGCGACAAGGCATACTGCGTTCCAGTGATGGCCGGGAATGTAATCGTCTGCGGAACGGCATGAACGGCGAAGCTCTGCGCGAGAGTTGGCGCAGCCAGGTAGTCGCTGTTGCCCGCCTGCGCGGCGTGAAGCACGCAGGTGCCCGGAACCAGCAGCGACAGCGTGCTGCCAGAGACGGTGCAGACTGTGGTTGTGGTTGAGGTGTAGCTGACCGCCAGCCCGGAACTGGCCGTGGCTGAAAGCGTCAGTTGCGTCAAGGCATACTGAGTTCCGGTGATGGCAGGGAAGGTGATGGTCTGGGGGGCTTTGGTCACAGTGATGGGCGCACTGCCGGTGGCCGTGTAATAGATCGAAGAGCTTGAAGAATCCGGCGTGTAACTGGCCGTCAGCGTGTCGCCGCCCACTGCCAGAGCCCCGGCGGAAACGTTGATGGTGGCGCTGCCGCTCGTCAGAACTGTCGCAGCAGAGACATAACCGCCGCCAGTCAACATTACTGTGCCAGTGGGCGCGGGAGTTCCACTGAGGGTCACGGTGAGAGAAAGCGCCTGGGCTGTTGTGATGGTTGACGAGGATGGCGTCAACATTACTGTTGGCGTCGTCTTGACGGGGATGCTGATGGTGTAGGCGGCGGTTGCCACAGCGCTGCTTGAATAGCCAGAGGCCGTCGCTATCGCCTCAATCGTTTCTGATGCCGAGACGCTGATCGGACCGCTGTACTGAGCCGAACTCGTTGTTGGTGTCGTCCCATTGGTGGTGAAGTAGATAGCTGCGCTCTTGGTCTTATCGGAGATCGTTACCGTCTGTGCAGCATAGTAGGTTCCAGCGGCCACACTGAAGGTTGGTGTCGCGGCTGCCGGTAGGGGAGGCGAATACTCCCAAAGGTCGTTGAGATTGCCGACATTTCCGCTTGAATCATTTCCATACCCTCCAAAAAGCCAGAGATTGCCACCGCGATCGACCCAACTGCTTGCGCCTACGCGGCTGCTAGGGGTATTTCCTGCAGCAGGCGCACCGAACGTTCCATAGACCCCGGCTTGGCCGCAGTAGTAATATCCATTCGACACTGCGCAGTTGCTACCAACCGTATTGTTTCCCCCCATCCATGTCCATTCGCCGGCGGATGGGTTGAACTCCCAAAGGGCATTGAGAAAGTCCTCATTATAGTCTGCTCCGCCAAAGAGCCACAGGTTGCCGCTGCCGTCGATCCAACTGGATGCATTGGTCAGACTGCCGGGAGCATTTCCGGCGGCAGGAGAACCTAGCGTCCCGTATGATCCCGAGATGTCGCTACAAGCATAGTCACCACACGGCACGGTGTTGCTTCCGCCCATCCATGCCCATTCCTGTGTGGAAGCGCCAAGCTCCCAAAGGTCGTTAAGGTCTCCTTGGGTTCCCGGAGGCATCCCCATCTCCTCCCACCAGTTCCAGAGGGCGCCGGTAGTGCCGGTCGAATCCAGACCTTGCCCTCCCAAGAGCCAGAGATTGCCGCTGCGGTCGATCCAGGAGGAAGCATAGGCGCGGGCGCCGGGGGTGTTTCCGGCAGCAGCTGTGCCCGGCGTGCCATACGCACCAGATTGATCGACTGTGTTGTTCCTGCCCATCCATGTCCACTGGACCGGAATTGTGGAAGGATTGAATTTCCAGAGATCGTTGGTGAGGCCGGTGAAGTCATCCCATAAGTACTCATCGCCCCCCATTCCTCCAAAGAGCCAAAAATTGCCACTGCTATCGGTCCAATTGTTTGCGCCGGCTCTGCCTCCGGGGACGTTTCCGGCAGCAGGCGTGTCCAACGTACCGTACACGCCCGACTGAGCGCTGCTGCTGTTCACCGCACTGCTCCCGCTCATCCACGACCATTCTTTTGTGGAAGGACTGAACTCCCAAAGGTCGTTCAAACTGCCGCCGTTGCCGGATGCGTCATAACCATATCCCCCAAAGAGCCAGAGATTGCCGCTGCCGTCGATCCAGCCGCTCGCCGCGTATCGGCCTCCGGGGATGTTTCCAGACACAGCAGCATCAAGAGAGCCGTAGACTCCGGGCTGGCCACCGCTGCTGCCCACTGTGCTGCTCCCGCTCATCCAGGTCCATTCGCTTGTGGCGGGATTGAACTCCCATAGATCGTTGAGGGCGCCTTGAGCGCCGGTTGAATCATAACCATATCCACCAAAGAGCCAGAAATTGCCGCTACCATCGGTCCAGAAAGTGGCATTCTGCCGCGCTCCCGGAATGTCTCCGGCGACAGAGGTGCCTAGAGCGCCATAAACTCCCGCCTGTGAAGCGCTGCTGCTGCCGCCCACCCATGCCCACTCGCCAGCCGCTCCCGAAGATGTGGAAGAGGAGATGGTATAGGTCGCGGATGCCATTGCGCTGTTCAAATAGCCGCTCGCGATTGCGATCGCATTGATTGTTTCCGTAGACGAAACGGAGATTGGGCTGCTGTAGACAGTCGAACCAGTGGTTGGCGTGGCTCCGTTGGTGGTGTAGTAAATCGTTGCGCCCGACGTTGCATCGGAGATGGTCACCGTTGCCGCATTGTATGTTCCGGAGGGAAGATTGAAGGCCGGCATGGCGGCGGCTGTGGTTGGCAAAGCGGCGCCCGTCCCGGATAGGTATACGATTTGCAGCGATCCGGAGGCGTTATCGACGATATTGAGCTGCGCCGTCAGCGATCCAGTGGTCACCGGAGTGAATGTTACTGAAATTATGCAGTAGCTTCCCGCGGCCAGCGACGAACCGCAGGACGTAGTATCAGCGAACGAAGCGGCGTTTGTCCCCGTCACGGTAATGCCGGAGATGCTGAGCGCGGCGGTTCCTGTATTGCTGAGCGTGGTGATTAGCGCCGTAGAGGAGGAACCGACTGTTGTATCAGAGAAGTTGAGGCTGGTGGAGGAAAGGCCTGCTATCGGCGCAATGGGAGTGGCGCCGAGGGCAACTTTCCGAATAACGTTATTGCTTGAGTCGGCGATGAAAAGGTTGTTCAACGAGTCCACAGCCACACTGCTCGGCTGATTCAGTTCGGCATCCCAGGACGAGCCGCTGTCTCCCGAATAGCCTTGAATGCCGTTGCCCACTACCGTGGTGATGATGCCATTCGTGTCCACTCTGCGAATGACATTGTTCAATTGGTCCGCGATATAGAGGTTGCCAGAAGTATCGACTGCTATATTCTCAACTAAGTTCAGTTCGGCGTTCGTTGCCTGCCCGCCGTCTCCTGAGAATCCTTTGACTCCGTTGCCCGCCACCGTCGTAGTAATGCCGCTCGTACTCAACTTGAGTATGCGGTAATTATAACTGTCTGCAATATAGACGTTTCCTGTGGCATCCACAGCTACGCTCGAGGGGTAATACAACTCCCCGGTCCCGGAACCGTAATTGCCGTTTCCAGCTACCGCGCTAATGGTTGTTCCGTCAGCGGTCACTTTCCGAATAACATTGTTTCCTTCGTCAGCAATGTAGATGTTGTTATTAGCATCCACGGCGATACCGTTGGGATCCACCAATTCATTGCTCCAACCAGTGCTTGTAACTGGTCCACTGAGTGTCGGAGTACCACAATCCGTGGTGATATACGTCACAATGTTACACAGGCCATTGCCAGCCATCGTGAGGATTGTGTCACCGATGCTCACTTCGCGAACCCTGTTATCCCCGTCCCCGACAAAGAACGTGCCTGTAAAACCAACTGCGCTTGCGATAGCCGTGGGACCGCTGAATTCCGCCAAGAGGGGATTATTTCCATCTCCCGAATAGCCACTGGTGCCGTTGCCTGCCACAGTCGTTATGATGCCTGCAGTACTTACACTACGAATGACATTATTCCCTGTGTCTGAGATATAAATATTTCCATTGCAATCCTCCAGCGTGTCTGAGCATTCAACCGCCACACCTTGCGGTCCATGCAATTCCGCACTTGTGGCCGGAATTCCATTTCCCGAATAGCCTGCCGTGCCGTTGCCCGCTAAGGTTGTGATGACACCCGAAATTGCCAATGGCGACTGACCAAACCCGTATAAGCTGACTGTCTGAGGAGATTTAGCCGCGTTATCGGCGATGCTGAGTGTGGCATTGTTTGCATTTGCCGCTTGCGGGTTGAAGGTGACCGAGATGGCGCAAGAACTTCCTGCCGCCAGCAACTCGCCACAATCCGAGGTTTCCGCGAACACAGAGGCATTTGTTCCAGCGATAGTAATACCGGAGATGGTGAGTGGAACGGCTCCAGTATTGCTGAGAGTGATGACCCTTGGCGCCGAGACGAATCCGGCGGCGGTTGTGGGGAGGGTGAGACTGGTGGATGACAGGCTCGCCACCGGCAGCGCGCCAGTGCCTGACAGGATTACGCCCAGCAAGGGCGCACCTGTACCATTATTCTGGGTAACGTAGATTTCACCTGTATTCGTGCCGACTCCTGCCGGTATGAAACCGACAGTGATGGAGCAAGAACTTCCCGCTGCCAGCGATGAACCGCAGGTTGTGGTTTCTGGAAACACAGATGCGTTGGTTTCTGCGATTCCTAAACCGGCGAGTGTGCTGGTTCCCGTGTTGCTGAATGTAACGGTTTGCGCGGAGGCCAACGACCCCACGGCAGTGGTGGGAAACGTCAGGTTCTGCGTAGCCAGCGGAGCAATTCCGGTTCCAGACACGCTGACGTCGACATAATTGGCCGCCACGCCAACATCGGTTGCTGCAACGGTTATCGTTCCACTATAAGTGCCAGCCGCAGTAGGGGTGAAATATACATTGAAGGTACAACCGCCCGTTAACCCCTTGGAGGAACAGCTACCCCAATTTATGAGGAACGCGCTGGACCCCGCCTTGGAGATGGACAAAGAGGTCGAGTATCCCTGGATGCTGACCTGTTGCATGGACTGGGAACCCAGATATGTACTGGGAAAAGTAATCGGATCTGGAGAAACCGACCCTATCTGCGCATCGAGCGCGGTAGACATCGCGAAGGCCAACAACGCCACGTAAAACAACCTATATTTGCGGAAGAAGATTGGACTAGCCACGACGATCTCCTGACTCAATGCTCCGGTTAAAATGCTTTTCCTTGCCCATCGTTCCGTTGCTTGCATTCATAACGTCCATGAGGCAGTCGGAAAATAACCGTAACTGGTCAGAAGGCATAATTATGCATTGAAACGAGTCAATCGCTGCGCCGTGTTGCTAGAATGCGTTCGGATTAGCTATGGACCATTGTGCGCCGGACGCCTTCCGTTTTCAAGCTATGCCGGTGACCATCATCACTGTTGAGTGTGATAGTCCGGCGGGTCACAAGGCAACTCTTCGCAGCGGTTGCCTGTATACGACCGGCGACGTGGCGAGTTGAACTTAGGCGGCCTTGAACGGCCCACGAAGTGAGACGGTGCAGAGACGAGTTGCATCTAGGCGGTGTCGAGCCGGCCGGCGATCAGCGCCGCGGCAGTCGAAACCGATGTGGAGGATTGCTCAGATCAGGTTCATTCCCCGATGGTATTCTCGACCGGTGTGCCTGCCGCTTGTTCTCGACCGGCCTGGTCTATGGTAGACGACCGCAATGGATGAACGTATACAGTCCCCGGGAAATATTTTAGATTTCGGACGCGGATGTGAACAAAATCACCTAATCTTGCTCGGATAGGCTACGGCCACTGCGGCGTGCCGCAGCGCATCTGCAATTTCGATGCGGAAAACAACCACTTAATCCTGTTTGATTTATGACCGAACAGCCGTAAATAACGTCCTCTCCTGCCCTCACATAGAAATGAGGTATCCCCGGCAATTCGTATCCCGCAAATTACCTCGGTTAGCAGGGGCTCATCAACAATCTGACCAAACCTGCCGATAAGGAAGAGGAAAGCAAGGGATGAGAAAGGTCTCTGAACCGTTTTTCAAGCTCTTCTTGCTGGAAAAGGCTCATGAAGACCACATTCATCGGAATGCACTCATTGGCTGCTTCTATTATCGCGGTTGCGATGGCAGCAGCTTTTCAGTCGGCCACACCCGCGCTAGCGCAACATCTCTCCGATTCCATGCAAGGTGAAGTCAGCAGCGCGCAGGCGTCAGGGAGCTTTCAACAGATTGGGACGTACACCGGGATAGGCGCACAACTAGTTGCGATCGTGGCCCCAGGACCGATACCCGGAAGCGAACGGTTCTATGTTAGCTATATTTATGCCGGAATCACCTTTGACGTTCTTTCCATCGACCCTGAGACCGGGGATACAACAGTATTTCATAATCCCGTCCCAGGAGAGTGGGGCGCATATGGAATGGCGGCAGGTCCGGATGGCAATGTATATCTGGGTACGCTGCCAAATGCTCATCTTCTCAAGCTCGATACAAAGCAAGGAACGCTTTCTGATCTGGGACGCCCGAGTTCGACAGAGTCATACATCTGGAGTCTGACATTTGGCTCAGATAATCGGCTATACGGGGGGACTTATCCAAACTGCAAGCTTGTCCGTTACGATCCTGCGACGGGAAAGCTCGAGGACCTGGGGCGATTGGATTCCATCCAAGAGTATGTACGCTCTGTCGCGGCCAGCAAGGACGGCTTTATCTATGCAGGGATAGGCGCCCATGCCAATATTGCGGCATACCAGATCAGCACAGGCCAGCTACAGGAGATTCTCCCGACAGCTGCGCAATCGGTTACATTTCCGCACGTCTATGTTGGGACGGACGGGAACGTATATGGCAAAGTTGGCACAACCGACTTCAGGTTGAACCAATGGAGTGTCACAGAACTGGAACCAGGAGTCACGTTTCCAGCCGCGCCACAGAACGTGCTTTCCGATGGCCGCACAGTTTCAATTACCGAATCTCAATCAGAGAGCGGCTCGGAGACTCTCGTACTTGCCGTCACAAATCCCGCAACTCATGCAGCAATTGAGTATGAATTAGCATATCAAGGCGAGGAAATTGAACTGTTCAGAATTGGGCTTGGATCTGACGGAGTTCTCTATGGCAGTTCCGCTCTTCCGGCCAATTTTATTCGAGCGGATATGAGCCAGAATAGCCTGGAACAAATCGGCATTGTTGGTTCTGGGGAAGTTTATTCGTTCTTAAACTACGGCAACAGTCTCTTGATGGGTGCCTATGGCGGGCTGGAAACATTAATGTCATATCAGCCAGGAATTCCGTTTTCGCAAGCGGCCGGTTCTACGAATCCTGGATTGGTTAGCTTTCAGGGTGATAACGCTTCATGGCGTCCGGAAGCCATGATCAACGGGGCTAACGGAAAGGTGTATGTGGGTGCTCTTGCCGGCACAGGACTACTTGAGTCTCCACTTATAGAGTGGAATACGGAAAACAGCTCGGTTCGACTGTTTGACATTGTGCCCAATCAGAGCGTTGTTTCTCTAGCGGCATGGCAGGATCTCATCATTGGAGGAACAAGCAGCAGCGGCGGACCTGGCAGCCAGCCGACGAAAGCGGATGCTGAGTTGTTCGTATGGAATCCGTTGGTCCAAGAGGTGGAAGCACATTTCGCGCCCGTATCAGGGGCTATAAGCATTACAGATCTTATCGTCGCGCCGAATAACATGGTCTACGGAATCGCCGGCCAGACTCTTTTTGAGTTTAATCCGCAATCTCAGCAGATAACCAACAACCAAACACTACCATTTTCAGGTGTCATCTACAACAGCGTATCTGCTGATGGCGCAGGAAGAATCTGGGGCTTGGCAAAATCTGGAATCTTTGTGATCGACACGAACACATTCACTACCACAATGATCGCGAGTTCGCCAATTCAGATCACCGGCGGGTTTGCCATGGGCAACGGGAAGATCTACTTCATCTCCGGACCATCTGTTTACAGCTACACGATCCCTCCGGCCGCGGCAGCGGTGACGGTGTCACCCGTGCAGGCCACGCTCAGTTTGAATACCGCTCTCAGTGTGACGGCTACGGTGACCGGCGCAGGCGCGGTGCCGACCGGCACTGTAACGCTTTCCGGAGGCGGCTACACTTCGCCGGCTGGAACACTTTCCGGCAGCAGTTACACCTTCACGATTCCTGCCAACAGCCTGAACGCCGGGACCGACACCCTGACCATCCTCTACAGCGGAGACGCAAACTACGCTTCAGCCACGGGCGAGGTCATGGCAACGGTTGCAGCGCCCACTTTTGAGATTGTTGCGACGACGCCCACAGCCGTCGTTTCCGGGGCACTTGCGACTGCCACGGTCACAGTGACCGGGGTTGGCGGCTATGCAGGGAATGTGGAACTGACTTGTTCACTGACCTCTACACCCTCCAGCGCAACGGTCCAACCAAGCTGTTCCGCTACTAACTCGACCGTGACCCTCGATTCCGGCACTTCGGCCGTGACAACAACTGTCACGGTGAACACATCTTCGGCAACCGCTGCACTAATACGGCATGGGTCCGGCAAAAGCGGGGTATGGTTCGGCGCAAACGGCGGCCTAACTCTGGCGTTCCTCGTTTGCTTGGGGATTCCTGCCCGGCGGCGCAGTTGGCGGCCGATGCTGGGCATACTGCTTGCGATTGCAGCGCTCGGTAGCCTGACGGGCTGCAATAGTATTGCTTCCAGTGATTCGGCTAGCCAAAACAATTTGGCGACTATTGCTGGCAATTACACCTTTACCGTGACCGGAACCGGTACCCCCTCGGTTCCCTCGACGCCCACAGCGACGTTTACGCTGACTGTAAAGTAGAATTCACGTCAAAACGGAGCCTGACCGGGGAAAGTGGACAGAGGCATAAATGGAGGCTCCGTTCTTTTGTTGCCCATTGATCCGGCATGAAAAGGCTGCAACCCGAGCGGCATATCTTACGTCCGGGCGTTGGACTGGTTCAGGCACCTTGTTCTCACTGGACACATCTGGCGCTGTCAATGCCCGTGGATGTGCCTGAAATCGTACACTGCGCCAACAGTGAAACCATAGGGATTCAAGGCGTGGTGGTGGAAGAAGTCGGTCCAGAACTGGTATTCCCAGTCGCCACGCACCCAGAGGTCCTGGTAAGCACGATACTCGACACCACCGCCCGAAGCATAGACAGACCGGGAGTCATGGGAATATCCGGGAGCCATGTGATTAAAGTCTATGCTGCCGATTCCCGCAAGAAACTTGCCATAGGGATGGAAGTTGCGGTAGTGGCGCAAAGTGTAAATCGGGCCTCCCTCGGCGGTGTCCTGCCGCAGATTCGGCACAATGCCAGTACGACCATAGTTGAGGTCGCGACCCTCAATTTCGAGGCTGAAATTGTGCAGAAACAAAGGGCCACGGGAAAAGTTGTAAAAGCTCCAGTCTACCCATAGTGTGCCGCCATTCAGACGGCCATTCCAGTCGCTGTAGTAATCGGAGAAACCGACACCGGCAACGAGCGGTACGCCGCTCTGCTTGGAAGCCTGAGCGACTTGAGCAGAAACGGGAAGAACTGCGGCGAGGAAGAGTGCTGCGAGGGAGAGTTTTACGCGCATTTCAGACCTCCATTTACATGCCGGGAAATGCAGAGATAAACCAGTTGGCGGGATTATACTCCCGAAAAAGAGAACTGTGAGGCTAAAAATCTCGTCGATCATCGTGATCTTTCCTTTACCGGCGTACTACGCCATGGTAGACGGAGGGCTTTGAGCGGTGCTATCTAACTGGATTATTCAAACTCACTATTATGAAGGGGATAAGCTGGTGATTCAGTTCGTGGCCTAATCGGCGGGACCTGGATTCAACCGGCGATTCCCCAAAGAGGATCGGTGTCTTCTGGCTGCGGGTAGCTGGCCCGGTTCATGAACAGCTTGTAGTGTGGATCGTTGCGCAAAGGCGCCAGGATTGGGTCGAAGGGGAACCCGAGGCTCCAGTGCGATCCGTCCCGATAAGACTGCTCCAGCCACTGCACTGCCTCCTGCCTCCGATTCAGTCCGATCAGAATGAGCGCGACTGCGTAGGGTTCACGATTCTGACGGAGAGATTTCGGATTTGTCATGGCGTCGAGGAGTTTGCCGGCTCTTCGATCCTGGCCGGCCAACGCGTAGGCGCATCCGAGCACCCCCTCTAGAACACAATGATGAGGAGAATTCGCGGTCATGGTTTCGATGCGTTCAATGGCGGCATCCGGGCCTTCAAGTTGGATGGAGGCCAACGCTCCGACTGCGTCCAATGTGAACCCCGACCGGCCGCTTGCCTGGCATTGATCTACCTGGTCGAGGACATGCGCGTATTCACCCGCCAGATACTCGCTCCAGCAGTAGAGCGACGTCGAAGGAGTGCTCAACGGATTCAGTTGGAAGGCTTCCAGAAGCAGGCTGGAAGACTCTTTGAAACACCCCCTTGCAATGTGAAGCATGGCCCGGCCCACCAGATCGCGCGTGGTACGAGGACGATGTCTCAGACCCTCATCGAAGCCGCGACGTGCGCCTTGCCAGTCCCGCTTCACTACCAGTTTGAGCCAGGCTGCCGCGCTCTTTGCTTCTGGAATTTCGGAGTCGATTTCAAGCGCCATCTGCAAGGCCGCCTGTGCGGAAGCGTATGCCGAGGAAGCGCTTACGCGACAAAGGAAGCCTTGGACAATCAATATATTAGATAGGCCGGCATACGCTGCTGCATTGCCGGGGTCGAGATCGATGGCCTCGCGGAAGTGCTGGGCGATCAGGTTGAGATTGCCAGCCGAAAGCGCTTCCCACATCTTCCAGGCGAGGGCCACCAACGCGGCGGAGCGGGCCTTCGCCGAGCCCGGAATCTGCGGGGAAGTCAGCATCTTGTTGCGGTCATTGGACTCGACGCGCCCGTGGGGTGCGTCGAGGGGAACAGGTTCGTTTATTTCAGGCAACTCGTTTATTACAGCCCGGCCCCGGTTCCTCATCCAGTCATCCAACTCGTCGGCATAGGCGAAGACGGAGCCTGAGTCGCCGCCAAGATGACGGACCGGCAAACCGTACTCAAAATGCCAGCGCTGCACAGTGCGGCAACTGCGGCCGAGATGGCCGGCAATGGACTTCCAGGTGTCCAGCCGGTTCTGTTGAAACCGTATATCCGATGACGCAGGAAGCATGCCTCATCCCTTTCAAAAGCACATTGGGCCCATGCCGCAATATCTCTAGATATGAACTATCGAGTCCCACATGTTCTTGACATCGGATGCGTTCCGACAATACACGTTTTCGCTTTCGATGATACATACTTGTGAACGCGCCGTCATGAACAATTTTTAAAAAGACTTTGGCTGCCCAATTTCAATTCTGAGACGTGTGACGTTAGTAAGGACTAACGCGCGCCGACACGGTCTCTGAAGACGGATCGAGACTCCATGCGGGAGGCGCGAAGGCCGAATGGCAACTGCAAGCGCCCCAGCATGGCGCATTATGGCGAATAATGGCGCAAGGTTGCAATTATTTGCCAACCCTCAAACTGAAGTTCCGGCTTAAGATGATCTCACTGTTTTTTAAGCTTCCCTGCAACGTTTGAAAGTCGGATGTTTGCCAAGTGGTAAACACCATACACTGCGATTTCGGCTTAGCCTCGAAGTGAATTTGCTAAGTCAGTATGGCGGAGCCATGCGACCTTAGCGTTCCGTCCATGAGCAACACAAGTGAGTATGGCGTCGAACGAGCGGAAGTTTATCCGGCGGACTGTTGCAGGCCGCGCTTCATCGGAAGAGCAACGATGACAATACTCCAGTCGCAGATGTCCGATTGCTCAATCCCACGGGCCGCTCCCTGTGCGGGTGAACCTCAGAGCGCCGCAGACGAGCGCAAGTGGTTTGCGCTGTTCACGATTCCGCAGAATGAGCGTTCCGTGGTAAAGCACCTTGACCTGCGCCAGATCGAGTCGTTTCTTCCCACATGCGAAAGCACGCACGTATGGAGAAACCGGCAGCGGGTAAAGGTCGTCAAGCCCCTTTTTCCGACGTATGTCTTTGCACGGGTTGAGAGCAGGGAGCGTTGGGCGGCACTTCGTGCGCCCGGGGTTCTCAGAATCGTGGGCAATGGCCGTGGGCCGATCGCGATTCAGAATTCTGAGATCGAGTTTCTTCGATCCGACTTGTACAGGCTACGGCTTGAGCCTTATCGGGAACTCGTTATCGGTCAACGAGTTCGCATCAAAAGCGGCGCCATGCAAGGAGTGCAAGGCGTATTGGTGCGGAAGAAGAACTGCCTGCGATTCGTGCTGACGCTGGAACTGATCAATCAGCATGCAGCGGTGGAAGTGGCCGCCGAAGAATTGGAGCCGGTCCTGGGTTAGCAATCGGCGAACTTCGATCCGTCTAATAAATAGTCTCAAGATGCGAACAGCCTGCCAGGTCCCTTGGCGTGAAGTGGAACGCCCGGTGAATCCTTGAACAACTCGCCAGCCGGCATTCTGCCGGCCATCCAAAACTCGTGGTCGGAGGGGCGTTCTTGTCGATCACACCAGTAACCTCAGAGGTGCCGGGACGGATTGCCCGCGCGGCAATCGCCCTGTTTTCACGGCAGGGATATCACGCGACCAGCACGCGCGAAATTGCGCGTCTTGCGGATGTGAGCGAGGTGACCGTCTTCCGGTACTTCGAGCACAAGGAAGACATCTTTTTGTCGGCTCTTCAAACCAGTTTCAGCGCCATCAAGCCGCGGCTAGATCTGTTCGGCCGCAGCCCCGAACGCCACGCACCGGAAGCCATGCTTCCACAGATGCTGGGCCTCCTGGTTGACATCGCCACCTTTTCGCCGGAATTGGTCAGGCTCATCGGCGTCGCATTTCTGGAGCTTCACGGGAGAGCGGAGGAAGTGTGCTACGGACACTTGGCCCCACTCTTTACCGCGATCACCGGCTACCTGACCACGAACATGGAGAACGGCAAACTCCGCAATCTAAACCCGGCGATCGTCACCGTGGCTATGGCACTGACGGTCATTGCTCAACCTGAAGTCTCCAAGCTCATCGCCGGCTCCAGGTTTTCACGGTTGGGCGGCCGTGAATCCATCGATGAATATTCTTCTTTCTGGTTGAAAGTGCTGGTGCCAATGCCCCAGGAACCTGGACAGACCCTGGCACAGACCGTGCAGGCGTCATAGGGAATTCGAGGGCGCCGGTGCGAAGCTCACGAGGTTCTCCAGCTTTTGCGGTAAGGTGTCCCCGAACAGAGTATGAACTTCAATGCTCTCGCCCGCAGGCATCTTAGCGAATTAGTCGAGGCGGCTTCTCTCCACCTTGAGCGCTATGATGCCGGAGCAGGTTTTGCTCGCGCTAAAGCCTCTCGATCAACTGCCTCGCAACAGCGATTTAGACAAATGCTGATGCACTGTGAAGGGAGTTTATCCGTTCGAAATCTCGGCACAGAGAAGGTGTATGGCATGCAGGGTCCAAGGTGCAACGACCAGATGTGCAACGACAACAGGATGTACCGGATTCGCAGGAAAGGCTTCTTGCAGAAACTGATTTACCCTCTCTTCGGCTACTACCCTTGGAAATGCCGGCATTGCGAGAAAACTCAAATGAAAAAGGATCGCGGAGAAAGAATAAGGGAGATTTAGGAATCAGAAAGGCTGTAAATGGTTGTTCTTCATGTCAAGCGCCGAATCCTGTTTCAGTGATTGCGAAACAGGCCAGCGCACCATCAACCATTGAATTGAGACAGAGGAAAAGTATATGTTCCCCGTATCACTTTTCGCACAATTCTCCAATTGGAAACGCCTTCGCAACAGAATAGTCGGATATCTGTTCGACGGGGCGGCATTTGCCCTTTCCGGGTTTCTGGCATTCGAGCTGCGTTTCGATTTCGCAGTGCCAGCCAGCTTTCTTCGGCCGATAAAGGCGGCGCTGTGCATCTGGGTAGCGGCCAAGTTGGCCGCATTTATCGTGGCCCGGGTGGATCGAGGAGTTTGGCGGTACACGTCAGCTCACGATACCGTGCGGATTGTCCTGGCAAACTCCGTGGGATCGTTGCTGGGCGGATCGGCCATATTCCTCCTGCTCGGGCCGCGAGCCATCCCGCGCTCTACCTATGTTCTTGACTGGATACTCTCCTGCCTGATCGTTGTGGGCGGCAGGCTGGCGGTTCGTGTGCTGGTCACGGCGCAGAGGATGCCGCGGGGAGCGAAAGGCGAGCGGAGCCGGACGCTCATCTACGGCGCGGGCTCAGCGGGGCTGGCCCTTCTCTGGGAACTTCAGCAGAACGACTCTCTCCAGTGCGATGTTATCGGCCTGATCGATGACGATCCCTCGAAGGCTTACCTGCGCTTGGAGGGCAAGCAGGTGCTGGGGACGGGAGAAGATCTCGCTGCAGTGGCGCGCAAGCACGACATCAAGAGAGTGCTGATCGCCGTCCCCTCGGCGAGCGGTCCGCAGATGGTGCGGATTCTGAAGTTCACCATCGAGGCCGGCGTGGAGTACAAGATGGTGCCCGGCCTGGGAAGCCTGATCGAGGATGCGGGACTGGGCAAGCAGTTGCGCGACGTTGCGGTGGAAGATCTGCTGGGCAGACAGCCGGTGCACCTGGACCAGGACAGCATCCGCGAGCGCATTCAGGGAAAAGTTGTCATGGTGACCGGCGCCGCCGGCTCCATCGGGTCGGAGATTTGCCGGCAGATCGCCCGCTTCGATCCCCTCGCCCTGGTCGGTTTCGACGAGGCGGAGACTCCGCTCTTCCATATTGAGAGAGAACTGCGCAGGAGCTTTCCCGATCTGCCGTTTCACGCCGAGATCGGCAGCATCACGCACCCCGAAGCTCTGCGGCGGGTGATGCACCGCCATCAGCCGTCCGTTCTCTATCACGCCGCCGCCTACAAGCATGTTCCGATGATGGAGAAGCATGTCTTCGCGGCCATCGAAAACAACATCTTCGGCACATGGCACGTTGCCCAGGCGGCGATCGACCATGGCGTCGAGGACTTTGTCATGATCTCCACTGACAAGGCGGTCCGGCCGACCAGCATGATGGGAGCCACCAAGCGCGTGGCCGAGTTGGTAATTCGCGCGCTGCACGAGGAGAGCACTACCAAATTCGTCGCCGTGCGCTTCGGCAATGTGCTGGGAAGCAACGGAAGCGTCATTCCCATCTTCAAGGAACAGATTGCCGCGGGCGGCCCGGTGACCGTCACCCACCCGGAGATGTGCCGCTATTTCATGACCATCCCCGAGGCGGCGCAACTGGTGCTGCAAGCCTTCTCCATCGGCAGGGGCGGAGAGGTGTTCGTCCTCGATATGGGCAAGCCCGTGAAGATCGTGGACTTGGCCACCAACCTCATTCTGCTCTCCGGACTTCAGCCCGGCCGTGACATCAAGATTCAATTCACCGGCCTGCGCCCAGGGGAGAAGCTGTTTGAAGAGCTGAACCTGCAGGACGAGTGCCTGAGCGCGACATCGCACGCCCAGATCAAGAGCTTCAACAGCTCATTCCGCCTCAATGCAAGAAAGATGCGGACATACATGCACGAGCTGCAGAAGATCAGCGATGCGCAGGATGTCGGCTGCCTGCTGCTGCTCCTCAAGGAGCTGATTCCCGAATACAATCCCGGCGCACAGCTTCTGCGCACCGCCTTGTCGGTCCGCCCAAGCCACGCCGCAGAACTCGCCAAATTGCAGGGATCCGCAAGACAGCCCGATAGCGTCTTGGCAGCAGTCAACCTTACACGGGCTGCGCAAGTCAATTAAAGCGCTTCATACCGATGCGCGGCAAAGTGCAGGTCAGCGGTGCGCCTCTGAGACTGTACCCGAAACAAGTGAAGAATGTCCTTCTTCACATCTACTTGATTGAATAAAGGCAGACGATGCAATCAATTCTAATGTCAAGCGCGGGACGCAGGATCTCTCTGTTGAAACTCTTTCAGGAGGCCGCGCACAAGAGGGGATGGGAGGTGATTGCCGGCGATTGCGACCCTCTCGCTCCGGCGCTCTACCTGGCAGACAAGGCCGTCTGCCTGCCGCGAGTCACCTCGGAAGACTATATTCCGGCTCTGCTCGATATTGTTAAAGTGCATTCGGTCCGTCTTATCGTTCCAACCATCGACACAGAACTTCTTGTATTGGCAACCAACGCCGAGCGCTTTCTCAGCGCCGGCTGCCGTGTTCTGATTTCGTCCCCCGAATTCGTCGCAACCTGCGGGGACAAGTGGACCATGGCAGAGCGATTCTCCGAGCGTGGCATTGCGACACCGGCCGGTTGGCTTCCCTCAGAGCTTGCTGGAGCCGTTCTTCCTCAAAGATTGTTCGTCAAGCCGCGGGATGGCAGCGCCAGTGCGAATACATATAGCGTGGCCCGCGAGAATCTCGATGAGATTCTCCCAAGGGTGCCGAACGCAATCATCCAGGAGGAGTTGCAGGGAGTGGAGATCACCATTGACGCCTTGATCGACTTCGACGGCACGCCGATCCACTACGTGCCTCGCGTCCGTCTTCGGACTCTGGCGGGAGAGTCCATACAGGGCCAAACCATCTCCGATCGCGAAATCAGCCGCTGGCTCGCCGAATGTTTGACCATTTCGGCTCAAATGGGCGCTAGAGGAGCAATCACACTTCAGGCCTTTCTTACCCCGAATGGACCGGTTCTGACCGAGATAAACCCCCGTTTCGGCGGAGGATTTCCGCTGGGCCATGCCGCCGGCGCGCACTATCCGGAATGGATTCTTCAGATGCTCGATAAGCGGACACTGCAACCCCGTTTGGGCGACTATTCGCCGAACGTCTATATGACCCGTTATTATCGCGAGCATTTCTTTACCGCTCCACTTTGGGAGACAGTCGCGCAGTGAACGGAGTACGGCCAAGCGGAATCTCGAAGCCACGAAAGGCCGTGGTTTTCGATATGGATGATACCCTCTATCTAGAACATGAATATGTTCTTAGCGGGTTTCGGCATATAGCCGGTCTCATTGCGGAAGACGCTCAGATATCTCCGGAAGACATCTTCTCCTTTCTTAGCGCCTCCGCAATGAAGCGCGAACACAGGGGACATAATCTGGACCTTCTGTTCACGGAATACCCGCAGCTCCGGAGCGCCTGGAACGTCAGTCGCCTGGTTGATGAATATCGCAGCCACAATCCATGCATCTCTCTTTTCCGCGGTGTGCAGCCTATGCTATCCGAACTGCGGGAAACAGGCGCCCGTCTCGCGGTCATCACAGATGGCGCAAGCCAGTCTCAACACAGAAAAGCGGAGGCGCTGCAACTAGCAAGATATGTCGACTCGGTAATCGTTACCGATGATCACGGCATAGGTTACCGCAAGCCGCATCCGTATGCATACCTCAAAGTGTCGGAGGACTTCGAATGTGAACCTGAAGCATGCGTATATATAGGAGACAATCCAGCTAAGGATTTTCTCGCTCCCCGGCTATTGGGATGGAACACGGTGCGTATACGATTGCCAAACCAACTGCACGCAGACGCAGAACCGTTGGCCCCGGAGGCCGCACCCAAGGCTGAATGTGGGGGTATCATGGAGTTGCATCACTTGTTGATAACTTGGTTAACTGAATCGGACTTTTCCCCAGAAGCAAGGTCACGAATAGCATGAGTACTGTTCTGAATTTGGACGCGCCAGTCTCTTTGGGCCGCTGGCCGTATTTCTCGGATGAACAAATTGATGCTGCCGTTCGAGTGCTGCGCTCAGGCGCGGTCAACTACTGGACGGGCGAGCAAGGACGCCTTTTCGAGCGCGAGTACGCAACCTACCTCGGCGTGAAGCACGCCATCGCCGTTTCAAACGGTACGGTTGCATTGGAACTCGCCCTGCGAGCGCTCGAAATCGGACCTGGCGACGAAGTCATCACCACAAGCCGTACTTTTATCGCATCCGCAAGCTGCATTGTGGCTGTCGGCGCAACTCCCGTTCTGGCCGATGTGGATCGCGTGAGCCAGAACATCGACCCCGAAAGCATTTCCCGCAAAATCACCCCGCGCACCAAGGCGATCATCGCTGTTCACCTTGCAGGATGGCCATGCGACATGGACCCCATCCTTGAGATAGCCAAAGCGCACAATCTCGTTGTAATTGAAGATTGCGCGCAGGCGCACGGCGCAAGGTACAAAGGCAGGCCTGTCGGCTCCATGGGCGGCATCAACGCCTTTTCCTTCTGCCAGGATAAGATCATCACCACGGCGGGCGAAGGCGGACTGGTGACCACCAATGACGACTCCTTGTGGGAGAGAGCGTGGGCCTATAAAGATCACGGCAAAAGTTTCAACGCCGTCTACAAGCGGAAGCATCCGCCGGGCTTTCGTTGGCTTCACGAGAGCTTTGGAACGAATTGGCGAATCACCGAAGTGCAGGCCGCTGTCGGCCGTGCGGGGCTGCGCCACCTCGATCGGTGGGTGACAGAACGAAGGCAGAATGCAAGTCTTTGGAACGAAGGCTTGAAGGATCTGAAATCCGTTCGTCTGACAATTCCGCCGGACAGCGCTTACCACTCCTACTACAAGTATTATTGCTTTATTGTGCCATCCATGCTTCGCCCAGGCTGGTCCAGGGACCGAATCATGCAGGAGATCAACGACGAGGGCATACCTTGCTCGGTTGGCAGTTGCAGCGATCTCTCCCTGGAACGTGCTTTCCATGTTCTCGGCCCCGCTCCCGGCCCTCTGCTCAATGCGCGAGAACTGGGCTCGACCAGTTTGATGTTTCTTGTTCACCCTACCCTGAGCGAGGATGACACAAGATACATGATTGAGTGGACCCACAACATAATTGCAAAGGCTACGCGCTGAGCAAGCGCGACACTTGAAGAATGGAGTTCATCAGATGGGGTATGTGACTGGGCAACGGCTAGCGCTGCTGGCACTCATTGCGACACTTCCCGTATTCACTCCTGCCTGCGCGCAAAATGCGCCGGCAGAGCCGGCACAGAACCCCAAGACCGCCTCCAATCTGGCTATCGGTCCGGGGGACATGCTGGACGTTACGGTGTACGACGTTCCGGAACTCACTCTTAAGGTGCGTGTCGGCGAGGATGGCACCGTCAACCTTCCCCTGGTGGGGACAATGCATTGGGCAGGGCTGTCTGTCACTGAAACAGAAAATCTTCTGGTCGCCAAGCTCATTGACGAGGACTACGTAAAGGCCCCGCAGGTATCCATTCTCATCAGCGAATTCGCCACGCAAAGCGTCTCTGTGGGCGGCGAAGTCAATCAACCCGGCATCTATCCCCTGCCCGGGCCCCATACCCTGTTCGATGCCATCAGCGCCGCTGGCGGGCTTACAGCAAATGCGGGCAATACGATAACGATCGTTCACAAGGCAGCCCCTGCCGCCCCCGAAATGGTGACGATCGCAAACAACGGCGCGTTTCAAAACCCGCCAGACGGAATCCAGCCCGGCGACATGATCACGGTCAACAAGGCGGGTATCGCATATGTAATCGGCGAGGTGAACCGGCCCGGAGGTTTCCTGCTGGGGAACAATACGCATCTGACGGTAGTGAAGGCGATCGCCCTCGCGGGCGGGCAAACCACCCACGCGAGAATGAAACATGCCAGCATCGTGCGGCATAAGGATGGACTCGTTGAAATCACAACAGTCGATCTCAAGCAGATGATGCGCGGCCGTGAACAGGATGTCGCGCTGCAACCCGATGATATCCTCTACATCCCAAACAGCGGAGTCCGGACGACGGCTGACATTCTTCAGAAAGCCACGCTCGGGGCAGCAGCCGCGGCGGTCCTCGTTGCGGAGCATAACTGACATACTGTGGAATGCCGGCGCCGGCGCAGTAGTTCCGGCCGTTATCGTTTTCTGACTATCATTCCCCACATAGGTGGTCTACGGAGAGTATCGACATGGAGCCGAAGCAGTTGCTTGCAAAAGATGGCGCGTCCCAAGCTGGTGGCGAAGGTCTTGACACCGGGCTTGACTTGCACAAGGTTATCGAATCGTTCCAGAAACGCAAGCTGCTCATCTTCTCATCCGTGATCACCGGGCTCCTGCTCGCGTTCCTCATTTGCGTCTTTATGACTCCGCGATATGACGCCGTGACGGATTTGAATATTCATCCTGAATCTTCCGGCGCGCTGGACCTGGGAGATCTCGCCGAAATGGCATCCGGATCTGGCGGCCTGGACTGGGACGCGAAGGTTCAGACGGAAGTGTTGATCATCTCCAGCTCTCCGCGCGCATGGGATGTCATCAGCCAGCTTCGCCTGGATCAGAATCCGACTTTCATGCAGCCGGGACTGCTGGACTTCGCCAGTAGCTGCAAAATGGAGATCACCCCCGCTGGAAAACCGATCGAGAGCATTTCGCCCTGTCTGCGGTACCGCCTCCTCCAGAGATTCTCAAAGGCGCTGGACGTTCAATCTTTGCCAAAGTCGCAGTTCGTAGAACTCCGCTTCAGAAGCAAGGACCCGAAGCTGGCGGCGGAAGTCGTGAATCACCTCGCGAATTCCTATCTGCAATATAACTTTGTGACCAGGTTCGAGGCCACCATGCAGGCGTCCGGATGGCTGCACGACCGGCTCACTGTCATGAAGAAAGATGTCGAGGATGCCGGAGCGCAACTGGCCGACTACCAAAAGGGTGCGAATATCATCGGCACCGATGAAACGGACAACCTGGCCGTAAATCAATTGTCCGATATGGGCAAGCAGGTTACCGATGCCGAGGCGGACAGGATTCTGAAGGAAGCTAAATACCGCTTGTCGATGACCGGCAATCCCGAGTTGATCGGCACCATCGTGCCGGATAGCGTTCTGCCCACATTGCGAAGCCAGGAAGCCCAACTGAACACTGAACTCGCTCAGGCCAAAGCGGAGTACGGCGGGCACTATCCGAAGGTAGTCCAAATCCAATCGCAGCTCGACCAGGTGCACAAGGCCCTGAAAACTGAAACTGCCGACATTCAGGCACGATTCAAGTCGGAATATGATGCCGCGCTGCATACTGAAGCCGATCTGCAAAGGTCCATGGACAGGCTCAAGCAGGATGCGTTCTCGCAGTCCGCCAAGTTCAGCAAGTATGTTCTGCTCAAAAACGAGGCCGATGCAAAGGAGCAACTGTACGATGACCTGCTCAAAAAACTCAATGAAGCTGGCGTCTCCGCGGGCCTGAAATCGACCAACGTCGATGTGGTTACTTCCGCCGACGTTCCCGTCAAGCCGGCTCTACCCAACGTTCCCGTGTTTCTTGCGATTGGAACGGCCGCCGGCTTTATCTTCGGCGTGCTGGCAACAATCGTTCTTGAGAACCTGAACCGCAGCGTCACTTCGCTCGAAGACATAACCGAGATTGTCAATCAGCCGGTTATGGGAATGCTTCCTCATGTCTCGCCCGACAATTTACGTTCCCCCGCAGCCACCGATGCCCGAAGATATGTGCCCCTCCTGCAGGTGGTCATTCAACGTCCGCAATCGGAGTATGCGGAGGCTGTCAGCGCGCTGCGCTCAGCCTTGTTGCTGGCATCGGCAGGGGCGCCTCCGAAGGTTGTCATGCTCACCAGTTCACTGCCTTCGGAAGGCAAGAGCCTGACTTCAGTCAATTTCGCGGCTAGTTTGGCTCTGTCTAATCGCCGCGTCCTGCTTGTGGATGCCGACCTCCGCCGCGGTGCGCTGGTCACCAGAGGAGCTGGCCGCCAGTTGTCCGGCTTGACTGGCTGCCTGTCGGGGGCGACATCCTGGCGCGATGAGGCACACTCGGTTCCTCTGGACTCCGGGCAGCTGATGATCCTTCCCTCCGGCATCAGGCCGCCAAACCCGGCTGAGTTGCTCGGATCCAAAACAATGGAAGCTTTGGTGGAAGAGTGGCGCAAGGAATTCGATTTCGTCTTGTTCGATACGCCTCCGGTGGCGATTGTGACCGATGGAGTTGTCCTCTCGCCGCTGATGGATGCCATCCTCCTGGTAGTCCGCATGAATAAGACAAGCCGCCTCGCATTGCGGGAAAGCTGTGCAAGACTGGGCATGGTGTCGCGAAAGTTGACCGGCGTTATCGTGAACGATATGGACCTCGCAAAGCAATACTACGGATACGGATACGGCAGCTATCGAAAGTATTACACCTACTACGAATCGAAGGACGAGTAGTAAAAGGTGCTGCTTTCGCGCCAGAAAACGAATGAGTGACGGCAATGACGAGAAAGATCGAGCGTAGAGGGAACGGCAAAAAGTCCGTGCGGCGCGGACCCCATCCAGTGCCGCTGCTGCCGGGTACGCGCATCTCAGTGGTCCTTGCTCTCTTGCTTTCATCCGCGATCTGCGCCAGAGTCGAAGCTCAAAATACGACGGTGCTTCTGGGCGGCAGTGGACAGGCGCAGATTCAGAACGGTTCTGGAAATTCTGCGTCTCTCAAGCCTAACCAGGCTCAGGCTGCGGTCAACTCCATAGGCGGAGGAATCACTCTTCCAGGAAAGCCGGGCGGAACGTCAGGCAGAACTGCGAAGTTTACGCAACGGCTCAATCGATCCTCCGGGGTGAGTAGCCAAGGCTCCGCTTCCTCACTTTGTTTTCAGCCGGGCGTCGGTTGGATGCGCCAGTCCTTGTCGCCGGACACGGCAACTCGAGCCTTTCAGACAGTTTCAAGTTCAATGGTGGATCGGACTGCCAAGGCGCAAAAACTCGCGCCAGCCGCGGATTCCATGGATTGCGGCGGGTCCAGTCTTGCACCGGATAATTCTCTGGCGAGTCTCCTGGAAGGCAGCAACACAGGCTCTGCGCTGGCAGGCAAAAGCATGGCGGCATCGATCAATGCCCCTCCTTCCCAATCGGGTAGTTCCGCATCTTCTTCGGCTCCCAGCGGCCAGAACTCTCAGGGGGCATTGCCGTCTGCGATTCTTACACCCGGCGGCAGCGGCTCTTCCTATTCCTACTCCGGCAAACCTCCCTCAACTTCCGTTTCAATAAGTCCATCTATCTCACATACGGGAGAACTGCTCTTCTCCATAGCTTCTCCCCAGCAGATTTCGATAAATTCTGAAGCCGCAATACAAAACACGACCGTTGAAGTTCCCATCTATTCGTTCACGCCTGGAACAGGCCCTGCCGCATCCGCGTCACTCTCGGGCGAGACGTCCAGTCATGTCAACTGGAGCACGCTTCAAAGCGAAATGAACAAAGTGATTGGACGTGAGCCGGAGGAGTTGAAGTCTCAAGAGAAAAAGGCCTCCGTGGGAACGACGATCGCAACAGAAGACGTCCACGAATACCGGCAATTGCGAACTTTGTGCCGCCGGCTCGAAGCTGCACAGCAGGCTGGAGATGTCTCGAATACATTGACCATGGAAATTGTTGGCGGCCGGAAAGCCACTGAACTCGCCCGCCTCCGCGAAGACTGCGGACAGTTTCTGGTCATGGGCAAGGGCGCCGCAATAAAGAAAATGCAGAAGCATAAGGGCCTGAAATGAAGCCGGCCGCTTCATTTCATGAGATAGACTCTCCCCCTTCAGAGCAACGCTCGGAAGAGCCTGCGGACTGGCAGACAGAGACAAAGCGAATAGTTCAAAGCCGAAGACCTATTTAATTTCACGGTCGTTGCCATACCCGCACGCACTTAGCCCCAACAGACCATTGGCAAGAAGAGCCGCGCTGTCTCCATCGGCCGTGGATACCTAACTCTCAACCACCGGAAATTCCCCATTGAACACAACTCTCAAAGATTCCACAACGACCACGACAAAACGACCCATGTCCCTTCGCGGCAATGTCGTCTGGACCTTCGGCGGCACTCTGGTGTACTCCATCGCGCAATGGGCCATGCTGGCTTCCATCAGCAAGATGGGCACACCGTACATGGTTGGACAATTCGCGTTGGGGCTGGCTGTCTCGGCGCCTGTGTATATGTTCACCAATATGCAGTTGAGAACGATTCAAGCCACCGACGCTAAGGGAATCTTCTCGTTCCCCGACTATTTTGGACTGCGGGTTGTCGCCAGCGCGATCGGCCTTGCAGCCGTACTGCTTCTGGCCTTGTTCAATGGCGGCTCCAATGAAACAAAGCTGGTGGTGATCGCCATCGGCTTGGCAAAATGCCTTGAATCCCTGAGCGATGCCGTTTATGGCCTCTGCCAGAAGCATGAACGCATGAAGTTCATCTCGATCAGCCTTTGCGTCAAGGGTGTAGGATCGGTGGCCGCGCTGGTCCTGGTTCTTCGACTGACGCACAATCTCTTTGAGGCAAGTTGCGCCATGGCGGCCTGGTGGCTGCTGCTCTTCTTCTGCATCGATCTTCGCTGGGCGGCACGCCTGGTGCAACTGGAACCCCCTCATCCCAAAAAGTGGCTGCCGGATTTTGACCGGAAGACTCTAGCAAAGCTTTCCCTGATCGCGTTTCCCATGGGCATCCAGACAATGCTTGCGAGCCTCGCGGTCAACGTTCCGCGATATGTCGTCGATCACGATCTGGGAACCGCCATGCTGGGCAAGTTCGCTGCCATGGCGTACTTCATTGTCGCGGGACATACGGTAATCGCAGCCGTCGGCAATTCAGTGCAGGCCCCGCTGTCGAGATGCTGGTACTCTTCCCTGCCCGCATTCAGAAGGCTGCTCTTCAAGTGCGGATTGTTTGCTTTCGGTGTCGGCCTGGTGGGTGCGCTTATAGCTGCGGTCGCCGGAAGATTCATTCTGACTCTCTGTTATAACTCCGAATATGCCACTCAACAGGGAGTTTTTGTGGTGCTGATGCTTTCCGCGGCCTTTTACTATGTCGGCTCCATGCTGGGTGGCGGGGTCGCGATTGTCCGTAGGTTCTGGACTTATACGCTGCTTTATATGTCTGTTCCGCTCATGGCATTGCTCGTTGCGTGGTTGCTTATCCCCAGGATTGGCCTGATGGGGGCTGCGGTTTCCACTCTCGCCTATTGCATGGCGAATGCGGCAATCCCCATTGTGGTGATAGCATTCGCGCATCGAGACGAAGCGCGCGCACGCAGCGCCGAAGCGTTCGCTGGCCAATCCGCATAAACAACCATCTCAAGAACAGCAGATCGATACAGGATTCAGGCACAGTGAGACTTCATCCGAACCGCGGCAGACGAGTGGCGCGTGTGATCTCCTTTTCCGGCGTGGATTGCAGCGGAAAATCGACGCAGATATCGGCGCTCACCGATGAGTTGCGGCGGCGAGGCGAGCGACCTTTCTATCTCTGGTTTCGAATTGGATATACGCCGCTCTTCCTTGCGCTGAAGAATGCTGCAAGGAGGCTGTTGGGAAAAGGACGTCTGCCGCATGGGCAATCCCAGCAGCGGGACCGCTTCATGAGATCCGGATGGAAGCGAAGCCTCTGGCTTCATCTTGCATTCGCCGATATGGCCTTTCAAACTGCGGTACGCATTCGGGTGCTCAGGCTTCTCGGGCGCGTCGTGCTCTGTGACCGGTACATCGAAGATAGCGAAATGGACCTGATGATGAACTTTGGAGAGCGCGCTGCGCAACTACCGGCATGGAAAGCCGTCAAGGCCCTCGCGGCAGCGCCCGACGTCCGCATCTTTCTGGATTTGCCGTTCGATGAATCGCTTCGACGGTCGTTGCTCAAGAACGAGCCGTTCCCTGATGCAGAAGAGACGCGCCTGCGCCGGGCCGGTCTATATGAGGCGTTCAAGACACATGGTTCTTACAGCATCATCGATGCACGGATGAGTATCGCCGAAATATCGGCGGTCATCGGCTCACTTGTGTTTGGCGAGGAATCCCCTGCCGCGGCAAGTGCCGAGGTCTTGCCATGAAGGCAGCGGAACTGATCGGGAATGAGCCGTTCGCCGATCTCTTTACGGAGACTCTTTCCGATTTCCTGACGCTGCGTTTCGGAGGCCAGTGGCAGGTCTCCTGGAAAGAAGCTGCCCGGCCCACGGCGGCGCAGTCATGGCTTGTAAATCTCAATATCAATGCCATCTTCTGCCGCGGAGTCAGCCGGCGCGCGCTCGAAAACATCAAACGGGAATTTGCAACTTCCGTAATCCCCTGGAAGCGGCCATTTCAACGGCTCTACTTTTGCTTGGCAACGTCCGCGGCCGCGCAGTTGGCCGCACACGCCATTGTTCAGGTTGAACCTTCAATCCCGGGCGCAAATCAGTGTGTGATCGTGCCGGGCACGCATAAGATACGCTTCATCGATGCAGAGGAAGGCATCGTCTATTGCCATCTGAAGAAGGGTTCGCGCCAGACTCATTTTCAGGCCGAACTCGACGCGCGCGAATTCGCGGCCGGCAAAGGCGTTCCAGTGCCGCGCATTCTTCGGCGGTTGTCCGGCGACTGCATAGCCGAGCAGATGATTGTCGGAACTCCGCTGAACCGGCTCACTTCGTCCGAAGAGCGTGCCATGGGTCTGAAGCGAGCCTTGGATGCCATGGAGCCGTTGTACCGGTCAACTGCCCGACAGACCGGTATTGAGGATTACACGGCAGACCTGTTATCCCGGATAACCGCCATCGCGGAATCCAATGAAGCCGTTGCTTCGACAGGCGCCCAGGCTTTGGCGCGGCGGCTCGGCAGTGCGTGTGTTGCCGCCGGTTGCATGGTTGAACTGGTTCGCTCTCATGGCGACTTTCAACCCGGCAACATTCTCCATGACAAAGGCGAAATCTGGCTGATCGACTGGGAATTCTCAAAAGAAAGGCAGCGGCAATTCGACTTCTTGACATATATTCTCGGAGCTCGATTTGCGAATGGACTGGGAAAGCGAATCGCGGCATATGCCGGCACTCTCGCCGATCCCGCGCAACTGAGCCTCTTCCAGTTGTTCCTGCTTGAATCGATCCTCTTCGAATCCGAATCTGTGATGGTTGCGCCTTCTCACTATGCTTCCAAATCGCTGATCGCCAAGCTGGCGGAGTTCGAATTGGCGATGCCGCCTGTACTGAAGGACTGCAAAGCATGAGCACATTGGCCGGACAAAACCCGCGCTTCATTTTTCTGAAGCAGACGGCGCCTCCCCACCATTTCTTTCTTGAGCTGTGTGAGGACATTGCCGGCGGCGATCCCGCCGTGGTCTTTTCCGAGATCGAAGCGCCTGTCTCCCGGCAGACCGTATATCTAAAAGGCCCGGCCTACGACCGCCGCACGGCGATTACGCGGGCATTCAGTTGGATCCGATTCCTGTTCAGCGCGCTCTATGCAACGTTTCGCATCGGCGGAAATCCGACTCTGTTCATTGTCACGCAGCCGCCGCTGCTCTCTCTCGTGGGCTATCTGCAGTTCAAACTGCGCAAGCGGCGCTACGTGCTATGGATCGACGATGTGTGGCCCGACTGCCTCGTATGGCAGCGAGGCAGTTCCGATCGCTCGCTTCTCGTGCGGATTTGGAAAGCCTTCAACCGGATAACTTATCGTTACGCTGACCACGTGATTACGATTGGGCCGTATATGCTCAGGAACCTTGAGCAGTATGCCGCGCCCGGAACGCGGCTCTCCGTGGTTCCCACATGGGTGGATACGGACAAGATCCGGCCCATTCCAAAAGCGGACAACAGCTTCGCCATCACTCACGGGCAGACCGGCAAGATTACAGTGCTGTACTCCGGCAACATGGGTGTGAGCCACGATATGCGAAGCATTCTTGCCGCGGCCCGCAGCATGAAGCGCAGAGAAGACGTCCATTTCATGATCATCGGTTCCGGAGCGCAGTTCGGGTGGATCGAGTCCTCCGTTTCCAGTGAACACGATCCGAATGTGACCGTCCTGCCTTTGCAGCCATCCAGCATCTTTCCCTGGTCGCTGGCTACCGGAGACATCGCTCTTGTATGCATGGAGCGCGGAATCGAGGGCATCAGCATGCCCAGCAAGACTTATGCCTCCCTGGCGGCTGGCTCCGCGATTCTAGGCATCTGCGCGAAGAACAGCGACCTGACCGCATTGATTGAAGAGTGCGGCTGTGGCATGCAGGTCGAACCTCAGAACCCACAAGCCATCGTCGATGCGCTGACCGCGATGATCGATTCCCCGGCCGAACTGGCGCGCATGAGAGCCAACGCCCGGCACGCGGTGGAGGAGAAGTTCCCCAGGAAAGTCTGCGTTGCCAAGGTAAGAGAAATTCTCGAAAGCGCCGAGCGTGCCGGAACAGGATGTTTGCCGTGAAAGATCGTGATGCGATTCCAGGCTGCCGGCAATCCGGGCCGCGGGCCTTTCTCAAAGGGGCCTTCGACCGGGCTTTCGCCGCGGTTGCAATTCTGCTGATGCTGTTGCCCATGGTTGTGGTGGCGGCATGCATCCGGATATTCATGGGCTCTCCAGTATTCTTCTGCAACCCCCGCGCCGGCCGCTGGGGAAAAACGTTCGTGCTATGGAAGTTCAAGACGATGCGCGACGACCGAGACGCGTCCGGCGAACTGCTGAGCGACCAGGAGCGCCTCACTCGCCTTGGACGGCTGTTGCGCTCCGCCAGCCTTGATGAGCTTCCGCAGCTCTGGAACGTGCTGCGCGGCGACATGAGTCTCGTGGGACCCAGGCCGCTGCTTCTTCAGTATCTCCCGCTTTACTCCGAGCAGCAAAGACGGCGGCACGATGTCGTGCCCGGAATCACCGGCTGGGCTCAGGTGAATGGAAGAAATGCTCTCAGTTGGGAAAAGAAGTTCGAGCTGGACGTGTGGTATGTGGACCACTGGAGCCTTCTGCTCGATCTTCGGATTCTCTTCATGACGGCGAAGTGCGTTGTGCTGCGCACTGGCATCTCGCACCGAGGCGAGGCAACGATGCCCTTCTTCCTGGGATCGGCCGGCTCCAAGGGAACCAATTCGCAGGTTGATGTCTCTGGCGCCTCCATGACGGAAGGTGACATGAAGCTTCGGCAGTCGCTTGCCGCCGGAGATGTACAGGCACTCTTGCTGGCCGCCTGCGCAAACGGCGAGGAGGACCGGGTCTCCGCCCTGTACGAAACCATCGGCGATGAACCTGCATGGACTGCGGCCTGCGAGCACGAACTGGAGAGCCATGTCGCTCACAAGCTCATGCAGTGCCATGGCGCTTCCAGCGTTCCGGAGCGGTGGAGAATCGCGCACGAACAGGTGGCCGCGCGCATTGGTGCTTACATGAGCCTGCTGGACGAAATGGCGGCAGCGTTGTCTGCCCAGGGCATTCCGGTCATCGCACTGAAAAACGCCGGCATCGCGCGCGGCATTTACACATGTCTGGGATGCAGCCCTATGGGCGATCTCGATACCCTGGTCAGGCAAAGCGATTTTTGGCGCGCGCACGAGATCCTTCTCGGTCTTGGATATGAGTCCAACTCGCGAACCCGGTATAACCCGGACGACGCGGCCTCTGGAGGATTGGAGTATCGTCGCCAGGTGGAACGGGCGGGCAGCGTCTGGCTTGAGTTGCAGTGGCGCTCCGTCGCGGGACGATGGATTCAGCGTTCTCAGGAACCGAAGACGGATGATCTGTTCGACCGCTCCATCGCCATTGAAGGAACCAAGGTCAGGCTGCTCGGCCACGAGGACAACCTGCTTCAGGTTTGCCTGCACACTGCCAAGCACTCGTACCTGAGAGCGCCGGGCCTCCGCCTGCATACGGACGTGGAGCGCATTGTGCGAGGAACCCCGATCGACTGGGAGGTTTTCCTGCGCATGGTCCGGAACCTGAAGGTCAAAACCGCCGTCTATTTCTCTCTGTGGCTGCCATTCATTCTGCTGGGGACGCCCATCCCTTCCGAGGTTCTCAAAGAGCTTGAGCCATCTCTGGCGAGAAAGCGCCGGATTGTGCGCCACATCCAACAGGCCGGCTTGTTCTATCCCCATGCCGGGCAGAAGTTCACACGGATCAATTACATTCTTTTCAACCTGCTCCTTTATGACGATGCAAGCTCTCTGATGCGAGCCGTCTTCCCTGACAGAGACTCGATGAAAGATCGCTATGGCGCATCGAATGCGATCTCCCTGCCATTCCAGCACGCCAAAAGGCTCGCGGATTTGTGTTTCAGAAGAACAGGAATCTAGAGCGTGTTTCAAAAATATGCTTTGTATCAAGGCACAACTTTAAGGAACCTCTGAACAAGTTGATGCTTTGAAAGGGCACGACTTTAGTCGTGCCGCAAACGCAATCAAATCAGCGTGGGCTTTAGCCCCTGAGGGATAACAGCCCAAATCCGCTGAGCGATTTTTGAAACACGCTGTAGATGCAGGATTCCCATTTCAAGCCCTGACCGTCGTATCTGGCTTCAGGGTATCAGTGAGGTTAAATGCAAGACGGACGGGGAACGGCTGACAGCCATCAGACAAGCTATCGGCGGGATCTGGATGGTCTTCGCGCCGTGGCAGTGCTGTCTGTCATCGCCTACCATCTCTCGAACAGAGCCCTCCCCGGCGGCTACCTCGGAGTGGACATCTTCTTCGTTCTCTCCGGGTTCCTGATTACCAATGTGATCTGGCGTGAGGCAATCAATGGGGGATTCTCGATCGCGCGCTTTTATGAACGCCGCATCCGCCGGATCCTGCCCGCGCTGCTCACTGTCCTGATTGTCGTCTCTGCCTGCGCCATCACGCTGCTGCTGCCGTTCGATCTGAAGGACTACGCAAAAAGCGTCTTTGCGACCCTGACTTTCGTTGCGAACATCTTTTTCTGGAGAGGAACAGGCTACTTCGGCCATCTTGCCGAAGAAAAGCCTCTGCTCCATGTTTGGTCCCTGGGAGTCGAAGAGCAGTTCTATATCATCTTTCCGCTCTTGGTGGTTCTGTGTATTCGCTGGCGCCGTTCGGCTCTGTTGCCGCTCACCTCAGTGCTTCTTCTGCTCTCTCTTGTCGCCAATGTCCTGGCTCTCCACTGGGCGCAGGCTTCGGCTGCCTTCTATCTTCTTCCGATGCGGGCATGGGAACTCGGCGCGGGCGCGTGTCTTGCGCTGGCCGCGCCTGTGAGGTCTCCCCATCCATGGCTGAGGCAGTTCCTCGGCCTTCTGGCGGCAGCGCTTCTCATCCTGGGTCTTAGCCTCAAGGAACTCTCCTTGGGGGGGATGGCTCCCGCCGCCTTCTGGGTCGTTCTCGGCACAACACTGGCAATCTACCTGGGCAGTACCGGCGGCAGTTGGCTTACACTTACACTCTCCAAATCCGTACTGGTCTGGGTCGGGCTCATCTCTTACTCTCTGTACCTCTGGCATTGGCCAATTCTGGTCTTCGTTCGCTACTATCTTGTGCGATCTTCCTTGTCGCTGGCTGAAGCGGCATGTGTCTTTACGCTGTCGATCATCCTGGCTACCTTGTCCCTGCACTTTGTCGAACGGCCATTTCGAGATCGCACCATGCCGATTCGCTCAGTGCTGGCTTGGGTCGCCTGCGGGTGCCTGGTGGTTGCAGCCGGCTCCGTTACCATCCTTGCGCAGAAAGGCTTCCCCTCGCGGTTCAATCCGGATGTTGCGCGCATTAACTCCGCGGTCGGCACCGAATCTCATTGCGACCTGAGCGAATACGTCAATATCGGCATGTCGAAGGGATGCTTCATGTCCCTGCCCAGTCACAATCCGGCGGATGCCACCGTCGCCCTCGTTGGCAACTCGCACGCGCAGATGTGGGAGCCGCTTGTTGCCGGCATCTTGCGGGAGAACGGTCGAGGCGGCGTCCTTGTTCCGTTGAACAGTTGCCTGCCCACGCAGGACTTCAATGAATCCTCGACCTGCATGGCTCTCGCCGCCAGAAACCTGCAAACGGTCGAAGCTCTGCCGCGCGTACGCGTCGTAATTCTTGCCACGACCTGGGAGTTCTCCGTGCCCATGTACACGCCGACCGGCCAGGTGCCAAAGGATAGCGAGACAAAGACCCTCACCGAAAGCCTCGACCGCCTGATCTTGAATCTGGAACAGCACGGCAAAACGGTGGTGCTGGTCGGACCAATCTCGCCTCCGGGATGGGAAGCGCCCTCTGTCGTGGGCCGCGAACTTGCGTTCCACCACAAGACCGTCGAGCCGCTGTTCCTGCCTGAAAGCGCCTTCCTGGCCAAGTTGGGCGAAACAATTGCGCACTACGCCTCCAGGAATGACATAATCTTTATTCAGCCGGACCGCATCCAGTGCAAGCTGGGCAGGTGCGACTACTTCCGCGATGGAGCGTCGCTGTTTGCAGACGGAAGCCATATCGCGAATCCAGCGTTGCCGTTGTTCCGCCCGGCCTTCGAGCCCGCATTGCAACAAGCTTTTATGAAGATCGCTCAATTGAGGCCGTAGCAGCAATCTGAGTTGTTCCCGTCAAATGGGAAGACAGATTATTGCACGCAAAAAGGAGCGTTCCCCATGACTTTGCAGAGACAACCTTTCAAAGTCAATCGCCCCAGGGTTGGACTGCCTGAACTCCGGCCGCCATGCACGTCTGGAACCGGCTCACACATGTTCAGCGGTCTACTCCTGATTGGCGCAACCATTCTCGCCATCGCCGCAACCCCAGCGTGGGGATCCACATTCAACGTGCTCTCCTATGGCGCAACTGGCAACGGACATACCGATGATGCACCCGCGGTTCAGCGAGCCGAGGAAGCCGCGGAACTCGCCGGTGGAGGCTCGGTGTATATGCCGGCAGGAAAGTATCTGATAAACAGCACAATACTGCTGGGAAGCAACATCGAGATTTACGGAGATGGCGATTCCACCGTATTGATGCGCACAGATACCCAGAGCATGGTCCCGGAATATGGAGCCGATTGCCAGGCTGCCAAGCCGCCTAAAGGCCCCATGACGCACCTGTTCACCAATCGCCACTATAACTGCGTGGATCAAAACGTCAACCTGCACGACTTCACGGCTGACGGCTCCGCGATTGTCAAGGTCCCATGCGGGCCTCTTCTGGCCTTTTCGGGACTCGTCGATAGCACCGTCGCGAATGTTACCGTGCTCAATGCGCCGCAGGATGCAATGTTCTTCAGAAATGGCGGCGTCAATCTCACTGTCAAAAACAACAAGATTCTCTTTCACGACAGGCTTTGGGGCAACGGGGCCGGAATCAATGTCGAGATGCACGTGAATGGACAGATCTGGGGCCCTGTGACCATTACCAATAACCAGATTGTCACTGCCGCCACGAACTTCTGTTCCGCGGCTCTCAATCGCAGTTGCACCGGCGACTTGGATTGCTCGGATCTTCAGCCCTCAACCTGCGGAAAGGGAGCCTCAAGCAGCGCGGGGATCGCAATCACCTGGGGGGCAGGCAGCACACATCCGCCCCAGGCTACCATCACCGGCAACCACATCTGGGTTGGCAATGACCACTACGGAATCATCTGCAACGGGTGTGTGAACAGCGTGATCAGCGGGAATGTGATCCTCTCGGCGAAATCCAGGGGTGCGCCGGGGACAGGCACGTTCACAGGCATCAGTTCGCACTCTACCGCCGGAGGCGAGATCCAGAATCTGACGATTCAGGGAAACACCATCGTGGGTACCGGAGAATCCGAGGATGGCCGGGCCATTTTCGTGAATGGACAGGGCAGCGGATCAGGTCTTAAGATTCAAGACAATGTAATTGCTCACAAGAACTCTTCGAATGGAAAAGCCGTTGTTGAGGTCCGCGGACTCACGGATGTGAATGTTTCAGGAAACCACCTTTGCTTTGTCTCCAGCAATGATATTCGTGTGGGAGGACCGGAAGCGCCGGTGGTCAACGGGACAATGACGAAGAATACGGTCGTGCATATCAAGGAACATCCCGCGACGCTGCCTGCGGAGTGTTCGGCTTTGCCTCAGTGAGACATCCCCAGGGCCCATTTTCAGATCCGTCCCGCATCTGCGGAGTAATTTCAAAGCTCTACCCAGTTCGGAATCGTAGCATTTTTGGAAATGAAGTAGGCCGAATCCATGGCCTGAAACTGGCGCGACCATCAGGGAGCGGCAGTCCACAATGCAGCAATAATGTTCACACTATTTCCGAAAATGCCCTAGTCTGGACCTTTGAGCTATCGTTGTCTGAGATACGTCACTGTATTCTCGGCAAATCCATGGAATGCGCTGTGGTAACACTGCGCCGCTGGTGTCAGTTTGGCAGCCACGGCGAAAATTAGGAAGAGTACATTCGTGATCGAAGCGCCGCGGCTCAACAAGCTTCCCGCCATACAGGTCCTGCGAGGAATTGCGGCGAGCCTCGTGGTCTTCTATCACTACGCGGGAATCCTCAAATTGCCCGGCCCAGTGCACTCATGGCTGATCGATAGCGGATTGATCACCCTCGGCGCGAGCGGCGTGGACATCTTCTTCGTTATATCGGGCTTTATCATGGTCTATACGACGCAGAAGAAGGCTGGAGCCAGAGACTGCCTGGCTTTTATTAGGCAGCGCATCGTTCGCATCTACCCGTTGTATTGGGTCTGGTCCACGGTGATGCTGGCTTTGTGGCTCACTGGAATCGGCCGCACGAGCCGCCACTTCTCTACCGCGTTTATTGTCAACTCCTATCTGCTGATTCCCTGCTTTAATGGCAACGATTATGAGCCCATGCTGGCGCGGGGGTGGACCCTTTCTTTTGAGATGCTGTTTTACATCGCTTTCGCTTGCGCCATCCTGCTGGGGCTCAGGAAAAGCAAGCTGGCGTTCCTTGCCGGCGCCTTTGTCATCCTATCCGTCTTCGGCAGAATGCTTCCGCTGCATAGCGGCATCGGGTACCTGACGACGAGTCCCCTGATTATCGAGTTCTTGTTTGGCGTATTAGCCGCCGAAATCCTCTTGCGGATGCCGGACATCCGCACTTCGGGCTGGATGCGGATGCTGCCCGTGCTCTTCATGAGCCTTGGAGCGGTCTTGTTGCTATGCACCGTGAAGCTGGGCCTACCCGGCACAATCCGCTTTGCGGTATGGGGCCTTCCCGCCCTGCTGATCGTCTTCGGGGCTTCAATGCTTCGCACCACCCCCTGTCCCCGCCTGCTGGTCTATCTGGGCGATGCTTCTTATTCGATTTACCTCGTGCACGGATTCTTCGGAAGTGCGTACTATGCGGCTTTCAGGCACTTTGCCGTTCTTGGCCGAATCCAATCGGATGTTACAATTGCGTCGGCCAGCTTTCTGACAATCGCAATTTCTTCCTTCACCTATTTGCTGCTTGAGCGGCACTTGACAAAGGCTCTCTCCCCCAGGAAAATCGCGCGAAACTGATCGGCGATTGTCAAAGGTCTTTACTATGGAAATGCTGCGAACACTGATCTTGATTGAGAGCCTGGTTCTGGGCTTGCTCCTCTGCGTGGCCGCCGGGTACTTCTATCTCCTGTCACGGCGGATTACCGACACGCGGGTCTTTGGCCTCTTGACCCTTGTCTTTTACTACTGCATGCCTGGAATCCTCGGTGCGCTTTCTCCAACGCTTCTCCGGATTGTGGTTCCAATGGCGCGCCCGGACGTGCAGTTGCCCATGGCGATCGCCCTTCCATTGCTGATGACCGCCGTTTTCACCGGCATTTTCATCCGCTTTGGACGGCCCAGGAGAATGAAGCCCAAAAGGCAATGGAGGCTGGCCAAGCAACTTGCAACCCAGTACCGGCCGGGCCGGCTCTTTTTGGTCTCCTTGGGCTTCTTCTGCCTGGGGCTGATTGGCGTGTATCGCGAATTGCACGCTGCCGGCGGATGGTTCGCCGTGCTCAGGGGAGGAAGCTCCGCATACATGGAGGCGCGTGTTACGCAAGCTGTCGGCTTCTGGGGGGTTCTCGTCTGCTTCATCCCCATCGCCGCGATTGGGATGATGTACGCCACGTCGTTCAGCCGGGCGGTGCCGCGCGGGCTTCGCTGGCCCCTGGTTCTGATGATCCTTTCCGCAGCCATCGGGCTGATCTCCCTGTTGACTGTGCGCCATCAAAGCATGATGCTGCTTCTCGCACTGATCGCGCTGCTTGAAGTCAAGAGCAGGAAACTCTTCCGCCTGCTCGCGCCCGCTGTTCTTATCCTGATCGTAATTGGGGCGGTTGCCCTCGCCTCGCTCCGTTACAGCAGCAGGGCTCGGAGCATAGATCAGCTCTCCGGCAATTTTGAGGAGATTGAGGTCTCTGAGAGAATCATCAGTACCTTCCATGCACAGGGATATGTCTGGGGCGGAAACATTCCGGACCTTTTTGTCGTTATGGTGCCCCGCGCCATCTGGCACAACAAGCCCATGGGCTCCTCGATCAATCGAGCCGTGTTTTTTGAATTCGCCAAAATGGGTGGAGTGAAAGTAGTCGGCATCCTGGGAGAAGGCTATGCCTCGGGGGGATTGATCATGGTGGCCATCGAAGGACTCGTCTACGGCATCATGCTGCGGCGCATGAGAGGTTTCTGGAATAGACGCCAGCAAAACAGCTATCAGTTCATGGCCTATGGATCCATCGTTCTGGGTTATATCTATATCGTGGTCCATAACGGATTTATTTCGCCGAACGCCGTGACCTTCTTCGCAATGCTCGGGCAGGTCTGGACTACCTCTTGGTTGTGCGGCTATCTTCCAGCGGCAGAAAAGTCCAGGAACCTTGCGCAGCCGCAGACCAGTGAGCCGGTGACCGCTTGAGTTTTTCCAACGCGCCGTCCAGTTCCATAGGCAGGATATGAAGATTCTTCAGGTCAGTTCCCATTACGTCCCCGCCTTCGGATTTGGCGGGCCATTGCAGGTGGCGCATGCTCTGGGCAAAGAGTGGGTGAAGGCGGGCCACGAAGTCACGGTATGCTGCACCAATCTCAAAACACCCGAAGAGAATCTGGACACTCCCATCGACGTTCCCGTGATGGTCGATGGAATTACGGTTTGGTATGAACCTGTAACCCTGTCCCGCTATTACGGCTTTTCTCCCCGGATGTACCGCAGGCTGAAGACTCTGGTGGCCCAGGCCGACCTGGTCATCGTTCATGCACATTATCAGTTTGCCCAGTGGGCTGGAGCCCGCATTGCGCGGAAACTCGGAAAGCCGTACGTCGTCTTTGCGCACGGATCCTTGAGAACAGCGGGGCTCCGGCACAAGAGCATGATACCCAAGCTGCTCTACCTGGGCCTGATGGAACGGAGAAATCTCTCCGGAGCCCTGAAGATTGTCTTCGGCAACGCAGTGGAATGGCAGGGATCGTTGTGGCGGGAGCATGGTCTTGTCATGCGCAACTCTATTGACCCCGCGCAGTTGGAAGACGATAACAAGGATGCCGAGACGCGCTTCCCTGCAATCGTCGGCAAGACCAGGTTTCTTTTCCTCGGCCGGCTGGACGTGAAGCAAAAAGGGCTGGACTTTCTGCTGGAGAGCTTCTCAAGGGCTGCCGCGCATCGGGATGATGCGGTCTTGATCCTCGCGGGTCCCGATGAGCGAAGCGACCGGCAGGTGCTGCGCGATCTGATTGCGCGTCACGGCGTGGAGAATAAAATTGTCTTCACCGGAGTCGTCAGCGGAACTCTGAAGACATCAATGCTGAAGGCCGCGGATGTCTTTGTGCTGCCTTCCCGCTTCGAGGGTGGCAGCGTCTCGCTGGCTGAAGCCCTCTATCTCGGATTGCCGGTTGTAGTCACGCCCGAAGCCGCTGATTCGCGAGAGATCGAGGAGAATCGCCTGGGCTTGGTTGCCGCGCCGGGGGACGAACTGACCAACGCTCTTGAGGCCATGATGGACCCTGAGGTCCGTCAGAAATATGCGGGGCGGGGACGCCAATTCGTGCTGGATAATCTTGTGTGGCAAAAGACTGCCGCCAGCTTTCTTTCTGAGATAGAGAGGATGCTCCCCGCAAGGTCATCTCTCGGGGTGGCGGAAGTCAACTGATTGATCGCGGTATCGCAGGCTGCCGAAAGGCTTCTTCCCCATGAAGAAGCCTTTTTTTATGTCCTTTGAAGAACTCTCTCCCCGGAAATAGCTGAGCCGCGAGTTTCACCGGAAGGCAAGTATCTTGCGCGCTTCCGCTTCTGGATCGGCCATCGACCGCGGCATGATCGTATACGCGGCGGTCCGCTCCATCCGCTCGCCGCCGCTCAAAGTCGCCAGCGGGCCCAGAGTTTCCAACTCGACGTAGGGGAGCGGGTCGGAGTTGGTGTAAACCTCCGTGACGCAGCCGCCATCGGGATACTCACCCGGCCCCGGTTCCGCATCGATCCGCACCACGCACTTCCTTCCCACCCAAACCATGCTCGTTGCATCCGAGCCGATCTTCGCGCTATTGCGAGCATGGCGCCCAAGCGAGAGCAAACGGTCCTCGACCCGCAGCCGCTCCGGCTCTGCCTCCATTAGCCGGACATAGCCGCCAGCGAAAGTCGAGTCTGTTGGCAGAGGCATACAAACGCGCTCCGGGTCCTGCATCTGGGTGATGGTCCACACGCTTGCCCTGACCGGCGGCCCGAGGATTTTGCGATATTCGGTTCTGATTCGCAGGACAGGCAGTTCGGCGTCCATTTCCACATGGCGCGTCACCCGGATGCCAAACCCGGGATCGACGGGCGAAGTCAACATGACGCCGCGTGCTCCCACAACCGCCTCTACGGGGCTCGAATCGAAGCCAACCGGCGGCGGCCACTCCCGCCCTTGATGTTTCGGCCAATCCGTCTGTGGAGCGGGCCAGCTCTTGTCTCCGCCGAAGTTGATCCACTCGGGCGAGTCCGGCGCGGGCAGTTGGCCATCCAGCGTCCGATTCTCCCAGAAAGCGCCCTCCACGTCGCCCGCCAGGCGCAACTGCATCACGCGGCCGATGGCTGGAACGACGACCGCCTCCACGCTGCCGTTTGCGATCAGATAGCAATCCGGCCAGCCATGCCAGGAAATGCGCTTGATCGACACTCCTGTTCCCTGGCTCTCTGGCGATGCGGAAACAACCGGAACTTCGGGGTGATTCTCCAAGACAAGCAGCCTTTCTTCAGAAACAAAAATTGCGGCAGCCTCCCCTTGTAGGAAGCTGCCGCAATCGTGGTTAGTCCTTAGTCGTTCGCTGCGGCCAGGTCAGTCTCAACCTCGCGCTCGGCCAGGTGGTCATACCAGGTGAACTTGAGAATCAGCGACGTAGCCAGAATCGCGCCCAGGCTCATGGCGACGCGATTCCACTCCTGAATCACGACGTAGAGAGGCAGCGCCACCAGCGAGATCTGCCAGACAATGCCGATGGCGATATTGAACATATCGCGGAAGAAGTCCTTGTTGCGCTTGAAGCTGGGATCCTCGGCCAGAACCTTCTTGAGGATCGGTCCCCAGAAGCCCCATGGACGAACGCGGCGGTAGAAGTCCATGAGAACCTCGTCGGGCTCGGCCTTGGTCAGCAGCGTGCCAAGAAGGCAGCCAATCAGCGAGATCCCCAGCACCAGCGGAAAGACAATCGTAACTTCCAGGTTGACGGGATACTTGGCCTCGAAGCTTTGCACAATCGGCAGACTATTCAGCAATCCAGGAAACGCCAGCACCAGCGCGGAGGTGATGCCTGTGATCATGCCCCAGAAGTATCCGTAGCCGTTAAAGCGCCACCAGTACCACTTCAGAACGTTTGAAGCGGTGTAACCGCCCCACAATCCAGAGACGATCCACATCACCACCGAGTTCACCGAGGTTACGTTCCATCCGATCAGAACGCCGATCACCACCACCGCAAAGGAGCTGAGATAGGCAAGGCGGACGTAGGTTTTGGGGCTCGCATTCGGGTTGATGAAGCGCTTGTAGATGTCGTTGACAAAGTACGGCGGCGCGGCATTCACCGTGGCCGCAAAGTTCGACATGAAGGCCGCCAGCAGGCCGGCAATCAGGAATCCCAGCAGGCCCACGGGAACGAATCGTCCCAACGCCATCGGCAGCACATTTTCAAAGTCGAGATTCGTTCCCATGGCGCGCAGATCGGGGCCAAAGAAAGCCGCAGCCAGCACGGTCAGGCCGATGATGAGGAAGTAGCGGGGAGGGGTCAGCACGATGTTGACCCAGGCGCTCATCATTGAGGCTTCGCGCGGATTTTTCGAGGAGAGCACGCGCTGCATGTCGTAGTTGGGCGCCGGGCCGGCCGCCGAAATCAGTATGCCCTTGAAGAGCAGCATCATGACGAAGAAGCCGAAGAGTTCGTACTTGTCCTGGGAAATCTTCGCTGTCGCGGCGGGCAGCAGCGTCGTCCAGTCCAGGCCCAGATGCCAGCCAAAGAAGAGGTTGTCCCAGCCGGCGGGCACCATCCGGTGCAGGGTATCCGGCGCCACCTTCATCATGGCAATCACGCCCACTGCAAAGGAAGCGATGGCCAGAATGAAGAACTGCACCACCTCGGTGATGACCACGCTGATCATGCCGCCCTTGATTACGTAAACGGCGGTAATGGCGATCAGAATCAGCGCGTATTCGTTAGGCGAAAGATGCCAGGGCAAAAACTCCGCTGCAAACTTGCCGATGCCCTTGAAGCCGTAGGTGAAGAAGCCAATGATGCTGACGAAGGCATAGACCACCACGATCAAGTGCGCCAGTTGCGCGCCGCGGTCCGTTCCAAAGCGCGTCTTGATCCACTCCGCACCGGTCATTACCTTGGAGCGGCGCAGCCAGGAGGAGAGATAGACCATCAGGAAGATCTGGTTGAATGTGGGCCAGAGCCATGGAATCCACACACTCTTCAGGCCGTAGACGAACATCCAGTACACCAGCAGCATGGTGCCGCTGATGTCGAACATTCCCGACGCGTTGGAGATGCCCAGCATGTACCAGGGCATCGCATTGCCGCCGAGAAAGTAATTCTGCATGCTCTGCGAAGCGCGCTTTGAAACCCAGTAACCTATGAGCACCGTGCTCAGCAAGTAGGCCACAATGATTGCGATGTCAACAACGTGAAGTTGCAGCATTTGACTCCTCAATGCCCATGGGCATCTTCTCTCCGCTCTCCGCGGGAGATGCAAAACTGATTGTTCCGCCGGTCTAATCCGACTTTATTACGGCTTTGCGCGGCCAACGTGTGATTTGCAGCACATGCAGGCCTCGCGGTTCTCTATTGCATTTCACCGGCCAGCAGGAACACCAGCGATGCCTGCCAGTTGATGCAAATCTCATTGCTTGCGTAGGATGCCAGTTGATCGGCGTAGACCTTCGCCGGCGGTAAATCTTTCGGAAGCGCAACCAGCACCGCGTCTTCGCGGCCATTGTTTGGCCCTCCTGACAGCAGCCCTGGCCAGGGCCCAGGCTGCTTGCCTGACCCGCTGGGCCGGTGATGCGGATGCTGGTACGGGTGCTCGCCCACCTGCGTCACCCATGAAAGCGAAAACGTGTTCCGCCCTAGCAGATAGTGCAGGTTGTCCCGCGCCGCATCCACAAAGCTCGCGTCCGGCTGGAACGCATTCGCGATCAGCAGATACATGCCATATTCGGCCGCGATGCCATTCGAGCCCCACACATAGTCCCTTGGCTCAAGGCTGACGTGGTACGGATTGGCGCGTGTGCGTTCCACCACCGCATGCGCCGCTGCCACAGTCCGCTCCCGGATCGTCGCCACCGCCTTTTGATCCACGTCCTTGCGCGTTGAGAGCGCATAGGCCCACAGCCCCATCGATCCGAGCGAACTCCAGTTCTCTCCCGGCGGCGAATCCAGGCTTCCAAGGTAATTCGCGTAATTCTTCAGAAAGAAATCGTTGTACTGCGCCTCGCCGGTGGTGCGGGCCAGTTCCGCCGCTGCCCAGAGCCGCTCGTCCGCGCAGCTCTTCGAGCCATACTCGCCGGTGCTGATGCCCGGCGGATTCCGGAAGGTCACATTTGGATATTTCTCGGTCCAGGCCCAGGCCCGCCGCGCCGCATCCAGCATCCGCACGGCAAACTTCTCATCGTAGGGCTTGTAGACACGCGCGGCAATAGCGCCTACGGCCGCCAGATCCGCCGTCGCGCAGGTGCTCTTGTAGGGAGCCGATCCGGTCCCGATCACCTCGCTCGTCTCGTGGTCGTCCTCCGGAGCGATAAAGCCGGGAAAGTGCTCGCTGGTCTGCTTCTGCCAGGCGCCACCGTCCTCGTCCTGCATCTTCAGCATCCACTCCAGGTTCCAGCGCGTCTCGTTCAGAATGTCCGGCGTGCCGTTGCCCGTTTCCGGGATGTTGAGCGAAATATCCTTGATCTTCTTCCCGAAGATCTCCCAGGTCCAAAGCAGCGTGCCGGTGGTGATCCCCGAGTTGACCATATAGCGACCATAGTCGCCCGCATCGTGCCAGCCGCCCACGTTGTCCCGTGGCCCTTTGGCGCCCGCGGTGGAACTGAACTCGCCATGCAGGTGGCAGGCGGGGTGGCTGTACCCCGGAAACTCCGGCCCCATGTCCACCGCCGTCCCGCAGCGCTGCCCGTAAAAGCCGCGCATGGCCATATAGTAAGTGTGCCCAAAGACGCTCGGGCCTACTTCAAAATCCCAACTGCGCCCCACGCCGGGAATCTCCAGATAGTAGCGTCCCGCCTGCCGCAAGCCTGAGAAATCAGCCGCCTGTACCTGGTCGCCGGAGTTCGGATCGCCCGCGGCCGGCGTCAGCTTTCCCTTGAAAACGGCTACATTGTCGCTGGAGCGCCGAACCTCGAAGGTCGCTGCTGTGGCGCTAACCATCGCAACCTTGGGGCCGCTCAGCGGATAGCCCACCTGGTCCACTTTGATCGCAACTTGTCCGGTATCCGCTCCATAAGCCAGAGCGGCGGGGCAAAACACAAGAGCGGCCAAAACGGCGGATTTAAGAATTTCGCGACTGGCTTGCACGCTTCTGGAGGGTAAAAACAAGGAACTTGCCATGTGTGCGGTTTCGCTTCTCGGAGCGCTCAGGATTTTTTACAGACGCTGAATTTTCTCACATCCCCCTGAAAACTGGCAACGATTCCAAACACACCTGACGATTGCTCGATGCCCTGGCGTCAAGGCTTCAGCACCTTTGAATTGCCCGCGCAAATCCACAAAGGCTTCCCCACGGAAGCACCCTGTCCAAAGGGCTTTGAAGCGCTCTGCAAGACAGTTTGATGAGGTTTTGTGCCGAAGGCTATACTTGCGGAAGGTTTTCTTCGAGGGAGCATTCACTATGAAGTTCGGATATTTCGACGATTTGAATCGCGAGTACGTGATTACGCAACCGGATACGCCCCTTCCCTGGATCAACTATCTTGGCTGCCAGGCGTACTTCGGGATCATCTCCAACACCGCGGGAGGCTACTCGTTTTATCGCGATGCTCGCCTGCGCCGGATCACCCGCTACCGGTACAACAACGTACCCATGGACTTCGGCGGGCGCTATATCTACCTGCGCGACGAAGAGTCCAAAGAGTTCTGGTCGCCATCCTGGCAGCCGACACGCAACGACCTCGAAGATTACACGTGCCGCCACGGAATGGGCTACACGGTCATCGGATCGAGTTATAAAAGCATTGAGGCGCACACCCGCTACTTTGTGCCCCTGGACGAGAATCTCGAAGTCTGGCAGCTCACGGTGACCAACCGCCGGACAACCAAGGCTACAATCGACGCTTTCTCCTCGATCGAGTTCTGCCTCTGGGATGCCCAGGACGACGCCACTAACTTCCAGCGCAACTTCAACACCGGCCAGGTGGAAGTGGAAGACGGCGTCATCTATCACAAGACCGAGTACCGCGAGCGCCGCGACCACTTTGCCTACTTCGCCTGTTCCGAGCCCGGCGCCAGCTTCGACACGCAGCGCGAGGCCTTCCTGGGACGCTACCGCAGTTGGGACAAGCCCGCCACCGTTGAAGCTGGCCAGCTTACCAACTCCATCGCCCACGGCTGGTCGCCCATCGGCGCCCATCAGGTCAAGCTTGAACTGGCCCCCGGAGAGACCCGGCAGATCGTCTTCGTTCTCGGCTACCACGAGAATCCAGTAGCAGAGAAGTTCGATCCTCCCGGCACGCAGATCATCAACAAGAAGCTGGTCAAGCCCACCATCGCCAAGTATCTCGACCCCAAGCAGGCCGACGCGGCCTTTGAGCGGCTCCGCCAGTACTGGGATAGCCTGCTCGGCATCTTCCAGGTCAACACGCCCGACATCCACACCAACCGCATGGTCAACATCTGGAATGCCTATCAGTGCATGGCTACCTTTAATATGTCGCGCTCGGCATCCTTTTATGAGTCCGGCATCGGGCGCGGCCTCGGCTTCCGCGATTCCAACCAGGATCTGCTCGGCTTTGTCCACATGGCGCCGGCGCGCGCCCGCGAGCGCATCCTCGATCTGGCGGCCACGCAACTGCCCACTGGCGGCGCTTACCACCAGTACCAGCCGCTCACCAAGCGCGGCAACAACGACATCGGCGGCGGTTTCAACGACGATCCGCACTGGCTCATCATTGGCGTCTCGGCCTATCTGAAGGAGACCGGCGACTGGAGCATTCTCGACGAGCCTGTCCAGTACGACAACCAGCCCGGCTCGGAACAGCCGCTCTATGAGCACCTCCAGCGCAGCTTTAACTACACACTGGCTCGCCTTGGACCGCATGGCCTGCCACTTATCGGCCGCGCCGACTGGAACGATTGCCTCAACCTGAACTGCTTCTCCGACACGCCCGGCCAGAGCTTCCAGACCACCACCAACAAGGAAGGCAAGGTAGCCGAGTCAATCTTCATCGCCGGCCTCTTTGTTCATGCCGGCCGCGAACTGGCAGCCATCGCCAACCGCCGCGGACTTGGAGCGGAAGCATCGACCTATCTGGCTGAAGCAGCCAAAATGGAGTCGGTGATTCTCAAGGACGGCTGGGACGGCGAGTGGTTCCTGCGCGCCTACAACGACTTCGGCGGCAAGATCGGGTCGAACGAGTGCAAGGAAGGCAAGATCTACATCGAGTCCAACGGCTATTGCACCCTGGCCGGTATCGGCCTCGAAGACGGCAAGGCCGCCAAGGCCCTGGCCGCCGTTGGAGAGCATCTGGCCACCAAGCACGGCATCGTGGTCCAGCAGCCGGCCTACACCAAGTACTACATCGAGATGGGCGAAATCTCCTCCTATCCTCCGGGATACAAGGAGAACGCCGGCATCTTCTGCCACGTCAATCCCTGGATCATGATCGGCGAAACCCGTCTGGGCCACGGCGATCTTGCGCACGACTACTACAGCCGCATCAACCCCTCGGCGCGCGAGGAGATCGGCGACCTGCATCGCTGTGAACCATACGTGTACGCCCAGATGATCGCGGGCAAAGATGCGCCCAGCTTCGGCGAGGCCAAGAACTCCTGGCTCACCGGCACGGCCGCCTGGAACTACTACGCCATCGTGCAGTGGATCCTGGGCATCCGCACCTCGCTGGAGGGACTTGAGATCGCCCCGGTCATTCCAAAGAACTGGCCGGGATTCACCGCCACCCGCATCTTCCGCGGAGTTGTTTACAAGATTTTCATCGAGCGCAAGGGAGATGGAAATCAAATCGCTCTCACCGTGGACGGCGCGCCGATTGAAGGCAACATCGTGCCTCCTCCCACAGACGGCCGCAAGGAAGTCACCGTCAAGGGCATTCTCAGCTAGCTCCTTGACCGCTTGTATCCGCACCACTTCTGGGTGCCCCATCCATTCCACAGTCTCATCGTGGAATGGGTGGGAAAGCACAAATCCTGGGTGCCCCATCCCTTTCGCGTTCTTTGCGAAACGGGTGGGAAACAACAATTCCTTATCTTCCTTGTTCATAGGAGCACGCCTTGTACATCGCAAACGAACAGCGTTACGACACCATGCAATACCGCCGTTGCGGCCGGAGCGGTCTGCGCCTGCCGGCCATCTCTCTCGGCCTGTGGCACAACTTCGGCGGAGTTGACGTCTTTGAGAACAGCCGCGCCATGGTGCGCCGGGCCTTCGATCTGGGCATCACCCACTTCGATCTGGCCAACAACTACGGCCCGCCGCCGGGCAGCGCGGAAAGCGCCTTTGGCGAGATTCTGCGCCTCGATCTCAAGCCCTATCGCGACGAGCTGATCATCAGCACCAAGGCCGGCTGGGGCATGTGGCCCGGCCCCTACGGCGACTGGGGATCGCGCAAGTATTTATTGGCCAGTCTGGATCAGAGCCTACAGCGCATGGGCTTGGAGTACGTTGACATCTTCTACTCCCATCGCCCCGATCCGGAGACGCCCGTCGAGGAGACCATGATGGCCCTCGATCAGGCCGTACGCTCCGGCCGCGCACTCTACGCCGGCATCTCCAGCTACAACGCCGCCCAGACCGCAGCCGCCGTCAAGATCCTCCGCGAACTCGGGACTCCCTGCCTGATCCACCAGCCCAAGTACTCCATGTTCGATCGCTGGGTTGAAGGAGGCCTGCTGGACGTATTGGGCAACGAGGGCGTGGGTGGCATCGCCTTCTGTCCGCTGGCTCAGGGCCTGCTGACAGACCGTTACCTCAAGGGCATCCCCGCGGGCTCGCGCGCCTCCAAGCCCCACGGATTCCTGAAGGAAAAGGACATCGACGAGCACCACCTCACTGAGGTCCGCGCACTCAATGAGTTGGCCGCCGAGCGCTCGCAGTCGCTGGCGCAGATGGCTTTGGCCTGGGTGCTGCGCGACAGCCGCATGACTTCGGCGCTCATCGGAGCCAGCCGCGTCGAGCAGATCGAGCAGAACGTCGCCGCGCTCGCCAACCTCGAATTTTCCGCCGGAGAGCTTGCCCGCATCGATGCAATTTTGAGCCAGCCCGCCTGAGATGGTCACGATACCATAGAATCTGAATTGGGCCGGGATCTCAAAAAATACTGGGTTTCCCACCCTCGCCGCGTTGTTGTTTTTGCGGCTAGGGTGGGAAACCACGAACCCCAGTGGCCCCGAATATCAGGAGGTATCCTCGTGCAAGACCTTCGGCAGAAAGTGGAAAAAGAACTTCTCTCCGACATACTGCCCTTCTGGCTCACATACGCCATCGACGAAGAATATGGCGGCTTCCGCGGCCAGATCTCCAACGATCTGACCATCGACCCGCACGCCGCCAAAGGACTCATTCTCAACGCGCGCATCCTCTGGACCTTTTCTAAGGCCTACAGCACTTACAAGAGCCCGGTTTATCTGGCCACCGCGCGCCGCGCGTATGACTACCTCACCCGCTACTTCTGGGACTCCGAGTTTGGCGGCGTCTACTGGATGCTCGACTATCTGGGCAAGCCCCACGACACCAAGAAGCGCATCTACGGACAGGCCTTCACCGTCTACGCCCTGGCCGAGTACTTCCACGCCAGCGGAGACGCCGGCGCGCTCGAAAAAGCCCTGCGCATGGTCCGGTCCATTGAGTCTTCAAGCCACGACGACGAGCACGGCGGTTACTTCGAGACTTACGAGCGCGACTGGACACTGGCCAAGGATCAGCGCCTGAGCGATGTGGACATGGACGAAAAGAAGTCCATGAACACCCACCTCCATCTGATGGAGGCCTACGCCACGCTGCTGCGCTTCCATGAAGATGAGAATGTCCGCCTCCGCTTGCGCGAACTCATCGAAATCTTTCTCGACCACGTGATCGACGCCGCCTCGCACCACTTCATCATGTTCTTCGATGAAGAGTGGCGTCCGCGCTCCAACAAAATCTCCTTTGGCCACGACATCGAGGGAAGCTGGCTTCTCTGCGAGGCCGCGGAGATTCTTGGTAATCCCGACATTCTGGCGCGCGTCCGCAAAGTTGCGGTCGAGATGGCCCAGACCGTCTTCGAACAGGGCCTCGACAGTGACGGCGGCCTGCTCTACGAACTCAACCCCACCGACACCGACAAGCATTGGTGGCCGCAGGCCGAAGCCGTCGTCGGCTTCCTCAACGCCTACGAGCTTACCGGCCAGCCCCACTTTCTCAATGCCGCCGAAAGAAGCTGGGCGTTCATCGAGAAGTACATCGTGGACCACGAGCACGGCGAATGGTTTTGGCGTGTGTCGAAGTCCGGCGTGCCCAGTCAGGAACAATACAAAGTCGACCCGTGGAAGTGTCCCTATCACAACGGACGCGCCTGCGTTGAGGTGATGCAACGGCTGGATGCCGCCAAAGCCTCCCAATCTGGAATCAAGCACTAAGGAACCTCTAAACGAGTTGATGCTTTGAAAGGGCACGACTTTAGTCGTGCCGCAAACGCAATCAAATTAGCGTGGGCTTTAGCCCCTGAGGGTATGCTCGATGTGGAATAGGAGTTAATCAGAGCTTCCCTAAAGTGCCTCTGACTATGCTGATGTTTTTTTGAAGGGTGCGGGCTTTAGCCCGCACAGAAACAATGCAGTATCAACGCGGGCGTTAGCCCCTGAGGGTATGTCGGTCGTACAAAATGAACCTGCGCGACCGTTTCCTGAGAAGAACCGGAGAACAATCATGACTCAAGCAGAATTCAAGAAGAGCGTGCAGAATCTCTTCAAGCAGCAGGAGAAACTGCTGAACCAGCGCAACCTGAAATCCTCCGGCGGCAATGGCATCTATGACCGCTACGAGCTTCCTGTGCTGACCGCGGCGCATGCGCCCATCATCTGGCGCTACGACCTCAACCAGAAGACCAACCCATTTCTGTTGGAGCGCATTGGCGTCAACTGCGCCTTCAACGCCGGCGCCATCCTGCACGAGGGCAAGTTTCTCGTGGTGGCGCGTGTCGAGGGCGCGGACCGCAAGTCCTTCTTCGCCGTCGCCGAAAGCCCGAATGGCGTCGATCACTTCCGCTTCTGGGACTATCCGATCCTGCTGCCCGAGACCAGCGATCCCGACACCAACGTCTATGACATGCGCCTCGTCAAGCACGAGGACGGCTGGATCTACGGCCTCTTCTGCACTGAGCGCAAGGACCCCAAAACGCCGGAGTGGGACACCTCCTCGGCCGTAGCGCAGTGCGGCATCGTCCGTACCCGCGATCTGAAAACCTGGGAGCGCCTCGCTGACCTCAAGTCCAAGTCTCCACAGCAGCGCAACGTCGTGCTCCACCCCGAGTTCGTCGATGGTAAGTACGCTTTCTACACGCGCCCGCAGGATGACTTCATCCAGGCTGGCAAGGGCGGCGGCATCGGCTGGGGACTCTCTTCGAGTATCGTGAACGCTGTCATCGATGAAGAGATCATCATCGACAATCGTGAGTACCACACCATCACGGAGGTCAAGAATGGCCTCGGCCCGGCCCCCATCAAAACGCCCAAAGGCTGGCTGCAACTGGCCCATGGCGTGCGCAACACCGCCGCCGGCCTGCGCTACGTCCTCTATCTGATGCTCAGCGAATTGGACCGGCCCTGGGTCGTCACTCACAAGCCTGCCGGCTACTTCATCGCCCCGATGGGCGGCGAGCGCGTCGGCGATGTCTCCAACGTCGTCTTCAGCAATGGCTGGATCGAGCGCAAGAACGGTGACGTCCTCATCTACTACGCCTCATCGGATACGCGCCTGCATGTAGCCACCAGCACCGTCTCCAAGCTGCTGGATTATGTGATGAACACCCCAGCTGATCCGCTGCGCAGTTACGCCTGTGTGGAACAGCGCTGCGAGCTCATCAAGAACAACCTGGCGCTGCTCGGCAAAAAGAAGAAGGCCCCCATAGCCAGGTATGCTGACAAGAAGGCGGCCAAGTCTGTAAAGGCCAAGAAGGCCGCCAAGCCCGCAAAGGCAAAGAAGCGGTAAAAGGCCGGTACCTCGATCCTGCTCGTGCTAGCCAAGTGCTTCCACGAGCAGGAAGAGCCTTCTCTCGTCTGAAAGGGATCGACCTTGCAGGCTGCGGAAATGGCATTCGGAAGCGCTTGTAGTTATCCAGCTGGGGCGTTCCTTTACAAGTGTCAGGGCACGACTTCAGTCGTGCCGAAAACCAGCAAAAATCAACAGGGCTTACAGCATTTGCCGGGTGCCCCATGTCCCGATTTTGGGACATGGGAGACCACGAACCTCAAGCCGGAGGTGGTTGCAGATCTTTTCCCTCCCGGCACGCACAATGGAAGTAGGCAGAAGAGAGGGCTTTACTGACCCTGACCCCCTGCCCCTGCTGACCCCGCCTCGTGGCAATCCGTCAGGCATGTGACCGGTCTATACCCCCCGGTCACCCCCACCCCCTACCCTATGGAAAACGTGTTTTCAACCCCCTGCATCGCTTGTAACCAACGCGTTATCAAATGTTTGTAATGATTACCCAGTAACGAATCGGTAACTGCAAACCCCGGTTTTTGCCCCTTTTCTAGCCCCAAAGGGCGCATTTTGACCAGAAAAACCCGCATTTTCGCCCCAAAATCGTGGCCCAACTCTCGCATTTGAGTCTTGTGCGACCTTGCAGATGAATTCACCGATCAGCCAGGCTTCCCCGCGCTTCCGCCCAATGCACCTTCCGCGTCCGGCGTATCATCTAAGACAAACGGGAGAAGACGATGGCTGAATTCACACTACGCATTGATGGAATGCACTGCGGCTCCTGCGTCCGCCGCGTCAGCCAGGCGCTTGCCGCGGTCGAGGGAACAGTCGTCAACGAGGTCAGCGTAGGATCGGCGCGGATCACCTCCAGCCTCGACCCTGCGCCGTTGGATCTTGCTCTGGCGGCTATTGCCAAGGCCGGCTTCACTGCGCATTTGGAATCCTAGGTCCATCGATGGCCTCTTCCGCCACGGAATTCCTCACGCTGCCCGTTCTGGGCATGACTTGCGCATCCTGTCAGCATCATGTGGAAGCGGCTCTGCGCGCAACAGCCGGAGTTGAATCGGCGCGCGTCGATCTGATGGCACATCGCGCCAGCGTAGTCTTCAATCCTTCATCGGTCGAGCCAGCGCAACTGGTCGAGGCCATTCGCGCAGCCGGCTACGACGCCGTACTTCCCCGCCCCGATGCCTCTTCGGAGACTTCATCCAGCGCGCTCGCAACCGGAGCCGATACCAAGGCCTTTGCCACTCTCGCTGCTGGCGCTGCGGCCATGCTGCTGGCCATGCCGCTCGGCACAGAAATGGGCACGCAGGACCACGCCCTGATGCGCCTCCTGCCCTGGCTCTACGCGCTACCGCCGGATCTGCTGCGCTGGTTTCTGCTGATTATGACAGCCGGAATGATGGCTTGGGCGGGCCGTGGCATCTACCTGAGCGCGGCGCGCGGACTGCGCCACGGAACTACCAACATGAACACTCTGGTCAGCCTGGGGACTGGCGTGGCGTTTCTCTATTCCGCTGCCGCCACGGTCTGGCCCGCGACGGGCCGCCAGGTTTACTTTGACGCGGTTCTCTTGATCCTCGGCTTCCTCCTTTTGGGCAAGAGCCTGGAAGGCCGCGCCAAACGCCGCGCCCTGGCCGCGCTCGACTCACTCTCCCGGCTGCGCCCGGCCACCGCTCGCCGCATGCGGGATGGTTTGGAGACCATCGTCCCGCTCGAAGAGATTCAACCAGCGGACAGTGTGCTGGTACTGCCTGGAGAGCGCTTTCCAGTGGACGCGACGATCCTGGAAGGCCGCACAACCGTGGACGAATCGATGCTGACCGGTGAGCCTACGCCGCTGGACCGCCAGCCCGGCGGACGCGTGCTGGCCGGTTCGCTCAACTACGAAGGCGCGGTGATTTGCCGGGCTGAGTCGCTGGGCGAGGCCACCGTACTGGCGCAGATCACGCGCATGGTTACTCAGGCGCAGGGCTCGCGGGCGCCCATGGAACGGCTGGCCGACCGCGCCAGCCAGATCTTCGTGCCTGTGGTACTGGCTCTGGCCGCCCTCACCTTCGCGGTCTGGCTCATCGCCACTCACTCTCTGCAAATGGCCCTGGCCTCGACCGTCGCCGTGCTGGTGATCGCCTGCCCGTGCGCCATGGGATTGGCCGTGCCTGCCGCGCTCACCGTGGCCGTGGGACGCGGCGCTCAGTTGGGCGTCCTCTTCAAGGGCGGCGAAGCGTTGGAGCGGCTTGCCCGGCTGGCTCCGCTGGACGCAATCGTGCTGGACAAGACCGGAACGTTGACCGTGGGCCGCCCGGTGCTCGAGTCCCTTCATCCGCTCGGGGCCACGACCGAGGACGATTTGCTCCGCCTGGCCGCGGCCGCTGAGGAACGATCGAATCATCCCCTGGCTCACGCCATCGTCGATGCGGCGCGGTCTCGCGGAATCCTCTGGCAGCCTGCCGAGGAGGTTCAGGTTCTGCCTGGCCGCGGCCTTGCCGCCAAAGTGGAAGGCCACGAGTCTCTGCTGGGAAACGAATCGCTCTTCAAGGAGTTCTTTCTCCCGCTACCGCAGGGGATTGCGCCGCCCGAGCCAGGTGTAACCCGCCTTTGGATGGCCCTGGACAGCGTGCCGGCCGGCTACTTCGACGCCCGCGACGCGCTGCGGCCGGACGGAGCCGAGGCCGTGGCCGCCCTGCGACGCGCAGGTCTGCGCGTGCTGATGCTGACCGGCGACTCTGCCGAGGCGGCCGCGCCCATCGCCCAGCAGGCGGGAATTACTGAGATCGAAGCCGGGCTGGACCCAGCCGGAAAGCTGGCCCGTATTCGCGCCCTGCAAACAAGCGGCCTGCGCGTGGCCATGGTTGGAGACGGCATCAACGACGCAGCCGCTCTGGCACAGGCCGACGCGGGCATCGCCATGGGCACCGGTACCGACTTGGCGCAGGAGGCCGGCGATGTGCTGCTGCTACGCGCGCGCCCTTCGTCCATTCCCGCAGCGCTCGACCTGGCTCGCTCCACTCTGCGCGTGATGCGCCAGAACCTCGTCTGGGCCGCTGCCTACAACCTGCTCGGCATTCCGCTGGCCGCGGGTGCGCTTTATCCCAGCTTTCACATCCTGCTCAGCCCCTGGCTGGCGGCCGCAGCCATGGCTCTCAGTTCCGTGAGCGTACTGGCCAACAGCCTGCGCCTGCGAGGCTGGCAACCTCCAACATCAAGCATGAGCGCACGAAGCGCCCCGGCACGATAAACTTACCTCAGAGCCTGTCTGTGCGCATCCTGACCCGTTACATCTTCGGCGAAATCCTCTCCCATGCACTGATCGGATGCGTGATCTTCACCTTCATTCTCTTCATGAAGGAACTGCCCCGCATCCTGGAGATGGTGGTCCACAACGCCTCTACCCTGACCAGCGTTGTCGAGGTGGTTCTCTTCACCCTGCCCAACTTTTTCATGGTCACCATTCCCATGGCGGTACTGGTGGGGGTGCTGCTGGGGCTCAGCCGCCTGGCCGCCGACAGTGAGATCATCGCCATGCGCGCCTCCGGCCTGGGCATCGGCTACTTTGTTCGCGTGGCCTCCATCGCTGCCATCGGCGGTACGCTGCTGGGGCTGGCCAACTCCCTCTACCTGGCCCCCCGAGCCAATCAGGCAATTCTGGCTATGGACAAGGCTCTCGCCATGCAGGCCTCCTACGAGATTGAGCCGCGCGTCTTTGACGAGGATTTTCACAATTTCGTCCTCTACGTGCAGGACGTGCGCTCCGGAACCGGTGCTGCCAACTGGCGTCAGGTCTTCATGGCCGACACCACCAATCCCATTACGCCGATGATTACCACAGCCGCCTCGGCCACCGTGGCCAATGATAACGATCGCGAATCCGGTCAGGAACTGCTCATGCGGCTGCGCGACGGGTCGCGCCACGAGGCGGTCACCGGCCAGCCGCAACAGTACAACATCTCCACATTCGCCTTCACCGATATGCCCTTGGCAGCCAGCCAGCAAAACGAAGGGCATCTGGGACGCCTGGACACGGACATCTATGCCATGCCCATGAGTGCCCTCTGGAAACGCAGCCACGGTCCGGACGGCAAGCGCTTCCTGATCGAAGCGCACAAGCGTTTCGCCTATCCTGCGGCCTGCCTGGTGCTGATGCTGGTCGGCGTTCCACTCGGCGTAACCTCGCGGCGCGGCGGCAAGAGCTTCGCATGGATCTTTACGATTCTGCTGGTCTTCGTCTATTACCTGCTTTCTTCCACCGGCATCGCCCTGGGCAAGCAGAACTGGATTTCGGCCTTCTTTGCGGTTTGGTCGGCCAACTTGCTCTTTGCTGCGGGCGGCCTCTTTCTGCTGTGGCAGATGGCCTCGGGCGGCCGCGTTCTGGGCGCCATAGCTACCTGGACAGCACGCTCCCAAAAGTCCAAACCCGCCGCTCCGCCCAAAGCCATTGGCGCACCGCTGGGCGCCCTGCTGAGCCGGTTTCAAACACGCCCCCAGCGCACCAAGGCCCGCAATGTGTTTCCGCGCATCCTGGATGAGTACGTTGTGCGCGAGTTTCTGGGCATCTTCTTCCTGGTGCTGGCCGGCTTTGTCATGCTCATGCTGGTCTTCACCTTCTTCGAGCTGATAGGCGACATCCTGCGCAACCACATCGCGCTCACCATGATCGGCGAATACCTGGTCAACCTCACGCCCTCCATGCTCTACCAGATCACCCCACTGGCCATTCTGATCGCCGTGCTGGTCACCTTCGGCATGCTCAACCGCAACTCGGAGATCGTCGCCATGAAGGCCACGGGCATCAGCCTTTACCGCCTGGTGATTCCCATCGTCTCCATCTCCGCCATTATGGCCCTCAGCCTTTTTCTCTTCGACCAGTTCTATCTGCCCCAGGCCAATCGCAGGCAAGAAGCTTTGCACAACATCATCAAGGGCAAACCGCCGCAAACCGTCCTGCACCCCGAGCAGAACTGGATCTTCGGCCAGCCGCATCACGGCGAACCCGGCCGCATCTTTTACTACCAGTTCTTCGATCCAGACCGCAACCAGTTTGCCAATCTTTCCCTGTTCGAGTTCGACCCCTCCACCTTCGCGCTCTCTCGGCGCATCTTCGCCGCGCGTGCTGTCTGGGATGCCGGGAGCAGCACATGGATCTTCCTTAACGGCTGGCAACGCGACATCGCGGGCGCCAACGTCACCGAGTATCGCGAGTTCAAACAGACTTCGTTTGCCGAGATTCACGAAGACCCCGGCTACTTCAAAAAAGAAAGCCTGCAGGCGCAGGAGATGAACTTCGGACAGCTTGATCGCTACATCGGCGACCTGCGGCAGAGCGGCTTTGACACCATGCGCCTGCGCGTCGAGCTCTGGCACAAGCTCGCCTATCCGCTTGTCGCCATCATCATGGCGGTGCTGGCCGTTCCCTTTGCGCTCTCCATGGGACGCCGCGGCTCGCTTACCGGAATCGCGATGGCTATCGCCGTGGCGCTTGCCTACTGGGTCGTCGATGGACTCTTCGGCGCCATGGGCAATGTGAACTACCTGCCGGCTGCCTTGGCTGCCTGGTCCTCGGATGTCCTGTTCGGCCTGGTCGGGGGCTATCTGCTGCTGAAGACACCAACCTAAAGGTGGCCTTTTTTGAAGAAAAAGCCACTCGGAGGCATGGAATTCGGTGTACTGCAACTGGAGAACCGCTATAAGAATCCTTGAGGGACTGCGGCTTGCGCCATTCCGCGACCCGCATACAGAAAGCAAGCGATAGAGAACTTTTCCTATTGCGCCTTGGGAACCAGAATGTCCACGATGGAATAAGCAGGAACTGCCACCGTAAAGCTGTTCCCCATTCCGTTGACAGAGGTTCTTGCAACAGGCGCGTTTTCCTTGCTCTGTTGCGGACCGTATTCGAATCTCATTCCACTTGACGCCGTCTGCGCGCCATTCAAGGTCACTTTGACATCCGCCGCGTTCTTCGGATCTTTGTTGATCAGAATCACGCCATATAAGCCGTTGCGGCGCCGGGTCGCATAGGATGCAATGGACGGATTGTTCGAGGATGCGTATACGAAAGAATCCCCAGGCTCAAAAGCTACGATGTGCAGCATCTGCAATCCGTAGTATGCTGGCAGCGGCTTGTTGTCATCCGTCAACAGGTTGTTTTCGCGCAATTGAGACCAATCGGTGCTGATGGTTCCCATCTCGGCAAGCAGCGCATAGGTGTCTGCCGCAAACAGGGCGCTGGCAACGGGCCTTTCCAGCTTGGCCCACGTGCTCGGCGAGACCTCTGTGAAAGCAACCCTTGGGTTATGACCTGCCGGGCAGTCCTTCTTGTAGAGGTAGAGCAATTCGCTTACTGTTTTCGGCAACTGGTCCTCAGGCGACGAAAGCAGAACCGGTTCATCCAGCAGCTTCCAGTCGGGAGGAAGGGTCTTGGTGCCGGGATGCCAGTGCAAGGAAACAAAATCCATGTCCTGGCAGGCGGTCTTCAACACCCCATCGTTCCAGCCATCACTCCACCGATAGTCGTCCACCGGAGCCGTCGATAAGGCGCCCGACGCTTCGTCGCGCTGGATGGAAACCGATATGTTCACGGGAATAGTAAGCGATCCGCCGATCAGAATGCTGGGATCGACGGCCTTCATTGCTTTGGAAAACTCCGCCAGCCGCGCCCCATAAAATGCAGGAGAGAGACTCGGGTTCTTGCGGCGCTGATCGTTCTCTTTTTGACTCGCGGGATAAGGCGCATGAAGGTCGGTCTCGGTCGCATGATTCCCGCCGAACCAGCCGTTGTTGTAAACTTCGTTGCCGATCTCCCAAACCTTCAGGCCAAGAGGCTGCGGATGAGCGATGCGCAGAAAATTATATCCGTCATCTGAAGCGAGAGGCTGCGACGCTCGCATCCCCGCCCAATATCCAACTGTCTTCCAGTCGTTTCCGGTCGAGTCCTTTCCGATGACTGCCGTGCTCGCGGGATCGCCATTCGCGTATGCCACCCAGGCCGCGGCCTCTTGCGGCTCCCCTCCGCCAGTGCCCGCCATATTTGAACCGTAGTTGACGGTCATCATGGCCGTGCCGAGTTGATCGGCAAACAACCCAAAATGTCCAAAATCGTTGTTCGAAGGGTAAGAAGCCACCTTGGGCGGAATTGAGTTTCCCCACTTGACTCCCCGGTTTGTGGACCAATGATAGAGATCCGCTTGCCCGTCCCCTCCGTTGGGATACCGGATCGCGGTAATGCCCGAGACGCGCAGCAGCGAAAACACCTGCGGGTTCATCCAGTTTCCGTCTGTGATCTGTGCATTCGCGCCGATGGTTGCCCTGGTCAGGACGTTCACCGTCTTCGTCTCGTCGACGGTCACGCTGACTTTCACTTGCGCAAGCCCTGAATTGCCACAAAACAATAGAGTCAGAACAACAAAGAAGCCATGGCGGCACACTGCTTGATGCAAGCTATTCAATTGCTTCCTCCATAATTCTCTTTACTGCCGATGCGCTCAGTTTCCGGACGCAAAACGGCGGACGGGTGATTGGCCCGTCCGCCATTCTGCTTACTTAACTATTTACTGCACAGTCAACTTGAAGGTCATCTTCTGCGTAACGTTGTTTGCGCTGGTCGCGCTGGCGTTGGCGGCCGCGGGAGGCGTCGCGACTACCGTCACGGTTACATTCGAAGTACCGGTCGGTGTGACGAAAGCGGCACTACCAGTGTTTCCGCAACCGGAGAGTCCTGCAAGAGAAACCAGCAGCAGACAACCCGCCATGCATTGCATCAACAGCCGCCGTCTTGCATTACGGTTGCTTGCCAACCCGAACAAGCTCAAGCCCAGCAAGAGACCACTCCACCAGAAGATCCCGGTCGGCGTCACAACAGGAGCTTGATTGATCAGTACAGTCAACTTTGTCTGAAGAGGTGGAACCACAACCGGCGAAGAACTCGCTTGCGCCAGCACAAGCACGTCCGGAATGAACTGGCATGTTGCATGAGCCGGCAATCCGCTGCAGGAGAAATCCAACGACCCCGTAAATCCGGACTCTGACGTTAAGGTAAGTGTCATGGATCCCGGACTTGTCGCCGACGACGTAAGCGTGGTCGCAGTCTGCGTTATTGTGAACGTCGGAACAGTGACGATCAACGGCGAGGGCGCCGATGCCGATGAGGTGTAGTTTTCGTTCCCCCCGAAGGTAGCCACAATGTTGTAGGTTCCCGCCGCCAACGCCGTCGCCCCAGTTGTGGTCAGGACCGCCGTATAGGTCGTTGTTGAATCCGTTGTTCCCGATGTTGTGCCAGTGACATAGGCAGTGCCGAGATTGGTGGCGCCACTGCTGAAGGTCACGGGCCCGGATAGCGCTCCGGGGGTTGAAGGAACCACCGTGGCTGTCATCGTCACGGTATCGCCGGTATTAGCGGAGTTGGGCGGCTCGGCAGTTGTTGGGTTTGCCGCAAAGCCAAGAATGGATATCGTCGTACTCGACGCGGCAGGCAGAATTGTCACGGTCAACGCACTGGAAGACTCCGGCGCGTAAATGCTGTCTCCCAGGTACGAGGCGGAAACCTTATGCGTGCCTCCGCTAAGCCCGGGAATTGCAATCGAAGCGGCACCAGTCGAGTCCAGCGTCTGGCTGCCAAAGTAGTTGCCATCCACAGTGAATTGCACTTGGCCGGTTGGCGTGGGTCCTGTGCCGCTCTTGGAGGCAACACTCGCCTGGACCGTGACCGAGCCTCCATAGCTGGCATTGCCGGTAACAGGCAAGGTCTGGGTTAGCGCGATTGTGGCCGGTAATTCATTCACGGCAACGCCGGACAACACCAGCGAAGGAGATGCCGCATTCTCCGCCCCGGTGCTGAAGGCGATTGTCTGCGTCTGCTCTCCGGCTACGCCCAACCCAGGCGCGAAGTATGCCTCCATTGTGCAGCTCGTACCCGTTGCCAGCGCCGTAAGGCCTGTGCATTCATCGCTGGAACTGGGAATATTGAAAGACGAGTTGGCGCCCAGAGGAGCAAAGAGCGGCGAATTCAGAGTCAGATCTTCAGGACCGGAACTGGAAAGTACCGCCGTCTGCCCTGCGCTGCTCTGGGTATCGTTCACCGGCAGGAAGTTGATCGCACCTGAAGTTCTGGTTACCTCGTATGCTGCCCCATTTACGCTGTCGGTCGCATAGAGATTGCCAAGGGCATCCAGTTGGACAGCGTAGGGGTTTTGGATGGAATTGGCACTGCTGACGACTGTTTCATGGCTGCCTGTCAGCACACCATGCTCATTGGGAACGCGCCAGATCCGGCCGGAACCGCCGTCGGCGATCAGGATACTGCCGGAGCCGTCCACCGCCACGCTTGTCGGAGTGTTCAGGTTGCTGCCCACGTCGCTGATCACACCATCAGCAGACTCCACAACGTTGCCCTTGCTGGCGACGTAGAGGTTGTAGTTGGCATCGACTGCCACTGACGTTGGAGAGGTGAGGTTCGGGATCGGCATGACCGTCGTCAATCCGCTCGTCAGCAGTCCGGACGGCTTGGCAAATGCAAGCACATCGTTGTTGCCAGCCTCCGGGATGTATAGCGTGCCGCTTGCATCCACCGCCAACTGACCAGGCGACTTCGCATTCAGAAGCGTACTCTCCGTAGCGCTGAGAACGCCGCCATTGTTCGGAACCATCACAACGCGGTTGTTGCCGGTGTCGGAGATATACAGGTTGCCGCCAGCGTCGGTCACCACGCCTGCGGGAGCCTTAAGGCCGCTTCCTACCGCAACGCCGGTGCCCGCGCCTTGCGCATACTCATACACGGCATCTGCGCCTGCGTCGGCCACAAACACATTGCCCGCGCCGTCCACGGTCACGGCCTTCGGCGATTTCAACCCGCTGCCGATCGCGTTCAGTGTGCCCGGATCGACTGTTATTGCCTGGCCGACACCAACACCGGACAGGTTCACAGGCACTGCATCCCCAGCCGAGTCCGCCAGTGTCAGAACCGCGGTGCGCAGTCCAGGCTGAGCCGGTGTGAATTGAATGTTGATTGTGCAGGAGGTACCGCTCGCGTTGGGGGTTGCCGGAGCGCCGATCACGCAAGTGCCAGCGTTTGCGCCGGTAACAATTGAAAACTCAGCGGACGGCTTGCCCGCCGCGGTGACTGAGCTGGATTGCAGCGTGACCGGGGTCGAGCCGTTGAACGTCAGACTCAGCGTTGCCGTGCCGGGGGTGGCGGAACCCAGTTCGGTGGCGGGCAGAGTTGCATTGCCTACCGTGTACTTGTAGATGGTGTTGTAGTCAACCGTTTCAAAGATATTGCCATGCTGATCCACGGCAACGCCTATCTCGCTGATGTTCCACGGCGAAGCATAGCCAGGATAGGAACACGGCACCGTCGATGGCGGCGTCGTCGGCGGCTTTGCGGCGCAATAGGAAACCGTATCCAACGGGAAAATCATGAACATATCCGCAGGATTCAGCGCACCATTCTCCAGCGGTATCTCCCAGACGCCTCCATTGATGGTGCCACCGGAAGTGCTCGTCCCGTTGTCGGTAACGTACAGGTTTCCGGCCTGATCGAACGCCACGCCCTGCGCGTCTATAAACGAGGTCGTCAGAGGAATCGCAGGTGCCGTGCCAGACGCGCCGCCGGGCACCTCCCAAATAGTGTTTGAGTTATTCGCCAGGAAAATATTATCGTTGGCGTCCACCGCGATGGAATCGATGTAGTTCTGATCCTTGTTCGTGGGAGTCGCGGGATCGCTGAAGGCGAAGACCTGAACCGGGGGCGCGCCGGCATAATTGCAGGCTACGCTGCACTCGTAAATGTTGGTGTTGCCGTTGCTGTCGCCGAAGGTTGCCATGAAGCTGTTTCCCGCCGCGTCAAAGGCAAGCGAAGCGACCTGATAGTAGCCGCCGGTCGGCGAATTCGTGGTGGATCCCCCCAGATTCATAATGCCAGGGGCGTAATAATAGAGCGGATAATCATAGGAGCAGGCGGCGACAGTCGTCGGTGTCGCCGTCGTGCAGACGGGAGGATTCGTTGGATAGGTGCCGCCGCTATAAGGCGAGCCTCCAGCAGAATTGGTGAAGGGCGTATAAGCGCCGTTCACGTAAGGAATCATGGTGAGTACAGTGGAAAAGACCTCGGATACAATCAGGTTTCCATTGGGGTCCACCGCTACCGCGCCGGCATGACCGCCCGTAGAGGAATTGTAGACCACGTTGTAAGGGACAGTCGCGGTGGCAGAATTGTAGGAAGACATCCCGCTGGCCGGAAACTCGACAACCGTATTCGAGTTGTATCCGCCCACGAAGAGATCACCGTACTTGTTGACCGCGAGCGCGCCAAAACCCGCACCTTGCACCACGGGCGTGGGGGCCGTTCCGGTTGTGGGGGGCGGCGGATACGCGGTGATCGTGCTCTGCGTGGTTACCACAAACGGCGGCGTCTTCTGCGCAAGGCAGTCGCTCCCCGGCAAAAGCATCCAGGCAAGGAAAAGCATGACTAGCGCACTGACAGTGCGTACCGGCCTGTTCTGCAAAAAATCAGCATTATCCATCCGCATCGTTTCTCTCCTGATCTCCATATCCGTCCGTCGCCCTTTCTCCCGCGCTTACTCTTGAATCGATCTCCGGCAGGCTTGCCTGCCGGAGACTCCCGTTTCTTACCGCCTGCGTTAGAAGGTGTACTTCAAGCTGATTTCCATCACGCGTCTTCCCGTCTTGAAGGGCGTTGTCCCAAACGTTCCGTTGTACTGGACCGCCTGCGTGGGATCGTAGTTGTTCGGGTTGAGAAAATCCAACTGCTCCTCGGTGGGGGCGACATTGGAGAACGTCGAAAGCGGATGATTGAGGAAGTTGAAACCCGCGCCGGCGATCTCCACTGATTGGCTGTCGGAAATGCGAAGATTCTTCTTCACCGTCAAATCGGACTGGAAGTAGCCCGGCCCGTGGATGTAGGGATAGATCATCCGCCCATTGCCGGTGCCTATGTGCGGCAGTGAGAAGCAATTTCCGTTGATGTACTGGTGCGCCTTCAGATTTGAGCGCGGGTCGCAGGTCAGCGTCGGCTGCAGCGATACGTCCGGCGTGCCCAGGAATACGAGATTCGTGACCTGGGTTACAACCGAACCGCCTGGAATGAAAGTTCCAGGGATGGCGCCAGGCCCAAGCTGCCCGGTCAAACCGAAGTTTGTGGCGTAGTCGGTCGCTTGAAGGTTCGGGCCGCTCTGCAAGCCGGTATAGCCGGAGATCGACCACCCGTTGGCCAGCGCCGCAAGAACCTTGTTGCTGTGGATGTGCGATCCAAGATCGACGTAATACCACACATTGAAAATGTGAGAGCGGTCATACGCCAGCGGACCGTAGTCGTTCCATACATTGAAGGAGTCGCCCGGAATGCCGTTGCTATAACCGCCGCGAACGCCCAAGGCCTTGCTCCAGGTGTAGTTCGCACCGTAGTTCAGCCACCCCTTCGTCTTGCCCCAGGTGACCTGCAAGCCGTTGTAGTTGGCAAAGAGCTTATGCGCTTCCAATTGCAGTTGTCCGTAGAGCGGGTACGGCCTCCAATCGTTGACTGAGGGAACCGCTAGCGTAGCATTTCCGCCCATGCCTTGAACCTGCGCGGGAGACCATGTGGTTCCAACGAACGGATTGGGACCGACCTTGGGAGCTGAAAACTGGTTCGTTGTGGTATTCAGGGTGCTCGTGATCACCATTGGAGCGGGATCGGGTTGAAAAATACCATTCGGCCTGATCGCATTCACGTTATCAACCGTAATGGCTCCGTTGCTGCCGTCGTTCAAAATAGAGTTGCTGTTGTTGCCCACGTACCCGACAGCAAGCGTCGTCTTCCACAACTGCTGAGTCACCGTGAGGCTATAGGTTGCCGTCAGCGGCTGTTTGTGGTCGGAGGGATCGAACCCGTACAGGCCGGTTGTGCCCAGCGAGTACTCGGCGACTCCCGGATCGGTCGGACTCATCTTCTGGGAGCCGAGATAGTCCAGGGTCAGCCCATTGCTTGTCCCTACGTAGCCGAGCGTGGCATAAGGATTCGTCAGAGAAATCGTTCTTTGCCCGACGGAGACAGCCAGCGCATTCGCTACGTCGTTCCAGTTGTCGTGGAAGCGATACCATCCATAGCCGCCGCTGATAACGGTCTTCCCGTTTCCACGCACATCCAGCGAAAAGCCAACGCGCGGATCCAGGAAGAGCGGCGTCACTGTCTGGCCGGAGTTGGGAACCGACTTGTCGATCGTGTGCCACCTGAAGCCCGGAAGCGGATCGGCGGCTGTGGGGTCTTTGGTGGCATAATCCGCCGGAATGAAGACCGGAATGCCTACATGGTGAGCATCCTGCCACTCGCCTTCGTGCTCCACGCGCAATCCGAGGGTCAGCGTCAGGTTCGAGCGCACCTTCCAGGAGTCGGTGGCGTAAAACGCCGTACTCCACCAGTAAAGGTCGATCTTCGGTAGAATGTTCGCCTGAAGATATCTCATGAACTCGCCCTCGAGAAAGTTCCCGAGGTTGTTTCCCGTCCCGCCGCCCGACAGAGCGGTTGTGTTGTCAAAGGTCTCCAGTTGTGAGGTCCCATCAGCGGCAGTGACCGTCAACTGGAAGGCCGGGTTGACGTAATAGTTCTGGATGGCGCCGTTGGTCGGGACACTTCCGGAGTTCGGATACACCGAATTATCCATTGCCTTTTCAACGTTCACGCCGAACTTCAGGGTGTGCTTGCCCCACACCTTGGTCAGGTCGTCGCCGAAGCCGGGCGTCATCCTCTTCGTGGTAATTGCGCCGTAGCTGTAATCGGGAAACAAGCCGATCGGCAGGCCGTTGTATCCATAGTCGTTCAACGTTGGAAACTGTTTGGTTCCATTCGTGTAGGCGCTCAGATTCAAGTTCGGCTGCCCGAGTGAAGCGGTGGTCAACTCGGAAGCATTGCCTGCGTTGTAAAGCTGATTAATGTAGGCAAGCGATGCGAACGCCTCGTTGGTCAGAGTGGACGAGAATACCCGCGTCCAATGGAGAGATGCGCTCTGAGAATTGGTGGATTCGATAGAGCCTCCCGGCTCATTCACGCCGCCCGAATCGCCGCTGGCAAAGTAAGTGGTGCCCTGAGGAACGCCGGTAAAGCCGCTCTCAACGGTGTAAACCCCGTAGATCTTGTTCAGTTCGCTCTGGGCAAAATCGAGGCGTCCGTGCGCTGTCCACAGATCGTTGTTGACCAAATTGTTCTGAATGAAGTTGAATCCATTCGCATTCGTCTGCCCGTCGGGATTCGTGCTGGTGACTCCAATGTTCGGCCTGGGCAAAAGCTTCATCATCGTCAGCGCGGCCGTGTTCAAATATGGCGCCAGGCAGGGATGATCCGGACTGCTGTAAGCGTTGCCGCAGTTGATAAGGGTGCCGCCCGAAGAGGCGCCCGTTCCAGTTCCGGGGACCAGCCCGGTATTGGGAATAGCGGTAACGGCAGAGAACTGGCCATAGCAGGTCGGAGGAGCCGGCTGGCCAATCACCGCCGGAAGGCATGGAGGGAGGGTGCAGGTCTCATCGCTGCAGGTTGGCGCTCCGGGGGGAAGATATCTCTGAATCTGCACGGGACTGAAGTCGCCCTTCAGCATGGACGGCGTCGGCACCAGGGCATGCATGATCCCCTCTCCCGCGCTGTTGTACGAGTAGACGTTCCGCTGCGCATAGTCTTCAGCCTGCGCGAAGAAGACCAGTTTGCCGCTGTGGTTGAAGTCCTTTCCAGGGAATTTCACCGGGCCGCCCAGGGTCGCGCCTGGATAGACGTAGCGGTCGGGCGGCTTGATCGCCCCCAATTCAGGAACGAGCGCATCGGTGGAGTTCATTTGATTGGTCCGGCCATGAACGTAGAGGGTGCCATGGAGTGCCGAACCACCCGACTTGCCGACCGCGTTGATGACCACGGGGCCGTTCGCCGTGTCCGCGCCAAAGTTCGACTGCTCGACCTTTACCTCGGCCGTGGCGTCGGCATTGACGGTTTGGGTGCTGCCGCTATAGCTGCCAGGGTCGTTCAGGTTCACGCCGTCCGAGCGCACGCTCACGCCGTTGATGGGCGATCCACTCATCGCATAGCCGCCGCTTCCACCACCTACAGTTACCTGGCCGGGATCGTAGGCTACGTTGGAATTCGCTGAATTCCCGATCGCCCCGCTCTGATTGAAAGCGATCGCCGATCCGGGCAGGATCTTCATCAGTTCGGTGACGTCGCGCCCCTCCGTCGATAGATGCTCGAGCTGTGCGGCAGTGATCAGGTCGCTCCGCTCGCCTGTCTCCAGGACGCTGGACACATCGGCGTTCACGGTCACCGTGATGGCTTCCACGCCAGGCACCATCTTGATGGAACTCAGCGCGCGCGCGTCACCCGGATCCAGGTGAATGCCCTTCTGGACATTCGTCTCGAAGCCCTGGGCCTTCACCGTAACGGTGTAGTCCCCGGAATCCAGCGAGGAAAAGATGAAGATGCCTACACCATTCGACTTGGTTGTGCGAAGAAATCCGTTCCCCTGATTCTTCGCTATCACCGTTGCGTCAGGAATTACCGCTCCGGTTTGGTCGGCAACGGTCCCGCTCAACGACGCGGTGATCGTCTGTGCCCTGAGCGGACTCAGCCCAAGGCCTGCCAGAACCAAAATCAAAAAACCCAGGCTTACCCAGGTTGACGCGCTTTTCCTCGACCATGGCCTGCAAATCATCCGTTCCTCCATTCAATACATCTGCGCTTGAGCGGGCGCAACATTGTTGCGATCCTTCGATGTTCAATTCCCGAGGTATCGTTCCCATTGCAACGAATACACGTTTTGACTGACCTTTATAGCGGGAACGAGTTGCGGTTGTCAAGAGCGCCAAGAGCACTCGATGTCCCAGGGAGCGTTCCCCTCGTTTCAGACGAGAGCCGGAGTGCCGATTCAGGCCGATTTCCGTTCACTTCCAAGGCCAGAACCGGGGGCGCGATTGGCGTCAGGCCTAATGAATTGCCGGGATGCTTCGGGCCGCACCGCGGTCCGGTCACCTTGCGGATCGTTACGACAGTAAGGCTGGCGCCAGGAAGGAAAGTAAGTATCCTCCGGCAGAACCGGAGGCTTTACGGTTGCTGGCCCCTCAAAGGGGCCTTTCCGCAACCGTTGAAAGCAACCGCAACAGCAAAAACGTCGAAGAGCAAAACCGGCGCATACTCCCGGAACTGTCAAACTTTAGGAGTCACCCCGGCAAAGCCGGGATTACCCTTTTGATTTAAGCCGGTCCCTGGAACACCAGCGGCTTTGGTGCCCCTCCCGGAAGACCCGCCACGAACCGGCCTAAGCTGCCGGAACAGCCGATCTCCCTCGGAGGTTCAAATTCTGAAACCCGTGCCAATTGGAAACCTGGCCGGATTCCCGCTCAGAGCCGCGCTTCTGCCCGGCCCTGAGCGCAACAATCCGTTACAGACTTCAGAAATTGAATCTGGCCGACATCTCCATGACACGCCGGCCGGTCTTGAAGCCCGCGTAGCCAAAGCACGGCGAACCGACTACGCTGCAACTGGCGCTGCCATTGGTCCCGTGCTGAAGCTGTACCGTTGCAAAGCTCGTTCCCGACATCTCAAGACTTGCCTCGTTCGCATAACGCGAGTTGAACGACGTGATGGGATGGTTGAGGAAATTGAAGGCAGAAAGCCGAAATTCCAGGTTCCGCTTTTCGGCCAGCAATACCCGCTTTTGAAGCGTAAGGTCCGAAGCAAAAAACGCGGGCCCGCGAATATAGCCAAGGTTTGCCGGTCCATTCTGCCCATAAGGCGCTATTCCAAAGCAACTGCCGTTGACGAATTGGTTCTTATGCAGATGGGATGTCGGGTTGCACGTCAGTGTTGGCATCACCAGCATATCCGGAGTTCCCAGAAGCGTAATGTTGTTGATGCTTAGCGCGGTCGGAGAGGAGTTCGGCCCGACATATCCGCTCAGGCCAAGATTCGGACTGTTCACCGCTTGAAGATTGGGACCGCTCTGCAGGTTGGTGATGCCGCTGAGAAACCACCCATTGATAGCCCCGTTCAGGACACGGCTCCGCTGATGAAAGAGGGCGCCTTCGTCAAAGGAGTATTGCGCGTTGAAGACGTTTGTGCGGTCGAAGGCAAGCGGGCCGTAGTCCGCGCGCAAGTTGGTGGCGTCCGTGGTCCCGCCATTGTTATAGGCGCCGCGAACGCCCAATGCCTTGCTGAAGGTGTAGTTCACGCCATAATTCAAGCGTCCCTTCTGCCGGTTCCAACTGGTTTGCAAGGCATTGTAATTGGCCCAGGTGATGTGCCGCGGAACCAATATCCACTGGTAGAACGGGAAAGGACGATAGTCATCCTCTTGGGCAGCCCCGTTCGATGAATTGAAGATCTGGCCAAAGTATGTGCTTTGGGGGTTTGGATCGGGCAGAAACAGACCGCCCAGCGGGACGGTATTGATGTTCTGAATATCCACCGGAATTGTGGTGGAAGCCGTATCGGTCAGCAGGTTCTGGCTTTGATTGCCCACATAGGCCAGTTCGAATGCCGAACTCCAGGGCGCCCGCTGAGAGATGGTGAAGCTGTAGGTCATGGTCAGGGGTTGCTGGTCGTCCGACGGATCAAGCGCGGAGATTGTGTTTCCGTTGGCTTGGTAGACGCCGCTGGGAGCATTTTGCACACCCGCCAAGCTGATGCCCGAGCCGCCAACCTGGCGAGTGAGCATTCCCTGAGAGGTTCCCGCAGCCGCGGAAAAATCGTTCCACGAATCGTGGCTTCGGTACATTCCCCATCCGCCGCGCAACACCGTCTTGCCTGTGCCGAAAAGGTCGTAGGCCAAGCCGAAACGCGGCGATACGAATGCGATGCGGGTCTTGTCGCCGGACAAAGGGAGACTGGACAGAACATTGGCATTGGGATTGGAAGTGCATGTGCCGGCTTTGCCATTCCCGTGCCAACGAACACCGGGCATGCAGTCAACAGGCGTGTTGCCGGTCGGGGCGTCTGCGGCATACCATTTTGGACTGAACGCGGCTATACCAAGCCCGTGAGAATCCGTCCAGGCCCCGAGGTGATCAATGCGCACCCCCATGTCCACGGTCAGCTTCTTGGTCGCCTTCCAGGAATCCTGGACAAACCCTGAAACTGTCCAGTAGTAAATATTCGTCCGGGGATTGAAGTTCTGCTGGGTGAACGAGTCGACGTCTCCCAGCATGAAATCGGCCAGGTAATTGGCTCCGCAGCCTGTAAAGTGGCATTGTGCCGTATCATGCGTTCCGGCTGCATCGGTAAAATTTACCGCGCCTTCGGCAAGCGACGGAACATAGTAGTTCCAGATTTGGCCGTTGGTCTCCGGACTGAGATCGGTTTGATTCGCGGTATCGCGTTCGAAGTACGTTCCAAACTTCAGGGAGTGGGACTTGAAAAGGTAATTGAAGTTGTCGCTCGCCGAAGGCAGGAACTTCTTCGAGAGATATTGCCCATTGCTGAAATCCGGAGTAATAGCCAGCGGCAGCCCATCGGAGCCATAGTCGGCCAGTTGCGGAATATCCTTGGAACCGCATCCTTTGCAAGAGGAGCGAGTGAAGATGCCGGCGTAGGGATAGCCCCACGTGCTCTTGAGCAGCTTGCTCGGGTTTCCGGAGTTGAAGTACTGGCCTACGTAGGAAACGGACACGGAGATCTCATTGGTGGCGAGCGCGCTGAAGATATGCGAGTAATTGAGATTGGCCGTGTTCGAGGTTGTCGTGCTGATGATCTTCCCCGGCGTATCAATACCGCCCATGTACGAATTGCCGCCCGATGGAGAATAGTAAATCTGTTCCGGAATTCCTGTACTCCGCCCGTATTCGGTGTTATAAACCGCGTAGATCTTGTTATTGTCGTTGGCGGCTATATCCACGCGTCCGCGAACCTGAAACAAACTCGGATTCTGTAGATTGAGAGTGCGCCAGTTGTAGCCGCTCACCGTGGGACCGGTCGGCAATGGAAACTCCGCATTCAGCAGGGATGCCGCGCCTGGGTCGAAACTCTTGGCGCCGTTGGCGAATTGCCCGCCTGTTGTACCGACAGTACCGATGACTCCGTCCTCTGTATACGGCTCGGCGCAGACATGGAAGTACTGGGTGAGAGAATCCGGCGTCGTATCGCTGGCCAAACAGTGGTTTGTGATCTTTGTTTCATCCTGACCCAGATAATTGGCTAGCTCCGCCTGCGAGAAGTTGCCTTGTCGCATCCCTGGCTCGCCTCCCGGATTCGTGCTCTGGTCCGTCGGCACCAGCGCGGCAATCAGGGAGTTCAGCGGCGAACCGTAAGAATACACATTGCGCTGCACATAGTCTTCGCCGCCCACGTTGAAGACCAGTTTCTTGTTGCTGTTGAACTTCGTTCCGGGAATCTTCACCGGGCCGCCGACGTTGAAGCCGGGGTAGATATACCTGTCCGGAATCTGCGGCAGTTTCTCGTATTTCATAAACCAGTCTTCGGAATTCATCTGCGACGTTCGGGCGAACCCATAAACCGTCCCGTGGTACTCCGAACTGCCCGATTTGCCTACAACCGTAATTACCGTAGGCCCCTTCGCCGAATCCGCGCCGAAGTTCGATGTTTCAATCTTCACTTCGGAAACCATGTCCATGTTCACGGTCTGCGTTTGATCGCTTTCGTTGCCGGGATCTGTAACATTGGCGCCATCGGAAATGACGCTCGCGCCGTTGCCAGGAGCGCCATTGCCAACATAGTTGGACATGCCGCTGCCGCCTGTGCCCACAACCGAGGGATCGGATCCAACGCCGTTGTTCAACCCGTTCTGCAGAATTGCGAAGCCGGGCTGCGTTTTTAATAGCTCGCTCACATCCCGGCCCACCGTCGAAAGCCTCTTGATGTCCCCCGCGGTGATGAGAGTGCTGCGCTCGCTCGTATCAATGACGTCGTTCTCCGCCGTCACCGTCACGGATGCGCTCACAGTTCCCACTTTGAGGCTGATCGTCGGCAGAGTGCGCGCATCGTTCGGATGCAGTTCGATACCGCTCTCCGAATAGGTGCCAAAATCGGTATGCTCGACCGTCAGCGTATAGGTGCCTGCGGGAACAGCCGCGAACTGATAAACGCCCTCGCCGTTGGTCTTTGATTTGCGAGTGTCTTTTGAAGCCTCGTTGACGAGCGTGACGGTGGCCCCGACCACCCGTGCGCCGATTGCGTCGCTGACAATCCCGCCAAGCGATGCATTTACGGTCTGGCCTGCTGCCGGCCGAAGGCATATTGTCGTGCAGAACAAAAGTACCACCGCCTGAAGAAGAAGAAGCGAACGCATCGAGAATCTCATCATGATCGGCTCCGGCTTTCCCTGAGTTTGCTTATGCTGCTCTTTCGCTGGCACGCATACTGGATTCACCACTGTAGCGAGCTTGCCCGTTCTTGCGCTGGGTGCAACTCCGCTGGTCGTCATTTCTGCACCGTCAACGCAATCTGAGCCGACTGCGAAACTGCGGTTGAAGTGGCAATGTCGATCCCGTTTACCGTAACCGTGACGGTCGTCTGTCCCGTGGGAGTGACCCCGTTCAGAGTATTGCCGCAACCTGTCGCCGTCATTGCGCCAAGAAATCCGCTCAGAAGCAGCAACAGAAGCATCCAGTTGTGGCGCTTCTTCCATAGCCTGCGTCTGACGAGCCCCAGGGGAGTCAGCACCAGCAAGGCCAGGTAAACCGGCACGCGATAGCCGGTGCCCGGAATTCGCAACTCCCCGACTGGCGGCTGTGGATGAGCCGGAACCTGCCCGGTTAGTATCTCCACGGTTATCACTTGCGGATAGCCGCTGTAGAGTTCTTCTCCCTCGCCCACCACCGGGCCGCTCGGATTCGTACCTTCACTGCCAGGAGCGAAAGTGAAAGCGCAGGAGCTGTTGGCCGGCAATCCCGAACACGACGCCACGATGTCCCCGTTAAAGTTCGCTACCGAGGTCACCGTAAACGTCAGGCTGCCCGATGCTCCATTCGCCAACGTCAGGCTGCCCTTAGTCGGCGTTATGGTGAAGGTCACAGGACCGATAATCAGCGTCTGGCTCGCGGATTGTGAAGCAGCGTAGTTCTGATCTCCGCCGTAGGACGCAACCACGCTCAAGGTGCCCGTGGGCAGCGTGGAAGTGGTCAATGTTGCTACGTAGCTCGTCACTGACGGATTCCCTGCGGAAATTGCCAGGACAGGAGCTGTGCCCAGCACCGTGCTGCCGCTCAGAAACGTTACCGTTCCGCTGGGGGCAGGAACCAAAAAGGGAGTGACCGTGGCCGTCAGGGTTACGCTGGTTCCCGACGCAGCGCTGAGCGGATTGATAGCCACGCCGGGGATGTCCAAAGCCGTTGCCGTTGGGAGCTGCGTCACCGTCAAAGACGCGGGCGACGTCGTGCTGCTGGATTCATAGTTGCTGTCGCCGCCATATGAAGCCGTAATCGCATGGACACCGCCAGACAGCGAGGTCAGTTGAATCGAAGCGGTTCCCGTTGAGGAGACCGATGCCGTTCCTTCGATCTGCCCATCCACGCTGAAGCTCACCGTCCCGGCCGGCGCGCCCAGAGTTCCAAATCCCCCTGTTGCGGTCAGCGTGGCCGAAACGGTCACGGCTTGACCAAAGACCGACGTTCCACTGGAAGGCGAGGTGATGGCAACAGATAGCTGGGTAGGGGCAAGAGCAGCTCCTTGGCCCACGAGAACAAGCGACGATGGGGTTACGGCGGAACTGGAGAAGGTAAGCGTCTCTTGATTGGTTCCAGGCTTGGTCGGCGTGAAAACAGCGGTCAAGGTGCAGTCGAAGCCTGGCGCTACGGTTCCTGCGGGAGCGCAGTTTCCGGTTGACGAATCGGAAACCGAGAAACTGGCCGTGTCCCCTGTCGCGGAAAAGAGAGTCGCGCCGAAGGTCAGCGTCTGATTCCCCGCATTCGCGATGGTTGCCGTCTCCGAACCGCTAGCCGTGCCAAGGTTCAAAAAGCCGAACTGCAGGGTTCCCTGGGAACGGACCACCTGGTCAACCTGCGCGTCCACTGCGTCGGAAACATAGAGATTGGCGCTGGAATCCACCGCCACCGCATAAGGATTGGCAATCCCCGCTCCAACAGCGATTTTTCCTCCGGGGTTCAGCGTTCCCCCTTCGTTCGGAATGCGAATCACCTCCTGTTTCCCCGCATTCGCGATGTAGAGGCTGCCTGATGCATCAATGGCAATGCCGCTTGGAGTTTCCAGCGAAGACATGATCGTCTGCTGTGCCCCGGTAAGCGTCTGCACTTCGTATGCATTGCTCTGATCCACGATAAAGGCATCGCCGGACAGATCCGTTGTCACGGCAAGCGGAGCTGTAAAGCCGGTACCAACGGTGGTGGCGAAAGCTGAATTCGGTACCCCGCCCGTGTTCGGCAGCCGTAAGACCTTGTTGTTGCCGCTATCCGCGATAAACAAATCGCCGCCTGCATCGACGCAAATTCCCGACGGCCCGGAGGTTCCCGAAAAGACGACAGCCTGATGGGTATTCGATAGAGCGCCGTTCACAACCGGCACCTCCACGATTCTCCCGTTTCCCGCATCGGCGATGTATACGTTGCCAGCCGAGTCGACGGCTACGCTTGAGGGCTGTTTCAGCCCGCTGCCGACGGTCGCCAGCAAGGTTCCGCCCGGCGAGTATTCTTCAACCGCCGACGCTGCGCTGTCGGCAACGTAAACGTTGTCCGCGAAATCGACAGCTATACCTTCCGGAGATTGCCAGTTGCCGCCGATAGCCGCAATCGTCCCCGGATCGACGCTCTGCGCACCACCCAACCCGGCTCCGTCCAGATAGCCGGTCGCAATTGCCGTTCCGGTCGAGTCGGCCAGCACCACCGCCCCCGACTGAGTTCCAGCCGCGCTCGGAGTATAGGTTACCGTCACGCTGCAACTCGACCCCTGAACCTGCGGCGTACCCGCAGCGCAAGCTCCGGTTCCTCCCGCGGCAATCGCAAAAGGACCATTGGCTGGCAAGGTGGAAATGCTCGCCGGAGTGGCAGTAGCCGCCGCGTTGAATGTGAAATTGAGCGTGAGCGCGGTGCTCGGAGTCCCTGCGGCCAGCAAGCCCAGATTGGCGCTCCAGAGATTCAATTCGTTGATCGTCGTAGCGCCATCGGTCGTACCGCCCAAGGGCGGGATGTTTGAGTTAAATCCGCTGTAGTAGATGTTGCCCAGCGAATCAACCGACACGCCATTCCCGGAATAGAGATAGGCCAGCGTATACTGCTGCGCCGTATCCAGAGCGCCGTTCACGTTCGGGATCTCCACCAGCCGGTCGTAGCCCGTTGTCACGCCGCCGCTGGTCACGCTGTTGTCGGTGATGATGAGATTCCCAAATGCATCTACACCCACGCCGATTGGCAATGTCACACTCACGTTCAGTATCGAACTGGCCGGCGGAGGCGTACCAACCGCGACCGTGGTGCCTGCCGCAAAAAAGTAAACGTTATCACCGTTGGCGTAATACACATTGCCTGCCGAATCCACCACCATCTGGCCTGCGTACCCGCCCACAGTGCCGAACGGCAGTTCGTCTGCAACGAGCACGCTGGCAGGATACTGCGTCTCAATTTGATTGGCCGGTATCATGACAATTCGGTGGTAGGCTGAGCCTGTATCGACGCTGTCTCTGCCGTTCATGACATAAAGATTGCCGCTGCCGTCGAATCCAATTTCGTCCGGCTGCATATAGTAGCCTGTCGCGGCGCCGCCACCTGAACCGAAGGCTTTACAATCGCCGGTGAGCGGGGCCGGATACGTCGGGCAGGTAGCCAGTGCCGACACCATCTGATTCGTTTGATAGGTCCCGCCGAGGAAGGGGATCACAATGATCGCGGCAGTGTTATAATCTGCCGCCAAATACACATTGTTATTGGGATCAACCGCCACGCCTTTTAAGGTATCTGCAGCCCAGTTGGCCGTAGTCGTAAACGTAAGCAAGAGAATCGGCGTGGTATTGCCCGGCACAAGTTCATAGAGGTATCCATCGTAAACTCCACTGGCGGGCTTCACGCTCTGGTTCACGCTATCCACGAAGAACAAGTCGCCAAGACTGTTCACCGCCATATGGTGGGTGCTAGTCAACAGAGCGGGGTCCAGCGTCTGAGTTGAGCTGACCACCACCGGAGGCGCCTGCGCGCTTGCCATCACAGCAAAGCAAAGAGATAAAACAATGGTGAGAAAAAAAATAATCCCCCGGTTGCCGCCGCCCGAAAGCCCCATTCTCCCTGCGCGAATACCGAGACCGTTGTACTCCTGTCCACTTCGTGTCCAGAAAACTCTGACTTTTCCCACGTCCAGCCTCCAAGAAATTGCCTTGCCTGTTCCGCTGCCATCACATTTTTCCGCGATCCGTTCACGGACTGCGGCATACCCGTCGTCTGCCGGCGGCCGCAGGAATTCAGCTCGCAAAATGAATTGTTCAGCTTGCGAATCGCATCATAGGGCGGGAATTATGCCGTTGTCAATGATGAGGCAAACCTGCTCGGTGCCGAAATCTGACCAACCCCCTGTCATTGTTGGGCTGGAGGGATCTGGAATTGTTCAACGGACTCTGCCAAAAACTCTCAGCGAAGTCGAAAAAGCCAGATATCCAGGTGCCGCTCCTGAGTCTCGGGAAAACTACGAACCCCGGTCAGCCCAGCCCGGAGCAACGCACAGGAATTCGCTGAGAATGGTCTTCCTGTTCACCTAGTCCCTGCTCCCAGCTTTGGCCCACTGCTCCAGAAATCCCTTCAGTTCCACCGGCGGCCGCAGCCAAACCTTCGCTGCCGTTTCGCGCCACTCGCGCCGCACCAGCACACTGAGACCGCGCCGGCCAACCCTATTCACCGCCTGGAACGCAGCCTCGTCGCTGAGATCATCGCCCAAATAGGCAACCGGCCCGGCCGAACCAGCCTCGGCCAGAATCGCCTCGATCGCGCCGCCCTTGTTGCGGCCCACACGCAGTTCCAGCCCCGCATCGAAGTCGAGCAGCGCCAGACCCTCCATGTGCGCCAGCGGCTCAAACAGCGCCCGCGTCCGCCGCTCGACCTGCTCCGACTTGCGCCGTGTAGCCCCGCGCCAATGCATCACCACCCCATTGGCCTTGTTCTCGAAGAGGCCTCCGAGCGCATCGCGCCTGAGGTATTCGCGCAGTTCCTCGAGCTTGGCCTGCGTCGCCGCCGGAGCCTGCTCCAGCTCGCGCCGCCCGTCCGGATAGAGCCGCTCGGCTCCATGCAGTCCCCAAACCTCCAGCGGCGGATCAAGCCTCAGCATGGGCGCAATCTCCGCGGCCGGCCGCCCCGTAATCACCGCCATCTGCGTTCGTCCCTGCTGCTGTATGGCCGCAAGCAGCTCCCGAACCCCTGCCCAGGGACGCGCCGTGAAGCGATCCACACGAAACGGCGCCAGCGTCCCGTCGTAGTCCAGCAGCAGCAGCGGGCGCGCGCTCCCCGCGAACCCGCCAAAAAATGCAGCCAGCTTTTCTGCCGCTTCTGGGATCAAACCTAACCCGCTCTCCAAGCCAGTTTATCGCGCACCCCGCAGGCTGCCCGGCGCCCCAGGTCTCCCATCAGGCTCAATAGCATGACCGCACACGAATCCATCAAGGGCCGGTTCCCTGTTCCTAGTCCCAGCTGCTCCCATGCGCTATCCTGTCCTTGCAACACCCAGTCCAGGAAAGCGGCGCAGCCCATCATCGCTTCAACCCGGCAAACGCAATGGCGATACAAACGATCGAGAAGACCGCCAAGAACCTCGTCCTCACTGTGCAGGACTACTCGCTGTTTGCCTGGCGCGCTTTCACAAACCTCTATCGCCCTCCGATCTACTGGCCTGAGTTCCTGGTTCAGGCCGACATCATCGGCTTCGGTTCCCTGTCCATCGTTGTGCTCTCCGGGCTCTCCACCGGCGGCGTGCTCGCGCTGCAATCGGCTGCCACGCTGTCGGCCTTCGGCGCCACCGCCATCACGGGGCAGTTTGTGAGCCTGACGATGATTCGCGAACTGGGACCGGTGCTTACGGGCGTCATGGTCTCCGGCCGCAACGCCTCGTCAATGGCCAGCGAGCTCGGGTCAATGGTTGTAACCGAGCAGATCGATGCCATGCGCGCCCTGGGCGTGGACCCGGTGCGCAAGCTGGTCACCCCGCGCATCTTCTCCAGCATTGTGATGCTCTTCTTCCTCACCATCGTCGCAGACGCCTGCGGCATCGCAGGCGGCGGTCTCGTCACCGTCTTCATGAACCACCAAAACGGAACCCAGTACCTGAACATGGCTTGGGAGCACCTTCGTTTCCCCGACATCTTCCAGGGACTGGTGAAACCGCTCTTCTTCGGCTACATCCTCAGTTCCATCGGCTGCTTCTACGGCATGAGAACCTCGGGCGGGACCCAGGGCGTGGGCCGTTCCACCATTCAGGCCGTGGTCACCGCCTCGGTGCTCATCATCTTTGTCGACTTCCTCATCACCCAGCTTCTGCTCTCTCTCTTTTCCGGATGGATGTGAACCCCGCCTTCGAGCAGCACGGTCAGGACGCGGCCCCTGCGGCGGAGGTCGGCCCAGTCCTGGCCTTTTGCAACGTGTCCATCGCCTTCGACGGCCCGGCGGTGCTGGAAGACGTCAGCTTCTCGGTGGCGCCCGGAGAAACCCGCATCCTGCTCGGCCCGGCCGGAGTGGGCAAAAGCGTCCTGCTCAAGCTCGCCAACGGCCTGCTGCGCCCCGACCAGGGCAGCATTCTGCTCTTCGGTGAAGAGATCTCCCACATGCCCGAAGAACAGCTCTTCCCCCTGCGCACGCGCACCGGCATGGTCTTCCAGGAGGGCGCGCTCTTCGATTCGCTCAGGGTCCGCGACAACGTGGCCTTCCAACTGATTCAGGAGCAGGTTCCCGACGGCGAAATCGATCGCCGCGTCCGCGATGCTCTGCGCTTTGTCGAGCTGGAGGAGACCTTCGAGCTTTTTCCAGCCAGCCTCTCGGGCGGAATGCGCCGCCGCGTGGCCATTGCCAGAGCCTTGATCCACCAGCCCGAACTGCTGCTCTACGACTCGCCCACCGGTGGCCTCGACCCCCTCACCTCCACCACCATCGTCGAACTGATCGTCAAAGAGCGCGATGTCTTCCACACCCCGTCGCTGCTGGTCACCCATCGCATTCAAGACGCCTTACTCCTCTGCAACAATCACTTCGATCCAGAACTCGGACGCATGGTCCCCCTGCCCAAAGGCGAAACCGACCCCAACACAACTTTCCTCATGCTCAATGAAGGCCGCCTCATCTTCGACGGCTCCTTGCAGGAACTGGTAAAAAGCCGGGACCCCTTCGTCCGCGAGTTTCTCGAATAGAACCGTCAAAGGAATCGGAAGTCGCGCCGGCCTGTGGCACTATAATCCTGCCCATGATGCGAACGGCTCTCCGCATGTTGGCTGTGTTGTGTTTACTCTCTGCCGTCACGGCAACCGCTCAGGTAGTGAGCGTGAGCGGGATTCCCATGCAGCAGTTCGACCGAATTCGAGCCGATCAGGCTATCGGACAAGCGCTGAAAACATCCTCTCTTACCTATCAGGGCGCTCCCTTCCATGCCGTGATGGAGATTGGCAAACCAAGTGAAAAGAACTCGCCGTTTGAAGGAACAGTCGACGTCTATTGGGTAGATTCCTCGCACTATCGGGTTACGGTCACCTCCAAAAGTTTCCAGCAAACGCGCATTGTGAATGGCAATGCCGTGGAAGAGCGGAACACTGGCGATTTTTACCCAGGCTGGCTCCGCAATTACGCGTTTGCGCTGCTCGATCCGTTGCACCGCGCCGACCTGTTTCGTGGGCGAGCCGGTTTTGTTGCAGTTGGGGAAGGACAGATGCGCGGTTGCCTCGGCAGAGACGACCGTCCTGGTGGAATCACCGACCAGATGACATGGGCAAGCATCTGCTTTCAAGGCAAGGAGCCGCGCATTCAGTCGGCAATGGACTTCACTTCCTTCCTGGAGTTCGGGGATTATGAGAAGTTTGGCAAGAAGCAGATTGCGCGCAGTTATTCAAGCTACGATACCGACAATGAAAAGATCATCGGACGCGTAACCAGGCTTGAAGCTCTGAAGCAGGTTGACGATAAGCTCTTTGCTGTCGAGCATTCCACACCGCCGGAACAACGGATTGAGACAAGCTTTGTGTCCATGGCAACCAATGAGGCGCTCGTCGAGAAAACTCCGGCAATCGAATGGCCCTCTGTGCGGGAAGGCAAGACCGACGGCTACATGATTGTTCATGTGCTGACAGACCGCTCCGGGCAGGTGCGCGAAGCTTACAGGCACAACTCCGACAATCCGGGACTCGAGGATTTCGGACGGGATCAGGCGCTCAAGTACAAGTTCAAGCCGCTACTCGTAAATGGCGTCGCCCAGCAGATGGAAACTCCCCTGGTGCTGCACTTTTCCTCACACATCGCCGACCCGCTCCCAGTGCTGACTGGAGACCAGATCAAGACGGTGATGAGCGGGTGCGCATACAACCCTATCTTGCCTCCCGGATTGCTGCCGAGCGGCAGCAGTTTCAAAATCCGCGCATCCGTAAATGAAACGGGAAAACTCACCGGCGAATCCTACCCTGCCGGAGTACCAAAGGCAGCCTTGGATGCGGCCGATATTCACTTTTGGGAGTGCCACTTCAAGCCCTATCTGGTGAACGGGCAGCCATGGTACTACCACATCGATTTTGAGTTCACAGCGCCGTAAAATTCCCTGTTCCCTCGCTTTAGCTTCATCTGCTACCCTTGCCTGTCTCAATTCGGCGCAACAAACGGCAGGTGCAACCATGGGCTTCAAATTCCAGGGCTTCGACTTTCTCCACCTCGATTCCACCTTCAGCCAGGACGAACTCCTCGTCCGCAAAACCGCGCGCGATTTCGTCGAAGACAACCTCATTCCCATCATCGAGGAGTGCTTCCGCACCGAGCGTTTCCCTCGCGAACTGGTTCCGGTGATGGGGGAACTGGGCTTCTTCGGCGCCAACCTCGATGGCTACGGCTGCGCCGGCATGTCCAACGTCGAGTACGGCCTGGTTATGCAGGAACTGGAGCGCGGAGACTCCGGCTTCCGCAGCTTTGTCAGCGTGCAGTCCGGGCTGGTCATGTACCCCATCTACACCTTCGGCTCCGACGAGCAGAAGAACACATGGCTCCCTGCCATGGCCAGCGGCGAGAAGCTGGGCTGCTTCGGCCTCACCGAGCCCGGCTTCGGCTCCAACCCCGGCGGCATGACCACCACCGCCCGAAAAGTGGGCGACGAGTACATCCTCAACGGCGAAAAACTATGGATCACCTCCGGCAACATCGCCGATGTGGCCGTCATCTGGGCCAAAGTGGCCGGAGAGGACGGCCCCGACGGAAATGAAACTATCCGCGGCTTCCTGGTCGAAACCAGCCGTCCCGGCTTTACCGCTTACGAGATTCACGGCAAATGGAGCCTGCGCGCCTCCATTACCAGCGGCCTCTCGCTTCAGGACGTTCACATCCCCGCCGCCAATATGCTTCCCGGCGCCGCCGGTCTCAAAAGTCCCCTGATGTGCCTCAACCAGGCGCGCTACGGCATCAGTTGGGGCGCCATCGGCGCGGCCATGTCCTGTTACGATACCGCCCTCCAGTACGCCAGATTCCGCAAGCAGTTCCACGGACAGCCCATCGCCAGCCATCAGATTGTCCAGGAGAAATTGGTCTGGATGGCGAATGAAATCTCCAAGGCGCAGTTGCTCTCGCTCCACATCGGACGCCTCAAGGACGCCGGCACGGTAGGCCACGAGCACATCTCTCTCGCCAAGCGTAACAATGTCTGGATGGCCCTGGAATGCGCCCGCATCGCCCGCGACATCCTGGGCGCCAACGGCATCACCGACGACTACCCCATCATGCGCCACATGATGAACCTGGAATCGGTCATCACCTACGAAGGCACCCACGACATACACACGCTAATTCTGGGCCAGAAGATCACCGGGATTGCAGCATATTAGGGCGGTTCTGAAACTGATCGCCCCCCATTTCACTGCCAAGATCTTGTTTCAGGGCACGACTTTAAGCCTGCCCTGAGTTTGTCGGATGGTGTCGAAACCGAAACCAATATCATTCCGTGCTTCACAGGCTGCGGGAAAACTCATTCCGGAGTGAGGCAGGGGTTTCAACCCCTGCATAAGCCAGCAGAATCAATGCTGGCTCTATAGAGAAACCAGAGTTGATGTATCCCGAAACCGAAGCGCTCAAGTCGACGCGACCAGCAGGGAGCGGCGACCTTCGTGGAACTTATTAGGCCACAGTGACTCTGGTTCCGCTCTAGCCATGGAGGGATGCCTTCCGCCCATTCCAGCAAGTATTCTTTCTTTCGCAGCTTCGGCCGGGGAGCGCAAGTTAAGCGCTCCCCGCCTTCTTCTGGTTGGTCTTCAGTTGGCCGCCGCTGCCTTCACGGCGAAGCTCTGTGCCAGCGCGGGCGCGGCAGCATAGTCGCTGTTGCCGGCCTGCGCGGCATGAAGCACGCAAGTACCCGCCGTGAGCAGCGAGGCCGTG
>Ga0326727_10001662_pt1 | contig 80715 bp, 65 predicted proteins | sample MB2enrmetagenome_FD_207643 | JGI IMG/M metagenome (GOLD analysis project Ga0326727, IMG submission 207643) | Lab enriched peat soil microbial communities from McLean, Ithaca, NY, United States - MB29MY | ecosystem: Environmental > Terrestrial > Soil > Wetlands > Peat | place: USA: New York... | reverse complement strand
GGCACAGCTTGCGCACCGCGGCGAAGAAGACACCGCCCTCGCTTGCGCTCACCATGCTCTCCCAGCCTGCAGCGACAGAGCAGACCCATCGACAAATCGAGCAAGCCCGACAAGTCGAGGAAGAGCGAGCCGCGCGCGCTCGTAGAGATAAGGAAATCGCTGCAGAACGGCAACGCGCTGAACAGCAACGGCAACAGGCGGAACTCCGCGGCGCCAGGGATGCCTCTCGTGCACGGATTGGGTGGGTCGGTCTGGCCGCCGTCGCTGGAGCTGGGCCCTTTGGCGTGATGGCCTTGGCGATACACGCGGGGCAGGGCTACGCCGACATTCTTGGTATTCCCTGTTTCGCCTGCCTGGTGTTCGGATGCCCCGTGGCGTTGAGCAAGGCGTTTAAACGTCGCAGGACCTAAAGCCCGAATGAGACTGGCGCCTCATCGCTTTCATACGTAGCAGGCCGGCGCTCCGTTACTGACGCTTACGACCAATGGCCGCTCAAGGCTGATTGTCTAGCGACGGTGCTTGAACGGGTCGGCGCTCGTAGTAATCCCACGGGCGCCGACCGGCGTGCTCTCAATGGCTCAACAGTCCCAAGACCCGGGAGCGCTCGCCTTGTCCACAACCTTGTACTTCAGGTCCAGAGTCTTGTCACTCTGCGCTTGCTGTTCCATGTCCACCTTCTCTCCTGGCCTCTCTAATCCCTGACGCGCTCGATGTGCGTGCCAGGCAGGTTCGTGAGGCGTCTAGCGGCACGAGGATACGTGACGCCATGATGCGGATGAAATCGCAGTGCGATCCCGAGAGGTAATCCGTGCCGTTGGATGCCCGGGCTTCCGCCAGACAGCCGCCGTTGCACAGCCAACGGGCTTCGCAGTCGGCGCAGCTGTCGATGTTGCCACGCACCCGCATCGCGAAACGCTCATAGGTCTCCGTGCGGAAGACGTTCGGTAAGGCGTCCACGTGGCCCACCGTCTCGCTGAGTTTGTCGCACAGCGACACTGACCCGTCTGGGTCGACGACGAGGGCACGCCCCATCGCCTCGCAGTTGGCCAGGTGGCCGTGGAGGGCGTGCCATTCCGGCATGAAGGCCTTGCCGCTGAGTTCCAAGCCGAGCATCTGGGCGTGGGCACGCGCATCACAAAAACCGTCTACCAGGGACTCTAGCTCGGCCCGGGAAGGCTCGATGGCACCGAAGCGATAGGCGGGGTTGAGGCCCACGCGCCGAACTCCGAGCTCGTACAGCTGGTCGAGGAACTCGCGCGTGGTCCCGAGCCCCTCGGCGTCGATGACGGCCGGCACGCCGAGCGGCACGTCCTCCTCGACCAGCATACGGATCGTCGCCGTGACCCGATCGTACGTGCCGTGCCCGCTGCGATCGACCCGCATGGCGTCGTTCTTCTCGCGGATGCCGTCGAGGCTTATCAGCACATGACCGTCATCGAGAGTCTTCAGGAACTGCGCGAACGGACGGTCCAACAACAAGCCGTTGGTGCACAGCAGGTGGGTGACGGCGATCCCACTTGCATGGCACAGCTGTTCGACGTATTCCATCGAGAACCGCAGCACCTTGGCGTTGAGCAGAGGCTCCCCGCCGATGTAGCGGACGGACACGCGCTGGCGGCCATTGGCGGCGGCGTTGCGGACAAATGCGTCGATGGTGCGCCGTGCGACGTCCTGACGCATGCTCGCGGAGTGCTCCGCTTTCTGCCGATTCACCATGGGCGCCTCCATGTAGCAGTAGGTGCACCGAAGGTTGCAGCCCGTCGCCATGTTCAAGCGCAGGATGGAGACGAGCGACCCGGACCGGATCCGCTCCCGGCGGGTGGCGATGCGTTCTCGGATCGGCGCCAGCACGTCTCGACCGGGCGGCACGAGAAAACCGATCGCCACGAGCTGCTTAGCTACCTCGGCGGCATCAGGGGGCAGGGGCAGCCGCCTCGCCACCTCGCCGAGGGTCGTGGGCTTCTGGAATGCCCGAAGGAACTCCACCATGTCGGGGCCGGCCTCCAGCATGGTGCCGGACAGGACGTTGACGATCCGAGGGCCGTCGACGTGGGTGAGCACGCGTAGGTGCTCCGAGGTTACGAGCTGCTCGGGCAGCGGCAGCGACGGTGGCGGCGCCCACTTGATGGCGCACCCGAACGCCGGGACGGGCTCATCCGAGGGCTCCTTGCTGGCGAGCATGCAGGTCAGGGCCTCCTCCAGATAACTCCGGGACACTAGGGTGGCGTCGCGCCAGCTGTCATCCAGCCGACCGTGGTAGGTGAGACGCTGGTCCTGGCCAAACACGAAGATGTCGGGCGTGCAGACGGCTCCGAACGCCGTGGCGAGCGACTGGTCGGCGTCGTACAGATAGGGGAAGGGGTAGCCACGCTCCTCGGCGTGACGCCGGATATCCTCGTTCGTGTTGCCGGGCGCCAGGCTGGCGTCCGAGTTCGAGCACACGGCGACGAACCCGAACCCCCGAGGCTGGAAGCGTCGTGCCAGGTCGAGGATGCGGTCCTCCTGGGCCAGGGCATAGGGACATGTGGCCGACAGGAAAAGGACCACGACCCCCCCGCTCCCAGCCAGTTCGGAGGACGTCCACACTCGCCCGGTCACGTCCTGGCAGCGGAATTCCGGCATGAGCTCAGTTCGAATCATCGCAGTCCGCCTCCTCGGCCATGGCGAGTGTTCGCCATCCGGCCAGGTATTCGTCCATGATTCGGGCCTCTCGTTCGGACACACGCGGCTCCTTGAGTTCGTACCAGCCAAGCCGCGTTGCGTCGCAGTCCGCGCACCGCGGTAGCTGAGAGAAGTCGTGGTCGGTGTGAGCACGCCTTATCGCGGCGAAGGCGTCCGACCCCCACACTTCACGGAACGAGTGGTCCACGATGGAGCCGATGCCGGTCTCGCCGTCGAAGTCGCATGGGCAGTAGGCGATACGGCCGTCGAGCATGACGTTGAAGCCGCGCCACATCGTCGCGCAGCGGGTCCGGCGATCATCAGCCAGGGGCGCGGAACCGTTGCGCCCACCCATATTGCCGAACGTCACGAACTCGACCTCGTCGGCCAGCCCGCCCCACACCGCCTGAAGGCGGGCACGCAGGTCGCCGCGCAGCTCTGGATCTCGCGGCAGCACCGAGCGGACGCGAATCTCGCACGGCATCCCTAGCCGGTCGCGTTCTGCGCGCAAGTGCGTGATGTTCGCCACGAAGGTATCGAACGAGCCACCTCGGTGCAGCCTCCTGTATGCGGCGGCATCTGTGGCATTGACGGAGAGCCTGACGATGTCGCAACCCCCAGTCAGGAGCAGCTCCACCATGTCCGGGATGAGCCCCTGGCCGTTGGTCGAGACCAGCATGTGGAGCCCGCGAGCCTTGGCGCGGGCAAGCGCCTCGCGCAGGTGCGGGGCCACCAGCGTCTCGCCGATCGTGTTGAAAATGACCTGGCGGATCCCCGCCTCGTCGATGCGGCGCATGACGAGGTCGAGCATGTCCACCGACATGTCATCGCGGGCCCGCTTCATGCGGCGGTTCGCGCAGTACAAGCAGCGCAGGTTGCACCGGTTGGTCAGTTCGAGGTTCGCGATTAGAGGCATCGCGTCGCCAACGACAGGAGCGGCTGAAGCAATCATCGGCGTCCTCCGAAGGGGAATGAGGTCAACAGCAATTCGGCCCGCTGTCGGATGAAGTCGAACTCCGGAGCGAGATGGTGCTCCAGTGTGGCAGTAATGCCCTCGCTCGACGCCCCGTCGGACGCAGCCCGGCAGGCGAGATGCAGGGCTCGAAACGAGGCGCGCTGGTACCGGTTCTGTAGGCTGCGGATCTCGGCAGACGCCTCCGCGGACAGTTCCTCCTGCGGTGGCGTGATGGCGTCCAGTAGCGCGGCCCCCAGGTCGCCCACTGCACGGTCCTGCCTGCAGAGAGCCTCATACACCCGTGCCACCCTCGGGTCCTCGAAGGCCCACCGATGGTTGAGGTAGTTGTCGAGCCCCAGCGACTCGCCGCGCGCCACGAGCCGCCGGGCGAGTTTTGTGCCCTCAGCGGCGAAGAGCTGGGACGTGCACCCCTTGGTGACAGCCCAGGGCTCCTCCGTAAGCACCTCGGCGCTGAGCTGGAGGTCGATCAGCGTCGTAGTGGGTTCAAATAGGATCAGCCCAATCTGGACGTGAATGCCAGCCGACTCCAAGAGGCGAACCGCGCGGATTGCCGCCTCGGACGTGCTGCGCTTGTGGTATACCTCCTGAAGCTGCCGGGGCGAGAAGCTCTCCACCCCAAGCTGGACCGCAGCCAGGCCGCATTCCTTAAGCAGCGTGATTCGTTCGGCGTTGATGTCGTTGGGGCGGATGCTGGCCCGGAAGGGGATCTTCAGTTCCAGCGACGCGAAAGCCGTGTGGAACATTCGCGCCCGCTCGTCCCCGTCGCGAGGCCCGAAAAGCGAGTCGTCCACGAAGTCGACGAACCGCGCCCCGTGGCGCCGCCGCAGCAGGTCTACTTCGTCTGCCACCCTGTTCGGGTCGCGGCCGCGCCAGCCGGCGCGGCCAAAGACGGGCACGCTGCAAAAAGTGCAGGAGCCATAGCAGCCCCGGCTCGCACTCACCATGACCTCGGCGGTATCCTGGGGCATGTCGTCGGCCGTCCGGAGCGGTAGTGGCAGGGCGTCCAGATCCTGAGGAACGCCCCGCTGCTCGTTGCCCAGCAGTGCACCGGCCGCCGGATCGCCGAAGGCCACCATGCCGCGGATGCCGCGCGGGTCGTCCCCATGCGCGAGCGCCTCGACGAGGGCGACGGTGGGCGTCTCCCCTTCGCCCCGGACGACATAGTCGGCGCCGACGCCCGCCTCGTCGAGCGCGCGGGCGGCGAACGTGGGGTGATACCCACCCACGACCACGGGCACATCGGGCCGGACGCGTCGACAGGCGGCAATGCTAGCGAGGCCACCTTCCAGCGTCGAGATATGGAGCGAGAACCCTACTAGCACAAGTCCGCGGGCAGCACGGAGCCGTTGCTCGAGCGCGGCAGGAGTGTTCTGGTGGTCGGGCAGCACGTCCGCTTGCACCCCGCGCGCGCGGAGCACCGCGGCGAGATACCTGATGCCGAGGTCGCCTGCAGCCCGCCGCCGCGGCGACTGCGCCGCGTACTCGCCGCGTCTCATCGCAGAGACGAACAGCACTTGGGTGTTTTCGGGCGCCCTCACCTGACCCCCACCCCCGTCCAGCCAAGGAACGGCCCGACGGCGCGCCCCGTTACGGGCACCGCGTCCGGGGCGAGGGCTTGGACGGCCTCGACGACAACGGCCCCGTCACCCGTGCGGACCGTCACGCCGCGCTCGTTCGCCTCAGCGATGGCCCCCGGCGGGCCGGCAGAGGGGACGGCATCCACAGCGGTCACAAGACCGACAGAGAGAACCTCAACCTCGCGTCCGCAGATCGTCGCTTGCGGCATGGGGACGCCTGGGAAGACCATCGCCCGAACGTACCGGACCACGAATTCAGCTGGCCACCTCCAGTCGACCAGGCGGTCAAACGGCGGGCGCCGCGAGTAGTACCGCGCGGCGGACTCGTCCTGGGGCGTGCCCGCGCCCGGCCCGGCCAGCAGGACGGGCAGGGTATCGGCGAACAGCACGTACGCCGCCTCGACCGCCTTGGCGTGCAGAGAAGCACCGGTTTCGTCCGCCGCGATCGGGAACGTCGCCTCGCGGATGACCGGTCCCGTGTCCAGGTCGATGCCCATCCAGTGCAGCGTCACGCCGTAGGACTCGTCGCCGTTGATGATTGCCCAGGCGTGACCTAGGCACCCGCGGTAGGCGGGCAGCGGAGCCCCGTGCAGGTTGGCGATGCCAGACGGAAACGCACCCAGCACCGCCGCCGGGATGCGATGCGGGAACATCACACAGATCCCAAGATCGGGCTTGAGGCTCCGAACCCATTCCGCCACATCCGGGTCGCCCAATCGCGGAGGAGCCAGCCACGGGGCGCCGTGGGCATCGGCCAGCGACCGCACCGACTGTGGGCCTCCTGTCTCGTCCGATCGTGCGAGGACGCCCACTACGAGCGCCTCGGACGCCAGCAGCGCCGCCAGGCAGCGCGCCCCGAGCTCCCTGCCGCCGATGAACACGAGGCGTCGCAGGCCGCTCATCGAACCGCCACCTCCCCGACAGCCCGGGCCTCGAGGATCTCCGAGGCGCGCACGGGCTGTCGAGCTGCTATGCCGCTGTAGTGGGCGTACGCGGCGGGCAGACCTACATCGTCGACCCGGCCCAGGAACTCGACAGAATCGGTCTGCGGGTTCTGCACGTAGTAGGTGCCGCCGGGCGAGACGTTGAGCGTCACGGGACACTGGTGCCCGAGCACGAACCGCGCGTGGGGATGCGCTTCGTGGAGGGCAGCGACCCGCTCCCGGGGGAGTCGGACGCCCACACGGTCGAACAGCTCCGGCGACCCGGTCACCTCCATGACGATGAACTCGGCCACACCGTGGCCGGCCAGGAGCGCCACCGTCGCCTCCAAATGCGGGCTCGTGTCCCGTGTGACAACGACGATCGCCCGACCAAGCAGACCCGCCGACGTCAGCACCGCCAAACTCTCGCGGGCCAGTCGGTACGTTTGGCATCCACGCGTGCGCTCGTATACCTCCTCGTCCGCACAGTCGAAGGAGAAGGAGAGATCAGTTCCGGCCGCGATTAATCCCTCTATTTGCCGGTCGCTGATGCGCACGCCAGCCGTCGTCACGGCCACCCGCAAACCCAAGTCAGACGCCTCGAGCGCCAGCTCGCCTATCCGCGGGTGCGCGAGGGGCTCCCCGCCAGACAGGTTCAGACGCAAGTCCAGGCCGTCGTGCGCGAAGTCAGCCATCGCGCGCACCACCGCCAGGTACGCTGAATTGTCGAAGCGTCGCCGGGAGCGCGGGACGGCATGGTTGAAGCAGAACGCGCAATGCCGTGGGCACGCGAGTGTGACCGCGTAGTAAAGCGCCGGCTTCGGAGGCGTGACCGCAGGAAGAGTGCCGTGCTCCGAATCCAGGATGACGCCCTGCAGCCCGAGCCGCCACGTCGGCGCGGTCCGGGGGGTATCGGGGACGCTCACCGCCATCCGAGGACCTCACACCGGAACTCGGCCCGGAAGGCACCAGGCTCCTGGCCCCATTGCCGCCACGCCTCGGCCATCCGGGCCAGTTCGGCCCGGGTAGCACTGCCGCGCGCGACCACGAACTCGACCAGTTCCGGTACCTCCAGCAGCCGCGCCTCATGGTCGCCGGCCGCCCGGGTGGCTTGCGGCGTACCGTCGCAGACGGTCGACACGGACGCCTCAGCGTCCCGGAATCCCGCCCGGTGGACCAGTTCCCGCAGGCGCCGACCAATGCGAACATCACTGCCGGCCCGTTGCGGGAACGTCCAGCCGCTGTCGGTATCGTTCAGCAGGTCCATCAGCTCGATGGCCCGGAGGACGAGGGGAGGCTCCGGCCAAAGGACTCTGGAGTCGCGTTCGGCGTCCACGACCCCCAGCACGCCACCGGGACGCAATACGCGCCGCAGCTCAGAGAGCCCCGCGAGGGGGTCGGTGAGGTGCTGAGCCACGCCGTGCGCGAATATCGCGTCAAACGACGCCCCCTCGAAGGGCAGTCCGTATAGGTCTGCGACCATGAACTCGACGTTCCGCAGGCCTGCTGCCACGGCCCGCCGGGCCTCGACGATAGCGTCCACGTTCGCATCGACCCCCACGGCCTTGCCCGCGCGATGAGCGGCGCCGCCTACAACGTCTGCGAGCCCCCTGGTGATACTTCCGACGCCGCAGCCCACGTCCAGCACACGCATACCCGGCCGCAGGTGCGGCAGGAGAAACCCCGCGTTTCCCAGCGCCGTTCGCCGCGACTGGCCCTGCCAGTGGGCAAGTTGAACTGAGGCCCGGTAGGCGTCCTGCAGGCCAGCAAGGCACAAGTCCGCGCTCTCCATGAGTCTCCCTAGCAGCTGGTGTACTAACGTACAACTGTTCAGCGGGGGGCTCCGAACGAGGTGACTACCGTGGACAGTAGGCTTGAGCACAGTTTCTGCGTTCCTTACAACGGCGACATCAACTTGGTGCGCGACGTGGTGGAAAATCATGTGGACGCCGTCTACGAGTTCTATGGAACCGACAACGCCTTCGGAAGTGGGCGATGGAGCACACCGGAGGATGCCGCGCCGATTCCCGACGTGATGAGGCAACTCGACGGGTCAGGAGTTCGCTTCAACTATCTTCTCAATTCCGTGGTTCTCGACGATTACGTGATTCGCGCCGAGGAACTCAAACGACATCTCACGATGATCCGCGAGGCAGGAGTCCAGTCGGTGGTGTGCACCTCGCCGATCCTCGTCGACCTCGTGAAGGAACTCGGCTTCGAGGCGTGCACCTCGCTCATGCAGCACATCCGCAGCGCGGTGGCGGCCAGATATCACGAGGAACTCGGTTACGACCGCATTCTCGTGTGCGAGGACGACATAAGGAGCTCCCGCCTCATCAAGGACATGGCGCGCTCGAGCAACCTCCCGCTGGAAGTCATCGTCGACAACGGCTGCCTCATGGAGTGCCCGTTCCGCCACACCCACCTGACGTCCGAAGGAATCCGTCGCGACGACTTCGACAGCGGGTTGCGCAACTATATGAGCGCGTTCTCCCGGCAGTGCAAGCAGTTCTGGCACGTGGACCCGAGTCTGTTCCTTCGCACCTCCTGGGTACGCCCCGAGGAGCTGCCGAAACTCAAGGAGTTAGGCGTCCGCTTCTTCAAGATGGGCGGCCGGGGCACCCCGACGTTCTCCATCCTCAAGAAGCTCTCGATCTACAAGGAGGGCTGGTACGAGGGCTCCATCTTCGACTACCTGAAGCCCCACGCCGATCCAGCCGAGTTCTTCGGCGTCGAACCCATCGACAATAAGAGCCTCGACGGGTACTTCAAGTACTTCTTCGACGGCAAGTGCACGAAGCTCTGCGGCGCCTGCACCCACTGCGACCGCTGGGCCCGCAAGACGGTGCAACTAGTGCCTGGACACTGGCGCAACCGCCCGTTCACCGGCGGCGTGGGCGAGATCGTCAGCACGGCCGGCAGGTGCCTTGCGGAACCGGCGAGCACAGACGCCCCCAACACCGTCTGCTTCGGAATGCGGGAACCCGCCAAATAACTCTGTTGTTGTCAGGTCATTTGTCGCCCAGCGCTCAGACCTCCGTCTGCAGGATGAGCGTCCGCGCCGCGAAAAGCTCGTCTGTTACAACGTAACGAGGAATTTCACAATGTCCTCCCCCATCTCCCCCACCTGGGAGAACGACCTCCGGACCTCCGTTGCGCTGTTGGCGTCACCATGATCGGCAACATCGTCGGTGTGGTCGACAGTCGCCTACCGAGGTGACGTCGGCATCCGCGCAACGGCCTCAGGGAGCGCCGAGTTGGCGCAATACACCGGTTGTCCGCAGGCGGTAGGACGCCATCCACTCGCTGACGTTGTACGCCTCCGCGATCTCGGCGCCGTCAAGCCCTCGCCGAGCCGCCAGGTACAGCAAGCGTCGTGGCAACAGCAGGCAGCCCGCGAGCCAGTTCGCATCTCACCTCCACTGATGTGATTTCGACAACATCATGCCTGGTTAGATCACCTTTCTGCGTAGGGTTCGGCAGACAAGTGATGGCCATCTGTAGAACCGGCAGCGACTCGGCGCCTCTCTTGTCAACGGGACACGGCTCGCATCGAGCTTTTGCCGATGCACGAGATTTCGTGTTCTCTCTCCTGACCAGCGTGTAGCTCTTATTCAAACCCGCAGTAGCCTTTAGCTGAAGTTCGCGATGAAGAAGGGGATCGATGATGACGAACCAGCAGCAGCCCCCGAACGAGCCTCCGCCACCTCCGCCACCTCCGCCACCTCCGCCACCTCCACCACCTCCGCCACCTCCACCTGTCCCGAGCGATCAAGGCGAACTGGAGACAAGAGCCGAACCATGAGTGACGAACCCAAGACTGATAAGCCCAATGAGGTACCGCCCGCGCCTGAAGTCCCGTCGGATCCCGGGGAACGCCCGCTCAACGAGCCAGACGGGCGGACGCCTGAAGGGATCTATCGGGGTGTCCCCCCGTTGCTGGTCGATCCCTCAAACAGTGAAGTCACTGAATACGGAGACCTGGGTAGTGACCAAGGGGTCGTTTCCTAGACGTGGCTTGCCCGACGGAACTTCGTCGAGAGGTAAAGGCCTGATAGGACCTGGCCGTGCCAATGGTCGCGATTAATAGGATGAGTCGAATCCAGTTCAAGATTTCCGCTGCGGGGTCACGATGATGACTTGGGCGTCTTAGCTGGGCTTCAATTCAGGAACAGCGGTATGGTCCAGCAGAGGAGTTGCACGGCCACGCCCAGGAAGGCCAACGTGAGCGCCCATTGGGTCCGGTTTATAGTGTCTTTGTTCTGCACGTACCAACCCGACATGTTGTCGGCCATCTTCGAGGCCAACAAAGCACCTGAGTTGTCAGGCTGGTGGTACTTCTCGGTCCAGGTCTGATAATCAGTCGCCCACTGACGCCAGCCCTCCCCCTCCGGCCACAGGGTGAGTCTGCGGGGTTTGAGCACGTAGAGTGTTAGCAACCCTGTGACCGCCAGAGCAATGATCGCCGCCAGATACCAGCCACCGGGATGTTCTGGTAGTCGAGGACCGAAAAGACCGGCTGCGACTCCAGAAATCGATAGGGCGACCGCCGCGCGGGTGCGGGCACTCTCCAAGGCGGCCAGCTGTCCATTGAGCTTGCCGCGAAGGTCAGTGACAATCAGTTCGATAGCGGTAGTCACAAGTGGATCCTAGGATTCGGTCACTTGCCCGGCAACTGCTACGGCAGTGAGGCCCGTGGGTGCCGACAACTCATCCGATCAGGTTCATGCAACGAATCGGTACTCGTGAATGAGGCCGCCGAGGACCTCATTTCGACGTAGCTGTGTCGAATCGGGCTCATCGACCTGGTCTGGCTCGACCTTCAATGTTCTCGGTGCCCGCTGGTTGAGGGCACGAGGCGGGCGGTGGTCGTTGTAGTGAGCGATGAACTTGGCCAGTACCGGATCGAGATGCCTACGCCCGAAGATGAGCAACCGATCGTGGGTCCGCAAGAAGTGCGTCCAGGTCGGGCCGGACCGCCGAGGAGCAGGGTCGATGCCATGGCGGCGAAGGATCTTCCACACGCTCGAAGGGGTGGTCCTAACGCCGACATTGAGACCCTCTGCGCCGACGCCAGAGCCGTCTCGATCGGTACGGCGCGATGCTCACCGAAGTACGACGTACGGTGGTGACGTTCGGTTTTCGCGACCACCGTGATCGGCGTTTTCGCCACGTGCTCGTAGCTGGAATCGCGCGCGTTCCGGGAAACGTTCGGCGAGACCGACTCTGGCGCTCCGAGCAGCTCGATCGCCCGATCGTTCTGTGCCTCCGCTTAAGGAGACCTTTTGGCTCAATGAGCAAGCGTGGCCGTGGTTTCCCAAGCGAGACCAAGGTGAAACACGGCGACCGCGTGCATAGCGACAAGGAACTATTTCGAGAGCCTCGGGCAGCACTACCTCTATCCGTGTGAATCTAGGAGGCGGGTTCAAGAATGGCTGTCTCTAGTCGAGGCCCTTCAGCGACGCGCTGCGCGATTACTACCGACGCGACTGACATCGTGCTCGATCCATTCGATGATGCCCTCTGGAAGAGAAGATTGAGCCGTGTGGAGGCCCTCTTCGGCAAACGAGCTAATCGCCGCAATCGACGAGCGGACGCTCCCTCACGAATCCGCTGCTTTCGAGGTCAAGAAACAGCTTCCCGACCGCAACAAGAACAGCGACATCGCTGCTGATGTCGCGGCGATGGCAACGGACGGCGGCGTGATCGTCTACGGGGTACTGGAGGACAAGGAGAAGGTGACCTTCACCGCCACGCCAATCTCACTCGCTGGAGTAAAGGACCGGATCAGCGATATCGTGACCTCGCACGTACGGGAGGAAGTCCAGTTCGACGTCCGGCTCCTTGAACTCGACGACGACCCGGCGATTGGGTTCGTGGTGATCGACGTGCCCGCTTCGATTCGCGCCCCGCATATGGTCGAGTCGAAGGGTGAGTATCGCTTTTTCGGTCGAGTCCCCGGCGGCAACAAACTACTCAGCGAGGCCCAAGTCGCTCGCCTCTACCAGCGACGGGAGCGGGTCGAGGTGGAGGCAGGTCGAGCGCTCGACGAGTGGGTCGCGTCAGGACCCGTCGAGGCGGACCCAGGACGCACGGACCTCTACCTCGTCGTGAAGCCTCTCCTCTCGGATAGCGAGCTTCGCGAACGGGCGCTCGCAGGCAACGATCTCCAGCTCGTGGTCGGCGCTATTCGCTCCGCCATAGCTGCACTGCCATTCAAAAAGCCCGGGAGCAATGACCTCAGGAGCATCCTCCAGTCCGCGCATGGTTACGCGACCATCGACGGGTACATGGTCATTAACCCGCCCTTCCAGAACAACGGGCCGCGCATCGTGAACTACGTCGCTGCGTTGGAAGTCCTCGACGACGGCACCTGCCGCTACTTCCACGCTGCGATGGGTGGCAACGCTTCGAAAGATGGCGTCGAGCACTTCATTCTGGATGACGTCGACGTGGCCCAGAGTGCTGCCCAGGTCTGCCAGGCCGCCGGCTGGTTGCTCAACTCGGGTGACTACCAAGGCGCGGTCGACGTCTCGCTCCTGGTCGCCAACATCAAGGGTGCTGCTTCGTCGCACTGGTTCACTCGGTACGGTGGGTTCTTCCCGATTCCAGGCGCGCCGACATTTCCTGAAGACGACCACCGCGTCACCGTTCGGGTGACGGCCAACCAGTTGCAGGCCGAGTCGTGCGAGATCGCCGAGCGACTGACCCGCCGGCTGTTCCGGGCTATCCGGCAGCCAGAATTTCCGGACCCGCTGGCTCTCACCTGATCCAGCGCAGCGAAGTCGGATCCATCTAAGCAGCGAGCCACGCCGACTGCTCCGAAAGTGAGCGCACGTGTTCCGGGCGATGCTCCTCCGGCGCCGCTCCGGCGAGATGGAGGCACGCGACGCTTGGGCCGACGGAAACGGAACCACGCGGAGTGAACAGATCCGGATCGTACAGATGGCGGGTGCGTAACGGTCGAGCCGTCGAGGACTTCATAGACAGCCTTCGCCCGCTGTTCCACAACTTTCAGCTCCAAAGGGCGGTCAGGCGTACGACGGCGAATCAGGGCGACCTGATAGGGCAGGTCAGAGGCTGTCGCACGGTTCACTAGAGAAATCTTGACGACTTAACCAAGTGACCGTTTCTTGCAAAATTTCGGCGGGATCCACCCGAGTTCAGCGGATGCGAACGGGAGCTATCGGCTTATACGATGGCGAGACGGTGGTTTCGCACCTTCAAGAGGTTGTGGATCGAGCAGATGAGGCGCCACTCACTTAGTACCGCCTGCATCCCGCGCCCCGAGAAGCGTCGACAGCGCAGATTGGCCTTGATGTTGCCGAAGACCGGTTCGGTCGTGATCTTGCGTTTGGCATAGGTCTGCCGGCCCTCTGCGGTGGCGAGGCGGTCGAGCATCTGTCTTTTGAGCAGGGCCGGATCGGCACGGCCGGCGCGGTGGCCAGCGAGCAACTGCGGGGCCCAGGCGTAGGAGACACCCATCTCGATTGCGCCTTCTTTCAAGCTGAGCATCCCGGCGTCGATGCGCTCGAGGACGCCACGGCGTTCTTGAATACGCGGGTCGTCAAGATCGGTGACCCCTCTCGTTGTTGGCATCGGGGGGATGAGCACCACAGAAGACGTGGCGAGTGTCGCGTTCGCGACGCTCCAGTAGCCGGTGTCGGCGACGAAGGTGCCGACACCGTTCGCCTCGCTTGAGGCGAGGTTCTTCTCGGTCGCTCTCACCATCGGGGCGAACATGGTCGAGTCATGCGCCGCGTTGGTCACCTCTGCGGCCACGATGACCTGGTCGGTGGAGACCGCGGCCTGGGCGTTGTAGCCCTGCAGGAAGCGGTTGCGGGCCCGCAACATCCTCGAGTCCGGGTCGGTCGGGTTGGCGAGACGCTCCTTGCCCGTCTTCCCACCAGGCGTGGGCTTGCGACCGGGGAGCTTGTGCCCGGTGGCCTATTCGCGTGCGGCGCGCTCGGCAAGGTAGCTCTCGTAGTCAGCGGCACCTTGCTCGTCGAGCTGGCGGAGCGCCTCGCGGACTCTGGCTCGCCGGCCCTCACGCCGCGCCCAGTTCGGCGGGAGCTCGTCGCCACGACTCTCACCGAAGCGCTCGTCCTCTTCTGTGTCCTGGCGTTCTGCCTCGGCGAGGATCTCGTCGGCGAGCTGGCGGCGGGTGCGGTTCGCCCACGCCGAGGCGTTCGCCTCGATCTTTGTACCGTCGATCGAGATCACCTTTGAGTCGACGAGTCCCTCTTTCACGCACAGTCCGAGCACCTGGCCGAAAAGCTCGGCGATCGCCTCGGCATGTCGCCGGCGGAACCGGGCAAGGGTGGCGTGGTCGAGGAGTTGATTCGCACCCACGACTCGGAAGGCGACGTCCTCGACGAGCCGGCGCTCGATGCGTCTCGAGGAGCGTTCCCCGACGCAGTAGGCATAGACGAGCACGGCAAGCACGAGGGCCGGATCGTAGGCAGCACCGCCGCGGCCGTCCTCGCGGTAGTCGGCATAGAAGGCGTCGAGGTCGAGCTCGGACACCACGTCGAGCACGAAGAAGGCGAGGTGGTTCTCTGGGAGCCAGTCAGCGACCGAGGGCGGCAGCAGGAACAGCTGATCGCGCTCGGCCTCGCGAAGGTTGATCGGCATGCACCAATTGTCCCGCGCGACCCAAAACGCGGGCAGGACAGTCAGGATTCATGCGACAGCCTCGTCATTGCGTTATCCGCATGTTGACGAACCACCCCGAACGGCGGTGTCCGCGAACGGCGGTGTGTCCGCGGGATATTCGCGCGATAGCCCAGCAGGCCGAGCATTCGGCTGAAGCGCCGCAGGACATCTACCAGGATAAATGATCGGAGCGGGCGACGGGAATCGAACCCGCGCTCTCAGCTTGGGAAGACACCTCTCAGCACAAACGGGGTGTCCTGTCACTCTCCACCGGACCAGCCGCGCTTCCGACCCCCACTTCCACAAGGGGATAAGGGGTATCTCCGCGGAAATGCCGCAAACTCGAACATCCCTGGTCAGCGAGTTGCAGCCCGCGACGCCCCCTTGCCTGCTTCCGCGTGTCCACCAAGCCGCCTGGGCTCGGCACCGCCACCTGACGCTGGCGCCGCGCTCAGCTCGACCATCCGGTCCCGGCGCCAGGTTCGCGACGAGCACGTGGCTGTGGAGGTGAGGTGATAGCGCTGTCACCAAACCTCCGTCTAGCTGCCGCCGCCTGGTGAACGCTTCCGCTTCGCGAGTGACTGGTTCGCGCTGCGGACACACGCGCCCACGAATCGGGGGTGGCTGAGGAAGGTCCCGGATCCGGCAGCCAGAAGTACTACTTATTAGTAGTACTTCTTGACAGTAGTACTACCAAGGGGTAGGGTGTACCACATGAAACTTTCCATCTCAGTCCCAGACGACCTCTGGACCTCAGTGAGTGCCAAAACTGGCGGTGGTCCTTCCGACACAGTGCAGCGGGCACTCCGAGTTCTCGCTGAGGTTCAGCGAGGCGAGGAACGACCACTTGCGCACGCCCCCGACCAATCCGATCTTGACCAGTACCTGCCGTCTTTCGAAAAGGCAGTCGATGAGGCCGTCTATTCCATCCTCGCAGCGCAGCGCAATGGCTACCGTTTCGGCCTCCTTGCCGCCACTCATCTGACGGGCCAGGATCTCGACGCCCTCGTCGAAGCTGACGCATGGAGGGAGTTCCGAGCGGTGGTTTGCCTTCCTTACGTGGCCCAGGCCACCTTGGACCAGGCGGTTCGCGAGGAGCAAAGCGCGGACGAGACTGCCGCTCAGGGTGGTCCAAGGGACGAAATTCCATTCTTTTCCGGCTACTTCGGGAATTGGCTCGCCGACTTGCTCCAGCCCAAAGAGCGTGAACTTCGCGAGACGCCGCCCGAGACGGAGATCGAACTTCACGAAATCATGGGCGAGCCTTTCCAAGACGTCCACGGTGTGCAGTGGGACGTCGAACGCAGAGAGGCGACACTCAGTGAAACCTACGCCAGGAGCGCGTTTGAAGCCCTCCTCGATGTTCGAGCTGAGGCAATACGTCGCCTGGCGGCGGCTAAGACCGATGAGGGGAGGGTGCGATGAAGGAGTCCCTCAGCCGCCAGGTTCGTCGATATCAATACGGACCCGATCCCGAACTCCGAAGGCTAAATCGGCGTATCCGCGACTGGAACAGCGTGCGCCCGGTCCCGATCAATGCCATCCGACAAGGTGTTGTGGTTTGGGCCGACGTTCCGTTCGCGGACGGTACCGGAAGCAAAGGCCGACCGGCAGTGGTCATTGACGCCTCAGGGTCGACCGTTACCCTCCAGCCAGTCACCAGCTCCCTGAGCCGCAGACGCTGCCCGTGGAGGTATCTCGAACTTAGCGGCTGGGACGAGGCTGGTCTCAGCAGACCATGCGCCGTGCAGCAACGCCGCGTCCAAGTCGACCGCGTCGTTACCGAGATCCTCGGTGTCCTGAATCCGTACGACCACTCCATGGTTTTCGCCTGGAGTCCCATCGCGGCGTAATACCCGCACCTACGTTGTGCCATTTCGAGAAACCTCCGCTCGATCGCTAGGGAGTTAGCATTTCGGTGAAGAAGGTGCCGCAATGGGTTTCAGGATCAAAATTGCTCCCGGAGTGCGGATCAGTGTTGGTCGTCATCACGTTCGCACCCACATTGGTCCCAGGATTGCTCGCGTTCATGTCGGCTCTGGACGACCGGGCGTTTCAACAGGCATTGGGCCGCTAACGGTATTCGGGGGGATTGGAACTCCCAGGCGGAGTCACCGCCCTTCTTCCTCCCGCGGCAGCGGTGCCGCCCGAACAGCGCGATCTTCTGCTTCCAATAACGGGGTTGGCGCCACCCGAACGACCAGCCCACCCTCTTCTTCCTCCCGTAGCAGCGGCAGTCACACCGGTCTTGCTCGCAAGAAGGACTGGCCGAGGGAGGCAGTTGAGCATTTCCAAGAACAAGAAACCCCTGAGATGTTGGAGGCCAGAGCGACGAGACAAGTCTTCGTGGACATCGAAACTCTGCTTCAACAATCCTTCAAACCTGCAGAGAAGCCGGTTATTTCGGTTCCTGACGCGATAGACGAAGCCGAGATTCGTAAGCGCCGCAAACGCGAAGCCTTGAATGGTCTGGGTATCTTGAGACTTGCGGAGCGCTTTCGCGCCAAGGCGCAAGCGAACCGTGCTGCTCAGACTGAGATTGAGGAGTGCTCTCGGAAACGGGAACTTGAGAGGATTCAAGCCCAGAGCGAGCTGGACGATTTTTGGCAACTGCTTTGTGACAATGAGCCAGACGTCGTACTTGATGTTCTCATCGCTGCATTCGGAGACAAAGAGCCTCGAGCAGCAGCCATCAGTGTCAACGGCTCGGAGGTCGACCTCGTTGTCCTGGTCCCAGGTGTCGAGTTCATACCCGATCGAATGCCGGAGATAGCTGCCTTCGGCATAACAGAGTCAGTTGTCACGAAGACCGGACGAAGTGCGTACTACAAAATGATGGTTTGTGGGCTCCTCTTGAACACGGTTCGGCAGGCTCTTGCGGTGGCGCCTGCCATCACGGGTGTGACTGCCGCCGCCGTACGATTCGCAGACTCGGACACCAACGGAACTCCTCGTCTTGAATGTGTGCTCGCGGCACACTTCACTCGCGAAAGCCTTGCTGAAGTTGAGTGGGAGCAGGCACGGGCCAACCACATCGTCCATGCCATCGCCACTGACTTTAGGATGCGACAAGCCGGTCCGACGGGGGAACTACAACCTCTCCTTCTTTCGGAAGAACCCGACCTCGAGCGCCTACTTGAGCAGCTGGATATCTCAGAGCTAGCAACACCATGTGATCCGGCGACCCCAGCAGCCAGCGCCAAGACACTCGATACCTCGGGGCGCACGGTGCCGGCGAACCAGGCGACCCCAGCAGCCAGCGCCAAGACACTTGGAGCATTGCTCGATGAGGCGGAGCAACGCGGCTCACTGGGTTCGCCTTTGTTGATCCACCTCGCTCCCGGAAGCGAGGGTATTGCCAAGGGTCGAGCCTTCGCCGAGATGGTCGCCGCAACAATCGACAAACCCTTGCGGGTTATTACTGCAGGCGACACACGTTCAGAAGGCGCCGTTTGCCTGCTCCAAAGGCTTGTGCCGGGTCAGGTCGTCTACTTAGAGCGGGTGGAGGAGTTCTCCACGGACCTGTTGCCGTTCATGCTGGCAGCGCTCTGCGATCGACTAGTACTGCTACCTAGTGATGAGATACGGCTCGTTGAGTTTGATGGGCAGTACCTTCTGCGCGCGCAGCTCGAGATCGTCTTGGAAGCTGCTCGACAACGAGGCCAACCTGCCGACCACGTGCTACTTGTTGGGCCGCCTGGCTTTGACAAGGCCGAATTGGCTGGCTTCGTGGCTCGTGTGATGGGCGCGGCCCTCCGCACCATCTCCGGCCGGGAGCTTGTACAGTCCGGCGACGTTGCAGCCATACTCACCGATCTTGACCCAGGCGACGTGCTCTTCATCGACCAGATCCACCGGGTTGGTCCGAAAGTCGAAGCGCTGCTCTACAAAGCGATGGAGGACTTCCAACTCGACATCGTGCTGGGTCGCGGAGGCACAGCCCGTTCGACTCGCTTGGACCTCCCGAAGTTCACCATCGTTGGCGCTACTACCAACCTGGGCGCGCTTTCAGCGCCGCTGCGCAATCGGTTCGGTCTGCAACTCACCGCGGAGACTTACTCGCCGGACAGGCTGTCGCATCTTGTCCGGCAGATTTGGGATAAAGCAGGACTTTCCTACGAAGACGACGCCGCTAACCTTGTTGCAGAGCGATCCATGGGTGTGCCGTGGCGCGCCTATATTTTCGCCAGTTTAGTTGTGCGGTCGCAAACCTCTTCTGACGACCTTGGCTCACCGCTTACTGCCCGTTTCCTCTACGAGATTCTCGAGGAATACGCGTTCGATGACAAGGGATTCACCGAAACAGACTGGTGGTTGCAAAACTTGCGCTTCGGAAACGGCAAGTACATCTATGGCCCTCATGGCTCGCTACCAAGAGTCTCCGCGATGGTCTCGACGTCGGTACCCTGGAAGGCCGACAGTGACGTCCGTTATGCATTCGGGTCACTGGCTGAGGCGCTTCCTTACCGCCTCGTCATGCCTCGGCTGCACTCCAGGGACGTGATGAGGCTTCGCCGGGAAGCAAAGGATATACCACTAATTGCGTGATACAGCGTGGTCTTCGCGGGTCCTTTTCAAGCAAACTCACAGCGCAAGTGCACCGCACGTCCCAGCGTCCCTTCGCCTACGCTGTTCTCTTTCGCCTTCGATGGCTTGCGATTCTCGCGTAGCCTCGAACCGTGGACGACCCGATCCTTCACCTCGAGCTGCACGCCAGCACCATCTCGCTCTGGGAGATTTCAGGCCAACGGGTTGCCGGGACCTGCCAACCGGATCGGTCGATCTGACGGGAACCGGCGTGGGGACTGAGTCCAAGAGCCCAGCGTCGGGGGGTACGAGAATGTCTGTTGGGAAGGGCCACAAGTGCATGGGAGCGGCCATGGCCGGCGGTTGGGACGAAAAGCCAGTCATGCCCAGATCCGCGTACGATCGACAAGTGGAGGATTCGCACGAGGCGACAGGCAACCGGCCAGCCACGTCCGACAAGACTTCGCCCGGCCTCGACCTGTACTGGATTCCGATAGGTGCAGGCGCCGACGTTGTGCGCATTAGAGGGACCGCCTTCCAACTGCGGGCCCACAGCGACATATACCACTCCGCTCTCGTGGCGACCACCAGCGACGCCAGCTTCATCATTGAGATGACCCCAATCCCCGCCGCTCGGGGGCGACAAGACCGTGGCGTTGTTTCGGAAGGCCCAGTCGGAAGCCGATGGGCTCGACGGCTGCGCATCTTCCGGTACGAGATCCGCCGATGGCGCGACGGCGTGATCCCCGACATCTCCTTCGCAGTCGCGAGTCCAGTTCGCGTCACGAATGACGTTGGCCTCGTGCAGCAAACTCTCGACTTGGTGCCGTTCACGCCGACACCGGTATGGGGTCGCGACGAGCTTCACGCCGGTGAGATGTGGACCTGCAACTCGGTAGTCGCCTGGCTCCTGACCCGCACCGGACTCGTCACGGCTGCCGGGCAACCGCCGCGTAGAGGTAGGGCGCCCGGCTGGGATGCCGGCGTCACCATGGCGCAGCGACAGACGCTCCCAGTCGATGGCACCGAGCCGCAACGCGACAACGACGCCCTACCGGTAAGGTAAGGGAAGTCCTCACAACTCTCTGAGCAAGACACACTGAAACCTGAAACCTGAACACTGAAGGCGCTGAACAGGGAGGCTCTGAAATTGGGCTCGGCAGACCGCTAAAGCGTTGCCGGTAGTTTGAGCAGCGCATCGAGAGAGAGCTCGATGCCTTTCGGAATCACGACTGGGCGGATTCCTGCCTGGGGACAGAGCGAAGCGATCCTGTCCCTGAGCGTTACGAGGTCTGCTGGCGGTGATGCACTCATCCGTGCTTTGGCCCGTCTCAAGCTGCTGTGTGCCTCCGGTGTGTTCGCCAGAATCTCCTCGCGGGCTAGGATCAAAGCTGCGCGCGCCGCGATCTCATCCTCGTGATTGTCCTCGAAGAACGTGATGATCCTGTTGTACCGATGCCGCCCCGCTTCTACCATCCCTATCCGGAAGAAAAACATTCCTTCGGTGGCGGCTAAAAATGCCCGCTCACGACTTTGCGCACGCACTCCGCGACTGTGAGAGAGGATTTCGCCTGCCTTCGCTAGCTCGCCAGCCTCTACGAGGGCGACAGCTGCGTTGTTGAGGAGCACTGGGTGACCAGGATTGGAGCGCAAGCCGTCATTGGCGATGCGGTTCGACTTTGCCCAGTCTTTTGCCATCCACGCGCAAAAGCTGCCGAAGCAAGCAGCATCGGCCGAGAAGGGCTGATCGTCCAACCATTGCGAGGAGGACGTAACAGCCACATCCCAACGCCCGTCGTACGCCGCGCGCCTTGCCCGAGCCTCAAAGTCGCGGAGGACGTCTGACAAGGTGGTGTCGACAAGGCGGCTGCGAAGGCGGGCCGACATCCACTCGACCTGAGCGAGTGAATTCTCGGTCGGGTCCTCAGCGCTGCGACGCAACAGCTGCCGGCCCCTCCTTCCGCTGCCCGCGTTGACTTCTGCAGTGCCAAGCGCCGCGGCGAGCTCCGCGAGATCACGTTGACCTATGTCCTCGTCCTGGAGCAGGCGAACGGCATCGCGGTGATGGTGCGATTTGTGGTCGGCAAGATCGCTGATAGCGACGTAAGGCGCCAGCACCCACGGGTCGACAGTGAGGTTCGGCGCTGTCTCGAGAAGCCTCACGGCTCGGTCCTTCTCGTCGATTTGAACATAGAGCGTCGCGGCACTGCGAAGTACGAAGCGGTTCTCGGGAGCGAGCAGTAGCGCGACACGAATCGCAGACGTCGCCTTCGCTGACTGGGCTAACACCGTGTACTCGCGGGCTAGATCCGACCAACGGAGCGCGTTCGAGGGCTCGCGGGTGAGCAACACTTTCAATTGTGCGATCCTCTTGCGCGGATCTCTGTGCTCCACGCGGGCTGCCTGATGCACACGTTCGTCAGGGTCCATGCGTGTCACGGCTGCCAGCTCCCGAAGTAATGGTCGCCGGTCGCTGAGGTAGTCGCCAGCAATCGCCTGGATCTCTTCGTTTCGGTAGTCGTGGACCAGCGCGGTCGTCAACAGCTCTGCAGCGCGACCCACATTGGGGCGGTCGCGGAATCGGCTGAGCGCTCGCTCATTGTCGAATACTGTCGCTTCGTGTCTACGACGGGTCGAACTGGCGCTTTCTCCCAATCGGGCGGTAGTTCGCCATGGACGCCACCTCGGCACGAGTTGGCGGGGCGAGTCGCCATCGAATGCGCTCACGCGCTCGCCCGAGATTCGAAAGAGGCGCGCCTATAGATGAGATTCAGCTGACTCACGAACCGGGTTAGATCGAACGGGTTCATACCGAAGCGACGTGCCTTCGGATCGCCTCGGACCATCGGGTCGGGATGACAAAGCTGCCGGATGACTCCCGCAGTATCGGCCGCAACGCATGCGTGCAGGGTTTCCTCCAGCCGACGGACAGCCATGCCGTGGGCGTCGACGAGTGCTGGCAGGACCTCGGCGAATGTGCCCTCCCACTGAGTCCACCAGAAACTGCGGTCCAAGTACATCTGGAGGAGGCCGTTGTATGGCACCGTGGTTAAGAGAAAGCAGACGAGGCCACCGAACATGAACATGTCCGCCGCGATCCGTCGATGGGCAGGCGGTAACTTGTTGTCTCCGTCGTAGAGCTGCTCCGGCGCCGCATAACCCGGGTCTCCGGGTACGCGCTCGTCGTCTTGAGGAGCTGGTCGTCCCGTTAGGAACGCACTGCCGAGATCGCCGAGTTTGGCCTCAGCAAGGGCAGCCAGGTTCCAAACGAGGAGATTGGAGGGCTTCAGATCCTGGTGTGCACAACTGATGCTATGAAGCTGGGACACGCCAACGGCTGCATGATGGGCGAGTCGCAACATCGGCGCGTGATCCGCCTCATCGAACGTGGACACAGCGTCCCGCGCGTCACCATCGGCGCGCTCGAAGATGAGGTAGCTAACGGCTTCTGGCTGTGCACCTGGGACGCGAGTGGTTCCAGCGTCCAACGCGCGCACAACGCGACCAAGCTTTCGGTCACCACAGTGCTTGAGCAGGTCACGCTCGGCGTTGTACCGATTGGTTAGCAACGCGATCTCCAGAGGTGGGTCATCAGACGCTAGGGCTGCGGCGTAATCGATTGCCTTGAGGAAGCCTTGTTCACCGTCAGGTCCCTCTACGAGGTACGCGACCGAACATGCACATCCGGTCTTGCCTGGTGACATCTCGATGCGTTCGAGGACCGTCCACCCGCTCGGGAGCACCATCCCTGTCAACCGATATGCCGCGCTGTCCTCGTTCATCGCTGGCCCCTTCCGTAGTAGTAGCCAGTCGCTGCACCAAGCAAGCCAACAACGGGAGTTGTGACGATGGCGGCGACGTTGCCGAACCCACTGGCGGTGAGGTGACCTGTCCACAACATGATGAGGAGCACAATTAGCAGGCCGGTCAGTAGCGCTAGGAGCAGGTAGGCCAAAGTGGCGCGGGTGCGCTCAATGCGGTACGCGGGGCCTTCCTTGATGCCGATGCTGGGCTCGTAAATCGAGAGATCGCCAAGGTCGACAACGTTCTCGTCGCCCTGGGTGACACCGAGGTCCGCGGACGCTTCCATTGCCTACCTGAACACAATCTCGCGTTGTATGCCGTCCTCTTCCACGAGGATTCGGCCACCGCTCTTGGTGCGCGATTTCAGGAATTGCTCGGTGGCAAGGGCCTTACGCAAGTACCCCGAAACAGTTTCGCCGTCTTCTTCGGCGAGCTTCTTCAGTTCCTCAAAGTCGGTTCGCAACATGTTGATGGCCACACGCACCCTCGCCTTCTCGTCGCCAGCGTCGGTTGTTGTGTCACTCATGAGCCCTCCAGTGTGCTTTTCTTATGCTTCTAGTATGCATTATAGGTGTGTTGGATGCAACATCGTGTTGGCGACGTCGATGCCTCGAGGCTCTAGGCGCGCGCTCGGGCGGAGGTCGCAATCCGCGAATGCAAACGAGGAGCGGAAGGATCCAAACCGGTTATTCCGTGTTGACTAGGGATTCCCACCCTCGCTGCCTTCGTGGGGATCTGGCTACTGAAATGCGCTCATGTCGAAGTAGACAGAAACCGTCTCATCGGGAGGCAGCGCGATAGTCAGCATGTCGACGAGATGGTCGGCTCGCTGCAGCAGGGTTTGTCGTATCACCGACCAGCCAGAGCCGTCTGGTGCCGGCCCGAACCTCTGTAGCCCGAACCGTTCAGTCAGGTACTGATACTCGGCGCGGATCGCGACGGCATCGTCGGCTATCCCGCAGATGAGCACGGGGTCGTCGTCTGAGTCACCAGATCCACCGGCGAACATTCCGCCGCGCCACTCCGCCTCACAAGTCTCGCAGTGCCAGTGGGATCCCGAATGGTCAGCCAAACGACCCATCGCGCCGCCTGGCCGGATCTGCCCGGAGTGGAAGAAGGGCATGAGCCGTTCGTTCGGCATTCCGTAGATGATCGGCACGACCATTCGACCGCGACATTTGGGACACGAAGGTCGACCCGGCACGTTGTTCATCGGTCTCTGGTCCGTCCGGACGCCGCGCCGATCGTCATCGTCCCGGTGGACAACCCCCGCGGCTGCTTCGAGCCACCGATGCCCCGACCTTGGTCGCCGCCTCGCTGAAAGCGGACCTTACCCATCACGAAGTCTGGCGTGGCGTTGAACCCAGCATCGAGCCATGTGGTCGCGTGCGCGTGAGCGTTGCGACTGTTGGCCCACCAGGCTGGGTGTTTCTTCGCCGAGGGTGGCAGCTCAACGATGTGATCGAGTTCGGCGAAGCTGAGAGTGAACGACAATTCGCTTCGGCCGTTCAGGTATTCGGTTAGAGCCGAGTACTTAATCATCTGGCTTGACCTCCACGCTGAACTATCCGCCATCGAGTCGCCCAATACAAGATTGATATTTGTTTATGTCTATACGCGGCAGCTTCTATCGACGTGAGGGACGGCTCCGCGAGGCTTGACTCGATCCGGAGAGCTTGCCATCGCCAGCGCCGCCTCCTGGCCTCACAATCCCAGACCTGCAAGCGGCCCCGGCCAAACGAACCGGAAGCAACTTGAGCGGCGGACAAGAAGGTCACCGCCCTCCTGTCGAAATCACGATGGCAAGCTGGCCGATCCGGCCAGCTTGAAGTGGATGCCGTCACGCTGGAACGTGGGCGTTTCGCTCGAGTCCGCGTCACACTGGTGGAATGGATGAAGAGTCAATTCCAGTGCCTCTCGAGGGTGCTCCCTTTTTCCCTGACATCACCGAGTTTGCCGTCTCCTATAACGCGTACAACCGCGTCGGTGATGTTCACACGGTCGGGCAGATAGGCAACGGGGCCAGGCCGCGATACAGGAACGATGGCACTTTTCCTCACGACCTTGACGAGCTGAGAGCCGCACTCTTCTTCGAGCAGCGCCGCTATCACCACTTCGGCGAGGGTCCCGATGGTAGGAATCTGGACTATGTCCAAGCGCTCGTCGTCGCGATCAGACGCGTCAGCGGCGGTACAGTCGCCGGGCCCGGAGATCACTGGCCCTAAGCGTCTCACGGGCGCTCTTTCTCCTGGCCACGGCTTGATACACCCTGGCGATAGGATTTCTTTGTCTCATCCAGAGTGACCCGAGGGACCTGGCCCGATGACGGTCCGGCAACCGGCCTTAGGCACGGTGCCAACGCCAGGCGATGAGGAGGGCAACATGACCCGTCGTGATAGTCGCGAGGAACTGCAGAAGTGGTTCTCGGACGTGGACAAGCTCCTGACAGCGGAGCGGGAGCACGCGATATCGCCGTCGACTGTTCCAGCGCCGAGCACTGAACCGGCAGTTTGGAAGATGCGGTTGAGCACGCTCAGGCGCGACCTCGCTGGTCTGATCGACCTGCTCGTGAGCAACCCTGGGCGGTGGATATTCATCCTCGACGTTGGACCCCACGGAGTCGGACGGTATGTGCAGCTGCTGGTTCACGAGGACGGCTCGATCCTCGCCGAGGCTTGCTCCAACAACTACCTGGAAGGTTCCTATCGCCTGAGCGCCGACGAGGAGACGGCACTCGTCGCAATTGGGTGGAAGAAACCCCGTCTTCCTGACAAACCCAACTGGTGGGCGGTGCGGGCCGCGATCCACCCGGACACCTCCGAGGTCGCTCGCCTGGTTCTCGGGACTTTCGAGGGAGTGTACGGGCTGTGCGGCACCGAGATGATCACCGGCCGGGTGATAAGTTCGCCCCTGCGCGGCAACACTCCCGCGATGAAGGCGGCTCGTTCCCCAGCCAGGTTCGTGACTCCCTTTGAGGGCACGGAACGTGCCGGGCGACACAGGTGGTCGGATGCCTTCCATCGTTCCCGGCTGAGCCCCATCATCTTCGTGGTTGCCGCGGACTTCGTTAAGCCGGTGCGCGACGTCCTTGAAGCAAACCATGCGGCGCTCCTCACCCGGGGTGAGATGTTCGACAATTACTATGGCTCCACAGGGCTCCTCGACGGACTGGTCATCTTCGTCCGCACCTACGGGTTCCCCGCGGGGCAGCTATCTAGTGGGTGGCGGGTGCTCGGCTACCGGCCGATGCGCCTCCTCTGTTTGCTGATGGGCCTCGAGGCTCCTCGGCGTCGCCTGCGAGGTGAGCACCAGGTTGCCACGCCGGAGGATCTGCTCGAGGATTGGCAGTACGGCGAGCGCTTTCAGGTACCAGACAAGCGAGGACTGGGCATCGCCCATCGCATCCAGCTCCTCGTCTTGGTGCGCGAGTTGTTCGGGGAGGAGTACCTTCCGACGCCGATGGGCGACGACTTGAAGGCCGCTCTTCCAGCTGTCAGCTCTCGATGGGCCTTATCCGGGTTCAACCGGCTGGCCGAAGATAAATTCAGCGCCGCGGGGATTGGCGTGGGAGAGGCGGTCGCGTGGAGGGAGCACGGCCTAAAGTTCCCTTGGGAAGTCCTTGCGGTGCATCCCTACGGTCTCAGCACCATTGAGACCTGGATCGAAGCCGGATATGACCCGATACAGGCGGCCAGGTACCTTGCCAAAGGGCGAACGATCGACGAACTTGCTTCCTATGTGACTGCGGGATGCCCGCGCTATGCGGTCGACAGGTATCTCGACGCTGGCTTTGGGCCCGAGATGGTCACCGAGTATCGAGATGCCGGTGTCGATGGGTTTGACGCGGCCAACTTCGCTAGCGGAGGTTTGCTGCCTGATGCCGCCAAGCGCTGGCATGATCTCGGGTTCAATGCCTATGCCGCCCAACGGATTCTCGCGGCTGGAGGGACTCTCGATGAGGTTATTCGACTGAGCGAGGAGGGCCTGTCAAGACCGGAGATCGAGAAGAGACTTGCCGGACAGTGAGCGTCGCCCGCTCTCTCGGGTCGTGTTCGGCGCTCTCCGACAGTTCGTCGTCTCTATCACCGCCCAGACAGGTCGTGGCGAGTTAACGTCGCCGCATGGGTGATGCGAACAGCGTCGAGTCAGTGACGCTAAAGAGGCTCGCCGAGAAGGGACTGCTGCCTGCTCCTCGCCCGGCCGTAGGCGTTATCTCGAATGTCTCGGTAAACACGCTTGGCGACTCGTACCGGGGGGCGCTGCTCGGGACCGCTATCGGCGACGCACTCGGCCGCCCTGCGGAAGGGCGGTCACCGCACATACTTCGGGAACGCTATGGCCGGCTAACCGACTTTCAGCCCTGGAAGGGATGGCGGGACGGTTCGGTGGGAACTGTCACCGACGACACGCAGCTGACGATGTGCGTGGCCGAGTGCCTCTTTGCGAACGATGGTCGGATCAATCCGGTTGATCTGGCCGAGCGATTCGTCGCGTGGCTACCGATCGGAAGGGGAAAGGGGCAAACGTGCATCGAGGCTGTGAGCGCATTGACAGGGGGCACGCCTTGGCACGAGGCCGGCGTTGCCTCTGCCGGCAACGGAGCTGCGATGCGTGCCGCGCCGGTCGGCCTCGTACACATCGGGAACCTCGACGCGCTGCGTCGTGATGCTGCTCTTTCCGCTGTCGTCACGCATGCGGACCCGATGGCCGTCAGCTCGGCAGTGGCGCACGCTTGGCTCGTCGCGCGGCTCGCGGCCACACCTCCAGCTTCCCTCGATCCGGCGGCACTTGTCGCAGATCTCTGCGATGTTATCTCCGATATCCCGGATCCGGGATCCCCCGAACGCGACTGGCAACACAGACCGGGCAAGACGTCAGCACCGATCCGGCTGGTCGATCGACTTGCCGAGGTCCCCCGGTGGCTGGGCGCTCCCCCTGAGTTGGCAAGCGACTGGTTCTACTGCGGGGCATTCGTGCTCGAAAGTCTCCCGATGGCGCTGTGGCACTTCCTCGGCACACCGGACAATCCCGAGGAGGCGGTGGTGAACGCCGTCATGGCTGGACACGACGCGGACACCGTCGCTTCGATGACCGGCGCATACGCTGGTGCCTACCTTGGTGAGCTCGCCTTCCCGCCCCGGTGGACCGGCGACAATCTTGAGTTTGCCGACGAACTGCGCGGCCTTGCCGACCGACTGCTCATGCTCGCGGACCGCGAAGCCGAGCACTCGGACGACTGACCTCACGCGTCGAGACGGAACCCGCAACTGGAAGCAATGACGTCCGTGACGCCGTCACCGTTGGCGTATTCCTTCCTACGAAGACGGGCTCCTGGGTGCACGGCGGGTCGGCGTATACCCTTTTGCATAACCTCCGTCGTGCTGGCGTTATCCGGCCACAAGAGGGGTCCGCAGCCCATCCCGGACCGGAACTACAGAGCAAATCCTCACACGGCTGGTTCTAACTACTGAGCCAGCTTTTCCGGACTCCTGACTCGTCAGGGATGGGTCCTGACTAGTCATCATCGACATCGGCTAAAAAGCGAGATCAGTGAGCCCGACGCCGTGCGTGAGGCGACCGTCGTCGAACTCGGCTGTGAAGCCCCAGTCCGCGTCCGACCGGAGCGTTGTCAGCCCGTTTCGCAGCAGTCCGCGCACGATCATTCTGAAGGCGAAGGCGTTACTCGGATAGGGCGCGCTCTCCGCTAAAGTCGGAGGAACCGGTTCAGACTTGACAGGGGTCACTGCTTCCAACGCGTCTCGAAGGTCGGGAAATACATCCCCGTCGACTATCCACTGGCCTCCGTTCGGCTTAATCAGCCACGTGTTTCCACTCAGTGACGACCGCCGCGCGTAATGTTCGGCTCGAGCCCAACGGATCCACGCCGCGTCAGTTGCTGATGGCGTGACGCCGTCCAGGCTCGTCAGAGTGAAAGGTGAGGCATTTGGTCTCCCGTCGTCGACCCAAACAATTCCGCGGTTATCGACAATGACACCCGAAGCAACAACGGCGCTTGGAGCGGAAACGCCAACCGCTCTACGCACGGCACCGGCGCCGTTTCGGATGGAGAAGCTCGACGTATCGTTATCCAGCTCCGCGAGCAACTCCCATGCCCTGGGCCAGTCGTCGACGTGTGCGGCTGGCACTGACCGTGAACGCTGGAGCAGTCCGATCCCAACCTGGTCGCCCCGCTGTCTTAGACGCTCCTCCACTTCCTCTCGCCCGCCAGCCGAAGACCCTCCGAGGGCTCGGCAGAGGGCGTTCCAGGTCTGTTCACTCGACTCTGCCGGCGACTCAACGCCCGCCGACGAGAGAAGCTCGTGCAGTGGATCTCCGTCGACCTTGGCCGGACCACGGCGCCTAACGTCAAACCAGTTGGGGTCGAGGTCAAGAAACACGCGGTCGTCCCTTCGTGCTTCGATGGCCCGGAGGACTGCCTTGAGTGAGGAACCTGTGCAGGCACCGTCGTCTCGATCGAGAGCGATGACTGTCGTTTCGTCGTCTCGCCAGGGGACACGAATGTTGCCCTGTGGAATGCCTATTGCATCTGCCAACGAAAGCGGGATCCTCCAGGAGGCACCCGACAGAAGGTCGTCATCGACATATAGTCGGAGAGCCCAACTCTCGTCGTGCAGAAAACAATTCCCGAGGTCGCCAACCCAGGGGCGATCAGCTCCGCGCTCGATCTCAAGCGAAACGGTTCGGCCTCGACGATCAAACGAGGCGATGATACGGTCGCCTCTCGCGGCATTCGTGATCCGGACGAAAGGGCCATACCCCCAGCTCATGCCATCCTCGTCCACATGAATGGTGCCGACTGTTGTCCCGTCCGCGCCCGACGCCGTGTAGTCGCGGTTGACATATCCGTGTCTTTCGGCAATCGGGATGACGAATACGCTGCTCTCGGGGCCAGTAATCATCCAAGTCACAACGAGCTGGCCGTCCGCTGTGCGAGTCGCCGTCGCACTGCGACGCCGTCGCTTCCGAGTGGCACCGAGGCGCTGAACTGCCGACTCGTCGACACTTCTACCGCGCAAGGCCCAGACGTTTCGACCGGGCTGAGTGAGAATTGGACTGAAGCTCGTGTACTGACTGAAGGTCGCGACATTCATGCCGCGATCAACGCACGCTCGTCGAAGTGCCTCGCGATCGAGCACGCCGCCCGGCACGGAGGAAAGAACCTCCACGAATATTCGCTCGGTCTGTCCGAGTTCGCTGTCGGCGTCAAACGGGGTTTGCGCCGTCACTTGTCCGTCCGCGAAGCTGAACGAGGAGTGGGCGGCTAGAAACAGCGCAACTATCTCGGCTGGCGGGAGTCGGGGTAGCCGACCCTGGCGGTACACACGGTCGAGCGCGTCGACGAGTTCCGCGAGCGCAACGGTCGGCGATACACACAGGACCTTTCGAACAGTGTTGTCCAGGCGGTTAAAACCGGGAGGAACTGACGGATCCCAGAACCAGGTGCGGTTGAGGAACTCAAACGCGTTGGCCTGCTTGATCACGCGCCGAATACCACGAATTGTTTCAACGTCGGACCCTAGTTGAAGATCTTCGGCCACCCAGTGAAGGCTTGCAACTCCGACGGAACGGCAAAGGCGACCCGCGACGGTGCGGATCTGCCGGTCGGTCTCGGAGGCGAAGTAGCCCGCTTCCGCCAACTGATGCTCAGCTGTGCCGAGCTCGGGACGGATGATCCAGTCGCTCCCCCCATACTCGACAAGCTCGAGTCCGCTCCGACCGAGCGTCGGCAGCCACACGCGAACGAATAGGTCAACGTCAAGCCTGCCGCGACTTATCCCTTGAGAAGTCAGATGACTTCCGGCGTCTTCGACACGAATCGGCGACGCGCTACTTAACGAACGCACCGTCGCGTCGACTGCAGGCAGATAGAGGTATCGAGACCGTCTCGCTCTATCCATCAACTTAGTTTCCAGCTGCTGAACTCGAGCACCTGAGATTCCGGCGACCTCACCAGCCGCTCGAAGCGTCAACCGCCGCCCCGCGAGCCCCATCCGCGCCGCGAGCCCCCTTAGGCGATCGCCCTTGGTGTCCGAGAGACACCCAATGAGCTTCGTCAGCTGGAGCTCCAAGCCTTCGGCCTCGATCTCCTCGCCGATATCAACGAGACGATGGACGACCGCTACGAGCCGCTCAGCCTCCCGGAGGTTGCCCCGCTCCGCAGCACTAAGGGCGACCTCGATTGCCTCTGCCACCGTTTGACGGCCGCGACGTGCGAAGGACCCGAGACGCGGATCGTTGAGAGTGAGGCCCCGGGCCCATGTCGAGCGTGTGTAGCGCCGGAGCTTCCTCAGCACATCATCACTGCAGGAATCGCCCCTGCCTGAGCTGAACGCTCTTGGTCGCGGCCCTGCGCTCTCCACTGCTATGGCGAACTCAAGCGCCGATCGCGCGCCCACACCCGTAATTGACAACAGCTGTCCCCAAGTCAGCGAGCGCAGGTTTGCGCCCTGAAGTAACAAGGCGCCGCGGCGTACCAGTGCGTTGTGAGTCCATGGGCTCAACTCCAGTTCGAGCACACTGGTCGCCGGGTCGACGTCTTGGAAGACCGGCGCGCGCGCTATGGCCTTCTGCCGGAACTGCATGAGCACCACAACGTGGTCGACGAGTGTGTTAACACGCTTGATCCGGTCGTGGACCTCCGCGGTCAGCTGGTCGTAGCAGAGTCCTTCGGGCGCGCCTGCGCGGCTGAGCACGGTTGGCGGGATCCGTTCACCAGCCCATAGCGCACGTAGCGACGCCGGAAGAAGAGGTTTGCCGGCGAGGCCGAGCGGAGTTGGGGATCCCCCGCTACTCCGTGGCACGACGAGTCGCACCGCCATGACGCGTGGTTCGCGGTCGAATCACCATCCGCTGCGGCTTGCGGAACCTGTCGTTGCCGGACGTCCAAACGTAAGCCTGACCCGGGGAAAGGCGCGCGAGATTCGAGGGTACCAAGTCCGAGAACGCGGTCTTCACCTTCTTGATGTGGTCCAGCCAGGTCGGACTTGAGAACTCATGGGCAAACACGACCTGGGAGAGCTCGATAACTTCACGCGGCACCGACGGAGGGTTCTGGGAAGCGATCACGACACTTGTTCCTCGATGACGCATCTCGCGGATCGTCGCCACGATGGCCGTCGTCAGTCGGGCATCGTTCATGTACTTGTGTGCCTCGTCGAACACTATAAGTTTATTGAATGAGCGTCCTTCCGACGTGTCGACCTGGGCGAATCGGTTGAGCAGAACCATGAAGAGCGCGAGGGCTTCGTCCTGTTCGATGAGTTCGTCTCGGAGGTCAACGATAAGCAGTCTTCCCGGGACCACATGATGCGACACACCGCCGTCGTCCGACACAAACGCCTCTGTGAACGTAAGTCGGGTGAGGGCAATATTCTTCTGCGCCGCGCTCATGGAGCTGTGCTCGACCTCCGAACGGAGCGCGTCCAGCGTGATCGACCCCCGAATCCTTCGCAGGATCATGGTCATTGACTTGCTGTACATCTGATCGCCGCCCTCGATGCCCATGAGCAGCTTCCAGTCGTTGAGCGTGAGCTCCTGCGGCGCAAGCATCAGCTTGTGAACGGGGAGGTCGCTGAACTCGGCGGCACGGCGCTCCTGGACGGCCTCGGGCACCAACAACGCGACGTCGGGGAGCCGGTGAGGCTCCGCTCCGTAGTTCGCACCGAGCTGTGCGATTGCTTCGGGATCGTCGTTCGGGTACGCCATGGACGCGTATTCGGGCGCGTAGCTCTGATCCGTTGAGTAATGAAACACGACTACGGCGAGCGGGCTTGGTAGACGATTGAGTTGCGGGTCGCGCAACAGGGAGGCCTCGATGATCGTGCCGACGGTGTAGCTCTTCCCGGAACCCTGCACCCCGAATACAGACACAACGTTCGTTCCGTCGACGTCGATCGCGACGCGCTCCCCGGTTTCAATGAGCGAACCGACGATACCGAACTGGCGACTGCGAACTGCCATCCCGAGCAACTGGACGTCATCCGGATCGGGACCTTCATCTTCGCTCGGGCTTGCAGCCGGCACCGGGGCTAAGTCTTCATGAGCTGATTGCTGCGTCGGGACCTCCACCGGGGTATCCACCGATTCGACGGTCACGTCGGGCGGCCCTTCGCCCCGCCCCCCGAGCACGGTCTCTACGTGCTCGAGGGGGGTCTGCGCGTGACGAGTCTCGAGCGGGGTTGCCGACCGTTCGAGCAGCGACATGATCTCGGGCCGGCCGATCCGATTAAGTTCCACATCGCGTACGCGCTCGCCCGGGCCGCCTTCGCCTTCCAGCTCGAACAGGAGCGCCTGCTTGCGGAACGCGATGGTGTACGAGCGATCCAGCGTGGTGAGGAAAGCGCGAATGCGACCTCCGAGGTCCGCATCGAGATACCCGAAGCGAAGGGCCCGGTCGAGGTAACGGGTCATTACCTGGGTCAACCGGCGGACGTGCAGCGCCGCGACGAGAGAGTTTCTGCGATCGGTCAGGTTGGCACCGAATAGGCGGTCGCGAATCACTTCGAGCGAGTTGTCCAGCTGTTCGCTTATGTGGTCTGCGAGTTCCGTCGGAACGGAGGCGGGAAGGCTGGCTCGCGCCTTGACTTCCACCAGGTGTAGTCCGAAGTGCCGACGCTCGGGATCGATCTGCACTATTGCGAGGTCGGTACGCTGCAGGCCCAACTCCGTGGGGCGTCTGTGTCTGGGCTCGCGAAACAGCTCTTGATGTAGGTCTAACGGAATGGCGATCGCATGACGGAGAACCCCGTGATCCGCGAGATAGAGCGAGGCAAGAGCCAGGCTCAGCGCCTCTGTAGCTCTGTTACGGTCGTTGAGGAGCCTGAGGGCGAGGCCCGAACCTAGCGATTGCAGCCCCGCGAATAGCAGATCCTCCTGGTCCTCGGGTATCTGCAGCCCGTATCGAGCGGCGGCTGGGCGGAGCAGAGAGCGCACTTCTTCGCGTAAACGGCTCGAGACGAGGATGTGACGACTTCCGCCAATAAGGTTCGGAGCGACGTAGTCGATAAGGTACCGTTTCAGTTCCTCGTCGCCAGTCGGCTCGTCCAGGAAGGCATCGGTGAAGACTGGATCGATTATTACGACCCAGTCTGACGACCGGTGCACGACATCGAGGATCGTCCGACTTACGCGATCTAGGTCGAGGCGAGTAGTAGGAACATCCTCATCACCCTCCGCACCCAGCACGGTAGCTGTGGCTCTCTGAGCGGCAGAATAGGCGTCGAGGAGCGCGTCGTTCTGCTCACCGAGAGCCACCTGCTCGTCCCACTGCGGGCTCGCCTGTTCGTCGCCGGATCGGAATACGACTACCGGATCGAGGAGCAGGCCAGCCGCGTACGCGGAGCGGCGATCCGGCACCTGAGGAGCAGGCACAATGCGAAGCGAGAACCAATCCAGGAAGAAAGTCAGATGCGCCGGGAAGGCCTCTGGCGTCCGAAGCAGGGTATCGATCCCGTGCTTGCTATACGTCAGTTTCGGCGTCAGGAGGTCCTCGCCAGACGCGAGGAACGCGTCCGCGGCATCGCGGTTGACGGAGCGTGCGGCTTCAGGATCCGCCATGAACTCATCGAGGGCACGACCGAGATCACCTATGTCGCGGCCCGATGCAAAGAGCCGAACGACGTATCGCAGCGACGCCATGGAGGGGTCCTGCTGAAGCGCTAACAACAGGTCTAGGACGAGGGAAGCTGCGCCCGGTTGGACGAAGTTCACGATGAGCTTGTCTACATACGGATGGGATGTGAGATATCGACGAACGCGCTCGACCACATCCTCGACACGAACGGGACCTATGGCGGCTCGGCCGAAACCGAGCCAACGGCGGATGCGGTCCGCGAGGGCTTCAACGTCTGTGACATTGGCGGGCCCCCAGAGTCCCCACACGAAGTCGAGCGGGTCGAGGTACCTCATTGGACGACGCTCGGCGAGAACGACTCGGGGCAAGTCGGGGGGTGGCAGCTGTCTCAGCCATCCGTATAGGTCGTGGGTCTCGTCTTCCGCGAGTGCGGATGCTCCCAGCAGCCATTGTCCGACCACCTGTCGATATCGGGCCAACCACCCAAGCCGAAGCGGGTGGGTCGGCCCAAGAAGCCGGAGATCAGGAACCTGACGATCTCCTTGGATCAACACCTGGTCGACGCTCAGCAACGCGACACGTGCAGACTCCGTCGTCGCGCCCTCCAAAGCAGACTTCCACGCCGCAACGTAGTTGGCGACGGCGTCGCCGAGTTTGACCAAGTCCGCGGTCACCACGGAGGGGCCGAATTCGATGCCGCTGATCTCGAACTGCGACGACTTGAGTTGTCCGAACAGGGCACGACGGGCTCGCAAGAATCCTTCGTCTATTTCCGCCTCGGAGGCCACCGGACCCTCGATATCGTTCGAATCGACGGTGAGTCGGTACCGACCGAGGGAGTCGGGGTCCTCGATCGTCCAAGCCTCGAGCCGGGCTAGCAGCGAGGGGACCCGGAGTTCCCACACTCGTGAGACTTCCTCGAATCGAATAGCGATCGAGATTGCCTTACGTCCGGCCGTACCCGGCGGAACACTCGCGGTGACTTTCGGCGAGGCCAGGTGACCCACGGCACCAATGGCCGTTGCCGCCGCCATCGCGACCTCAATGCTCGGAACGATCTCGGCGGGCGCCTCCTCGTCCGCGACATCACCGACACGGAAGACCTCGCTGACATCGCTCTTTAGCTCGAATCCTTCGGCGTCCAGGGCTCGAATACGAAAGCGATACAGACCTTCCTCAAGGCCTCCGTCGCGGTCTCCGATCGCCACCCGCATCCGCCACTGCGGTGTGGTGGTGCGCGGCAGCGATCGTTTCTTCTTCACTGCGTCGCTGCCGGTCTCGATCAGTTCATCGCCCGAGCTCCCCAGCCGCACTACTTCAAGATGCAACTGCTCCAGCCCCGCGATGCTCGTCGCCGCCGGACGACACCGAAGTTTCACGCCGATTGACGCGTGTGGCTTCGTCACGACCGGCTCCGAGGATGTCTCGAAGTCACCAATCAGACCGGCAATCGAGAGTTCGTCGATGACGACAGACACAAGTTCCAGCCGCCAGCGGCCAAAGTCCACCCGATCACGGACCCCTTCCTGACTCAGTCGCTCCGCAATCTGAAAGCGGTCGACGGTGCCATCCGAAACTGCCTCGAGTAAGGTCCTCAGGATCTCGCGCTCCTCGCGGTTGGCCGGATCGAGGGGGATCTTTCTTACGCGCTCGGCCGGTGGCGCCAGTTCGGTCAACAGGGTCACCTGACGCTCATTCATGAACAAGCGTCGCTTACGCTCCGTCGCGTTCAGGTCGGCAAGCTCTACGTCGGGAATGAGACCGAGCGACGGGAGCGATGCGCCGAGGTTCTCTCTTGTCGGTGTGGCCGCGAGAGAGGCGAGAAACGCCGCGACTTTCCGGTCATCCAGGCCCGATGTGTTCTCGCTCTTGACGGCCTCTATCACCTCGGACGCAAGCGCGGCGATGTCCGGATCCTTTCGCTCAACCTCGTCGAGGAGACGATCCACGACGCTCCGAAAAACGTCTGTGAAGGAGACGACCTCGAATGTCGTACGGCCGAAGCTGTCTTCCGCCGCGACTCGCTGTCCCGCCGGTATGAAGATCACGAGCCGCCCCGTCGACTCGCCTCGCTCGAACGCATTGCGGAACTCCACGACCTTTGTTGGCTCGGCATGCCACGGATGCGTTGGTGTCGGAGTAACGAGGCACACAACATCGGGCGATTGCACCATCCGAGACGCGCGAGCGCAGGCGCCGTCGGCGAGTCGAAACGGCAAATCCGAAACTCGGACGCAGTGGCCGGCCGTGCGATCGTCTAGGAGCTCGACTACTAGGCGGGCGATCTCCTCAATGGCTGCCTCGTCGGGAGTCACACGCCGCCCCTCAGGTGAATACGGGGCCTGATCGTCTGGGCCAGAAAGGCGTCGGAGAGGTCCACGTACAGGCCTGTCTCGCGTAGTCGTCGTCGAAATCGGTCGGCGTTGTCGCTCGCGATGGACACCGCCACCGGATCACTCGCGCTCTCGGGCAACGGTTTGGCAATGAGCAAGTCATAGCGAAGCTCCAACCAGTCGAGAAACTGGTCGACTCGCATGGGTCGCGTCTCGAAGCCGCGGTCAGTCGGAGTGACGACCGCGACTAGAACAAGGGTCTCGAGAAGCCCGGCCGTCATGCCTGCTCGTCGTCGTCTTCGGCCGCCCAACGGTTGTCGAAGGAAGCCCTGGCTTGTGTTCTTGAGAAAGAGATAGTCGAGGAGTTGGCGGTGATAGTTCCACCAACGGCGCTCGGACAGTTGGGCCAGGATACCCACGTAGGTCCTAAAGCTGGAGAGACCGAGCTGCTTGTATTCGTCAATCAGGGATTGAATTCGCTGCTCGTCGTCGTCTTTCGCCTGCCGAAGAAGATCATCGATGCGGTCACCGAAGACCTCCTCCATTCGCTCACGCCGGGCAAGGCGCTCGATCGCCGCCACGTCCTCGAGCGTGGCGACAGGCAACACCTTGTTGCGTGGACTCACTCGCTCGGCGACCTCACTCAGCTTCTTGAGAGCGAGGTGCGCGCGAACATATCGCGCGAGAAAGTCCTCCTGCATTGCCCATGACTCCTCGGCGACCTTCGCCGTTCCGGAGCGGGCGTCTTCTCCACAGTCGACGAAGAGTTCAAGACGGTATGGACACGGACCATCGGGCACGCGCTGGTCCGAACACGATTCACACGTACGGCGTGCGCCTTGCCTCTGTTCCACATCCACGACTATGCGGAAGAGTCGCAAATAATGGATCCCCAGGTGCAAGCCAGTGAGCCTTGCGATGTGCTCGACGAGCACCGATCGGGGCATCTGTCCCTGGTAGGCCAACAGACGCCGCAAATCCGCGACGTACGTTGCGGCTTCGCCGTAGCAGGTTGGCGCCGGCGCGGGTCGGGGTTCGCCGACCGTGACGTCCGGTTCCTGGTCCTCCCCCAGAAGGGCGAGCCCAAGAGAGGCGAGATCCAGTTCCTCGGCCTCGCGGGAGGGGTCAATGAACTGCTTCAGTACGGGGAGAAGATCCTGTCCGCAGTGCTCCAACCAGCCGTAGATGACGGACGAAGCATTGGAATCGTCGTCGCGCCTCGGATTCCTGACGCGAGCCGCGAGCGAGTGAAGCGGTCTCGCCACCGAGAACTCCTCTGGTGCTCGCTTGAATACTCGCAGGAGGTCGGCCCGGAGCCAAGCCTCCGCTACCCCGGGCTCGTCGACGAAATCGCGAAATCCGTCATTACCGCGCCGTTCCATCTGGTGAGCGAGCTCGACGACGCGTTGAGCGCCGCTTCCCCTCTTCCGCCACGGTCGGTTGTCATGCTCGACACGGAGCCAGAGATTTGTCAGGAGCTGATCCAGTCCGACCGCCCGCACGTCCATCACGGAGATGAGATCGAGCCTCCAGTCCTTGTGTGGCGAGCCGAGTCTCATAACCGAACCCTGTGCACCTGAATCGCACCGCCTTCGGTAACACGCGCAATCCGATAGGCGTCGCCGCCACCGCGAATCAACAGGAGGGACTCGGACGGCATGCTCGCCAGATGTTCCTTGAAGATACGGAGGTTGAGCCACGCGCCTCGCAACTCCTCGCGACTCGGGGTGAATCCCGCGCCTATTCGCGCGAGCGACTCGTAAAGGTCGACATCGATTTCGAGGAGGACATCTGCACGATGTTTGTGGCGCAGCACAAGCAGGTCCGGTTGGTACTCGACGAACCTCGCGAGAGCGCGCATGTTCACGGGTTCAAGCGAGAATTGCGATACTTCGTGAGTGACAAAGCTGCGATCACTCCCGTCGCCCTCCTGAGCGAGACGCACCGCGACGTAGTCGCGAAAGTCGCCAGCCTGGAGCCCTTCGCTCGCGGAGATGGCATACCCGAGCTCATCACGATCCTGTGAACTGCTCTCCGAGTCGGGCGCCCGGAGTTGGCGCATGAACTGAGCTAGGCGCGAGAACGGCAACATTGCTAACCAGTCTGGGTCTTCCCGCTCCAGAAAAAGCTTTCGGCGCAGCGATGCGTGAAGGAAACGGACCTCATCCCTGACGACCGGCTTACGTAATTCGGTGCCGTCGAGGGGCAGCCGGGTACGCAGTTCGTCGAGGAGAACGCGGTCGTTTCGGACCAGGCCGGGTGGGTCCGACCTCACTCCAGCTGTGCCGAGTAACCACAGCCGAGCGTCGTCGTCTGGATCGGCGGTACGAGCTACGTCGAGAAGGCCGACCTCCTGCAAGAGCCGATCGTTGAAGGCGTCGTCCCCGTACGCGTCCGGGCCCGCGGCAGAGCTTGCGGCAAACAAGGCGTTGTACACATGTCCGGCGAGAAGGGGCTTCGTCTCGCCCGAGTCGACAAGGTTGACGATCTCGTCACAAGTGCGGTTGCCGGCCACGACGAACGCCAACGCGGACCGCAGGTCTCGCATCGTGATGTGCAGGCGACGTCGCATGCGCACAACGTCAAGTGTCTGACGAACCCGTTCTGCTGTTCGGGGGCCGAGTATTGGGTCCGCTAGCACCCGCGAGTTTGCGTACGCGTAGCAATCGCTCTGCGCGCGGCAGTTCGAACAAGGAGTCCAAAGTCGGGGATCGCCAAATTTCGCGAGCAGTCTCGCAGTTACGGAGCCCTCGTCGTTGCCCGGCAGGGTCAGGGCTCGAAGGCTCAGGTTGACTATGGCGAGCCAGTCCGGGAGATCCTCGGTCGCGCCGGCGAGGAGCTGTCCCAGCACCCGATCCAACCACGGAAGCTCGTCGCGGTGAGTCGCCAGAAAGTCGAGTAGCCGCCCCTCGTTGATAGCGATAATGCGCGTGTTGCTGGCCGGTGGCTCGGGGGCGGCACCGGCAAAAGGCAGGAAAAACTCACGCAGAACGGCGTCGTTCGTTCGGTCACCCTCATCCTGCGAACCGTCCCAGTTCGTCTCGAAGCGTTGAGGCCCGACCTTCGCAACGATCCCGTTGCCCGCCAGTCGGCGCTCGACCTTTGCACCTTCGTCACGCTCGAGCCGGGCCTCGACCATCTGGATGAACGCCGTCTTGCCGTCGCCGGCGTTTCCCGTGATGAGTACGAGCCGGAGAGCCCCGGAGACAATCCGCAGGTAAAGGTCGCGATCGATCTGTGTGTTTACGTACGCCCACCGCGAGAAATCGTCAAGTCCGCGCGTACCGGAATTCGATGTACGGCTCTGCGAGAAGAGACTCGTCAGCTGTACGAGGTACGGGTTCCAGTTCTCCCGAGGCTCATCCTCGGGTGCAGGCTGAAACGCGTCCGAAGTGGGCCTTGACGTAGTCCTGAGTTGGTCTAGCGCCCGCCGGAGATCGTCGGCGAATAGAGCAGCAGAGTCATAGCGATCCACTCTTGACGGGGCGGTCGCCTTGGTGAGAACAGCGCGAAGTAGCGATGACCGTACGAATGCTTCGGTATCGTTCGTCGCAATCCACTCCCGGAGCTCGCTCGGGTCGAGGGGTCTTGCCGCGAGAAGTTCGGTGAGCGTGACAGCGAGGCCATAGACGTCGGCGTCGCGGCCCCAGCCCGCCGCGGGGAGATCCGGCGCGCGATATCGCGGAGTCCCGGTAACCGTGTTGGTGGACTGATCTTCGGACTGCGAGACGTTGAAATCAACAATTCGGGGTGTCCCATCGTCGGGATTCAGCAAAATATTCTGTGGCTTGAGATCCCGATGGATAATCCCGTGCGAATGCAGGTGATCCAGTCCCGCGGCAACTTCCAATCCGAGTTCGAGAACACGTGCCGAGGGCACGTGTTCCGTGATCAACCTGTCGAGGCTCGTGCCATCGATCCAAAGCGTGGGAAGGAAAACGGCCTTGAGCTCAAGCCTTGAGCTGTCTCGCTTGACACTCGAGATCCGAATCGGGAGTTCCGGCCTGACCAAATATGGGTGAGGGGGCAGGTCCCTCAACAGAACAAACTCCGCAGCTGGATCAATTTCGCCCTCGAATTGGGAACGGACGAATTTCGCCGCGTAGTCTCGGCCCGTGACGGTGTCGAAGACGCGATAGACACGCGATAGTCCCCCTTCACCTATCGGGTGAGCACGCACGACGAAGCGCTCGTCGAGAACGTCGTTCGGCTGTAGTTCCGACAGCAGGGTTGCCGGGGAGGGCGGCGACTCGAGCTGGACCCGCATGAGATCGGCGTCCTCGGTCCGCTCGTCTGGGATCTCCGCAATGGCGCCAAGCAGGGCCGAGTGCCACCGCTCGGGAACACGGCTTATGTCGGTGATGCTGGCACCGAACAGCTCTAGGCCGATTCGTCCAAGCGACCAGACGTCTGATGCCTTGCAGACTGCCGATGGGTCAGCCCTGACCTCGGGCGCTAAGTACTCCCCTTCAAGTTCATCGCGCACGAGCTCCGTAAAGCCCGCGACTGCATCCGGCAGCCGGGCATAGTCGAAGTCGGTCAGTACGACGCGGCCGTCTCGGAGAAGGTGAGCGCAGCGAGGACTCAGGTTTCTGTGGATGACTCCGGCACGGTGCACCGATGCGACGGAGCGGACGAGCGAGAGGAAGACGGCCTCGGCATCCTCCTCCGACAGCGGTCCGCGGGCCAATATCGACGCGAGCGACTCACCTTCGGGCCACGGCGTGACGACGATGAACTCGGCGTCGTGTTCCTCAACACCACCGACCAGCGGCACGGCGCCTCCCACGCCCGCCAGGCGTCCGAGAGCGTCGAGGTCACGGCGCACGCGCCTGCGCTGACCGTCTGCAAGATCACCGGTAAGCAGCGGGTCTATTCGGTAACGCTTGAGCCGCAGAGGTGTCGCGCCGGCTCCGGTAGCTGCGGGAATGGCGCTCCATACCTCCCACGCGCCGCCTGCGCCCTCGTCGAGCAGTTCCTGCAACTCCCACGATCCCAATCGTGTCGGTGGTGCGATTGGCCTCGTCGTCCGGCGCAGCGCATCGGCGATCTGTCTCGGTGTGTCCGGCGAGAGGGCGGCGGCCGACTTCGGAACGAAAGACCTTGGATCCTCCATAACTCGTTCGACAAGGGAGTCGACGAGCACCGTCGAAAGGGCACACTTTCCCTCGAGGTCCAAGGGTCCGCGCGAGACAAGCACGACGAGGGGTTGCACGAACAGTCCCTTGAGGATCGGATCCTCACGGACCAGAAGATCCTTGAGGATTCGGCTCTTTTGTGTGGTCAGGTTGAGCGGATTGGGACGATAGGACGGTGCTCCACCGACGAGCGACGGAAGCTCCCACTCCTGGTCGTTGCCGCGAATCCGACCCGTCCATGCCTTGGTCTCCACCAGGTAAGCCCAACCGTTCGGACCCGCAACGAGGGCGTCGCATTCGTAGGTTCGTGCACCTTGGCCAATCTCGAAGTTCGCGACGACGGTCCACTGGGCCCCCAGGCCATCTCGCAGCACGCGCAGCACTTCCCGCTCTCCGTCGTTGGCCGCAGGTCCGATCTCGAAGAGCTCCGCCATGAGTTTCTCCTGCTACGACGCAGTGGCCGTAGCCGACTCTGCGTACTCAAGCGTATTGACGAGGGCTCTACCCAGCGCCTCGCCGAGCAGGGGCGGCACCGCGTTCCCAATCTGTCGACCGAGACTGTAGAGAGTGTGGCCGTCCGGGAATACGAACGAATCGGGGAAGGATTGAAGTCGCGCAGCCTCGCGCGCCGTAATCGGACGATCCGCGGCCGGATGAAGGAACCGTCCCTTCTCCGGGCGGAAGAACTCCGTGCGAATGGTAGTCGCGGGTTTGTGCCACTCAAGCCGCCCGAGTACGTCGTGATGGCCCGCGGCTTCGCGCCAGCACGGCAGCACCAGGTCGGGGGGGAGTTGACGCCGAGAGCCCCCCTCCCTGATGGACCGGAATCGATCCCTGTACGTATCGCTCATGTTCTTACTGTCGTGACGGTTGCGTCCGTCGGGCTCTATCGAAAGACGCGAAAACGCGTCCGCCACGGTGCGATGCCGTGGCTGCCCGGGCCCGCCGTGAGTCTGCCGTGGCCAGGGGAGCGGAAGACCGCGTGCCGCGGCCACTAGCAGTGCACGGGACCGGCGCTGGGGAACCCCGAAATCCATGCAGTTGACGACGCCGGAGCGAACGCCATACCCGAGGTCCCGTAAGCGTGTGTTGAGCTCCTCGCACTGGTCTGACCTGAGAAAGCGGGGCACGTTCTCGATGACCACCGCTTGAGGTTGTACGACAGCCACGCAGCGCAGCATCTCAAGGGTCAGGTCATTCCGAGGGTCATCGTCCCGTCGGTGCCCGAGCGAGGAGAAGCCCTGACAGGGCGGTCCGCCCACGACCACGTCGGCCACCAGGCCATTCCACTCGACCGTCCGTACGTCCTCCTCGAGTACCTCGGTCCCCGGGAAGTTGCTTCTGTAAGTCTCCACGCACTCGTGATTTATCTCGACCGCGAGCAGAGAGCGACCCCCCACCCTGTGCAGTCCGAGAGCGAGTCCACCAGCACCCGCGAAGAGATCGATGAACCGGAACACCACGAATCACCCTAGTTGCGAGGGTGGCCCAATACCGTGACCTATCCATCCCGGCCGGCGCGGCGACGAACAACGTCTTCGATCCGATCCGCAGCCTCCGTCGCTACTTCGTGCTCCCAAACGCGGATTACCTCCCAGCCCGACTCGCGAAGTCGCCGATCGGTGTCCTCGTCCCGTTCCTTGTTCAGATCCAGCTTCCTCCGCCACCAGGCAGCATTGCGAGTTGGTGACGAACCGTGCACAGGACAGCAATGCCAGAAGCAGCCGTCGACAAAGACGGCAACACGGGCGCGCACGAACACTACGTCGACCTCACGGCGCAGCCCGGGTTGAACCTTTCGATGCACGCGGTACCGCAGACCGCGTCCGTGAAGTGCTCGCCGTAGAGAAAGCTCCGGCCCGGTATCCCTTTCTCTCTGAGCCTGCATCGAGCGGCGCTTGTGCGGCTCGGGGGCCTGAAGTATCAGGTCAGCAGAGGTTCCGGCCATACTTTACGGTCTCAACTCCAGGCGAAAGCGAGTGTGCGAGTCGTTCCGCACTCTAACAATCTCGCCATGAGGGGAGGTTTTCCGGGTGGCCGCGAGCCTGGTCGTGCCCTCGTCCGCTGGGGTGCATCGAACAGCCTCGGGCTAGAACTACATACATGACACTTCGGGCAGCCGCAGAGTAAGGTGCAAGCGATGGTTCGCCGAAACCGCAAATCCGGCAACCCGAGTATTCGGGCTGCCGGGTTGTTCGCCGGCATCGGGGGCATCGAACTCGGACTGCACCGGTCCGACCTCGACATTTCGACGGATCTACTCTGTGAGAGCTGGAAGGCGGCGCAGGCGGTTCTCTCGACGCGCTTCGATGCAGAAATCGCCCCGGACGTCCGGACCCTGCGCGAGCTTCCGGAGACGGTGAACCTTGTGGCGGCTGGATTCCCATGCACGGATCTGTCCCAAGCGGGTCGGACGGCCGGAATCGACGGAGAGCAATCTGGGCTTGTCACTCACGTTTTCGAGTTGCTCGCTCGTCGAAGCTCCCGTGGACGGCCCGTGACGTGGCTACTAGTCGAGAATGTTCAGAACATGCTCGCGCTCGACCGCGGTCGGGCCATGCGCTTCGTCGTCGACGAGTTGACAAGGCTCGGTTACAGGTGGGCCTATCGGGTCGTCGACTCAAGATTCACGGGCGTCGCCCAACGTCGCCGCCGAGTAATCCTGCTCGCGTCGCCGACGGAGGACCCGCGGACGGTTCTCTTCGCGGACGATGCCGGCGAACCGTCCGCGACTAGATACAAGTCCGACGCCTTCGGGTTCTACTGGACCGAGGGTAGAGGTGGACTGGGTTGGGCGCAGGATGCGGTGCCGACGCTGAAGGGTGGTTCGACGATTGGCATTCCGTCGCCTCCGGGGATCTGGGTGCCCAACGCCGAACCTGGTCGTCGTCTTGTCATGCCATCGGTGGAAGACGCGGAGGAGTTGCAGGGCTTCGATCGCGGTTGGACCGCGCCAGCCGATGAAGGCCGCCGCAACGGTCCACGGTGGAAGCTTGTGGGGAATGCCGTAACAGTGGGAGTGGCCGAATGGGTCGGCGACCGACTTACATCGCCCGAACCCTATTCCCTCGCCGACGAACCGTGGTCGGGAGAGGGCTCCTGGCCGAACGCGGCCTGGGGCGAGAGCCGACGCGTCTGGCGAGTCGAGGCCTCCGAGTACCCGCGACTCGCACCCTATCGCCATCTCGCCGAGACGGTGGACTTGGAAGGCGCACAACCGCTCTCCCACAAGGGCGCACGTGGCTTTTGGCGACGCCTCGAACCGACACGACTCGGCGGTCATCCTGGTTTCCGGGAAGCGACTCTTGAGCACGTGGAGCTGACCGATCCGACGATCGGCGAGCTCTCCGCCTGACTAGGTCCCCGAGTGTGACGGGGTTCGTAAGTAACCTGAAAGCGTGAAGGGTCCCGAAATCCTGGCGAGGTTCCTTTCCGTACCGAATCGGGAACCCGACAAGTGGGGCAACCACTGGCAGTACAACTCGCGGTCCGATCGTCACTCGAAGGTGGGGTGTTGGGGCGTCGCGTTCGATTTGCTCCTGAACTCCGCTCGCCTCCAGGATCACGTCGTGGCTGGCAAGGTCGTGCTCGGGCTCAACCACGAGATGACTGACTTTGCCACCAACCGCAGGAAGAACCTCGACCTCGTCATCGCCAGGCCGGCTTCGCCGCCGGCGCGCCGTGCCGGAACATTCGCGGATCTCGTGGGCCGGTACGGCATTATCCTTACCGAGGACGAGCGCGATTTACTGCACGGATTGCCGACATTTCGCGTCGCGCCCGTAGGTGCGGTACTGGTCGCGCTGGAGGCAAAGGCGTGCATGACAGCGCACGTGAAGAGTTTGCCACGGCTATACGACGAGCTGAACTCCTCGCACTTGTGCGTGCACGGCGCGTCTCGGCAGGCTCTCGCCATCGGGTTCGTGCAAGTGAACAACAGCGAGTGGTTTGTATCTTCGGTTACCAACAATCGCCCGCTTAGTGACGGGATCATTTGGAGCCAACATCGTCAGCCTGACGACACGCTCCGGGTCCTGGCGAAGGTCGGAGAAATTTCGAGACGGTCCAGTGCGTCCGAATCAGGCTTCGACGGCATCGGAGTGGTGGTGCTCAAGGCTCGCAACGATGGTTCGCCGGTAATGATCGTGTCCGAACCCCCAGCTCCTCCACAGGGCGACAATTTCAACTACGCCTCGATGATCGTCCGCATGGCCAACGAATACGACACCGTGTTCGTCGGCATCTGAAGTGAGAACGTTGGTGCGGCGGGATGAGTCCATTCTTCGGTCGCAAAGCGCCGAGTCTTGGTTACGCCGCTTCGATCGGGGGCGACGTGTCGGCCGGCGTGCGTCGATCGAGATACTTGCTTAGCGTTGTGCTCCCCTACTGCGGCTTCTTGCGACGACCTCGCGGCGGGGGTGCTGACGGGAATCGGTGACAGAGCTGAAGCTCTTGCAGAATCCTGTGGTTGCGGCGCCCGAGATCGACGAGCACGGGCCACTCGGCGAGGCGCCGCACGTCTTCTCCCTCCTGCTCGCACCTTCTCAGCGCTATGAGCGTCGCCTCCGTTTGCCCGCGTAAGGCCGCGAGGCCGAGCGTCACTCGGCTGTTGTCGGCCGGCGGCGTCCACGCGGCCATCTCGTCACGGACATCGTCATGGAGCTTCTTCTTGGCCATCCATCGGTTGATCCGAATCTCGTGGAACTGGTGGTCCGGAGGCTGCGTATCGAGCAGTGTCGAGGTCATGGTCACTACGTCCTGCCACCGTTCTTGCCGGAGAGCATCGTAGGAGAGGTTGACGACCAAAGATCCGAGGTCCTCGGAATGGGGGATCAGTTGAGTCAACACGGCGACGGTGAGCGCCTCTGCCTTCGTCTGGAGAACGGCGAACGACTTCGACGCGTAGGCCTGGTCGGTGACGAGCGGAGTCCCGACTTCGGGCGGGGGCTGAATCCACGGGATGCGTTCCAGGTATTTCTCGTCCACGCGGTCGTCGTTGTGGATGAGGACGTTGCGACGGGCGAGCACCAGGCAGAACTCGTGCCAGTCGCCACCCAGCCCCTGGATGTTCAAGTCGAGTCCGTCGCTCCTGAGCCTGTTCTGCCAGTCCTGAGGTGATTGTCTGAGTATCTCCGCGACCTGCTCGTCGATGACGAAGCGGACCTGATCGTCTTTGGTCGCGTAAGCCAACAGCTTCCCCTGCTCTACCTTCTTCTGGCTCTCCGTGAACCTCTGCCGATGGAGGAGGTACCAGGTGCGGAGCAGTTCGGCGAAGAAGCTCTCGAACCCGGAGACGGCAATCGGGATGACGGCCTTGGCTACCTGGTCAGCGTAGATTTTGTGTTTCCAGCGCAGGAAGGCAAGGCCGTACGCCAGCGCGCGCTGGTCGCCCTTGCAGGCGGCAACGAATGGCTGGACGACCTCTTCGTACTTGCTCTTACCGATCTGGAGTATGGCGCCGACGACAAGCTGCTCGTAGGAGTAGGGGTGTCGCTTGCCCTCGGGGCTCAGCGGCTCTTCGCTCGGCGCCGCCTCGAGCGATTGCAGCAAGTCATCGGGGACAGCAGAGATCGCCTTTTCAATGGCTCGGCGCGGCTCGGCTCGGAGATCGCGACCTACTTCGTCGAGGGATCTCGGCCGCCTGCGGTTGCGATCACGATCGTGGGCGAGCTTCAGCAGCTCACGGTAGCCCTCTAGATCCTCGGTGAAGCGGAGCAACGCCGACTGCCCGAGCAGGCAGATGATCTCGTCCTGCCGAAAGTTGTCGGCCGCGGGCGTTGGTGGTTGTTCCATGAGCACATGATCGCGAACTGCTGCGCGCTCATGTGACAGCGCGGCCGCGGGCACGCTTCCCGCGAGCGGGAGACACTCCCAAACGCGACAATGTCGTCGTGGCAGACAAGGTGCAGAGTGCCCTCAAGAAGCTGCAGGCCGAGGTTAGGAGGAAATCGGGCTCCGACGGACTCGGCTCCGCAATGTGGAACGTGCCGGAGGACTTGGCCACGGAGGACTGCGTGCAGATCGTGCTCGATGGCGCCGCCATGAGGGCCATGGAACAGGCCAAGGCAGAGGTCCTGAAGGATCAACGCTTCGAGTACCTCGATGACAAGAGGCCGGATGACCTCCTGTGGCGGTTCATCCACGGATGCCTGGTCGATCGGTCGCACGACAAGGTGAAAGCGTTCCTGGACGAGCACCGCCACGACGTTCAGGAACTCGTCTGCTACTTGCCGGTTGAGCACCTGACCGTCACGACAGAGCGCGAGATCCTCGGGGTGAGGCTCCTACCACTCGGCGCGGAGGAGATACCTCCGCCAGGACCCTGGTTCAGGCTTAACGAGGCGGTCGGTGCTGTGGTTGCCGTCCCGGTGAAGGGGACAAGCCACGGGCTCATGGCGGAACGGGCTCGCGCCACAGCCGAGCACGCTTTACAAGTGCTGCGAGTAGCACTCAAGCTCGCTTACCCGTCGATCCTTGACCCGCAGGTTAGGTTCCGTTTCGCCGAGTCGTGGGCCTTTTCCGAACTCGCGAGCGGGTTCGCAGTCGGACCGAACCGGGTCTATGGACTCGACCTTGGAGGCAATTTGCCGGAGTTGGAAGCCGAGGCAGTACTCCAGCTGCCGGAGATGCCGCGGAACCACTTGGAACGTCAGGCGTTCCTGGCAGTGCAGTGGATCAACCGCGGCATGTTCGCTACTGAGCCCGTGGTAACTCTGCTCTACCACTTCTTCGCTCTGGAGGCCCTGCTCGGCGACAGAAGTGAGGGTCTGAAGGCTCCTCTGATCGCGCGGCGGCGGGCAATGCTTGCCGCGGCGATGGACACCGCTTTCCTGCATCCGCACGAGAACTACTTCCTCTACGACAAGGTACGGTCCGTTGCCGTTCACGGCGGAATTGCTGGCGAGGTCACTGAAGAAACAGTGCAGACGTTCAGCTGGGATGTGCGGATTGCCCTCCAGCAGTTTCTCGCGTACGCCGAGAAGGAGGGGTTTACAAAACAGAGCGACCTCGCGGAGGCCCTCGACAACCATCCGAAACACGAGGAGCTGCTTACCTGGTTGCGCACCACCGGTGGCCCGCTGTGGGACAAGTACTTCGAGAAGCTGGACGCGAAGCAGAAGGACTGCTGCCAGTAGTCCGGCTCGAATCCCCAGGATTGTTCCTTCACGCCGCTCGAAAGGCCCAGATTCCCATGCGGAGGAGCGCACGAGCCGCAGACGATCCGCGCTAGGGACGCGACCGATCGTCACCATTGTGGACATGAGCCAGTCCGATTCGAAGTTCGAAGAGTTTCGCGCGGGCATCAGTCCCACGGTGTCAGTCATCAACGATCTCGCTTCGGCCGTAGCCGCCACGGCCGAGCGTCATCACCGGGTTCCCTCGGAGCAGTCACGAGCGATGCGGGAGATCCACGCGCAAGCCAGGACTTACGGCCGCCGCACGTCATGGGATGAACCGATCACAGACACCCACTCCTTCGGTGGCGTGATCTTGATCGCTGCCATCGACTACGCACACACCTTCGCCTCATCCTTGGCGGCGGATCGCACGCCGGTCTACGGCCATCTGGTGGTTGCCCGCTCGTTGCTTGAATCGGCGGTCATTGCTTCGTGGCTCAACGAGCCGGACGTCGAGCCGGACGAGCGAGTCAGACGGGGACTTTGTGAGCAGATCTACAACGCCTGGGAACTGGTCCGCCTCGGCATAGAGGAAGACGCCAATGAGCGAGTGACGCGATGGATGGCAGTCGCCGAGGCGTTCGAGTGGGACGTGAAGAAGAACAACGGGAAGCCGGCAGTCGGCAATACGTCATGGCCGTCGATACCAATGGGCGTCGACGAGCTTGTCGGTACTCACCGAGGAAGGCTCGGACGCGCCCAGTGGAGTTATCTCTCGGCGGTCTCGCACGGCACCTGGTACGGCCTCCGACAGGCCGTCGCGTCAGAGCCTGTCGAAACCGCCTTTGGGGCGCCTCTGGCTGACTTCGGCACGAAGCTCACAGACGTGTGGAGCCAGGCCATCTGCGCTACGAGAGCACTGCGCGGCGCTGCGCACGCCCGCTTCACCCTGATGGGTTGGATCGACGCTGAATGGCGCGAAGCGTGTCGGCTATCCGAAACGCACGAGAACTCCCTACTCGCGGCGTTACAGAAGCACTGGGCGACACTCCGAGAAGGGGGTAGTAACGAGCCGGCCGCAGCGCTCTGAGCTGCACGTTCACATCCCTTTCGGGAATCGCCGGACTCCTCGTCGATCGCCAAGGGCGACTCGGCAAAGAACTCTGATCTGGTCAGCTTTCGCTTCCATGTCTGTTGCGCGACTTCAGCCACCGGCAGTGGGATGATCGACCTGGGGCGCCTCGGGAGCTAGGAGAGCGACCGACAGCTCTCAAGCAGTGGTCGTCAGCTCCCTTACGCATACCTTGAGCCATGGACGACAAGGAGATGGACCGAGTGGTGAAGGAGTTGCGGCTTCCCGCCGAGACCGCCAAGCACCGAGCGGCCATCTCCCGAATCGCCGCGAAACGACGCGAACTGCCCGAAGCCTCGGTGAGGCGATCGGGCCAACCAAAGCAGGGCAGAACTTTGGGTTAGCCGACAGACCTTCTGGCAGATCTTGAAGGCAGCGCTAGGGGCGAGCCGACACCGCACGCAGCCCCTTCCGGCTGACGGTGGTGGCCTAGGATCAGAACCTGGACCGAATTGACATTTCCGCAGAGGCAGATACACGTCAGCAGGCCGGCGCAGCCGTGTTCAAGGGTGACATGCTGTGGCAGCTTCATCGCTTCGAAGAGGCTGCGGTCGCTTACGGCGAGGTCGTCGATCAGTTCAGCGACGCCACGGGAGCTCAGACGCGCGAGTACGTAGCGAAAGCGCTGTTCAATAAGGGCTTCATGCTCGATCGTCTCGACCGCTTCGAGGAGGCTGTCGTCGCCTACCAGCAGGTCGCAGACCGCTTTGATGGGGCCACCGAAGCGAAAACGCGCAAATACGTGGCTTGGGCAATGCTTAACAGGGGAGTCCTGCTCTATCATCTCGACCGTCTCGAGGAAGAGATTGTCGCCTACGAGCAGTTAGTGGATCGTTTCGGAGAGGCCACGGACTTGGCGCTTCGGGAGTTCGTCGCCATGGCTCTGATCAACAAAGGCCTGACCCTAGGCCAGATCGGCCGTACGACAGAGGAGATTGTCGCTTACGAGCAAGTCGTGGATCGGTTCGGAGAAGCTTCGCAGCCGGGGCTACGCGAGCAGGTAGCCAGCGCTCTGCTTTACAAGGCGGGAACCCTAGCCGCCGTCAGCCAGCCCAAGGAAGAACTCCTTGCCTACGAGCAAGTCGTGGCCCGCTTCGGCGAGGCTGCCCCATGGGTGCTCCGCAACTACGCCGCCAGGGCGCTGATTTCCAAGGCGAGAACATATGCCAGGTTGAACAGCGTCGACGAATCCTTAGGCGCGTGTGACGAGGCCGTGCGACGTTTCGCCGAAGCTCCCGAGCCTGTACTACGCAACCAGGCAGCCAGAGCGCTTATGTACAAGGCCGCGGTGCTTGGCGAGCTTGGTCGTGCCGAGGATGCGGTAGTCGCGTACGACCAAGTCGTGAAACATTTCGGAGCGACATTCCGACCAGCGGGTAGAAAACAGGTTACGAAAGCGCTGAGATACAAGGCTGCAATCCTCAGCAAGCTCGGCCGACCGAGGGATGCCATCGATGCATACCAGCAGGTCATCACTCGCCTTGGAGAGGCCACGGAACCAGCACTTCAGCAACAGTTAGCTGAAGTGCTGGTGTACAAAGGGATGATGCTCGACAAGCTTGACCGCTTTGAAGAAGCGATCATTGCGTACGACGAGGTTGTGGAGCGTTTCGGCGAAATGGCCGTGAAGCCATTGCGAGAGGTAGTGGCCAAGGCGCTGATCTTCAAGGCAATGGCGCTCTTCGACCTCGACCGCTCCGCGGATGCGGTTGCCGTGTGTGAGCAGCTGCTCGATAGTTTCTGCGGTTTCACGGATCCGCCGCTGCGAGAGCTGGTCGGGGAGGCTTTGCTGTTCAAGAGCGCCGTGCTCGAAGGCTTAGGGCGCCCCGAGGATGCCATCGCGGCCTACCAACAGCTCGCAGAGCGATATGGCGGGGCTACGCAAAGGGTATTGCGCGAGCAGGTGGCCAGAGCGTATCTGTACGAGGGTGATTTGCTTGGCGCACAAGGACGCCCTGGGGAGGCGCTCACCGCCTACGAGCACGTCTGGGAACGTTTCGGCAAGTCCGAGAGTCCGGCGCTTCGCGAGTGGGTTGCTAGAGCTCTGGTGAATAAGGCCGTCATGCTCGGCGAACTCGGACGCTTTGAAGAGCAGATCATCACGTGCGAACAGGTCATAGACCGCTTTGGTTACGCCACTGAACCGGGATTCAGTGAGCAGTTTGCCGAAGCGTTGTTCAGCAAGGCTTCTCACCTTAAACAACAGCGCCACTGGGAAGAGGCGATTCTGGCCTATGAGCAGGTAAGAGACCGTTTCGGGGAGAGCCCCGAGCCAGCGCTACAAGAGTGGGTTGCAAGAGCGCTTTTCAAAAAGGCGTTCATCCTCGGCGAGCTGAACCGTTCGACAGAGGCAATCCTGTCCTATGACGAGGTCATAGACCGCTTCGGTGACGCACCTCAGCCAGCGCTACGCGAGCAAGTGGCCTGGTCACTCATTAACAAGGGAGTGACGCTCGGTCAGGTTGATCGTTTCGAAGAAGAGATCGTCGCCTACCAGAAACTCATCGACGGTTTCAGCGAGGCCACCCGGACGTCGCTACGCGAGTTAGTGGCCAAAGCACTGTTCTACAAAGGACTGACGCTCGGTCGTCTTGATCGCCTCGAAGAAGAGATCGTCGCCTACGAACAGGTCGTAGGCCAATTCGGAGAGTCCTCCAGGACGTCGCTACGCGAGTTGGCGGCCAAAGCGCTGTTCCACAAGGGGCTCAGGCTCGCCGCGCTTGATCGCTCAGATGAGGCGTTAGTTGCCTATGACCAAGTCGTGGATCGTTTCGCCACGGCCACAAAGCCGGCGCTACGCGAACTGGTGGCGAAAGCGCTGTTCTATAAGGGGCTCAGACTAGGCGCGCTCGGGCTTTCCGAGGAGGCGCTCGTCACATACGAGGAGGTCATAACCCGTTTCAGCCGGGCCACCTCGCTTGCGCTACGCCGGATAGTGGCCAGGACTCTTGTCGACAAGGGCGTAATGCTGGGCAAGCTCGGCCGTCGTGACGAAGGGCTGCAAGCGTTCGAGCGAGCTGTGACGTGTTTCGGTCGGGCCACCGACCCACAACTGGAGGAACAGGTGGCAAGGGCGCTGGTCAAGAAGAGCGATGTGCTGGGCGATCTCGGCCGCTTCGCGGAAGCGGTCTTTGCTGCTCAGCAGGCCGTGGAGCGCTTTGGCGTGGCGACTGATTCGGCGCTTCGCGAGCAGGTGTCTGAAGCTCTTGGCAGCATGGCCTTTGCACTCTACGAGCTCGATCACCATGAGGATGCTCTCGTTGTCTACGACGAGATCGTGGATCGTTTCGACGAGTACCCTGAGCCGACGGTTCGCGCGCAAGTGGCTTCAGCGCTGTCCCACAAGGGGGACATACTCAGCGAGCTCGACCGTCGTATGGAAGCTGTCGCCGCCTACGACCAGGTCATAGACCGTTTTGACCAGGAAACCGAGTCGTGGCTACGCGTACGCGTCATCAGAGTGCTTTTTGAAAAGGCCAACAGCCTTAGCAGCCTAGGTCGCTTCGAAGAGGCTCTCGCAGCGTACGACGAAGTCGTGGAACGCTGCGACGCTGAGCCGCGGCAGCTCCGCATCGATACTCTCAGAGCACTCCGTTCTAAGGGCCTTCTGCTCGACACGTTAGGCCGTTCCGACGAGGAAATCATCGTCTACGAACAAATCCTGAACCGTTTCGGCAATGAGTCGGCTCGCGAATATCGGAGCAGAGCACTGGAAAAAAGAAGGCTTGGGTAGTTTCAGTGATGAGAAGTGGTCGACGACCCTGTGACGCGGCAAAAATAGGCCCGGCCCCTTCCGACCGACCCGACGCGACCGACGCCACGCGCGTGATCGTGGGCCGGCGTCCGCGAGATAGCGGTAGGAGCGCAGCCGCGCCGAGATGACCTGAACACCCTCCCGGTGATCAGGTCGGTATCGCACAACCCGTAGACGTCATCGAACGCCCCGAGGACAAGGCGGCGACCTGCCAGCGACGCGCTCACTCGCCTTGACCTTACACCCGGTTTGTGCGTGGGGCAGGCTCTGGGGACATGGAGCCCATTCGCCCGCGGCGGGGTGAAGCCGTGCGGTTCTACGTCGCGCCCTACGCTGCGCCGACAAGGAACGTTGGACACGACATCGTGTTCATCGAGGCGTCTATGGGAAGACTGAGGCTGTAGGACCCCGTTGCTCCTGGCCCCAAGTTGCCGTTGCCCGCGACAAAGCCGTCTGACACCGAAAGCAAGACGCCGCTTGAGCTGAAGCAAAAGAGATCAGCCTCGATAGGACTTGAGATCGACACCGTAGAGTGATTCGTTACGGCCCCTACGATCCCCGGCCCATCCAGGCCTCCGCTCGCTGAGTAGTTCGCCTGCACGACGGTGGCGTTCACCAAACCCGACGCGCCCGGTGATGCCGTCGCGGTCAGCTTGAAGGTTGCTCCGCTGGGGAGGTCTTGCGTGAAGAAGACCATGCCAAAGGCCACTTGACCTGGTGCGAGGACACTCGGCTCTACATCTTGGCTATCGCCCGAACCAACGACCGTCGCTCCTGACATAGCCGCACCGGAGATATCCAAGTAGCTCATCGTCTGAGACGTGCCGTTCCAAACCTCAACTGGCAGCACAGTTCCGTCACCGGCGCCAAGCGAATACGGAGTCCCCACGTAAGTCACATCGAGGCTGCCTGGAGTGCCTGAAGACAACTTCGGGTGTGCCGTGCCACCGAAGGACGGCGGAACGGAGGGCGTCTGACCGGAGGGCGGCGCGGGCTTGGTCGTGGTCGTTGGCGGAGCGGTCGTCGTGGGTGCGGTTGTCGCCGCGGTCGGTGCAGTCGCAGTGGGCACGGTCGTCGCTGACGGAGCTGCAGCCTTGGAGTACGCCTTCGACTGCGCCTGATCCCGATGGTGCGTCACGAGTTGTTCGGGTAACTCATCCCTTCCATCCCTGGGCGGGTGAGAACTTCGAGTTTGTTGTGCGGCGGCGTACTTGGCACCAGGATCGGGTGTTCTTCTTCTTGGCTGATGGGACCTTGACGTCGGTGCCGACAGCATGGACCGATCTGGCAGAGCCGGATCCTTTCGTGGTCATGGCGGCGGGCCGCAGCGCTTTTCGGGTTGAGGATCTGCTGGTGGTGGCGGATCTGGTGGGGACTCTGCGACCGCCTTCCGGTCGTCGGCGGAGTGTAAGGCGAACTATGCCGGGCCTGTAAGGACCATTATGCCGGTGGTCGAGAATGCACGGGACCTGGGTCATGTAAAGGTCAGGCATGTAGGGGTCAGATGGTTCGAGATTGCTTGACACTGACATAGACCCGGCATAATGATACTTACATCCGTGTGATTCGGGAGGTGGCGGTGGCACGACGGAGGGAAGACCCGAAGGTGGAGGCCTTGCGGGAGGAGCGGACGCTGAACCCTCGGCCCGAGGCGGTCACAGATGAAGCGTTCGCCGCCAGCGAGTTCCTCGACGCTCGGGACTTGGTGCAGGTGAAGTACGAGATGGTGCGCAGGGTCCGTGTCGAGGGGGAGACGGTGAGCGGGTCGGCAGCGGCGTTCGGGTTCTCCCGCCCGTCGTTTTATGAGGCTGCCGCAGCATTGGACGCCGGCGGTCTGGCTGCCTTGGTGCCGGCCCGGCCGGGTCCGAGGCGGGCTCACAAGCTCTCCGATGAGGTCCTCGCTGTGCTGCGCCAGCGGCTGGACGCCGATCCTGGGCTGCGTTCAGCCGATCTGGTGGTGGTGGTCGCAGAGCAGTTCGGGATCAGGGTGCATCAGCGTTCGATCGAGCGGGCGCTGGGGCGACCCCAGCGACCCAAAAGCGGATCCGAACAGTGACCGTCGGAATGCCAGTGGCGACGACGTGGCGCGCTATGAAACCCTGCGCGGAAGGGCCATCGGCGGTGAGACGTCGGGATGGCGGCTCGGTCTCGCCGTCGTTCAGCGCCGAGGTGTCGCTGCCTGGCTGCGAGCCGCCGAGGCCATCACCGTCGCCGCAGCGTCGTCGCGCCCGACCGGGGAGGTCCCGGTGGCAGATGGCGATGAACTGGTCGGCGTGCTGGCCTCAATGGCCCTGGCCTGCCTGCGGGGCGGGTGAACGATGAGCGCGGAGACCACCATGAAGGTGACCGCATCGCATCTGGCCCGCACGGCGTTCTTGTATGTTCGCCAGTCGACGGTCCGCCAGGTGCTGACCAACACCGAGTCGACCGTTCGTCAATACGCGCTGCGGCAGCGGGCGGTGGCCTTGGGATGGCCGACCGATCAGATCGTGACCATCGACTGCGACCAGGGGCACTCCGGCGCGTCGGCCACCGACCGGGAGGGCTTCCAGCAGCTGGTGGCCGAGGTCGGGATGGGACGGGCCGGGATCGTGCTCGGCCTCGAGGTGTCGCGCCTTGCCCGCAACAACGCGGACTGGCACCGCCTGCTGGAGATCTGCGGTCTGTCCGACACGCTCATCTGTGACGAGGACGGCTTATACAACCCGGCCGATTTCAATGATCGGCTGCTGCTCGGCCTGAAGGGCACGATGAGCGAAGCCGAGCTGCACTTCATCCGGGCCCGCTTGCGCGGCGGACAGCTCTCCAAAGCCAGACGAGGTGAGCTGCCGATGGCGCTGCCGGTCGGGCTTGTCTATGACCCGGCCGGCAAGGTGGTCATCGATCCCGACACCGGCGTGCAGCACGCCATCCGCCACCTCTTCTCAACCTTCGCCCGCACCGGATCGGCCCGAGCCACCGTCCAGATGTTCAAAGACGAGGGGCTGTCGTTCCCGGCCCGGGTGCGCAGCGGTCCAAGCAAGGGCGAACTTGCCTGGATGCCGCTGCGTCACTGGCGGGTGCTGCGCACCCTGCACAACCCCCGCTACGCCGGAGCGTTCGCCTATGGCCAAAGCAGGGGCCACAAGACCCCCGAGGGGCGCATGACCGTCGAGAAGCTCCCCCGAGAGCAGTGGACCGCCCTCATCCATGACGCCCACCCCGGCTACATCAACTGGGAAACCTTCGAGGCCAACCAGCAGGCTCTGGCTCTGAACGCCGCCGCCCACGCTCGAGAGAACGAACGAGGCCCAGCCCGCGAAGGCCCGGCTTTGCTGCAAGGCCTAGCCATCTGCGGTCGCTGCGGGAGACGAATGACTATCGGCTATCACCTACGCGGCGGCGTCGAGGTCCCCGACTATCGCTGCATGGGACAAGCCATCCAGACCGGCTCCGCTCCCTGCCACACCGTGCCCGGCGCCACCATCGACCCGGCCATCAGCCAACTCCTGCTTGACACCGTCACCCCTGTTGCCTTGGAAGTCGCCCTCAAAGTCGAGGCCGAACTCGAAGGCCGCGCCGAAGAGGCCGACGCCCTGCGTCGCAGCCACGTCGAGCGAGCCCGCCACCGCGCCGACCTCGCTCGGCGCCGCTACCTGGCCGTCGACCCCGACAACCGCCTTGTAGCCGACAGCCTCGAAGCCGACTGGAACGACACGCTGCGAGAGCTCAACGACGCCAACGACGAATACCAGCGGACCGCCACCGGCCGCGTCGCCCTCGACGACGCCCACAAAGCCCGCATCCGCGCTCTCGCCACCGACTTCCCCCGACTGTGGAACGATCCAGCCACCCCGGTCAGAGAACGCAAGCGCATCGCCAGGCTGCTCATCGAAGACGTCACCATCAACAAGACCGACCAGATCCATCTCCGCGTCCGCTTCAGAGGCGGACAGACCATCAGCCTCGTCGTCCCCATACCCCTCACCGCCTATCAAGCCCGACAGACCCAGCCCAACACCCTGGCCGAACTCGACCGGCTACTCGACACCCACACCGACGCTCAAGCCGCCGACGCCCTCAACGCCGCCGGCCACCGCTCCGGGACCGGACAAGCCTTCACGCCCAAGATCGTTCTTCACCTACGCCGCTGCAACGGCTTGCCCAGCCACTTCGAACGACTCCGAACCCAAGGACTGCTCACCATCACCGAACTTGCCGACCGGATCGGCGTGCACCCATCCACCATCAAAGCCTGGCAACGCGCCGGCCTGGTCTCCTCCCACCAAGCCAACGACAAGAACATCCGTCTCTTCGACCCACCTACCCCAGGCGACCCTCGTTACGCGAAACGGCAGGGAATCCACCTCGACAAACGACTTTCCACCCAACCATCGACAAGGAGTGCAATATGAAACCATCGCCTTGTCGAGGGCATCACCGACCGACCCCATCGAGCCGAGGATGCCGGCGGCACGCAACCGTCTCCCGAAGGCCCAAGACGTGTATTGCGACCCGTGGTCGGTGTGCATCACCGTGCCGGCCTCGTGCCCGTTGCGTCTCCAGATGGCCATCTGCAGGGCGTCGACGACGAGTTCGGCGCGGAGGTGGTCCGCGATCGACCAGCCGACGACGCGGCGTGAGAAGGCGTCGATCACAGTCGCCAGGTAGACCTTGCCTTCTGTGGTCGGGTGCTCGGTGACATCGCCGACCCAGAGAGCATCAGACCTATCGACTGTGAACTGGCGGTTCACGAGGTCATCGCAGAGCGCTGCTTTGGGATCGCGCCTGGTGGTGAAGTGCTTCTTCCGTCGATAGATACCCTCGAGCCCGGCTTGTCGCATGAGGCGTTCGACGCGCTTTTGGCCGACGTGGATGCCCTCGCCCAAGACGAGCTCGGCGTGCACACGCGGGCTGCCATAGGTGCCGCGTGACTGGCTGTGGATCTCACGGATCTGCTCGGTCAGGAACTCGTCGAACACCGTGCGCCGGGCGGGGCGCTCGAGGCGTTCCCGCCAGTCGTAGTAGCCGCTCGTCGAGACTCCGAGCGCCTGGCACAACACGATGACCGGGTAGTTGGCCTTCTCCGCCTCGATGAAGGCGAAGCTCAGCGCGAGCGGTAGTTGCTCTCGTTGGCGAAGAAGGCCGCGGCTTTTCCCAGGATCTCCTTTTCCATCTTGAGCACACGGTTCTCGCGACGCAGCCGGACGAGCTCGGCGCGTTCCTCGCTGGTCAGGCCTTCGCGTCTTCCTTCGTCGATGTCGGCCTGGCGGAGCCATTTCCGAAGACAACTGTCGGCAATCCCGAGGTCGGCCGCGATCTGCGAGATCGGCTTCACTCCCTCACGAGCGAGCTCGACGGCCCGGCGACGGAACTCCGGCGGGTGTGGAGGTGGCATTCGGACTCCTTATCGAGGAGAGCATCAACCCTCCTCAGGGTAGGTGTCCGTCAAACCGGGGGAAGCTCAGCAACCACGCGGCCATGAGGTCAGTGACTGAGCACGACTGCCCGAACCGTAGCCCCAGCACGCGCTCAAGTGCAGGTTCGGGAAAGAGAACCCAGAGTTCGGTCTTGGTCTTGCCGCATCGCCAAGTTGCCAGCGTTTTCAGGGTGCCCACCAAAGCACACAGAGAGACGGTCTCACCATATTGCGTCATCATCGCCGCGCCACGGCTTCTCAAATGGCTTCCTCAGCGCCCGATATGCCCTATTTCGTCTGTCGATTCCAGCGCAGGTCGCCTGTCCATCGCACACCGTCCCAGTACCGGAACTGTCCCGGAATCTGGGAATCTGGGTACCAGCCAGCCAAACTGGTAGGTCGTGTTGGCAGGGGTCCCCGCGCTATTCGGAATTTTCTGGCAACGCGAGAGCCTCTTGAGGACGAGTAAGTCGCGGAGCAGGCTGCGATGAAGCCGACAATGGACCCTATTACGCAAAGCCATAGGCCGATCCCGACACTCACGATGACGAGATTCGTCGATGGAATCGGCAGGGATGACATGTCGGCGATGCTGCCCGCACCGGCCAGAGCGAAGGCTACGGCCCCGAGGCCCGCCCAGCCGCTCTTGGCCTTCTCACCGTGCAGGCTCAGTACTCCGGAGAGAATCGCGACGGCAGCCAAGATCAGTGTGATCACTCCGTCGCCGGAAGTACCGTCCTTACTTATCGAGCCGAACGGCGTCGTCGCCGTCGCCCAAGGCAGCAGTGAACCTAGAGCCAGCAGTGCTCCTGCTCCGATCGTGGTCGCTGCGGCTGGAGAAATCGTACGAGCTGACGCTTGAGTAAAAACGCCTAGCTGTGGACGGACGCCGAGCGGTTGACCGGACTGCGGCGGTGTGACAAAAGATGGGTGAACCTGGACTGGTGGCCGATCAGGCATACTGACTGCGGCCTGCCACTGATCGGAGGAAGACGTAAGCGATGATGGTGACGGAGGCGGTGGTCCATCTGGTGTGGCTGTAGGCGGGTACCACTTCCCGTCCGAGGCCAGCCACCATCTGTCGCCCTGGGGCGTGTCGGCCTCGCTCGTCTGTGGCCAGCCAGAGGCCGAGGAGGTAGGGATTCCGGCAAGCAGCTTCGCCTTCTCGGCTTCGAACTCCTGCTCGGTCAGCGCGCCCGATTTGCGCAGTGCGTCAAACTTGGCAAGCTCGTCAAATTTGCTCATGGTCAGCTCCCATATCTCATCCTCCACCGCTCCTTCGGGTGTACCCGGTGGTGTCGAAGAGCGTCTGCGAGGGCGATGTGCGGCCGCACCGACGGGACCCTCACGCGACGTTGTGGATCAACGAAGGAGCTTCGCCTTTTCCCTATCGAACTCCTCCTGGGTCACAGCCCCAGATCTGCGAAGCGCGTCAAGTTTCGTGAGTTCGTCGGCTTTGCTGACAAGAGCCCATGCTGTGCCGTCCCAGTAGTTCTGCTTGCCCGAGACATTTCGGTCGGGATACCAGCCGGGAGGCGGCAGAGCCTGTGGCGGCTGTGTGAATTGACTGACAGTGTCCTTAATTGCCGTTGCACCACCGCTGTTCGACGCCGCAGCCGTCGCAGCCTTGATCTTTGGCCGGAAGACCAGGTATAAGGGGAAGGCGACGATCCACACCAGCAAACACAGGAGGAACCAACTAACCGGACTCAAGCCAACCCTGCCAGCGCCCAGTCTGCTCGCGTCGTGCGCAACCCAGATCGATGTCAAGCACACGAACGCCGTCACTATTGAGAAATCGCTCCTTAGCCCGATGTCAGCGACCGCAACCAAGACGGCCAACGCGAAAACGATGGCGAGGACATGCCCAGCTTCCACGCCTTTCGTCGAGGGGTCTGGCGACATGACTTCTCTGTTCTGATCGGTCAGGAGAGGCGTCGAGCATGCACCCGGGCGGCAACCTAAGCGGTCGTCCTTACCAAACGGGGCGTCCCTACTGATAACTGTCAACCAACGGTATACCTTGCGGCCAGGTGGCCATGAGGTCGGTACGGCATAACCCAGGTTGTCCAGGCGGGGCGCAGCCAGGTGAGAGCACCTCGACCCGCACGACGTCACGGCCTTCGGCAGGACGAGAAGGAGATCTGGCATTACACCGAGCACCTCCCGGTCGTCTCCCGGCCAGCATGGGTCGCAGGATCCCACGATTCTCGGTTCGCTCTTCGGCTAAGCCCCGAAAATCGCCCGGGGGTAACTGAGATAGGGTCCGACCCTTCAGAGCCTCCTGGCGATATGCGGACCGGTGATTCGTCGTGAGCCCTCCAGACCCTCCAGCCGCGCCCTTGACCGAGCCCACTCTGGACATACGGTGGTAGGCGCTCCCGGGGCTAGGCCGAGGCTGTCGAGCATCGGGGGCGCGTTCTGTATCGCGACTTGCCCCAGTCTGGCGCGTATGGCACACCCCCAGGCGAGCGTCCTGAACAGGTACTGGCTGGCGAGCCGATACTCGAAGGCGAACTGCCCGTTCGATCGGAAGGTGGGGTCACGCCGGAGTCAAAGTAACCTGACTGAGTCCCGAGATCGATATGACGTCGCCATCCTGGACATTGAAAGTGACGTTTGGGACTCCGTAGCTCCCGCCGAGTATCTCATTGACATCTTCCGCGATGATGATGAAGTTCCCACTCTGACCCTGGCCTGGAGTCGCGACGTACCTCCCGGGTCCGACGTCTAGGCCAACAGTCCATGTGCCCGCGTACAGCGTCGCTGACTGTTGCGTGGTAATCCGTAGCCCCGTAACGGGAGTGAAGAACACCTGCGAGAGCCCTGAGATCTGAATTTGATCTCCCTTCGAGATCTGCACGCGGATTTTCGGTTCGCCCATACCGTCAGCGGATCCGAGAATCTCATCGTAGGAGTCTGTGCCCTGAACGATGAAATTGCCGCTTTGGCCAGATCCGGTGGTTACGTCGTATAACCCAACGGCCACATCTTGCCCGCCAGTGAAGGTTCCAGCCCCAAGCGTCGTTGCGGTACCGGTCACCCGAATCGATGGTGTCGTCGTTGTCGTGGGTGCTGCCGTCGTCGTGGGTGCGGCTGTGGTCGTTGGCGCCGATGTGGTCGGTGGGCTTGTCAGGCTTGTCGTCGGAGCGGCCGTGCTTGATGTTGGCGGCGACGCGGCCTTATTGGGCTTACTCCCACCGGCGGCCACCGAGATGATGACGATGAGGATGACCACGGCTGCTGCCCAGAACCACCACCGCTTGTATGGCGGCTTGCCGTGTTTGTTGGGAGGACCGACCGGGGGGATCGTTGACGCGGGAGGACCTACCGGGGGGATCGTTGACGCGGGAGGACCTACCGGGGGGATCGTTGACGCGGGAGGACCTACCGGGGGGATCGTTGACGCGGGAGGACCTACCGGGGGGATCGTTGACGCGGGAGGACCTACCGGGGGGACCGGTGGTGAAGCTGACTTGTAACCCGGACGAAGCTCCGGTGCGTACCACTTCCCGTCTGACGCCTGCCACCATCCTTCGCCCCGTGGCGAATCAGCCCCACTCGGCTGTGGCGAGCTAGAGGCCACCGAGGGAAGGCTTCCAGCAAGCAGCTTGGCCTTCTCGGCGTCAAACTCCTCCTGAGTCAGCACTCCCGACTTGCGCAGGGCATCGAGTTTGGCAAGTTCATCGGCTTTGGACATGCCTCTCCTTTCGGATCGGTCAGTAGAGCCGTTGAGCGCCCCCCGGCGGCAACCTGAGCGGTCGTCCTCCTCGCACGGGCGTCCCTGCTGATGACAGCTAAAAAGTACACCTTGTCTGTCGCGAGATGACAATAAGGTCGTGTTCGATTCGATCTGTGGACTGCATGTGAATATCAGGTCGCAAACGTGCATCATTGGCACTGTCAGCAGGCAGAAATGTCGAAGGAGCTTGATACCTTCCAGTTCGATTCACAAGCGATGCCGTATCTCAAGCGGGATGGGCCGGCGGCAGCGGTGCTCCAAGCAGCTTTGCCTTCTCTGCGTCGAACTCCTCCTGGGTCAGCACGCCAGATTGGCGCAGCGCGTCTAGCTTCACAAGCTCGTCGGCCTTGCTGATGATGCCCGATCCTGTGACATCCTCAACGTGTTGCTGGCTTTGGGCAATCGGGGAATACCAGCCGGGCGGTGACAGCGCCGAGTTCTGAACCACCTGACCAGCGTCGACCGGTGTCGGTACTGAGACGTTCGATGCGGCTGCAGCAGCCTTGATCTCTGACCGCTTGGCGAGGTAGACGGGAAAGCCAATGATCCAAAGGAGCAGACAACAGAAGAACCAGCCAGCAGGTCCCATGTTGCCGAGGCCTCTTATTAGCCCTTTGCGGGCACCGATATGGCTCGCGTCGATCGCCACCCAGATTGACGTCCCGATGACCACCAGCAGTACTACAGCTTCCATGATTCAGACCTCCCGGCCCCGTGAAGTAGCTCTTTGTGAGAAAGCACACTGACTAAAGGCACGCTTCTCAAAGTTCGTCTCAGCTCGCCGTCCGACGGCCTGTCACCAACCATTGGCACTCAGCAAGCCTGGATTCGTGATATTCGCCGCGCAGTTGCCCGCACTCGATTGCTGACTGGAGAAGTAATAAGTCCCGGTTTCGGTGGTTGACGGATAACCGGGAAAGACTGGCGTGGCGATCGAAGCCTTCATGTCGAGAACGCCCCAGCAGATACCCGAAGCAGGTGCGTAGGCCGTTAGCTCCAAGACTGCGCCCGCGGACTCGCGGATGCTGATCGTGCTCGGATCGGTCGAGGCCGCTGGTGATGGAACATAGCTAAGGCCAGTGTCGATGGCCGTGATAGTCGACAAGCCCGAGCCACCGTAGATTCCGGTATATGTCTGGTTATCAGCCGTGTAGAAGGTGTCCGCTCCTGTCAGCGCCGTCTGGAGGTTCGCTTGCGCGGCAGTGTTCTGTGATGAGCGCGAGTTGGATGCCGACCCCTTCAAGAGGAAGACGGCACCGACGACGATAATGACGACCACAACGATTCCGATAACAACGAAAAGGCTGGTGTTGCCGCGTCGCTCCTCAACCCCTGGGGCGCTGGACGTCGGCCGAGTCTGAACGGCGGCCGGAAGCGGCGTGCTCGCCTCGACCGGCGCTGACGGCGGCGGATATCCCGGGCGAGACACCGGCGCGTACCATCTCCCGTCTGAGGCTTGCGACCATCCTTCGCCCTGCGGAGCTTCGGCGGCACCGTGCTGCGGCAAGCTGGAGTCCGTCGAAGGAGGAATGTCAGCGAGCAGCTTTGCCTTCTCCGCGTCGAACTCCTCTTGAGTCAGAACGCCCGACCTACGCAGCTCATCAAGCTTGGCAAGCTCATCGGCTTTGGACACGCCTCTCCTTTCGGATCGGTCAGTAGAGCCGTTGAGCGCCCCCCGGCGGCAACCTGAGCGGTCGTCCTCCTCGCACGGGCGTCCCTGCTGATGACAGCTAAAAAAGGTAACACCTGAACTGTCGCCAGGCTGCGATAGGTGGCTGCGGCGAGCACGCGTCAGGCACATGCCAGTTGACCCAGAACCACGATGGCCCGTGAGCACAAGGAGATCGCCGATGTGACGTCAGAGAGCCCCGCAAACGAAGAGATCGGAGTGGGGGCCCTCGAACCCTTTCAGAGCCTTCTGCGCCCGACCCGGGCGGAGTTCCGGCATGACCCGCCTGCTGACATGAAGCACGAGGAAGGGGTGAGCGGCAGGATCGACCTCGAGGCATGTCTAGGACCTGCGTTAACGGCTTGCATCGGCGTCACAACAAGGGGCGTCCGGGCATCACGCCTGATGCACAAGGTGCCAGGAGGCGACGACGCCAGGCGCGGACGTTCAAGCGTTGCGGCACTCATGATCGCACCGTGTCCGAGTCCCATGGGTAAGCCTCCTACGGGGCACGCGATCTGCGAGTTCTGGCAGTCTGTCGGTGTTTCGGGTCAGGCTGACGCTTCGTCTTGTAGCCCGCTTCACCAGATGGTCGCGAGCCAGACCGTCACCCCGGCCAGGGCGATCAGCGCGACGTTGAGGCTGACCTCCTTTCTCTCCCCTCGGGAGAGATGGACGCCGCTGGCCAGGATCTGCAGGATGACGAACCCGATCGCTGCCACCAACGCCAGGACAGGAGCGACACCGGTCGCACGCGGCAGGATCAGGCCGCCAACACCGGCGACCTCCACGACACCGATCACCCGGACCAGCCACATCGGGGTGCGATCGACCCAGCCCATCATGGGCGTGAGCTGCTCCTTGCTCTGGGCGAGCTTCTTCCCGCCTGCGTACAGGTAGAAAGCGCCCAGCAATGCCGCGAGCACCCAATAGGCCACGGTCATGTCGATCCTCCGAGGCGTAGTTACGACTTGTAAGCAGCACCATCATTAGTGACTATCGGGGGCGCAAGAGCGGCACGCATGTTCGTGACCGGAAAACAAGGCGAGAATCCAGCCGTGTCGCCTTGACCGTCGAGTTGGGACTGCTCGTCCATGCGGCGAGTGTCGCATACGAACTACCAAGAGAACGGGACGTCGTCGCGGCGCGTAGTCCTCCCTATCCCATGACGGGCCTAGGATTCGCATAATGGGTTGACCAGCTCACGCGGATCCGGTCGACCTCACCTTCCACGCCCGAGCTGTGCAACATCGCGTAACCGAGGAGCAGACGGTGACTCGCCGCTTCTACCTCGCGCGAGGACCGCGGCCGTCGCCGGGTCGAGCAAGGGACCGCCGTTCACGGCCCGAGCACTATCGGTCCCCTCGAGACCGAGGTCACGTCGCACCGCCACGAGGTTCGCGACGACGCGCCGGCGCCGTCGGCCCTCCCAACCCTCGCTCGGCGGGCCGAGCGCACGCGTCCAGGCGTTCGGCGAGTTCGAGCTATCGGTTGCGCCGACGGAGCGTCGCCAGTCCTCGATCTCGACGGTGCCCTGCTGCCACCGTTGCGCGCGGCCTTGATCGGTGGGGCGGGGTCCGAGCAAGGCGACGACATACTCGGGTGGCTCCGAGCTCCACTTCGCGATCTCGCGGCGGCGCAGCGTGGCGAGCGCGGAATCGACGATCTCGAGGCGGTCGAGGGCACTACGCACGTCAGAGCCCAACAAAGCGCGCACCGACTGTTGAGCGGAGAGCGCGGCGTCAGCCGCCTCGCTCAGCTCGGCCGCTTCGGTCACGTCGCTCTCCGCGCGCCCAAGTCGGCGCCGCGCCGCTGTGTAGGGACCTTGCAGGTTGCGGCGCTCGACGCCTTCGCTGGTGGCACTCATCGACGCGAATGCTCCCGCTTCCTCCTGCGCCTCGTCGCGCTGGACGAGGGAGATGCCAAGCTCACGGGTGGCGTCGCCTTGGCGTGTCGTCAGGTCCACGGCGGGACCAGCGCCAATCAACGAAACGAGCGTGTCGCGCTCGTAGCCGAGCGCCTCCCGGGCAGTTCCGGCGAGGCGGGCGATCTCAGCTCGGGTCCCGAGTTCGTCAAGCGCGAGCCGCTGCTGCTCGCTCCGGCTCCACGCCCGGCCCAGCTCCTCGTCCCCATCGCCTGTGCTCACCGTCTCGTCCGGTTCGCTGAGCACGAACAGCTCCGTCGAGTCCGTCGCACGACTCGCCGCCACAAGCGCCGCCTCGGCACTCAGACCCTCCGCGCCAAAGACGAACGCCCGACCCCTGCGTCGTGCCACTTCACCCGCGTCGCTCCGCTGCGCCTGGCCGACCGTCTGGCCCTGCCCTTTGTGCAGGGTCCAGGCGTAGCCGTAGTCGGTGGAGCGCTTGACGTAGTCGGCGGGCAACCGCACGCTGCGGCCGTCGCTCGTCGTAAGTGTGACCTCTCGCGACTGGCAGTCGATCGCCTGGACGGTCCCGCGGGTGCCGTTGCGCACGCCCTTGCCGGACGGGTCGCGCCCGGCGCCGAGGCGCGTCCTGTTTCGCAGGCAGCACAGCTCGTCACCGACCCGGTAGGTGCGGGGAGCAAGGTCGCCCGGCGCGAACTCCTCGACGACGAGCTCGGGGCCCGACAGCTGGCCCGCCACCTCGACATGGCGACGGGCAAGGCCGTTCAGCACCCGGACCGCGTCGCGGGCGTAGGCGTAGAGGACGGCGTCATCGCCGGACTCGCGCGCCGCCCACCACCGCTCGACCATGTCGCCGATCAGCTCGGACGGGTTGGTCGAGCGATGGACCCGTCCGTGATGGGAGTAGGCCGCGGCCGCCTCACCGGCACGGCCCTCGCGAAGCGCATCGAGTGCTGAGCGCTCCCACTCGGCCACCTGGCGCGCATTCGAGCCGAGCCGGGTCGCACCGAGCTCGCGGCCGAGCGCGCCAAAGCCGCCGCCCGCCTCGACCGAGGGGAGCTGGCGGTCATCACCTGTGAGCACGACTTTCACTCCCGCGCGTTCCGCGATCTCCAACAACCGCACGAGACGGCGGGTGTCGACCATGCTCGCCTCGTCGACGACCACGACACTGCGGGGATCGAGGCTGTGCTGCGACAGGTGCTGCGGCGCGGCGAGCTCGTAAAGCAGCCGGTCGAGGGTCACCGAGGGAATACGCGATCCCGCTTCGAGCTGAGCGGCGGCCTCCGCCGCGAGCGCGGCTCCGTAGACGCGATATCCGGACGACTGCCAGGCTCGTCGGGCCGCGTCGAGGGCGAAGGTCTTTCCCGAGCCGGGCACGCCGATGACGACTTCGACCCCGTTTCCTGAGCTGCACAGCGAGCGCACCATCGCCGCCTGTTCGAAGGAGAGGTCTCCCCGCTCGGCGAGCACCGCCTCGAGGCGCACCGCGTCTGCAACCCCGCAGGCCCTCCCGAGACCCGCACGCCCGAGCGCGAGGAGACGAGATTCGGTGTTCAACATCTCGGTCGTCGAGTAGCGGGGCGCACAGGTGAGCGTCGCGATCCCCGAAGCCGGGGCGCGCACGAGGCGGACGATCGTATGGCTGTCACGAGGACGGTCGGTTGTGAGCGGCCGTCCGGTCTCATCCGCGACGACGAGGGGAACCACCGCGGGATCGGCGAGGGTGTCGTCGGCGAGTCCTTCGAGCTCGGCACGACGAGCGCCCTGGGTGCATCGCTCGGCCCACGCGACGATCACGTCGTCGCGCGTGAACGCGGCCTGTCCGCGGGTGAGCCCCGCCGGTCCGACGAGCTCTCTCCGGGCTGTGGCCATTTCGATGGCAGTTGGTGCGACGCGCCGGTCGGTCCCGTCCAAGAGCGCGGCGACGCTGTCACGGGTCACCCCGAGCGCCCGGGCACGTTCGGCCCAGGTGTCGCGCAGCTCCACGAGCTCGACGTCAAGCTTGTCGCGTCTCGTCTTCAGACACGCCGCCTCGCTCGCCCTCGGCCCGGATCGCCCGGTGCGTTCGAGCTCCGCCTCGATCGCGTTCCTTCGCTGCGAGAAGCTGCGCAGCACCTCGCGGCTGAAGCCCTCGAGCTCGGACAGGCCGCGCCGGTCCTGCGCAAGCCATTGGCCACCGAGCTCCGCTACCCGCTCACGAAGCTCCGCGCGATAGATCGAAGCCGCCGCGCGTCGGTGCAGGTAGATCATGCGGGAGTCGAGCGCGGTCCATCGCCCGTCGCTTCCTTCTACAACGTTGCAGACGATCCCATGGGTGTGAAGCTGCGGGTCGAGCTCGCGCGAGGCGGGGTGGACAAAGCACGCGACGGCGAGCCCCGCAGGGACGTGCCCGTCGCGGCCCCCGAACCCGCGCCGTGCCCGGCCGCCCTCGTCCTCGAGGAACGAGAAGGCCGCCTTGACCGCTCCGCGGTGAGCCTCAACAAGTGCCGCCCGCAGCGGTTCGTCGGCTAGCGCCCAGGCGAGTGAGACCGACTTCGGCGCTGAGAGCGTGAAGTCCCAGCCCGGCGTGTGGTCGGTCGCGACCCGTTCCAGGAGCCGACCACCTTCCGGGTGCTCGCCTTTCGCGAGGGCACGGAACGCCGCCGGGTCGACCGCACCGACGAGCCCCAGCGACGCGGCGGCTTTTCCGAGCCAGTAGCCCTCCGCGCCGCGCCCGGCGTAGGAGACGTAGTACTCGACGCCCTTTTGCCCGAGCTTGTGCGCGCTCAGCACGGCTGATCCTCCTCAGTCGCCGCATGAAGGCGACCGGCGACGGAGCGCGATCGAATGTCCGCGCGGACGAACGCGTCGAAGGCGTCCGCCTCGTGCGCCCAGTCGGTCGGCGTCGAATCGCGATGTCCTCGCTGGGCACATCCGAGCCGGTCCCATTCGGCGATGCGGGCGCGTGAGGCGGCAAATCGCTCGTGCCAAAGGATCGGCGCGTCCGCGCTCGCGTGCGGATCGACGTAGGCGGCAGTCCACGCAGCCCACAGCGCCGTCAGTTCCTCGACGAGCGCTCCGTGTGTCCACCAGCACCGCGGGACCACGTCGCCCAAGTCGTAACGGGTCACCAGGAAGGTGACGAACACGGCGATCGCGGTCCAGGTCTGCGCCGCGCCGACCGCATCCAGCGCCTGCCAGTGCCAGGGAGCGATTTCGACGAAGCTCCCGTTGTCATCCGAGACGGTCACGATGCCACCGCACAGCGTCTCGTCGCGTCGGCGAGCGCAGCGCGCACCCGGTCCGCGCATGGCCGCTCCCACCACGGGGCGAGCACCGTTTCGACCGGCGGTGTCCTTCGGTGCAGGATCAGCGCACGACCGGCGGGCAGCGAGCGGATGCGTTCTAGAGGGAGAACCGGGCGCGAGCGCAGCGACGTCGACCACGTCGTCCCGCCCGAGCCCCGGCTAGTCGAATCGATCGCCTCGTCGATCTCACCGGCGAGCCGGCTGATACGCGTGAGGTCGTCCGCATGGCCGAGACCGCCGAGCACGACGCGGACCGTCGACGCATCCCAGATGGCGTCGGCTCGGTCCTGGCCCCACCGGGCGCGTGCCTGGGCGAGCGACTGGAGGACGACGAGGGTGCAGATGCCCGAGCCGCCACCCGCCGCGAGGAGATTCGGCAAGGAGGCGAGCGGCGCGATATTCGCCGCCTCGTCGAGGAACAGCGTGAGCGGCGGGTCCAAACGACCGTGTGCGGAACGGCTTGCGAGACCGAGCGCGCGCTCCGCGAGATCTTCCACGAGCGCGGTGATGAGCGGCGCGACCGAGAGCTGCGCACCGGTCGAACCGACGATATAGAGCGTGCCGCGTTCGGCGAGGAAGGCGACTGGGTCGAACGCCTCGGAGTCGCGCGGCGAGCACGCGGCGAGCACGCGGGGATCGGCGAAGCAGTCGAAGGCCCGTCGCACCCCGGCCCACACACCGTCACGGGTGCGGGGGTCGGCTGCGGCCTGGCTCGCGAGGTCGTCCGCCCAACCCTCAGCGGCTTGCGAAGCATGCCGCAGGATGCGGATCGGCTCGGCGTCGCCCGGTCGCCCCGCCCATCCGACGACCTCCGTGATGCTGCGGCCGTCGAGCGCCGCGGCGTGGAGATAAGCGCGGATCACCGCAGCGGCCGACGCCGACCAGAAGTCCGCGTCGGTCGTCGTCCGTTCGAAGCCCGCGCCTGCGGCGAAGCCCCTCGCCCGCAAGATCGCCGTGAGCGGGTCCGCGCAGCCGACAACGGGCGACCAGCGCAGGCACGTCGGCCATCCCGAGGACCGCTGTGGGTCGAAGACCTCGATCGGCCCGGTACGTGCCGCCGCGGTGTGGCGGAGCACGTCGGGACGCGTCGAGGTGACGATCGCCGCGCCCGGCACATCCAAGACGCCCGGAATCACGAGGCTCACGCCTTTGCCCGACCGGGGTGGCCCGAGAACGAGGAAGCTGTCCTCGAGGCTCGCCCACAGCGGACGGCGCGACGCAGCCTCTCGCCCGAGCGACAGGCCGAGCTCGGTCGGCGCGACGCGACGTGCCGACAGTCCGGGGCGGACCTGTGCCGCCTTGGAACGCAGTGCCGAATCGGCGAGATGCTCGCGGACCTCGGTCGGCGTGGCGAAGCCACTGAGGCGCCGTCGTCGCCCGCGCCTTGAGACGAGCACGAAGCCGGCCGCCGCGATCGATCCGGCAATGAGGGCGAGCATCGCGTAGAAGAGCCACGCGGGCGCCAGTCCACCCCGACGAGCCGGTGGCCAGGCGAGCGCCGGATCAAGCGGATGACGCACGATCCCGATCGGGAGCGCCACGACGGCGGCCGCCGGTGCGCTCACGAAGTGCCCGTGGCTCAAAAGTGCACCGATTCCTCCCGCGAGATCGCAGAGCACTCCCGGTCCGAGCAGGACTGCGCCGAGCACCAGCGCGACGACCTCCCCCGAGCCGTCTTTCGACCAAGCCCGCGTCACACCGGAACGGTTCATCGGACCGCCGGCAGGCATCGGTCGCGCTCCGCCGATCATCGGGCGAACTCGGGCGTAAGAACCCGTGTCGGGTTCCTCGATGGGAGCTGGACAGCTTTGCCGTTGCTCCGGTCCAAGACCGCGGCCGTGGCCGCATCGGGCGGGGCCGGCACGAGACCGAGCGAGGTGATGATCGCGCGCGCGCCCTCGAGCGAACGCTCCGCGGCCGAGCGGACGAGCGCGACGTCTCCACCCGCCCAGCGCGCGACGTACGGGAACGAATAATCATCGGTGGGCAGTCCTGCGGTCGCGCAGACGAGGTAGGCGACGGACTCTGCCTCGACCTCGGCAAGGCCTCTGCAGGAAAAGCCCCCGAGACCGCGAGACTTCGGCCCGTCGTGGAGAAGGACGTGGCCGAGCTCGTGGGCGAGGGTCTTGGCGGCTTGGGCCTCGGAGAGATCCGGACGAACCGTGACACTTCGCCGTAGGAAGTCCGTCTGGCCGTTCGCCGGTGAGCAGTCCTCCCGCACAAGCGAGAAGCCCTTGGATGCGACCTCTGCGGCGAGGAGATCCCACAGCGCCGCAGGAGCGTCGCCTTCGAGCAGGCTCGGCGCGACCTCGGGAAGCTCCGGGCCCTCGGTTTGGGAGATGTCAAAGACGTGGACGACGCGAAAGCCGCGCAGCACTCGGGCGACCTCTTCGTTTTGTTCCCCGTCGGTCTCCTCGGGCGGGCGGCCTCGCGTCACACAGGGTGCGAGGATCGCGAGACCGTTCTCACCTTTTTTCACCTGGCGTCCGAGTGCCTGCCAAGCTCGATAGCCACAGACCCTCGATGCGTCGCTTCGCTGAGAGAGTATGAGGCACACGTTGCCGAAGCTGTAGCGGTGGAAGCGAGCCGCGACGGCGAGCATCTGAACCCAGTCCTCGCTGCGCACCAGGTCCTCGACGGCTTTGGTGAGCTTGCCGTAGGTCTCGGCGAGATGCTTGTCTCGCTCGTTGTCCGACCGCCGCGTCGTGCTCATCGCCCGATCCCCCTTTCTGCAGCGGGCCGAACGGGCGCCGGAACCACACGAGCCGACGCACTGGCACCGCGCGCCCGGGCAAGCACCGCCGCGGTCGCGGGCTCAACCGGGCGCTTCCAAGGGTCCACCGGTCGACTCCGATCGCCGGAGCGTGCCCGATCTCCTCGCACAGGCGAGCTCGCCGTCCGGCGCGGCTGGCGCTGGCCCGCGTCGAGTCCTGACGCGATCGTGCGCTGCGCCTCGGCCTCGCTCAGCCCGGCGCGCATCGCCGCGGCAAACAGGTCGGCGCGCGCCTCCTCGGCGTCCAAGAGGCGGGCGCCGACGAGAGTGCCGAGCGAGAAGGCCGCACGGTTGAGACGGTGATTGCGGCTCCCCTCCGGGGTCGCGGCGACCGCCGCGCACTCACCTTCGATGGCCGCTCGGACGTAGTGATCGGCATTGAGGCGGATCGGCGAGGTCTCGGTCAAGGTGCGCGCCGGTTCGGGACGGCACCAGGACACGAGCCAGGCGGGTGCAGGCGCGAGCGGAGAAGAAGGCAGTCTGTCGAGAATCTGCCCCGTCGCGGGGTCGACCAGGCGGTACTTCTCGCCGCTTGGATGGACCGAAGGCGGCGCGACGACATAACCACCACTGCCGCGCAGGTCGACTCCTTCGATGACGCCCGCGCGCGTCGGCAATCCGCTCGATGCGAACCAGAGGTGCCAGCCACGGCCGGTGCGTACGAGCAAGTCCGGTGTGACCTCTTTCCGAGTTGACGCGACAAAGGCGCGCCCTGCTTCCTCACCGTCGAGGTCGATGACGTCGAGGCCCACTCCGGTGCGGATGCCGACGTTCGCGTCGGGGACGCGTCGCCACCACCGGTCGATGCACGTGACATCTGTCGTCGCGTCATTCAGTCCATGCGGCACGAGCAGCCCGTTCGGCGTCTTGTCGCGCGGGCGCAAGGGCAGCACCGGCCAACCACGCTTCGCGTAGTCGAGCGCGGCAGCACGAAGCGGGTTCGACTCGGGTGGCACGTTCCGACCCGAGGAGGACGGCGCGTGCGGTTCGGGATCGAGTGTCAACGAACTCCTCCTTTTGCTGTGCGGCGCGAGCGTCGAAGAGAGCTCATGGCGCCGAACCGGCGCTTTCGACATACGCGGTCGCTTCGGGAAGGAATGGGATCTCCGCGCCGTGCTGATAGGTGACCCACGGCTCCCAGTCGGTCCCCGCTGCCGAGATCGAAAAGGCCGCCTTCGCCGCGCACAGCGGGTCGTAGTCACAGGCAGGCGAGAACTGCGTGTGGACAGAGTTGATCTGCCAGAGGCCGCGATCGACCGTCCCGTTGCCGTCGTGGTCGATCGCGTCGGGGATACCGTTCGACTCGGCGAGCGCAACGGCGATTGCCATCGCGAGCGAGGTGCCGGAAAAGCCGGCTTTCGCGGCGAACGAGCCGATCTCACCAACAGAGAGGTCGCCGGCCCCAGACGGCGCGGGCGTAGTGGGCGTTGAAGTCGCCGGAGGGACGGCGCCGCTGAGCCCGACGGTCGCGCTCGCACCCCCGAGCGCCGCGGTGATAACGAGCGTGATCCCGAGCACGAGCGCGCCGGCGGTGCACAGAACCCTCAAACCGAGCGACTGCGGTGTCATCGGCCGAGCATCCGGGCATCGGTGTCGAACGCAGCGAGGAGCTCTCTCGGCACGTGATGGCGGACGAGGGCGACGTGCGCGCCGACGTGCCATAAAGCGATGCCGCGACCGAGCGCCCCGAGGAGATCGGCTTCGGGGCTGGACAGGCCGAGGTGCGCGACCGTATCGACGATCGCGGCGTCGCCGTGCGCTAACAGCGCCGAGCTCGCGGTGTCGGCGACGAGTGCGGATGCGAGACGGGCGGCTTCGCTCCGTTCGTCTCCGACCGCCCGAAAGTCCGAGAGGCCGTGGGTGACGAGCACGACTGCCGCGCCGAAGGCTCGGGCCAGCTTCATCGTCGCCCGAAGCCAGCGGCCGATACCCGGATCGGCGAGGACCTGCCAGGTCTCGTCGAGCACGAGGAGGTGCTGGTTGCACCCGGCCCGCAGCAAGGCGTTCAGCCAGGAGCCTGCCGCCACCATCGTCGGGGCGAGGACGCTCGGGTTCTCGTAGACCGGCGAGAGATCGACATGCACGCCGCGTCCCGCCGCGTCGAGCCGGACGCTGGAGGGTCCGTCGAACATGCCCGCAAGGTCGCCCGCGACGAGGCGACGCAACGAAAGGGCGAGATGCCGGCAGCTCGCCGCGAGCTCGCTCACGTTTGTGTGCAGGCTCGCCGCGAGACTTGGGTTCGGCTCCAGCAACGCGTCGACGACGTCACCGAGCAACGGCGTCCCGGTGAGCTCTCCGACAACGCCATCGAGGGCGGCACGTTCCTCGGGTTGGAGCGGCCGCCCGAGCCCGGACTCCCCGAGCGCACCGAGCACATCGACGCGCTGGCGCAGATGTTCGTCTCCGATGTCCGAGCCCGCCGCGAAGTCAAGAGGGTTGATACGGGTCTGACCACCCGGCGCGAGACGGATCGTCGGCAGCCCGAGGAGGCGAGCGAGTGGCTCGTACTCGCCCTTCGGGTCGAGGATCGCGACCGACCGGCCGAGCAGGGCCGACTGGGTCCAACAGAGGAGCTTCGCGACAGTCGACTTCCCGCTTCCCACTTCGCCGAGGACAAGCAGGTTCGGGTTCGTGATGAGTCCCGCCGCGTAGGCACCAAACGGGTCGAAGGAGAACGTGGCGCCGCTACGCGCGTCGAGGCCGAGGATCGGGCCGTGGTCGAGGCGTCGCCCGGCCTGGAGGAGGTAGCAGCTCGCGAGGTGTCGCGTCGTCGCACGATGTGGGAGGACCGCGAGCGTCATCGCCACCCTCCCTGGAGACGCACGACACCGAGCGGGAGGGTCGCGACGAGAGCCTGGGCCTGACGGCCATAGAGGCGGCGGAGCTCGACATGGCCATGGGCGGCCTGGCTCAAAAGTGCTCGAGCGGCAGTCGTGAGCTCGACCTCGCTCGCTGCGGCAAGGTCGACCAGGAGCACGAAGCGCGCGTCCGCGAAGCCCTCCGCGAGCTCGGACTCACGCGAGAGCGCCGCGACAAGCTCCTGCTCGCGCCGTGCCCCGGAGCGAAAGCCCCACTTCGAACGCAGAGCCTCGTCGCTCTCGTGTGCGACGACGGCACGCTCCGCATGGCGAAGCGCTGCTTCAGGGCGCTGAAGCTCGACGTGCAGTGCGAGTGTCCGACGAACAACGGGGTGCTCGGCGAGCACGAGCGGCCACGCCCACTCCGGGCCTACCGGAACGCGAGGGAACGCCGTCGCCTCGAAGCAGGCGTGGATCGAGCCGTCGACCGTTATCGAACCCCATCCGGCGCGCCACGAGCTCGGCGCGTGGCGCGCCGGCAACAGCGCCTCGTCATCGAAGCTCACGAGCGGGGTGACGCCGACTGGGTCAAGACCCGCCCGCAAGCTCGCCGCGAGCGCAGGGAGGTCGAGTGGTCGGGCAGCAAAGCCAGCCGCTTCGAGCTGACCGACCAGCACCGTGCAAGCGCTCACCGCCGCCGCCTCGACGTGGCGTCCGCCACGAGCGAGCACGGCGGTGAGGAGGACCTCGTGACGCACTGCGGTCCCCGAGAGCTCGTCAAGCTCGGCGCGGTAGATCGCGCGGGCGCGGCGATCGGCAGTCGTCGCAAGGCTGTCGAGGAACGCCCACTGCCCGGCGAGGTCGTCGGGGACGACCCGCTCGCAGAGCTCGATCCGTTCGAGGTCGGCCCCGCTGCGCGCAACCGAGCCGAGGAGCTGGCCCCACGAGCTGAGCGCACGCGTTTGGGCATCGACATCCACGAGCCCAAAACGCGGACCGGAGAGCGAGAGAGTGAACGACGCGCCGCGTCCCGCCGAGCCGAACTGCGCGATCCCGAGGGCGCCGTGAGCCATCTCGACCGAGCGCAGCGTGAGGCGAGAAAGGCCCGGTAGGTGCCAGGCCACGCGCTCAGAAGAGCGAGCCGTTTCGCGGGCGATGCCCGCCTTTGTTCCAAGGCGTTGTGCAGAAAGGGGCGCCGCGGCGCGCTTTGGCGAGCCGAGGAGGCCTGCGACCGGACCGAGCCAGGTGACCGCAGCCCGGCCGGCGATCGGAAGGAATGCCGCGGTCGCTCCGAGCCCAAGCAACCCCAGGCCGACGATCCCACTGCGGGCAGCGAGGATCGCGACGAGCGCGAGCGTCGTCGCGACGCCGAGCGTGACGATCTGACTCGTGGCGAGCCCGAAGAGGCTGCCCTCTCGCCGGGGACCGAAGCGGTAGGAAGAGAGCTCGCTCATTGCGCCTCACCACCTCCAGAGCCCGGCCGCGTAGGAGGCGTCACTCCGCCGGCCGCGCCAGAACCGCTGCCGTCACCGCCGGTGCCCCCCGTCCTCTTTGAGCCGACGCGCTGAACAAGCGTCGCGGTGGAGTTCGCGTTCATGGCAAGCCGGGATGGCGCCCGGACGGCGGACTGGACGAATGAGCGCCCTCGCCCCGCGTGCATCGCTGCCTCGGCTGCTAGCGGAACGACTCGCAACGCCATCGGCAGACCGAAGGTCGCTAGCCCGAGGAAGGCGACACCATTGACCATCGCGTCGATGTCAGCGCCAGGCGTGGACAGCGAGATGGTCGACTCGGTGAGCGCCGCGGCGCCGAGGATGAGCACGACAACGATCACGAGCTTGGAGATGGCGACAGCAACGACGATCTCGCCGAGACGCCGCAACCATGAAGCCGTGCGCGGCCAGAGCAGGCCGGCGAGCCCGAGGGGCAAGAAGGCCGTCGCGACGAGGATGAGCGCCGAGCGGACAGCGAGCTCGATCCAGAGCATGAACGCGGCGATCGCGGCGAGCAACGCGAGGAGGAGCGCTCCAATCGCGGTGAGCGCGCCGCCGCCGACGCTCGTCGAGATGCCCATCGCTGTCGCGAGGCGCGCGAGCGCGCCGGCAAGCGAAAGGCCGGATGTCTGCTCGACGATCGAGCACGCGTCGTCGACGAGCACGAGCAGGAGCTCGACCAGCGCAAGCGCGACGAGCGTCCCGATCGCGGCGACGAGGAGCCGTCCGACCACGCGGCCGAGACCGGCGACGCCCTCGCCGTGCGCCAGGCTGTCGAGTATTCCCGCGAGGAAAAGCGGGATCGCGACGAGCGTTCCGACCGTGAGCATGGCGCGCCATGGTCCTTGGAACCAACCGCCGAGGTTGATCGCCGTCGTCACCGACGCGGCATGTGCGAGCCCGCCTATCGCCCATGCTGCGAGCGAGCCGATGCCCGAACCGATCGCGTGGGCGAAGGCGGAGAGCAGCGCGCGGGCGATGCTCGTGCCGATACCGCCGAGGAGCCCACCGGAGAAGATGAGGTGGCTCGCCATCTCTAGTGCGTGGCCTGGCCGAGGCTGAACAGCGCCTGGACGAGCCCTGGACCGAATCCGATGAGCAGCGCCGCGACACCAGAGGCGATGACGGCACTGCGGCCGCGCGACGCACCCTGGTAGTTGTTCGCATGAGCCGACAGCGCCCACACCGCTGCGCCGATGATCACGCCGGCGATCGCGGCGAGCACGCCGTCGAACTGCAGCCCGCCGAGCATCGAGATGAGGGTGCTGCTGCCCGGGAGTCCCGACGCGTTCGGCGTGATGGTGACGACGGAGGCGAGCACCGCGAATGTGACGCTCATGCCAGGGCCCCGAGCTCAGGGCGGGCCTCGACCGGGTCCTCGAGCCACCGCTCGGGGTGGGCCCTCAGCCACCCGAGCGACGCGGCGGCGTCTGCTTCGAGATCACCGGTTAACACCGGCGGCGGATCAGTGCGGGTCGGTTCCTCGTTGCGCATTTCGTCGCTCCTTGGTTGCGGGATAACGACGATGTTGCGCCCAGGCACTCACAGCAACACTCACAGCAACACTCACAGCAACACTCACAGCAGGAGAAATTTCGCGGTTTCCTCTGCCGAGCCGCTCACAGCAACACTCACAGGACTACTCACAGCAACACTCACAGCCCCAGGTCACAGCCCTGAGCCGCCTCGGGGGACCGAGAGCGGCGCTCATCTCGCCTTTTCGAGCAAGCGCGAGCGACCCTCCGGCGATCGAACGGCCGGCGATCACAGATTCGGCACCGGAGGCTCAGGCCAACGAACAACGTCCCACGGGTGCCCGTTACCCGAGCGCTGCGCCTGCGCCGCCACGGCTCGCCTAAGGGCGGTGGCCGAAGCGGCGCCTGTGGTCGTCGAGGTCGGTCGCGACGCCGGGTTTGGCGTCCCGCGGTTCGCGAGCGCCACGGGCCAGCCGCGCGCTCCAACCGCTGGAGCGCCGGGGCTCCATCGCGTCGGGTGGCGAATCGGGACGCCGACGGCGCATGAGCGCCTCGTAGAGCGCTCGCGTCTCGGGGTGCACAGATTCGAGCGGTTCGACGTCGTCCTCGAGAATGGCCGCAAGCCGTCCCATGGCCGATCGGATGCCGGCGGGGTTGCCCAGGGCGTCGGACGCGCGCATGAGGAGGCGATAGAGCCGCTCGTCGTAGGGACTCGCGAGGATGCCCTGTTCCGCGGCGTGAGCAGCCAAGCTCGCGTCCCCATCGAGCAGCGCTTGTTCTCCGATCGCCGACGCGAGGTCGCAGACCTCTGCCTCCATCGTTGCGGCGAGGCCTTCGACCGTGCTCCACTGCCAATCGACGTCACCAAAGGGCTTGCCTCTGACGAGCGACAGGGCAGCTACGCGCGTTTCGCGATCGTCGCAGCCTGCGAGCTCGCGAAAGTGCGCCCAGTCACTAGTCACGAGCGGTGAGAGCTTGAGACCACCCTCGCGCACGAGGAGCGAATTGCCATCGGGATCCTCACCGAGGGCACGTCGCGCGTCCCAGATGACGTTGTGTTGCGATCCTTCCGAAGCCCCCATCGGCCACAGCGCCGTCGCGACCTCATCGGTCGAGCCATGCCGGTTATGCAAGACGAGCCATGCGATGAGCTCGGTCGCCTTCGAACGTTGCGGCGCGGCGGCGATGCCTCTGATCTCGAGCGGGCCGAGTACGCCAACTTCGACCGTCGGTAGAGGTGTCGCCTGGGCGCTAGGCGCGACCGACGGCTCGACCGACTCTCCCTCGAGCAGAACCGTCGTCGGGACCTCGAGTTTTGGGACCTCGCCTGTAAGTGACGATCCCGTCGACGCGAACGTGTCGTAGGGCGGGGTGTCGCTCGCGACATCGCCACGCCGTGCGGCGAGACCGAGCAGCGCCGCGATTCCGGCGAGGTGCGTTGTCGAGACTCGTTGCGCCTGGACCTGGCGACTAAGCGGCGGCACCTCAAGTTGCCCATCTGCCGTCGCGACCAGCCGCCAGGACGCTTCCTGCAGGATGCCCGGAGCCACGATGGCGATGCCGACCTGCCCGGGATCGCCGATCTCGTCGGTGAGACTTGCTTGCTCAGCTGGCGAGATGGGACGCGTGGAGATGAGGACCAGGTGCGTCCGTGGCTCGGCCGCAACGAGGGATGGAGCCATCGTTCCGCCGTCGATGTGCTCGGACCGCACGGACTTGAGATGAGCACGCAGCAGCGGCAGCACCTCGTCGATGGACGACGCCGTGGTGCACCGGCCGCGACCGACCTGTTCGGTGCCGACTCCGATGTCGACGAGCTCGAGCGTCTCGTTCCAGGGCGCGCTCGCGAGCTCAAGCGCAATGGCGGTCGCAAGCTCGGTCGCGACGACCGGATCACCGTCGAGCGCGACTCGGCCCCCGGCATCGAGGTTGAGCAAGACGACACCCTCCGCGTCGGCCCCGATGGTCACAAGACAGGGCAGCGCCGCGAGCGCGTCTTTC
>Ga0326727_10001661_pt1 | contig 80742 bp, 65 predicted proteins | sample MB2enrmetagenome_FD_207643 | JGI IMG/M metagenome (GOLD analysis project Ga0326727, IMG submission 207643) | Lab enriched peat soil microbial communities from McLean, Ithaca, NY, United States - MB29MY | ecosystem: Environmental > Terrestrial > Soil > Wetlands > Peat | place: USA: New York... | reverse complement strand
CCCACCCTGGTGGCCCTGATCTCCGCCATCGGCGTGTCGTTCGCCCTCCAGGACGTCATCCGCCTGGTGGAGAGCCTCACCACCGGCCAGTTCTACCGGGTCATCCCCACCTTCGGCGATTTCGACAGCCACATCTCCCTGTTCCGCCTCGGCCACAATGTCATCGACATCCAGGTGAAGTCGCTGGTGGTGATCCTGGCCGCCGTGGTCATGCTGGTGGGCCTCAACTACCTGGTGCGCGCCACCAAGGTGGGCAAGGCCATCCGGGCCGTGTCCCAGGACAAGAACACCGCCGCCCTCATGGGCATCGGCGTCAACGCCATGGTCTCCCTCACCTTCCTGGTGGGCGGCTCCCTGGGCGGCGCCGCCGGCGTCCTGTACGCCCTCAAGTTCACCCGCATCGACCCGTTCGTGGGCTTCATGCCGGGCATCAAGGCCTTCGCCGCCGCCGTGCTGGGCGGCATCGGCAACCTCACCGGCGCCCTCCTGGGCGGCATGGTGCTGGGCATGATCGAGAGCTTCGCCGGGGCCTACCTGGGCATCTACACCCAGGGCGCCTTCGGCGCCGAGTACAAGGACATGGTGGCCTTCCTCATCCTGATCCTGGTCATCATCTTCCGTCCCACCGGCCTGCTCGGCGAGCAAGTCTCGCAGAAGGCCTAGGAGGAGCCCATGAGAGAAGCTGTCAAGAAGTTCATGGCCTTCCTTAACCAGGGGAAGACCCCGTATTTCGTCTGCATCGGCCTGATGGTCCTGGGCACGCTCCTGGTCTATTTCAGCCCCCGCTCCATCCCCGCCTTCCTGGTGTTCCTGTTTTCCGCCAGTTCCATCTACTGGCTCAACATCAAGCGGAAAACCCAGTTCGCCCTGGCGGTGATCTTCGCCATCGGCATCGTGCCCATCCTGGGCGCCCGCAACGTGTTCTACCTGGAGGTGATCTTCCAGATCGCCGTGTTCTCGGCCCTGGCCCTGGGGCTGAACATCGTGGTGGGCTTCTCCGGCCTGTTCAACCTCGGCTACATGGCCTTCTACGCGGTGGGCGCCTACCTGTGGGCCTTCTTCGGCTCCCAGCAGCCGCACCTGCTGCACTCCACCGTCACCACCAAGGCCCTCAACACGCCGTTCTTCTGCGCTCCGGACTATTTCTACCTGTTCATCTTCCTGGGCGTCATCGTCGCCTGCCTGATGGGCCTGCTTTTGGGCCTGCCGGTGCTGCGGGTGCGCGGCGACTACCTGGCGGTGATCACCCTGGCCTTCGGCGAGGTGGTGCGCCAGCTGGCCAACAACCTGGACAAGCCCCTGAACTTCACCAACGGGCCCCAGGGCATCACCCCCATCCAGCGCCCGACCATGCCGGAGGGAGTGCTGCACTTCTTCAACTCGGTGGTGCGCCCCCTGGTGGGGCACCGGGTGACCGACAACCAGGCCTACAACATCCTGTTCTACCTCATCGCCCTGCTGGTGGTGGTGGCGGTGGTCATCGTCACCTACCGCCTGGACGACTCCAAGGTGGGCCGGGCCTGGACCGCCATCCGCGAGGACGAGCTGTCCGCCGAAGCCATGGGCATCAACGCCCGGATGCTCAAGCTGGGGGCGTTCGCGGTGGGCGCCTCGTTCGCCGGCGCCATGGGCGTGCTGTTCGCCGCCAGCCGGACCTTCGTCAGCCCCGAGACCTTCACCTTCCTGCAGTCGGTGGGCGTGCTCACCATGGTGATCCTGGGCGGGCTGGGCAGCATCACCGGCGTGATCGTCGGCGCCACCCTGGTCACCCTGCTCAACATCCAGGTGCTGCAGAGCTTCTCCCTCTACCTGTCGCAGCTGCGCCAGAGCGACGCGGTGATCCCCCTCCTCAACTGGCACTGGAGCCACCTCTCCAACCAGCTGGATCCGACCAAGTACCAGCGCCTGATCTTCGGCATCCTGCTGGTGGTGATGATGATCTACCGTCCCGCCGGGCTGTTGCCGGCGGCCCGGCGCAAGCGGGAGCTGACAGAATCCGCGGAAGACGAGCCGGTCGAGAAAGGAGCCGAACGTGGCTGACGACAAGTACATCCTCACCAGCCGTAACGTCGTGAAGCGCTTCGGCGGCCTCACCGCGGTCAACAACATGACCGTGGACATCGAGCGCGGCCGCATCTTCAGCATCATCGGCCCCAACGGCGCCGGCAAGACCACCTTCTTCAACGCGGTCTCCGGCCTGTACCACTGCGACGAAGGCACCATCGAGTTCGAAGGCCGGCGCATCGACCGGCTCAAGCCCTACCAGATCACCTCGTTGCGCATGGCCCGCACGTTCCAGAACATCCGCCTGTTCGGAGGCATGACCGTGGTGGAGAACATCATGGTCGGCGCCTACACCCGGCTCCGGCAGAAACCCTGGCAGGCCGTCTTCCGCAGCAAGGCCTTCAAGGACGAGGAAGCCGCCGCTGAGTCCCGGGCCACCGAGCTCATGGAATACGTGGGCCTGAAGAACGTTGGCAACGAGCTGGCCGGCAGCCTCCCGTACGGCGCCCAGCGCCGGGTGGAGATCGCCCGGGCCCTGGCCTCCCAGCCCAGGCTGCTGCTCCTGGACGAACCGGCCGCCGGCATGAACCCGGCCGAGAGCGAGGACGCCCTGCACCTGTTCCGGCGCATCCGCGATGAGCTGGGCATCACCATCCTGCTCATCGAGCACGACATGAAAGTAGTCATGAACATTTCCGAGCACATCTACGTGATGGACCACGGCGAGCAGATCGCGGCCGGGACCCCGGCCCAGATCGCCTCCAATACCCAGGTGATCGAGGCCTACCTGGGCAAGGGCGCCGCCAGCACCCAGAACGCCGCGTCGGCGTAAGGAGCAGCCATGAGCGTACTGGAACTGCAAGACGTGCACGCCTACTACGGCAACATCCATGCCCTCATGGGCGTCTCCCTGAGGGTGGAAGAGGGCGAGATCGTGGCCCTCATCGGCGCCAACGGCGCCGGCAAGACCACCACCCTGCGCGCCATCTCCGGCCTGCTCCACCCCCGCAAGGGCAAGGTGCTTCTGCAGGGCCACGACGTGACCCACCTGGCGCCCCATATCGTGCACAAGTACGGCATGGGCATGGTGCCCGAAGGCCGGGGCATCTTCCCGGGCCTCACGGTCACTGAGAACCTGGAGATGGGCGCCTACACCCTGGATGACCAGGTCCAGATCAGAAAGAACCTCGATACCGCCTTCAGCCTGTTCCCGCGCCTGCTCGAACGGGCCCAGCAGAAGGGCGGCACCCTCTCGGGCGGCGAGCAGCAGATGCTCGCCACCGCCCGGGGGCTCATGTCCAACCCCAAGATCCTGCTCATGGACGAGCCCTCCATGGGGCTCGCCCCGGTGCTGGTGGACCAGATCTTCGACATCATCAAGGAGCTGAACGCCCGCGGGACCACCATCCTGCTGGTGGAGCAGAACGCCCTGATGGCGCTAAGCGTGGCCCACCGGGGCTACGTGCTGCAGACCGGCCACATCGTCCTCACCGACACGGGCCCGAACCTGAAGGCCAACGACATGGTCAAGAAAGCGTACCTGGGCATCTGACGAGTCTGAATTCCGGGAGCCGACGGGACGGCGGGAGGACGCGGCGACGCGTGGTCCCGCCGATTTTTCAATTCGACAAGGAGCTGGGCCGATGAGCGCTGTGTATGATCTTCTGCTGGAACTGGTCGGGGTCCAAAGCGACACCGGCACCACCCAGGAACTGGCCATGGCCGCGAAATTGCACGCCCTGATCCTGGGCCATCCCTACTTCGCCGGGCATCCGGACCAGTGCGGAACGTTCGAGGCCGGGGACGTCCTGGGCCGGCCGGTGGTCTGGGCCCTGCGGCGGGGCACCGGGCGCCGCACCGTGATCCTGGCCGGCCACTACGACGCGGTGGACCTGGAGCCGTACGGCTGGCTCAAGCCCTATGCCCTGGATCCGGTTCAGCTCAGGGCGCATCTGCGCGAAAGCGACATCCAGGACCCCGGCCTGGCCCGGGACCTGGAGGACGAGGCCTGGGGCTTCGGCCGGGGCATGGCGGACATGAAGGCGGGCCTGGCCATCAACCTGGATGCCCTGTTCACCCTCGAGGGGACGGCCGTGAACCTGCTGTTCCTGGCGGTGCCGGACGAGGAGAACATGTCGTCCGGGGCGCTCCAGTCGGTCGCCCTGCTGCACCAGCTCAAGGACCGGTTCGGGCTGGACTACCTGGTGCTGCTCCTGACCGAGCCCCAGATCCGCACGGCCGCCCCGGCCGGCACGGAGTTGCTGGCGACCGGCGGCACCATGGGCAAGATGCTGCCGGTGGTCCTGACCCGGGGAGTGGTGACCCACTCCGCGGAGATCCTCAAGGGCCTGAACGCCTCCTACATGCTCACCGAGATCGTGCGCCGGGTGGAGCTGAACACGGACCTGGTCTCCGAGCACCTGGGCGTGTTCACCCAGCCGCCGACGGTCCAGATCCACCGGGACCTGAAAACCATGTACGACGTGTCGGTGCCCGAATACGCCGCCGCCTGCTTCAATTTCCTCTTCCTCAAGAGCCGGCCGCCGCTGACCCTGCTCCAGGACCTGGAGCGCCTGTGCCGGGAGGCCATGGAGGACGTGCAGAAGCGCTACCAGGCGGCGTTCGACGTCATGGCCGCCAAGGGTTTCATCACCCCGGGGGAACGCCTCCAGTTCCAGCCGGAAGTGCTGACCCTGGCCCGGCTGGAGGGCCGCCTCCGGGACCGGTACCCGGACTTCGCCGCGTTCAAGGGTGAGACCGCGGCCCGGCTCAAGGCAGACCTGGCTTCCGGCCGCACCAACCTCCCCGGCGCCAGCATCCAGTACCTGAAGGCCCTGGCGGAGAAGGCCCGGCTGGCCGGGCCGACGGTGCTCATCGGCATCTCCCCTCCGTACTACCCGGCCGTGCACCATCCGGACCCGGGCCCGGCGGTGGAGGCCGCCCTGGCGGACCTGGGCGGGTACCTGCGGGACCGGCACGGCATCGAGCTGCGCCGGGTCTCCTACCTGTCCGGGATGACCGACCTGAGCTACACCTCGCTCGAGGATCCGGCCGCCGAGCGGCGTTTCCTGGACAGCCTCGCCCTGCCTCGGGACCTCTACGACGTGCCGGTGGAAGCCATCGGCCAGCTGGACATCCCGGGCTTCCTCATCGGCCCCGCCGGCCGGGACGTGCACAAGCGCGGCGAGCGGGTCTACCTGCCGGACGTGACCACCCACGTCCCGGACCTGATCCGGCGGCTGGTCACCCGGCTGTAAAACCTCGTGGGAAGGCAGGCCTGCGCTGCGGTCAAGGCTCCGCGCTCAGACGGCCATCTCCGGCACCCGGTCCGCGACGATCAGCCTCGGCCCGGTCACCGCCTGCACCGCCTCCACGCTCTCGCCCGGCGCCAGTTCCACCAGCTTCAAGCCGTCCGGCACCACGTCGAGCACCGCGCGGTCCGTGATGATGCGGTGCACGCAGGCGACCCCGGTGAGGGGCAGCGTGCATTTCGTCAGGATCTTCTTCTCCCCGTTCTTCGCCACGTGCTCCATGACCACCACCAGGCGCTTGCTGCCGGCGGCCAGGTCCATGGCGCCGCCCATGCCCTTGACCATGGCGCCCGGGATCATCCAGTTGGCCAGGTCACCCCGTTCGGAGACCTGCATGGCGCCCAGGATGGCCAGGTCGATCTTGCCCGAGCGGATCATGGCGAACGAGTCGGCCGAGGAGAAGAACGCCGCGCCGGGCAGGACGGTCACGGTCTGCTTGCCGGCGTTGATCAGGTCCGGGTCCACCTGGTCCTCGGCGGGAAACGGCCCCAGCCCCAGGATGCCGTTCTCCGACTGGAGCACCACCTCCATCCCCGGCGGGATGGCGTTGGCCACCAGGGTGGGGATGCCGATGCCCAGGTTCACGTAGTAGCCGTCCCGCAGTTCCCGGGCGGCGCGGACCACGAGCTGGTCGCGGGTGAGGGGCATGCTACCTCCTGACGGTGAGCTTCTCGATGCGCTTCTCCCGGGGCGCCACCACCACCCGGTGCACGAACACGCCGGGGGTGTGGACCTGGTCCGGGTCCAGGCCGCCCGCCTCCACCAGCTCCTCCACCTCGGCGATGCACACCCTCCCGGCGGTGGCGGCCATGGGGTTGAAGTTGCGCGCGGTCTTGCGGAACACCAGGTTGCCCAGGCGGTCGGCCTTCCAGGCCGCCACCAGGGCGAAGTCGCCCAGGATGCCCCGCTCCAGCACGTACGGACGGCCGCCGAACTCCCGCACCTCCTTGCCCTCGGCCACCTGGGTGCCGTACCCCGCCGGGGTGTAGAAGGCCGGGATGCCGGCGCCCCCGGCCCGCATGCGCTCGGCCAGGGTGCCCTGGGGCACGAACTCCACCTCCAGCTCCCCGGCCAGGAACTGGCGCTCGAACTCGCCGTTCTCGCCCACGTAGCTGGAGATCATCTTGCGGACCTGCCGCCGGCCCAGGAGCAGGCCCAGGCCCCAGTCGTCCACCCCGGCGTTGTTGGACACGCAGGTGAGTTCGCGCACCCCCTTGCGCACCAGGGCGGCGATGAGGTTCTCGGGGATGCCGCACAGGCCGAACCCCCCCACCACCAGAGTGGCCCCGTCCGGAATGTCCTGGACCGCCGCGTCGGCGGACGCCACCACCTTGTCGATCACGTTCCCACCCTCCGGCAACCGCTGGTCACCGGCCAGGATGGCACGGATTATCCCAAGGGTGGCCCCTAAAATTCAGGGACGTTTCCCGAACACCAGGTGGTACTGCCGGATCGCCACCGGGTCTCCCTCCCGCTGGATGGGGCCCAGGAAATCGTCGTGGCTGCTTTCCGCGAAGGCCCCGCCCTGGGCCATGTTCCCCAGGATGTAGGCCATGAACTCCTCTTGCCGGCGCTGGACGTAGTGCCGGAACGGCCGGGTCAGGACCCCCAGCAGGGCGCTGTCCAGGGTGGTCCAGGCCTGGAGCTGGCTCTGGAAGCCCTTGGCCCCTTCCCAGTACTTGTAGATCACCACCATCCGCGCGCCCACCGCAAAGGGGTTGCCCATCCGCCCCTTGGCGACCCGGCCATCGATCAGGTAGACCCGCTTCCCGGCCTCCCGGCAGGCCAGGGTGAGGGTGCCCTGCAGGCCGCTGGTGTCGTCGATGAGCAGGCCCCGGGCCGGCAGGGCGAAGGCGTAGAGCCTGGGCATGAACTGGCATTCCCGCCACATGGCCGCCGCCAGGCGGGGATGGTCGAACAGCTTCTCCATGGTCGCCAGGCGCACCTTGGCCGGAGGCGTGGTGGTCTGGAAGGTGAAATCGGGCTTGCGCAGGATCTCCATGGCCGCGATCCGGTCGGGCAGGTTCATGCGCCCCAGCAGGGCCGTCTCGAACACCGGCTGCGCCGGCCTGGCTTTCTCCACGACCGCCGGTCGATCCGTCGTCTCCCGGCCTTCCGCTACGCGGCCCCACAAAGTTCCGGGAAGGATCAGGAGGGTCAGCGGCCAAGCCAGGTACGAGAATTCCATGGTTAAACCCTAGCCCACCCGGACGCCCGAATCCAGGTGGACCGCTTCCCCGCCGGGGGCCGGAAAGGCCGGATAACCTTAGCGACCCCAACTCCCTGGTTCGGGGCATGGGGCAATAAACCGTTCGGGCTGGCGTCCTATCAAGTAGCGGGGCAGGTCTCACGCCCTGACCTCCATCGGAAATTCCATGAACCAAGGCGACCATCGGCTGCTCGAGATCTTCCAGCGGGAGAAGGCCCGGTTCCTGGCCTTCGCCCGCCGGCAGATCCGGGGCCTCGCCAGCCTGGAGCCGGAGGACCTGGTGGCGGAGGTGTTCAGCACCCTGCTGGACCGGGGCGACCTGGTGGGGGAGGTGGAGAACCTGGCCTCCTACATCTACCGCTCCCTGGGCAACCGGATCCAGGATGCCCGCCGGCGCCGGGGGCCCGGCCCCGCCGGCCTGGATCCGGACCTCCTGGCCGATCCGGCCCAGGACCCGCACCAGGCGTACCAGGCCCGGCAGGTGCGGGAACGGCTGGGACGGGCCCTGACCCGCCTGAGCCCCCGGGAGCGCGCCGTGTGGCTGGCCACGGAAGTGCACGGGGAGCGTTTCCAGGACCTGGCCGCCCGCTGGGGCGAGCCGGTGGGCACCCTGCTTTCCCGCAAAAGCCGCGCCGCCGCCAAACTGCGGCGCCACCTCGCCGACCTGCATCCCACCCGGAGCTGACCCATGACCTGCTGCCGCCCGTCTTCCTCCCCCCGTTCCCGCGCCGGCCGCATCGCCGGGCGCATCCTGCTGGCCATCCTGGCGGGGCTGGCCCTGGCCGTGGTGTTCGGCGCCGCGGTCATGTGGCTGTGGAACGCCACCCTCCCCGGACTGTTTGGGTTCCACGCCATCCGCTTCGGCCAGGCCATCGCCCTGGTGGTCCTGGCCAGGCTGCTGTTCGGGCGCTTCGGCTGCCACCACCGGGGCCGGCATTGGCGCCGTTGGCACGGGGAGGGCCGCTGGGGGTGCGAGCCTGGGGAGTCCCAGGCCGGGCCAGGCCCGGAGACGCCCGTGTCCCATTGATCCAAAGCCAACGGAACAGCCGGGCGGCTGAAGGAACCCGAACGCCCCCGAAATCCCCCATTTCGAATATTTCGGATTTCCTGATCGACAAATATTAATTTTCAAATAGGATCGTCCCCGACCATCTCGGAGTCAGCCCATGGCGAGCGACGAATCCCGGCTTCAGGGCCAAGAGGGACGGCCCTCCGCACCGCCCCTCAGCGAATTCCAGCAGGCGGCCATCCTGCGCCTGCAGAAGGACGAGAGCATCATACCCGCGCCCATCTGGTTGGCCCGCCAGGCCCACCTGCCCAACGACGCCATCGAACGGGCCCACGCGGAGCGCGATCCGGACGGGTTCTGGGCCGAGCGGGCGCGGCTGGTGGAGTGGCTGGAGCCGTTCCAGGAGGTGAGCCGCTTCGATCCGCCCCGCCACCAGTGGTTCGTGGGCGGCAAGCTCAACGTCACGGTGAACTGCATCGACCGCCACGTGTACTCGGAGCGGCGCAACAAGGCCGCGCTCATCTGGGTGGGCGAAGACGGGGAGGAGCATGCCTACACCTACGGGCGGCTCTACCGGGAGGTGAACCGCCTGGCCAACACCCTGAAGCGCCTGGGGCTGGGCCGGGGCGACCGGGCGATCATCTACATGCCCCTCACCCCCGAGGGGGTGATCTCCATGCTGGCCTGCGCCCGCATCGGCGCCATCCACTCGGTGGTCTACGCCGGCATGGGCACCCAGGCCCTGCGGGCGCGCATCGAGGATTGCCGGGCGCGCATCGTCATCTGCAGCGACTTCACCTTCCGCCGGGGGCGCAAGGTGCCGCTCAAGCCCACGGTGGACGAGGCGGTGCGGGACCTGATCTTCGTGGAGCACATCATCGTGCACCGGCGCGGCTCCCGGCCCGGGGACGAGCCGTACAGCTTCGAGTCCGACCGGGAGCACGACTTCTACGACATCCAGGAGGCCAGGGAGATCCATTGCCCGCCCGAGAGCATGGATGCGGAGGACCCCCTGTTCATCCTCTACACCTCCGGCACCACCGGGACCCCAAAGGGCGTGGTGCACACCACCGGCGGCTACCTGGTGGGGGTCACCTACCTGGCCCGGGCCTTCTACCAGATCACCGACCGGGACATCTTCTGGAGCACCTCGGACATCGGCTGGATCGTGGGGCACTCCTTCATCGTCTACGGGCCGCTGTCCTGCGGCGCGACCGTGTTCTGCCGGGAGGGCGTGCCGGACTACCCCAGCCCCGAGGTGACCTGGGAGCTGTGCGAGCGGTTCGGGGTCAACCTCATGTTCACCGCGCCCACCGCCGTGCGCATGTGGATGAGCCACGGCAACCAGGCGCCGGCCAAGTACGACCTGTCGCGCCTGCGCCTGATCGCCTGCGCCGGCGAGCCCCTCAACCCCGAAGCCCACGCCTGGGCCCAGCAGAACCTGGCCGGGCAGGGCGACGGCATGGTGGTGGACAACTGGTGGCAGACCGAGATCGCCGCCCCGGTGCTGGGCACCCTGCCCACCTTCGACGCCCGTCCAGGCAAGGTGGGCAAGGCCATGCCCGGAGTGGACGCGGACGTGGTGGACCCCCAGGGCCGCCCGGTGCCCGACGGGCACGGCGGGCTCCTGATCCTGCGCAAGCCCCTGCCGTACATGATGCGCACCATCTGGAACGACCATGCCCGCTACGAGCGCTACTGGCATCAGGTGCCCGGAGGCGTCTACACCGCCGGCGACATCGCCGTGCGCGACCGGGACGGCTACTTCGCCGTGCTGGGGCGGTCCGACGACGTCATGAACGTGGCCGGGCACCGCATCGGCACCGCCGACGTGGAAGGGGCCCTGGTGCGCCATCCGGCCGTGGCCGAGGCGGCGGTCATCGGCCTGCCCGATCCCATCAAGGGCGAGCGCATCAAGGCGTTCGTGGTGCTGCGGGCCGGGATCGCCCCCGGCCCCGGGCTGGTCGCCTCCCTCAAGGACCACGTGCGCCAGGACCTGGGGCCCATCGCCACCCCGGCGGACATCGAGATCCGGACCGCCCTGCCCAAGACCCGCTCCGGCAAGATCGTCCGCCGCTACCTCAAGGCGGTGGAAATGGGCGAGGACCCCGGCGACCTCTCCACCCTGGCCGACTGAAGGCGCGCCTACTGGGTCTGGAGGGTCCCCACCTGGATGGTTATGGCGCTGGGCGTAGGCGAGGTGCCCAGGTGCCCGCCCTGGGTGGCGGTCAAGGTCACGGCGCCGCTCTGGGTGGCGGATGCGGCCAGGTCCAGGGCCACCTGCACCACGGGCGTGGAGCCGTAGGCGACGGCCGCGGTGCCCGCCGCCTGGCCGAGCAGGAGGCGCAACTGGGACTTGTCGGCACTGAGGCTGGCCAGATCGACCTTGGGGTTCTGGAACAAGGTCTGGGCGGCGTAGGCGCTGCCGGCCACGTACGACCAGGTGGCCTGGGCGGGGTTGAGGGTCAGCACCGCCGTGACCCCAAGCCCGGCGGCGCCGGCGGGCGCCAGCAGGTCCAGCACCAGGTGGGTGGAGGTGGACGCCGAGTCCTCCACCAGCTGCCACTGGGTCGTGTCGGCGGCCGGGCCGGAGTAGCTGAGCGTGGTGGCTGGGGGACCGGCGGGCGCGGAGGCGCCTCCGCCGCCCCCGCCGCCCCCGCAGGCGAGGGTGGCCAGGAGGGCGGCGCCCGCAAGGAGAAGGGGCAGCCTGCTCATGGCCAGTCCAGTTTCTGCAGGATGATCGCCAGGTCCGAATCGTCCACCACCCCGTCGCCGTCCAGGTCGACGGACGGGTCGGTGGTCCCGTAATGCCCCAGCAGGTCCAGCACGTCCATGCCGTTGGGGGTGGCGTCGCCGCTGAGCACGCCGGCGTTGTGCACGTTCACGGACAGGGCGGCGCTGCCGGCGGCATCCCCCGGGGCGCTGGCGGCGCTGGCGGCGGTGACGGTGTAGACGCCGGGCGTGCCCGCCGTGAAGGTGGCGCTGGTGGCGGGACTGCCTGGGGTGACGGACGCCCCCGGCGCGCTCCAGGTGACCGTCCCGGCGGTGGGGGCCAGGTCGCCCACGCTGGCCGTGAGGGTCATGGGCGCGCCGGTGAGGAGCCCCACGGAACTGTACGGGAGCGAGAGGGTGAGCACTCCGCCCCAGTCGTCCACCAGGGTCTGGGCGTTCACGGAGCCCAGGCCGGTGACCTCGTCGTAGCCGGTTCCGGCCGGGAACCCCGCAAGCCCGGGCATGCTGTTGTTGCCCTGGGTGATGTCGTGGAAGGCCGCGGCGCCGTTGCCGCCGTACTGGTTGCTGCCCAGGTAGTACAGGGTGTAGTTGGCGTTGCCCTGGCGCTGCCCCCGGGTGAGCTGGATGAGCAGGGCCATGATGCCCGCGAAGGCGGGGCTGGCGGCGGAGGTGCCGCCCACCCCCAGGAGGGCGGGGGTCTCCTGCGGGCTGCTGGGGTCCGGGCTGTAGATGATGTAGGGGACCGCGGTGGACGAGGCCAGGGCCACGTCCGGGACCAGGCGCTGGGTGGCGCCGCTGGGCACGCCCGGCGCCGATTGCCAGGAGGGGCGGGCGTAATAGGCGGAGGCGCCGCCGCCGGAGGCCGCTTCTCCGGAGGAGAGCGCCTCGTTCCAGGCCAGTTCGGGGATGTAGCCCAGGGCCGTGGCGGTGGTGAAGGGCAGCTGGCTCACCGTGGAGGACCACCAGGTCCCGGTGCTGTCGTTGAACTCGGTGCCGCCCACGCAGATGTTGTAGGGCGTGGAGCCCAGGCCGTTGACTGCCGCCTCGGGCAGGGGGTTGCCGTTGGCGTCCGTGCACCCCTCGTCCCCGTTGTCCCCCGAGGCCACGCAGACCGTGATGCCCTCGGCCGCCGCCTGGGACCACAGGTTCTGGTAGAACTGCTGCACGGTGGTGGTGAAGATGTTTTCGGCGGCCATCTGGGCTTCGCACTCGCCGAAACTGACGCTCATGACCGGCGCGAGGTTGTGGGTGACGATGTACTGGGCGGACAGGTCCACCCCGTCCGCGGACACTCCCGCGTTGCTGCCGGAGGTGACGAACAGGATGCTGGCGCCCTTGGCCACGGCTCCGGACCATTCCACGTCCAGGTCCGCTTCGTTGTCTTCATCGGCGCCCTGGTCCCCGGGGTCGTTGCCGGTGGTGGGGATGGCGATGGTGGGGGTGTTGGCCAGCAGCCCCATGTAGGTGCGGAACTGGTTCCAGTTGGACTGGGCGGCGGCCGGATGGGTGCGGCCGGCGATGGCGATGGTCACCCCGCTGCCGTCGATGCCGGCGTTGTAGAGGGGCGTCAGGTTGTAGATGGTGGCGAAGTCCACCGGGGCGAGCCAGTGCCCGCCGCTGCTGTCGTTGACCAGGGGCCGGGCTCCGGTGTTCATGGGCCTGCGGGGGAAGTTGTTCAGGGAGACCACCCCGGCCACCAGGGGCGCCATGGCCGCCGGGATGCTGGGGTCCACGGCGTTGGCGTAGCGGGTCCGGCCCTGGACCCGGTACTCCATGATGGCGGTGCGGAAGGCCTGTTCCACCAGCCCGGCGGTACCCGAGAACAGGATGCTCATGTTCCCGGGGGGCACTCCTTCCACCGTGAATCCCGCGCCGGCCAGCCAGCTGGTGACCTGGGCGATCTCCTCCGGCCTGGGTCCGAAGGCGGCGCCGAACTGTTCCGGAGTGAGCCACTGATGGTAGCGGGGCGAGGCGGGATCCTGCAGGTCCCCCAACAGGTGCTCCAGGTCCGCCCGGGCCTCGGGACGCATGCGCAGGCTGAGGATCAGGTGCTCCATGGGCAGGGCGGAGTCGGCCCGGCCCACCGGCATCAGGTCCCGGGCGGCCCGGTGCACGTTGCCCGCCAGGGTCACCCACCGGGACGACAGGGTGTCGTCGGGCAGGGTCAGGATGTGGGACCTGCCGGCGCCCTGGGCGGCCAGCGGCACGGCCGCCGCCACCAGAGCAAGGCAGGAACCCCTCCATCCTGACGCCATACACCTGTCCTCTCGGTATCCGCACCCCCACCGACCGAAGGATCCGGATGCATCAAGGTACCGCCGCCCCGCCGGTCCTGCCAACGCTTTGATCAATTACTTGATTGATCCAATCAACTTGGCTGGCTGTTGGAAAAAATCCGCCACCAGGCGGAACACCCGCCGGAACGCCGCATCCACCTCCGCCCGCCGGGGCTCCAGGGCCGGGAAGGGGTTCTCGTGCTGGTGCGGATAGGGCAGGTCCAGGACCTCCACCCGCACCGAGATGTCCCGTCCGGCGCCCTGGAGGGTGTTGACGACCTCATAGGCCGGGACCACCTGGTCCTGGACCAGGGCCACGGCCATCAGGCGCGGTGCCAGACGGCGGAACTGGGCCTCCCGCTCGGCCCGCAGCACCCCGTAGCTGAGCATGCTGTGGAAATGCGTCCCCTCCGGATGCTCCCGGCCCAGGTGGTGGGCCAGGCGCCCATCCCGGCGCAGGTGGCTCTCCAGGTGCTCCACCAGGCAGGAATACAGGGCCACGTTGGCTTCGCTGTCCAGGATGTACTTGGTGACCGGGGACATGCGGTTGAACACGGCGCCGCCGCAGAACATGGCCAGGCGGGACCGCCCGAGCAGCCCGTCCGGATCGGCCATCAGGAGGATCTGGGCCAGCAGGCAGCCGATGGAATAGGCCAGGATGTCCACGGCCGCCCCGGGCGCCACCAGGGGATGACGGTCCGCGCGGATCGCGCGCAGCAGCTGCAGCACGTCCCGGTAGGTTTGGAGTCCGGACCAGATGAACCGCTCGGGGCGGGCATGGAGGCGAGTGCTGATGGCCACGTTGGACAAGGACGAGGCGATCACGTCCGGGAACGCCGCCCGCCGTTCCTGGCAGGCCCGGTGCATGGACCGGTGGTCGCTCCAGTGTCCCATCGCGCGGTTCATGTGGAAGGCGGTGGGGAACAGCAGCACCGCCTTGCCGGTGGCCTGGGCCAGGGCATGGGCCCAGGGCAGGTACTTGTCCCAGTCCTTCTCGTTCAGGCCATGGAACAGCAGCAGCAGCTCCCGGGCCCGGTCCGCCCCGGCCCGGTGGAAGACCGGGTATTGGAAGACGCGGTTTTCGACCACCTGGGAATCCTGCACGTCCAGCCCGCCCCCTGGAACCGGGCCGCGCGGGGCCGCGGGGCCGGGCCCCCAGGCCTGGTCCCGGTGGTCGGCGCACTGGTACCGGACCTCCCCGGGGAGGATCCTGCCGTTCTCGGAGGCGAACGGCACGAAGGTGACCTGCAACCCGTCTCCCACGGGGATGGGACCCTGGCCCGGATGCACGGAGGCCTTCAGGTGGTGGTAGAGGTCCAGATAATCCATGGCCGTTGGCGCTTGCTCCCGGAACCGCTGGGCGTGCGATGGGCTTATAGTAGCAAGACGAGCAGCTTATGAAGAAGTTCACCCTGCGGACGACCCTCGCCACGCTGGTTTCGGCGGTGATCCTGGTCGCGGCCGTCTCCATCATGACAACCCTGTACCTGGGCATCCGGAAGGCCATGTACCAGGCCACCCACGAGATGATGGGCCAGATCACCCACGCGGTGGGCGACAAGCTGACCCAGCGCCTGTTCCGGGTGGAGCGCCTGAACACGCTCATCGGCGACTTGATCCGGGGCGGCACGCTGGACCCGGCCGATGGGGAGAAGCTCACCGGCTTCCTGGCCGACGCGGTGACCGCCAATCCCGCCATCACCCTCATCGACTGCGGCCTGCCCTCGGGCGACAAGTTCCAGGCCCTGCGCATGCCCGACGGCTCCGTCTCCAGGCGCCTGGTGCGCCGCACGCCCCGGGGGGTGGTCTCCACCTGGGAGCACCAGAACCCCGCCTACGCAGCCACCGGGAAAGGCGGTGTGGAGGACCTGGCCACCGGCTACGACCCCCGCCGGCGGCCCTGGTACACGGCCGCCCTGCAGGCCGGGAAGCGGGTCTGGACCGGCCTCTACTCCAGCCGCGCCGGGCTGAACTACTCCAACGCCAACCCGGTGTACGACGCCCGGGGCCGCCTGCTGTGCGTGCTGGCCATCGACATGCGGCTGGAGGACCTGTCCCAGTTCATGCAGCGCCTGCGGGTGGGCAGGAGCGGCAAGCCGTTCATCCTGGACCCGGACTACCGCGTGGTGGCCATGCCCCTGGACCCGGCCCGGGGCCTGGACGAACTGGTGCAGAAGGTCACCACCGGAGGCGGGACCGAGTATTCCCTGCGGGACCCGGCCGAGCTCCCGGACCCGGACGTGCGCCAGGCGGCGCTGGCCTACCGGTCGGACCCCAGGACCCGGGACCATGGCTACCAGACTCTCCGGACTCCGGACGGACGCCGGCTCCTGGCCTCCTACGAGCCGGAGCCCAAGTACAAGTTCACTTTCGGCGTGGTGGTGCCCGAGGAGGAGATCCTCAGCTCCATCAAGCGCGACCTGCGCGCCTCCATCCTGTTCACCGCCCTGTTCCTGCTGGTGGCCCTGGGGGCCGCGTACGGGATCGCCCGCTCCATCTCCAGGCCCCTGGCCACCCTCGCCGGACAAGTGGACCGGATCCGCCGGCTGGACCTGGGGGACGCGCCGGGCGTGCGCACCGCCATCCTGGAGGTGGCGCTCATCGACGACTCGGTCCAGAACATGCGCAAGGGCCTGCGGTCCTTCAAGAAGTACGTGCCAGCCGAGGTGGTGACCCGGCTCCTGCACCTGCAGAAGGAGGCGGTGATCGAAGGGGAGCGGCGCGAGCTGACCATCTTCTTCTCGGACATCGCCGACTTCACCCGCATCTCCGAGAGCCTGAGCGCCGAGGCGCTGGTGGCGCAGATGGGGACCTACCTGGAGGACATCACCCGCGCCCTCCTGGCCGGCGCGGGCACCGTGGACAAGTTCATCGGCGACTCGGTCATGGCCTTCTGGGGCGCCCCCAGCCCCCTGCCGGACCATGCGGAACGGGCCTGCCGGGCCGCCCTCCTGGCCCAGGCCAGCATCCGGCGCCTGAACCAGGCCTGGGTGGAACATGGGCAAGAGCCGCTGCACACCCGCATGGGCATCCACACCGGCGAGGCCATCGTCGGCAACGTCGGGTTCGAGGGCCGCATGAACTACACCGTCATCGGCGACAGCGTGAACCTGGCCAGCCGCCTGGAGGGCCTGAACAAGGTCTACGGCACCCGCATCCTCATCAGCGGATCCACCCTGTCGGCGGCGGGCGGCGCCGTGGTGGCCCGGGTGGTGGACCTGGTCACGGTCAAGGGCAAGGACCGCCCCATAGGCGTCTACGAGCTGCTGGCCATGCGCGGAGAGGCCACCGGGGACCAGCTGCTCAAGGCGGGCCGCTCCGCCCAGGCCTTCGAGCACTACCGCGCCCAGCGCTGGGCCCGGGCCCTGGCCGTCCTCCAGGACCAGCCCGGGGAGCCGGACGGGCCGGACCAGGTGCTCATGGAGCGCTGCCGGCGCTACCTGGCCGAGCCTCCGGGCGCGGACTGGGACGGGGTGACCCGGCACCACGAAAAATAGCGTCACCGGCCGCGCGGAAAAGCCCGCAGGGCCGGGATAATGGAGTGTCCCCCCCTCAACAGGAGCGATTCCATGGACTATGTGAACCTCGGCCGGACCGGCCTCAAGGTTTCCCGCATCTGCCTCGGCTGCATGACCTACGGCCTCGCCCCCAGCGGCGCGGTCACAGGCACGCGCCACGCCTGGTCCCTGGACGAGGCGGCGAGCCAGCCGTTCCTCCGCCAGGCCCTGGACCTGGGCATCAACTTCTTCGACACCGCCAACGTCTATTCCACCGGCGCCAGCGAGGAAGTGCTGGGGCGGTTCCTCAAGGCCAGCGTGCGCCGGGAGGCGGTGGTGGTGGCCACCAAGGTGCACGGAACCATGCGCGACGAGCCCAACGGCCGCGGGCTTTCCCGCAAGGCCATCCTGTTCGAACTGGACGCCAGCCTGCGCCGCCTGGGCATGGACTACGTGGACCTCTACCAGATCCACCGCTGGGACGACAGCACCCCCGCCGAGGAGACCCTGGAGGCCCTGCACGACGCGGTGAAGTCCGGGAAGGTGCGCTACCTCGGCGCCTCCTCCATGTACGCCTGGCAGTTCGCCAAGGCCCTGTACCTGGCCGACCGCCACGGCTGGACCCGGTTCGTGTCCATGCAGAACCACTACAACCTGCTGTACCGGGAAGAGGAGCGGGAGATGCTGCCCCTGTGCCGGGCGGAGGGCATCGGCGTCATCCCCTGGAGCCCCCTGGCCCGGGGCCGCCTGGCCCGCCCCTGGCAGGAAGGCGCCACCCGGCGCCACGAGACCGACCACTACGGCCGGAGCCTGTATGCCCCCACCGAGGACGCGGACCGCAAGGTGGTGGACCGCCTCGGGGAGGTGGCCGCCGCCCGGGGCGTGCCCCAGGCCCAGGCGGCCCTGGCCTGGATGCTGGCCAGGGGCGTCACGGCGCCCATCGTCGGCGCCACCCAGCCCCACCACCTGGCGGACGCGGCGGCCGCCGTGTCCCTGAGCCTCACGCCCGGGGAGATGGCGGCCCTGGAAGAGCCGTACGTGCCCCACCCGGTGCTGGGGGTGCAGCCGTGAACGGCGCCGAAGCTCTCGTCCGCACGTTCCTGGCCTGCGGGGTGGACACCTGCTTCGCCAACCCCGGCACCAGCGAGATGCATTTCGTGGCGGCCCTGGACCGGATCCCGGGCATGCACTGCGTCCTGGGCCTGTTCGAGGGGGTGGTGACCGGCGCCGCGGACGGCTACGGGCGCATGGCCGGCAAGCCTGCGGTCACCCTGCTCCACTGCGGGCCGGGCCTGGCCAACGGCCTGGCCAACCTGCACAATGCCCGCCGGGCCCGGACCCCCATCGTCAACCTGGTGGGGGACCAGGCCACCTACCACCGGGCCCTGGACGCCCCCCTGACCGCCGACATCGACAGCTGGGCCCGCCCGGTCTCCGCCTGGACCCGCTCGGCCGCCGACCCCCTCACCGCCGGCGCCGACGGCGCCGCGGCGGTGGCCGCCGCCCGGGCCGCGAGCGGGATCGCCACCCTCATCCTGCCTTCGGACACGGGCTGGGGCGAAGGGGGCGTGCCGGCCGGACCGCTGCCCACCAATCCCCCGCCGCGGGTGGACGAGGCGGCCCTGGAGCACGCCGCCCGGATCCTCAAGTCCGGAGAACCCGCCGCGCTCCTCCTGGGCGGCCAGGCCTTGCGGGAGCGCGCCGCCCACGCCGCCGGCCGGGTGGCCGCGGCCTGCGGGGCGGCCCTCCTCGCCCCCCAGTCCATCGTGCGCATGGAGCGGGGGCGCGGGCGCACCTACGTCCAGCGCCTGCCCTACCAGGTGGACCAGGCGATGGCCGCCCTGGCCCCCTTCCGGCACCTGATCCTGGTGGGGGCGACCCGCCCGGTGATCTTCTTCGCCTACCCCGGCAAGCCCTCCCGCCCGGAGCGTCCGGACGCCCAGGTGCACCTGCTGGCCCTGCCCGGCCACGACTGCCTGGACGCCCTGGAGCGCCTGGGGGAGCGGCTCGGGGCCGTCCCGTCGGCGCCCGGAGCGGGCCCGGCGCCGGCACTCCCCAAGGGCCAGCCCGTCTCCCCCGAGTCCGTGGCCCAGACCATCGCCGCCCTGCTCCCAGACCAGGCCATCGTGGTGGACGAGAGCGTCAGCTACGGCCGGGGCTTCTACGCCGCCGCCCGGAACGCGGCCCCCCACGACTGGCTGCAACTGGCCGGCGGCGCCATCGGCGAAGGCCTGCCCATGGCCACCGGCGCCGCCCTGGCCGCCCCCGGCCGGCGGGTGGTGAGCCTGGAGGCGGACGGCTCCGCCCTGTACACCCTGCAGGCCCTCTGGACCCAGGCCCGGGAGCGCCTGGACGTGACCACCGTGATCCTGGCCAACCGCAAGTACGCCATCCTCCAGAGCGAACTGGCCGCCCTGGGGGCCGTCGCCGGACCCACCGCCCAGGCCATGCTGGACCTGGGTTCGCCCAGCCTCGACTGGGTCGCCCTGGCGGCCGGCTTCGGCGTGGACGCGGCCCGGGCGGACACCCCGGAGCGGCTGGGCGCGTTGTTCCAGCAGGCCAACGCCCGGCCTGGGCCGTTCCTGATCGAGATGGCGATACCTTGACACGGCAGGGGTCGGTGGTTCGATTCCACTCGCGCCAACCAAAGCAAGCCCGCGCAAGCGGGCTTTTTGGTTGGCGGGAGGGGAATCGGACCAGCGATCGGCAATGGCGCGCAGTTAGGGAAAGGCGAGGAACGCATGCGTTCCTCGCCGGTCCGCCGCAGGCGGATTCCCGTGCGCAGCCAGTGCCGCGGGGCGGAGCCGTGGTTCGATTCCACTCGCGCCAACCAGCAAAGAGAAGACAACAGGCCACTTCACAGTGGCCTGTGGCTTTGTCCGGCCGCGAAATGAGGGGCGTGTCCACCCTGTGGCCAAATCACGGTGACTGCCAGGTCCATCTGAGCCCGCATCTAAACGCACGAGGGTCTCTAATAGTTAGTAGATCGGGTTCGCGGAACCCGAGCGTACGGCTTGGGCGGCGCGCTGACGCACAACCCGATTTACGGTCTTGGACAAGCCCGTAGCGGCAGGGGGCCGGCACTACTGGGCTATGGGTTTATCGAAGCCGGACAGCGGATGGGACGGGACCGGACACCCTCGATGGTGCCAGCCATGACCCTTGATCTCCGCTTCGGAACCGGCAGTCGCCGCTGGGTGGCCAGGTGCAGGCAAACCCAAGTCCACCCACCTGGATCTAGCAGGAGTGGATCAGATGGTATGGGCGTTCTGGGGACGGTCAGCATGGTTCGCCTTCGGGGGGTGCTCGGATGTCCTGGGACATAAGGCGCTGCTTTCGCAACTCGCGGACTTTCTGGCCAATATGCTTTCTGAGTTCCGGATTCCAGGTCTTTTCCATCAGGCCTCCAATAATTTTATCAATATATTTATACAAACATATCCATTCTGCCTTATTTCAATATTTAGAAGGTGAGCAGGAGAGGCCGACTTGCCAGATCCGGTTCCCTGGTTGCCACGCCCCATTTTCGAATGGGATCCGCCCGCAGCGCCACCAGCCTTGAGGTTCCCACGGTGCCCCCTTTCCACGATCCGGAAAGGATTGAGCAAGGAACCCTGCCTCGTTCGACCAGCCAATCCAGCAACAAGGCCAGAAAAAACCGGCACCACCAGAGCGGAAAAGGTTGACGGGTCCGATCCAATTTGCCAGCATAAAGTCCTGCCAGCGTGATCGTGCTACGGCCCTTCACGTCAAGCAGAGCCCCGAGAGCCCACCCCTGGTGGGCTCTCGCGTTCCCAAGGACCATAATAGAATGTATTTATTGTATTTGGATGAATTTGGGCACACAGGCCGGTGGATACCCAATGATCCCCAATATGGGCACCACCCCTTCTTCGGCCTCGCGGGGTTCGCCATCCTGGGTGGCCGCTGGGCGGATCTCGACCAAATACTGTCGGTACAATCCTTGATTTGACGCCTGACCTGCGTATATTTACAGGAAGAGGCGACTATGGCGAGGACGGTAGCTCGGCTCACGGACGGGAGCCGGATCACGGACTACATCAGTCTGGGGGTGGTCGCTCGGACTTTCCCCAGGTCGCTGGTTGAGGAGATCCTCCGGCGCACCGGGCGTGAAAGCGCGCGCCAGCGCGATCTTCCAGCCCATGTCGTCGTTTATTACATCATCGCCTTGGCCCTTTGCATGCAGGTGTCGTACCGGGAGGTCCTTCGGGCTCTGCTGGAAGGGGTCCAATGGCTAAGGGGCGAGGCCGTGGAACCGAAGGTGGCGGTGCGGTCCAGCATCTCCCAAGCTCGAATCCGGCTGGGATGGGAGCCTCTGCGTCAGCTCCACGACGAGGTCGTCCAACCCGTCGCCACGGAGGCCACCAAGGGTGCCTGGTATCGGCATTGGCGCTTGGTCAGCCTCGATGGCAGCACGTTGGACATTCCCGACGAGGCGGAAAATCGAAACACCTTCGGCAAACCCCAAGCCGGCCGGGGGGAAACGGCTTTCCCCCAGATCCGATTTGTGGGCCTGGTAGAGAATGGAACCCAGGTAATTTTCGGCAGCCGCATGGCCTCCACCGAAGTCGGGGAGCAGACGCTCGTGGAAGAGGTCATTCCCCAACTGAAACCAGGCATGCTCTGTCTCGCCGATCGAGGATTCAACGGCTATCCCCTTTGGGCCCTCGCCCAGAAAACTGGTGCGGACCTGGTCTGGCGACTGAGAAAGGATCTGGTCTTCCCTCGCGAGAAGGATCTACCGGACGGGTCTTACCTGAGCACGCTGCATCCGAGCCAGAAGGACCGGAGGGCGCACCGGGATGGAATGGTGGTGCGGATCGTGGAATACACCCTGGAAGGCATGCCAGAAGCAGAGGAAAGCTACAGGCTGATGACGACCATCCTGGACCCCGAGCAGGCGCCAGCCAAGGAGTTGGCCGCCCTGTATCACGAGCGATGGGAGATCGAGACCGCCTTGGATGAATTGAAGACCCACCTCCGGGGCCGGCAGATCACCTTGCGAAGCAAGACGCCCGACCTTGTTCGGCAGGAATTCTATGGCCTGATGATGGCCCATTTCGCCATCCGCGGCCTCATGCATGAGGCCGCCCTCAAGGGGGAGGTGGATCCCGATCGTCTCTCGTTCCTACATGCGGTTCGGGTCGTCCGTCGAAAAATGACGCGGTTCGCGTCTCTCCCCCCCTCAGGCCCTATCCGCCTTCCACGAGAGCGTCCTGCGGGAAATCCTGGATGAACGCGTTGTTTCAAGCCGAGCGCGCCAATCGCCTCGAGGCATCAAACGCAAGATGAGCAACTGGCCCTTGGGGAAGCGGGGGACAAAGACCGGGATTCGGCAGAAGTTCGAGATCGCCATCATGACCACCCCACGGGCCCAGGGGGTCACAAAGCGAAAGCGGACAGCTTAATACAACTTCCAGGAGACTTGGTTAATCAGAACCAGGAATGTTCCTCTCCGCGTGCCTCTGTGAGCCCTCCGCGCCTCCGCGTCCAATTGGCTGATGGAGTGTGTCGACGCGACTGTCCACTGACGCAAGGCGCCGGCCCACCTGAAGAGCCACGTGGACGCGGAGGCGCGGAGGGCTCGCAGAGAACCACAGAGAAAAAGCATTCTCAGCAAATTGCCGGACGTCGCGTTAAGGTTGTACCGACAGTATTGCGCCTAATCCAGCTCCAGCCGAGGACCGCCGGCCGGCGGCAGCTGGTCGGCAGGGACTCCGCGGCGGGCGAAGACTTCCCGCGCGGCTGCGGCCGCTGCCACGGCGTTCTCCCACCCGGCGTAGAAGGCCAGATGCGTGATCATCCCGGAGATCTCCCCCGGCCGCACCCCATTCTCAAGGGCCAGGTTCATGTAATACGGCATCTCCACGGTCTGGTTTCGTGTGATCAGGGCGGCCAGGGTCACGAGGCACCGGTCCCGGGTGGAAAGTCCGGGGCGTTTCCAGAGATCCCCGAACAGAGCCTCCCGGGTATAGCCCGCCAAGGCAGGGGCGGCCGCGCTCACGGCGACCGGAGGCGACGTGGGTCTGCCCCCCGCCCGGGCCTTGGCCCGGGTGCCCTGGGCCGGTGCAACGGTGGCGGCGGCCAAGGCCATCAGCACGGCAGCCACAAGTCTCATTTCCAACCTCCTGGTGTTCGATGGCTTCCAACCGCTCAGATCTGCATTGCAGGCGCTTCGATGGGATTCCGCGAGGTCGCGGATGGCCATGGGGTTCCGCGCCGCGACCTACCGTCCGGTCATCTCGAGGGCACCTTCGGGCAGCCATTCCCCACGCAGCGTCACCTTCGCGGATGATGCCCACCAGGGCGAGGTTGGCCTTCAATGCCTCGGGGGCAAAACGGGGCACGTGGGTCCGGAAATCCGAGGAGTCGAACTGGGTGTTCGCGTCGATCTTGCCGGTGAGGAAGCCGGCGCCCAGCGGGCTGAAGGGCACGAAGCCGATGCCAAGCTCCTCCAGGGTTGGAAGGATTTCCGATTCCGGACCGCGCCACCAGAGGGAATACTAGCGGATGTCGCCCACCACCGGCACCCACTGCTCCTCGCCGGCGATCCGGGCCGCCTCCAGTTCCTCCCGGGTGGGGAACCAGGCCGGCACGCCCCTCGGGACCGGCGCCAGCAGGGCCAGGAGCTCGTCGGACAGCACGTGGCGGCGGACCAGGTCGTCCAGCCGGATCGGATGGGCGTGGCCCTTGAGCAGGAGGGTCTGGCCCTCGTCCGAGAGCAGGAACTCCGCGAACAGCCTGGCGGCGTTGGGGTGCTGGGCGCAGGTGCTGATGCCCAGGCCCTGGACGCCGGCCACCGCGCCGCTGGCGGGGATGACGGTGGCGTAGGCCGGGCCGTACTTGTCCTGGTCGGTCATGGCGTTGAAGTCCCAGGTCGCGATGATGGGGGTGTCCCCCGAACGCACCGTGCCCCAGAAGCCGATGATCGGCACCAGGTTGCCGAGTTCGTAGAGCCTGGAGAAGAACTCCAGCCCGGACCTGGGGTCGCCCAGGCCGCCGCTGGTGGCCCGTCCCGCCGCGTCCAGCGACACCAGGGCCTCCAGGCTGCCCCGGCGCGGATTGCCGCCCAGGGCGAACTGGCCCTGGTATTCGGTCCGGAACAGGTCGTCCCAGTCCGCGGGGGTCCACTTGACCAGGTCGGTGCGCACCTCGAACGCCAGGTTGCCGTAGAACTGGCCGAACCAGTACCCGTCCGGGTCCTTGAGTTCGTCGGGGATGGAGTCCCAGGTCTGGACCTTGTACGGCGCCGCGAACCCGCTGGCCTTCAGCGCCGGTCCGGAGGCCATGTCCACCGTCACCAGGTCCGGGGCCAGCGAGGGGCTGCCCTGGCCGTAGCTGTTGTCCCGGATCGCCTCCAGCTGCTCGGACGGGGTGAGGTCGAATTCCAGCTGCCTGATGACGATGCCGTAGCGCGCCGAGAAGGTGTCGAAGATCTCTCCGTAGTTGGCCCAGCGCCGCAGGCAGCCGGCGACCGCCAGCGCCCCTTCCGCCTGGGCGGCCTGCACCAGCTCCTCCAGTCCCGCGGGCGCCTGGGCGGCCTCGGGGCCCGGCGTCTCCTCCTGGGCCGCCCCGGGCACCGGGGCCAGCGCCACGGCGGCCACCAGGGCGAGCAACGCATGCCTGCAGGTCCTGCCCCACATGGCGGCCCCCTCTCGCGGGCCCGCCTTGGGGAGGCGGGCTGCGCCTGGAGATCATCGCTGGGGAGCATAATGCCGCCAGTAAGTGTGTCAAGGAGAGCAGTTCGAAGAACGCTGCGAATCAACCGGGCGGCATGGCGCGCCTGCCTGGCCGTGCCGGGTCAAGGCCCGGCGTCCGCACCCGCCAGGGCCGCCTCGATGGCCTGGACCAGTTCGGGGCTGCCGGGTTCCACGCTGCTGGGAAAGGCCTGGATCACTTCCCCGTCCTTCCCCACGAGGTACTTGGTGAAGTTCCACTTGGGCACGCCGGGCCCCTCGGCGAGGAAGGCGAACACGGGACACTGCCCGGCCCCTTTCACCTCCACCTTTTCCGAAAGGGGAAAGGTGACGTGGTACCGGGTGGAGCAGAAGGCCTGGATGGCTTCGGGGCCGCCCGGTTCCTGGCCGCCGAACTGGTTGCAGGGAAAGCCGATCACGGCGAACCCCCTGGGCCCGTAGGTGGCGTGGAGCCGCTGCAGACCCTCGTACTGGGGCGTATAGCCGCATTCGCTGGCCACGTTCACCGCCAGCACCACCTTGCCCCGGAAGGCCGAAAGCGGCATGGCCTTGCCGTCCAGGGCGTGGAGGGAAAGATCGTAGAGGGACATGGGAGCCTTTCCAGGGGTGCCGGACCGGCCGGCGGGGTGAGGGTCATGGCCATTGGACGCCACCCGTCCGCCCGCCGTGACAGTAAAAGCCATTCAAGGGTTGAGGCTTCCGTCGATCTCCCGCTCCCTGGTGGAATCTTAAATGGTTGCATAACTTACCTGCCACCCCCCAAGGGAATGCATGCGAAGGTTGGTTGCAATTGCGCTCGCCTTGCTCCTGGGCGCATCGCCCGGTTGGAGCAGAGGGAGCCAGCCTTCGGTGCGGCCGGGGGGTGCCAGGTCCGCGCAAGGCCCAGCCTTGTTTCTCGGCAACGAGGCCTTGCCTCCGATCATTTTCATGCAGGACGGCCGTCCGGCTGGAGTGATCGTGGATCTGGCCCGTGCTCTCGCCCAGCGCATGCATCGCCGGGTGGAGATCCGCCTGATGAACTGGACGCAGGCCCAGCAGCTCGTCCAGGAAGGCCGGGCGGATGCCCTCCTGCAGATCAACCCCAGCCCGGAACGGCAGGAAGTGCTCGATTTCTCGGCAGCCGCCGCCAGGACCCGCCGGAACGCCAGGCCGCGCCGGATGCTCATCGTCGAGGATGCGGCGGAGGCGCGCAACAGCCTGAGGGAAGTGCTGGAATGCGAAGGGCACGCGGTGGAGAGCGCCCGGGACGGCGCCGAAGGGCTCGACAAGGCCCTGAGCTTCAAGCCGGAGGTGGTGCTCTGCGCGCTGGGCCTGCCGGTCATGGATGGCTACGGGTTGGCCCGGGCCCTGCGGGCCTGCCCGGGATCCAGCCGGGTCCTGGAGGAAGACGCCGCCAAGGCCGAACCCATGGGCTAATGCATCACCAGGCTGTTCACGTAGGGGATGGTCAAGGGTCCATAGGGAAGCACGGCCACCCGGGCCTGGGGCCCGGCCTGTTCGATCCGCTCGGCCAGGGTCCTGGCCAGGTCGTGGGCGGGCATGAGCTTGGCCTTTCTCACCGTCGCGTCGTCCAGCAGGGAATGCAGGTAGCAGTCGGCCTTGAGCTGGATGATCGCCTGCACCTGGACCTCCCACTGGTCGAACATGCTGAAGGAGGGGTCCTGGATCATGTCCAGCAGCTCCCGTGGGGTGTCGCGCATCTGCAGGATCTTGGCGTAGTTGCCGTGGTTGGGCAGGCCGTCGCAGCATTCCGAGGCGGCCAGGATGGCCCCCCCCTGCCGGACGATCTGGGCGGCGGCGCTCATGCCCTTGACGGTCTGGTACAGGTTCTGGTCCAGGGGATACCCGGAGTTGGTGGTGACGACGATGTCGAAGGGCCGGTCCACCCCGTACATGGCGTTCTCCTTGACGAACACGCAACCCGCCCGGTGGGCCTGGATGACGTCCCCCGCGAACACCCCGGTGATCTCCTTCCTGCCGTTGAGGGTCACGTTCAGCATGAACTGGGGCCTGGCCATCAGGCAGTTCTGGGTGGCCGCGTCCTGCAGGATGTTGCCTTCCAGCACGCCCCAGGTGGTGTTGGGATGGCCGATCATGGTGGCGTTGTGGAAATCCAGGATGGTGCTGATGCCGGCGATGCCCGGCTGGATGCCTTTGGGTCCGCCGGAGAACCCGGCGAAGAAGTGCGGTTCGATGAATCCCGTGACGATCCTGAAGTCCGACTCCACGTAGGTCTTGTTGAAGTACACCTCGGACCCGTAGGTGTTGCGGCCCACGCGGACCAGCTTGCCGTCATCGAAGGCGTCGTGGTTCTCCACCTGGATGGTGTCGACGATGTCCCGCCCCAGCATCTGGATCAATTCATCCCGGGAATTGGCGCGATGGCTGCCCAGCCCGTTGATGATCACGAAGCGTTCCTTCGGCACGTGGCTGAGTTCGGCCAGGAGCCACGGCACCAGCTTGTGGTTGGGGGTGGGCCGGGTGATGTCGGAGATGACGATGGCCACCCGGTCGGAGGCCTTGACCATGGCCTTCAGGGGAGGCGTGCCGTTGGGGCGCCGCAGGGCTTCGGCCACCGCGCCGGCTTCGTCGGCCAGGCCGTCCAGGTGCCGGGGTTCGATCACATGGGCATCCTCGGGAACGGCAAGCTCCATTCCGGTCCTGCCATAGGCCAGCTGCACGGTTTTCATGATGCCTCCCCATTCGCCCGGGCGGTCCAGCTCCATGGTAGAGGTTCAGCGGGCGCGAATGGCTCGATTTTTGACTATTTTCCACCTATCCTGCCGGAGCCTCGGTAGTCCTCCCGCCACCAGGCAGCGAACCGGAAAGTCCGTAGCCAGGGATGAAGCTGGCCCGGAAAGCGACGTGGACATCCTGGTGACCCTTGACCGCGGAGTCGGCCTGATCAAGTTTTCCAGCCTCGCATCCACCGTGGAGGGGGATGTGAAACCCGCCCTGGCCTTGGTCGACCAGATCCTGGCAAAACTCCCAGGAACCTGACTTGATACATTGTCAAGGCCAGGGCCTGCATCCAGGTCCTACCATGGATCTGCCCACACCCCGGAGCTGCCATGTCCCCCCAGGCCCCCTCGCCCTCCGCGCCCTTGTGCCTGCCCCCGTCCGACCGGGTGGCGCCCGCCTCCTTCCCCATGCCCGCCCAGGCCTGCGACGCCCACGCCCACGTCTTCGCTGCCGGAGCTGACCATCCCATGGTGCCCGCCCGCAGCTACACCCCGCCGCCGGCGCCCGGGGAGAACTACCTGGCCATGCTGGCGGCCGTCGGCTGCGCCCGGGGCGTGCTGGTCCAGCCCAGCGTCTACGGCACCGACAACCGCTACCTGCTGGAGGTGCTGGGCCGCAGCCCGGACCGGCTGCGGGGGGTGGCGGTGGTCGGCCCCGGCGTCGCCGACCGGGAACTGGAAGCCCTGCACGCGGCCGGGGTGCGGGGGGTGCGCATCAACGTCGCCTTCCCCGGCGGGGGCCTCGGCTTCGACGCCATGGAGACCCTGGCCCGGCGCATCGCCGCCCTGGGCTGGCACCTGCAGTTCCTGCTGGACGGGCGCGACCTGCCCGGGCTCCTGCCGCGCCTGCGCAGGCTGCCCTGCCCGGGGGTCATCGACCACATGGGGCACCTGCCCGCGGCCCTGGGCCTGGGCCACCCGGGCTTCCAGGCGGTGCGCGAACTGGCGGCCGGATGCGGCTGGTACGTGAAGCTGTCCGGCGCCTATCGCCTCAGCGCCGACTTCGACGGCTTCCAGGAGGTCGCCCCCATCGCCCGGGAGCTCATCGCCGCCGCGCCGGAGCGCATGCTGTGGGGCAGCGACTGGCCCCACGTGGCCGTGCCCCGCATCCCCGACACCGGCCGGCTGCGCAACCTGCTCCCGGACTGGGCTCCGGACGAGGGCGTCCGCAACCGCATCCTGGTGGACAACCCGGCCCGGCTGTACGGATTCTGAACCGGAACCAGCCGCCGCACCGGGCGGGAGGGCCAGTGCAGGGGCCGGGCTGGGGCAGGGTGGCCGCCGGATCGAAGATTTCCCCAGGCCCCGGCGGATTTTCCCTCATGCCCGGCGCCGATCCGGCCGATAGGACGTGCGGGGACACTGGAGCTTTGCCTGGCCGGGGATCCCCGCATCGCTCACACGTCGAGTCCTTTGCCCGGTGTTCCGCCGCCCCGTCCAGGGGGTGACCCCAGGTGCCCGCCGTCCGGGCCACGGACGAGCTTCCTGGAGCACCTCCGGGGCCCCGGTCGCCGGGGGAAGGGTTTGGTTCAACGCACCCCGGGACGAAAAGGGAAGCCATGGCCATCCAGGTGCAGGCGGTCCTCCTCCTCTACGCTTTGAGTTCTGCCGTGAGCCCGGGCGCCGTCGCCCCGTCGCCGCCCCTGCGGGCCCACGGCATCATGCAGCCGGACCCCGTCCGCTTGCGGCGCTGGGAGATGGAGCGCAGGCTGGCGGCGCAGCGGCCCCATGCGCAGCTGCCCCAGGCCCGCCCCGCGGCGGCGCTGGGCGTCAAGGGCGCCCTGACCGCCCCTTCGGCGTCCTTCACCCTGATCCAGAGCGTGCCCGACTACCTGCTGCGCAACCAGGGCGACTGCGGCAGCTGCTGGGTGTGGGCCTCCACCGCCCTGGCCGAGGTGGCCCTGAACAGCCAGTTCAACATCGTGGACCGGCTTTCGGTGCAGTACTTCCAATCCAACAACACGGCCACCGCCTCCTGCTATGGCGGCAGCCTCACCGAATTCTGCGACTGGTACAACAACAACGGCCAGAGTCAGCCCAACCCGAGCCCCGGCGTCCTGGTGCCCTGGTCCAACCCCCAGGGGGCCTACGTCGACGGGGACATGACCTGGTACCAGCTGCAGAGCACCGTGCCGCCGGGCGGGGTGGGGATGCAGCCCCAGTACTCCGGCCTGGTCCTCCAGCACCAGACCCTGCCGGTGGGGGACTCCGGCGTCACCCAGGAGCAGGCCATCGCCGACATCCAGGCCGCGCTCCTGGACAACCAGGCGGTGGGCTTCTCGTTCTTCACCAATTTCGGCGCCGCCGACGGTTTCGACGCCTTCTGGGACGGCCAGCCGGAGTCGGCGCTGTGGATCAACGACTACGAGGGGGCCGTCGTCACCTACCCCTACTCGGGCTGGGGCGGGCACATGGTGACCCTGGTCGGCTGGGACACCACCGACCCCGATTCCGCCAACTGGTACTGGATCGTCCTCAACCAGTGGGGGGTCACCGCCACCCGGCCGGACCAGTGCTTCCACATGCCCATGTACATGAACTACGGGGCCACCTACACCATGGTGGACAATCTCGGCAACAGCTATGGCCCCTATTCCTGCTACGGATTCGAGACCCTGACCCTGGCCACCCAGCCGGGCGTCACCTCCCCGGCCGGGCCGCCCGCGGCTCCCGCCGCCACCCTGGCCTTGGCCGCCGGGGCCGGGCCGGCTGGCGGGGTGATGACCCTGGAGCCCGCCATCACGGGGGGGTCGCCGCCCTTCGCCTACCAGTGGCAAGTGAACCTGGGCCAGGGCCTGCAGACGGTGACCGGTGCCACCAGCGGCGCCCTGGCCCTGCCGGACGGCGCCTCCCCGGGCTATGGCGTCCTGGACAGCACCTGGAACGGCGTCCAGGTCGCCCTGGTCCTGAGCAACGCCCTGGGCTCCTCGGTCATCGGCCCGGTGACGGTCCAGGTGGACGGCAGCGTCCAGAACTCCGACAGCGGCTTCGAAAGCGGCCCAGGCACCCAGGCGTGGAGCTGGAACGATAGCCCGGCCTGGAACCCGATCGTCACCGGCCTGCCCACCCTCGGCGGGACCTTCTGCGCCGACCTCACCGGGGTCGGGCTTGCGGGCGGCGCCGCCGGCACCCTCACCTCCGCCCTGGTCACCCTGCCCGCGGACCGCACCGTGCCCGTTCTGGCCACCTACTACCTGGACACCCTCACCTGGGACTACGACCCGCTGGTGCGGGCCACCTGCACGGTCCAGGCGGTGGCCGCCTCCGGCCAGGTGCTCGAGGTCCTCAAGACCCACACCAACCAGGACGTGGACCACCTCGGCTACATGCCGGAGAGCTTCGACATCACCGCCCTGAACCAGGGCGGGACCCAGGTGGCCCTGCAGGCGGTGTGGTCCGACCCGGACAGCCTCACCGAGTTCCTCCTGGACGACGTCCAGATCATCACCGGCACCGGCGGAACCGGCAACCCGGTCCTGACCGGCTTCACCCCCGCGTCGGGTCCCACCTACACGGAGGTGACCCTCACCGGATCCCGCTTCACCGGCGCCGCCTCGGTGGTGTTCGGCCGGGACCACGCCATCCAGTACTCGGTGGTCAGCGACACCGAGATCACCGCCGTGGTGCCCTGGGACGCGGCCACCGGCCCCGTCACCGTCACCACCCCGGCGGGGACCGCCACCAGCGCGACCTCCTTCTTCGTGGCGCCCTTCTTCATCAGCTGCCCCGGCGCCTACAACTACTGGTTCAACTACGAACCCCTGCCCGAGATGAGTCCCGAGGTGGGCACGGCGCAGGACCACGTGCAGCTCTACGGCTTCAACTTCACCGGCGCCACCAGCGTCACCTTCGGCGGCGACGTTCCGGCCCCGTTCACGGTGAACAACAACACCTGGATCACCGCCACCGTGCCGGCCGCCGCCCAGAACGGGCCCATCACCGTGACCACGCCGGGAGGGTCGGCGACCACCCAGGGCTCCTTCTCCGTCACCAGCCCGGTGGCCCCCGCCCTGTCCCAGGTGGCCCCGGCCGCCGCCGGTCCGGGGACCACCGTCACCCTCACCGGCAGCGGCCTGACCACCGTCAACCAGGTCACCTTCAACGGCGTGCCGGCGGCGGCCTTCACCATGGCCAGCGACACCAGCCTCACCGCCGTGGTCCCCTTCCGGGCCGGTTCCGGGCCCCTCTCCGTGGTGGATCCGGCCGGTTCCGCCAGCATCCCCTTCACGGTCCTGCCGCCCGCCATCGCCAGCATCGGTTCCACCGGGCCCGTCGCGCCGGGGACCGGCATCAACATCTATGGCCAGGGATTCCTGGACGCCACCGCCGTGACCATCGACGGGGTGTCCGTCCCCTTCTCCATCCTCGCCAACACCCACATCACCACCACGGTCCCGGCGACCCTCCGGCCCACGTCGGCCGTGCCGGTCACCGTCACCGCCCCGGAGGGCACCAGCGCCCCCTCCCAGCTGAACATCTACGTCCCGGCGGCGGAAATCACCGGCCTCACGCCGGGATCAGGCCCGGTGGGAGCCCTGATCACCCTCACCGGGCAGTACTTCACCTACGCCAACGCCGTGGTCTTCAACGGTGTGCCCGCCTCCTTCACGTTCGTCAGCGACAGCCGCGTCACCGCGGTGGTGCCGGCCGGCGCCTCCACGGGGCCGGTGGGGATCTCCAACTGCTTCGGCATCGGCTTCTCCGCCACCCCCTTCACGGTGGCCACCTCGCCCACCCTCGCCCAGGTGACTCCGGCCGCCGCCAACCCCGGGGCCACCGTCAGCCTTTCCGGCGGCGGACTGTCCACCGTCACCAGGGTCACCTTCAACGGCACGGCGGCCGGGTCCTTCACGGTGGTCAACGACACCACCCTCACCGCCGTGGTTCCCTATGGCGCAGGTTCCGGACTCATCGCCGTGGCCAATCCCGCCGGCGCCGCGTCCATCCCATTCAGCGTGCTGCCGCCGGCGATCGCCAGTGTCTCCGCAACCGCACCCATCGCCCCGGGAACCAGCGTCAGCATCAACGGCAAGGGCCTCCTGGACGCCACCGGGGTGAGCTTCGGCGGGGTGGCCGCCGGCTTCTCCGCGGTCAGCGGCGCCCAGCTCACCGCGACGGTGCCCGCCAGTCTCCGGCCCACTTCGGCCGTCGGGGTCACCGTATCCTCGCCGGAGGGCACCAGCGCGCCGTTCCCGGTTTCCGTCGCCGTTCCGGCCCCGGCCTGCTCGGGCCTGGCGCCGGTTTCAGGCCAGCCCGGAACCCTTGTCACCATCACCGGGCAGTACTTCACCTACGCCAGCGCAGTGACTTTCAACGGCGTGCCCGCCTCCTTCGCCTTCATCAGCGACACATGCGTCACCGCCCTGGTGCCGGCCGGCGCCGCGACCGGCACGGTGGCGGTCACCACCTGCTACGGCACCGGCTCCTCCGCCGCCGCCTTCACCGTCCTGCAGCCGGTGCAGGCTGTCGTCATCCTCCAGGCGCCCGACAACCTGCTGGCTGGTACCAGCTTCTCCTTCACCGCCAGTCTGGTGGGCCTCGCCGGCGGGGTAACCTGGTCCGTCCAGGAGGGGGCCGCCGGCGGCAGCATTGACGGCTCCGGCAACTACACCGCCCCGGCCGCGCCCGGCACCTACCACGTCCTGGCCACCAGCACGGCCGTTCCCGCCATCTCCGCCAGCGTACCGGTGCCGGTGCACGATGCCTGGCTGGACGGGGCGCCCCACGCCGCCGCCCAACCCTGTGTCACCGACCTGGCCTACCTCATGGCCGCCATGGGCTCCAAGGCGGGCGAGCCCAGCTACAACCCCCTGGCCGACCTCAACGGCGACGGGGTGATCGACGATGCCGACCTGGCCCTGTTCCTCAGTGCTTTCTAGGGGCGAAACCATGCGACCAACCACCTTCCACCTGCTGGCCGCCCTGGGGTGCTGCCTTGCCGTCGGCTGCGGCGGAGGGGGCGGCGGGACAGACGCCGGCCCCGCGCCCGCCGCTCCTCCGGCACCTTCCTCCACCTACGCCACCGCCCTCGTCTACAGCAACCCGCCCCTGTCCGGCTTCTCCCTGCAGGCGGACCCGGCCAGCAACGGCACCGGCCACCTGGTGCTGAACCTGGTGGGCCCGGCCGGCACCGCGGCCCAGGGGGTGTCCTTCTTCCTCACCGCGGATCCGGCGGCGGCGGCCTGGTCAAAGGCGGGCTGGAGCACCTACCTGCAGCCGGGCGGGGTGTTCGACCTGGGCGCGGCGCCCCAGGCGCTGGCGGCCGGGCTCCTGCCCGGCGGCGGCCTGCAGGCGGGCCTCTACCAGAAATCCGGCGCCGCCACGTTCAGCTCCGCCCCCCTGGCCAGCGTGGCCCTGGACCTGATACCCGATGCGGTGACGGCCGGAACCACCGTGGCCCTGGCGCCCACGGCCGGCCAGCAGGCGGTGTACGTGGACGGGCAGGACCGGGTCCAGCCCCTGCCCGCGGCCATCGGCATCGGAACGCTGGTGGCGCGGTAAGGCCGGCCGGGGCCTGCGAGGCCATGGATTTCCTGCCCGCTACTTGGGATCCGACCGGTCCGCCAGGAAGAAGGGAACCGTCGCCATCAGGCAGCCGACGAGACTCACCGGCAGCACGTAATACCAGTGACGGTGATGCCGCCACAACTGGGCCATGACGATAAGGGACAGGACCTGGATCAGCACTCCGATGCCTATGATCGTCTTGCCTGTTTCCGGCGAAAGGTTGGGCAATTTGGACACTCGGCACTCCCGGAGGATTCGTTGGGTCGAAAGCATTCCCTTGATTGTCGCACGGCGACGGGGACGGCCAGCCTGCAAAGCGGCCCTCTGGCCGGCCTCGCCATCAGGCGCAGTCAATCCGACTTTTCCCTGGAGATGGCCGGGCGACGAGGGCAACATGCTCGCATCGGCCCATCGCGCCCCGCCAATCCTGCGTGTTTCGCGCAACCCGCTGCCAGGGAGGAGAGTTCATGAGACAGCTCGCCATCAAGCAATCCATCGAGCGCGTTCCCGGGGGCATGATGATCGTGCCGCTGCTCTGCGGGGCGGTGATCAACACCTTCTTCCCCAATACGCCGAAGGTCTTCGGCTCCTTCACCGGGGCGCTGTTCACCGGCGCGCTGCCGATCCTGGCGGTGTTCTACGTGTGCATGGGGGCGGGCATCAACATCAAGGCGACGCCCTACATCGTCAAGAAGGGCGGCGCCCTGTTCCTGACCAAGGTGGCGATGGGGGTGCTGGCCGGCTTCATCCTCGGCCACCTCCTCGGCGAGGCGCCGATCAGCTCCGGCGTGTTCGCCGGCATCTCGACGCTGGCGGTGGTGGCGGCCGTGAACGACACCAACGGCGGCCTCTACATGGCCCTTATGGGCCAGTACGGCAGGCCGGGCGACGTCGGCGCCTACACCATCATGTCGCTGGAATCGGGGCCGTTCCTGACCATGGTGACGCTGGGGGTGGCCGGGCTGTCGGCCTTCCCGTGGCAGACGCTGGTGGGCTCGATCCTGCCCCTGGCGGTGGGCATGGTGATCGGCAACCTGGACCGGCAGATGCGGGAATTCCTGGGGCGCGCGGTGCCGGTGATGATCCCGTTCTTCGCCTTCGCCCTGGGTGCCGGGCTGGACCTGCGCAAAGTGTGGACGGCTGGACTGCTGGGCGTCGGACTGGGCGTGGCGGTGGTGGCGGTCACCGGCACGGCGCTGTTCTTCGCCGACCGCCTCACCGGCGGAACGGGAGTGGCCGGGGTGGCGGCGGCCTCCACGGCGGGCAACGCCGCCTCGGTTCCCGCCATCGTGGTGGCGGCCAACGCCGCCTACGCCGACGCCGCCAAGAGCGCCACCGTGCTGGTGGCCGCCTCGGTGGTGGTGACGGCGATCCTGGTGCCGGTCCTCACCGCCTGGACCGCCAGGCGTTTCGGCGCCAACCTCGAGCTGCCCGACCGGGCCGACGCGGCGCCATGACCCGCTGGCTGATCCTGGCGGACGACCTCACCGGCGCCGCCGACTGCGCCATCGCCTTCGCCAAGGGCGGGCTGGAGACGGTGGTGGCCTGGGGCCAAGGCCAGGCCGGCGAGCAGCCGGTGCTGTCCATCGACGTGGACAGCCGGCGCCTGGACGCCGGGGCGGCGGCGGAACGGCAACGGCTGGCCCTGGCCGCCCATTGGCGGCCGGGGACGCGGCTGTACAAGAAGATCGACTCCACCCTGCGCGGCCAGCCCGCGGCGGAACTGGCCGCGCAATGGCGGGCCCTGGCCGCCGGCGGCTCCGCTCCGCTGGCGGTGGTGGCCCCGGCCTTCCCGGCCACCGGGCGGGTGACCCTGGGCGGCCGGGTGATGGTCGACGGCCAGCGGCTGGAGGCGACGGCCCTCTGGGCCCGGGACCACACCTATGCCGGCGGAGACCTGGCGGCGATCCTGGGCGGAGCCGGGCTGGCCGCGGCCGGCATCGCCCTGGAGACCGTGCGCGCCGGCGTGCCGGCGGTGCGGGCGCGGCTGGCCCGGGCGGCGGCGGACGGCCTGGCCGCGGTGGTCTGCGACGCGGCCAGCGCCGAGGACCTGGACACGGTGGCGGCCGCGTCCCTGGCCCTGGAGCGGGTGCTGTGGGTGGGATCGGCCGGACTGGCCGCGGCCCTGGCCCGGCGGGTCTGTCCCGGCCGGCGGCAGGCGCCGGCGCTGCCGCCCCTGGACGGCGCCGTCCTGCTGGTGGTGGGCAGCCTGGCCGAGGCGTCCCGGCGGCAGGCGGCGGAAGTGGTGCGCAGCGGCGTGGCCCAGGGGCTGTCGGTGTCGCCCGCCACCCTGCTGGCCGGGCCCGTGGACCCCGCCTGGCGCGCCGCCGCCGCGGACCTGCGCTCCCGGCTGGACCACGGCGCCGACGTGCTGCTGGAGCTGGAGGCCGGCGACCGCCCGGACCTGGCCCAGGGGCCCCTCCTGGCCGCCCGCCTCGCGGATCTGCTGGCGGCGGCGGCCCCCGCCGCGGGCGCGCTGGTGGCCACCGGCGGCGAGACCGCCTGCGCCCTGCTGGGGCGGCTGGGCGTCCAGGGCATCGGCCTGGTGGATGAGGTGGAGCCGGGCGTGCCGCTGGGGCTGGCCCTGGGCGCCCGCCGCCTGCCGGTGGTGACCAAGGCCGGCGGTTTTGGCGATACCCTCACCCTGAGGCGGTGCCTCGAACGTCTGAAACGTTGAGGGAAGAACAGCATGTCGCGTCCGATCATTGCCATCACCATGGGCGACCCCGCCGGCATCGGGCCGGAGATCGTCATGCGCGCCCTGGCCCACGCGCTGCTCTACGACACCTGCCGCCCGCTGGTGGTCGGCGACGCCGCGCACCTGCGCCGGGCCGGGCGGGTGGTGGGTTCCACCTTGGCGGTGCGGGCGGTGGCCGGGCCGGGCGAGGCGGATTTCCTGCCGGGCGCCGTCGACTGCGTGGACCTGGGCCTGGTGCCGGCGGACCTGCCCTTCGGCGCGGTCTCGGCCACGGCCGGCGAAGTCGCCTACCGCTGCATCGAACGCGCCTGCAGCCTGGTCTCGGCCGGCGCGGCGGACGCCCTCTGCACCGCCCCCATCAGCAAGGAGGCCCTGCACCTGGCCGGGCACCGCTTCCCCGGCCACACCGAACTGCTGGCCCATCTCACCGGCACCCCGGAAGTGTCGATGATGCTCACCGCGCGCGGGCTGCGGGTGATCCACGTCACCACCCACCTGGGGCTCCTGGACGCCATCGACCGGATCGAACCGGGACTGGTGGAACGCACCATCGAACGCGGCCGCGCCACCCTGGTCAAGGCGGGGCTGGAAGATCCGCTGATCGCCGTCTGCGCCATCAACCCCCACGCCGGCGAAGGCGGCCTGTTCGGCCGCGGCGAGGAGGAGCGCAAGATCGCCCCGGCCATCGCCCGCTGCCGGGCCAGGGGCTGGCGGGTGGAGGGCCCGCTGCCGGCCGACACCCTGTTCTACCGCGCGGGCCGCGGCGACTTCGACCTGGTGGTGGCCATGTACCACGACCAGGGGCACGGCCCCGTCAAGGTGCTGGGCATCGAGGCCGGGGTGAACATCACCGTGGGCCTGCCGGTGGTGCGCACCTCCGTGGACCACGGCACCGCCTTCGACATCGCCGGCACCGGCGCGGCCGACGAACGCAGCCTGCTGGAGGCCCTCCGCCAGGCCGCCGAACTGGCTCCGCCCCGGCCATGAGCCGCACCGCGAACCAGCCCGGCGGCGCGCTCAGACCTTGAAACCCCCCACGACCTGGCGGAGCCCGTCGGCCACGCGGGCCAGATCGTCCGAGGTCCGGGTGACCTGGTCGACCGTGGCGGCCAGTTCGTGGGTGGCCGCCGCGTTCTGGGCCAGGAGCCCGTTGGTCTGGTCCATCATCCTGCCCACTTGCCCGCTGGTTTCTGCCTGGAACAGGCTCAACTGGTGCACCTCCTGGAGCCCGGCGGCCACCCGGACGATGCGCCCGCGGATGGACTCGAGGTTCTCCAGGGTGGCGGTCACGCTTCCCACGCCCTCCCTGACCGCGTCCTGGGTCCGCTGGATCAGCTGCTCGATCTCGTGGGCCGAGGCGCGGCTACGCTCGGCCAGCTTGCGCACTTCCTCGGCCACCACGGCGAACCCTTTGCCTGTGGCGCCGGCCTTGGCCGCCTCGATGGCGGCATTCAGGCTCAGCAGGTTGGTCTGGCGGGCGATGTCCTGGATCATGCCCACGGCCCGCACGATCTGGCCCGTGGCCCCCTCGATCTCGGTCATGCCCTGGGCCGTCTGCTGGCCGGCATTCGCACCGCGGTCCGTGGCCTGGACGGCGGTTCGGGTCACTTCTCCGGTGTCCTGGATCTGGCCGCCCATGGCGCCCACGTTCTCCCGCAGGGACTGCATGGCCTTCACGACCTTTGCGCCGGATTGTTTCAGCTCCTCGCCCACCCGGGCGATCTCCTGGACAGCGCGGGCCATCTCGCGGGAGGATGCCGCCAGCTGGGCGCTGCCCGAGGCGACCCGCTCCGCGTAGCTGGAGACATCCAGGATCGTCGCGCGCAGGCCCTGGTTGTATGCGTTGAAGCTCTGGGCCGCCAGCGCGATCTCGTCGCGGCTGGACACCTTGACCTGCCGGCCCAGGTCGCTCTGGCGCAGGCCCTCCACCAGCTCATGGAGCGGGTTCACCATGGTCTTGGCCATCCGGACCGAGCCGATGAAGGCCAGCAGGGCAATGACGATGGAGGCGAGGGTGATGCCCAGGGAGATGGCGCGCAGCTCCCGGTGGGCATCGTCGAGATAGACGCCGGCTCCGAGGATCCAGCCCCAGGGCTCGAACTTCTTCACGTAGGTGACCTTGGGGAAAAGGCCGGGTTCACCCGGCTTGGTGAAGTCGTATTCCAGGAAACCGCCGCCCGGGGCCTGCCCCACCCGGTCCAGGTCCCTGAACAGCTTGGCCAAGGCCGGTTCGAGGCTATCGGTGGCCTTGCCCACCAGGTCCGCGCGGGGATGGGCGATCACCACGGGACCCGGGCCCTGGAGGTAGAGGTAGTTCTGGCCCGCAAAATGGAGGCTGCTGATGAGACTCTTGGCCTGTTCCTGGGCCTCGGCGGTGCCCAGACGTCCCGCCCGGACCTCCTGCTCCAGGTGCCCCAGGACGCCCATGCCCGTCTCTACCACGGCTTGCACGCCCTCCTCCTTGGCACCGAGGTAGGCCTTGTCCAGTTTCGGCAGCACGTACAGGAAGACCAGGAGCAGGAACAGGCCCACCGGGAACATGGCCAGGAGGAGGATTTTCCCGGAGAGACTGCGGAAGTAGCACCGGAGGTAACTCATGCGGCAACTCCCGAACGGCGCGAAAAATTAACTTTCGCTTTGGAATTTTATTTGAGAATGATGCGCAATTTCATTTTTTCTTTGCTGGCAAACAGCTTTAGCGACTCGCATGAACGGGAAGTACGGTCCACCCATCCGCAAGGCAGGCAGAGCGGGGCATCGGCAGGCAAGGTCCATTTGCTGCCAGGGCCCCTTTGCCGCAAGATCTGGGCGAGGCTCCAGGGGGCGCTCATCGGGCTCATTCGCTGGGAGTCGGCAGTGTGGAGGTCCAGGTACGGAACCATACATTCGAATGTCAACCGCGAGCCGGAAAGCATGGCCGGCTGGATCGCGGATCCCGACTCTGCCTTGCCCCCGGACGAGACGTTTTTCAAGGTGCCGGTGGGAGTGGCTCCGGACGGCAGCCTGGCCCGCGCCCAGTCCGCCCGGGAGGGCACCGGGTGCCGGTGTCCGGGTTGCGGGAGCCAGCTGGTGCTCCGGAGGGGAGCGGTCCGGGTGGCCCATTTCGCCCACAAAGCCAGCGCCTGCTGCTCGCCGGAGACCGCCCTGCACCGGGGCGTGAAGACCCTGGTGGCCGCGATGCTGCGCAGGCGGCTGACCCATCGCAGGGCCGCCCTGCCGAAGATCCTCGTTCCCTGCCTGGGCGCCAACTGGCATCGGAACCACGGCTTCCAGGGGCAGTGCCGCGGCAAGGCATGGTTCCACCTCGCGTCCCTGGCTTATGACCAGGTGGTCGAGGAAGGCACCACATCCGAGGGCCTGCGCCCGGACGTGCTCGTGCTGCATCAGGGCAGACCGGTGCTTGGCATCGAGGTGCTGGTGTCTCACGCGGTGGACCGGGCCAAGGCCGCAAGGGCGACCTACCCGTGGGTGGAGTTGGCGGCTTGGCGCTTCCTGTCCGCTCCCAAAGCCTGGAGGCCATGCGCGGCAAGCCACCCTTGGGCGGGAAGGTGCCAGCGCTGCGAGAAAGCAGATGAACTGGAGGCCATCGAGTTCTCGGAACCTGCTGACGCGGAGGAGTGTGCCTTCGAACTGGCGGCCGTCCGCTTCGAGAAGCATGGCCATCTCTGGCTTGGCTCCGCCAGAAGGCGGACCGGGCCCGCCTTCCGCTGGCGCTGCCCGTGGTGCAAACAGAAGAACCAGCGCTGCTTGAACCGCGCCTCCATCCAGGGAATGGCACGGGCATCTTCCCTGGGCCCGCCGATCCTTCCCGAAGTGCTCATCCGTTTTGCCGGAGGGCCGGAACTGTCGGTCTGTTTCGGTACCTGGAGGCATGGCCAAGGACGGCCAACGATCCTTCCGCTGGCGGATGCGCCCAACCCGCAGCTCCGGGTCCAGGCGGACCCCAGCCACCCCCTGCGCACAGTACTGATCGGCACCAACCGGCCGTTCGCCTTCCTGTGCGTGAACTGCGGCCGGGATTGCCTGGGCCTTCTGCCGGACCACCGGGAACCCCTGCCCTGGAGCGAGTCCCGGGATTGGCGGGGGGCGGTCTTCCGGTTGGCCGGTCAGGATCCGCCTGCCGCGCGTCCGAAGGCGTACTTGTAGCCGACCAGGAACTCCGCGCAGCCGGTGTTGCTGGCGCCGTTGGCAGGGTCTTTCTGGATCGTGCGCAGGCCGTATTCGCCCCGCACTTCCAGGAACAGGCGGTGCCGAGGGGCGAGCAGGATCTCCATCCCCGCGCCGGCGGTCACTCCCCAGTTGAACCGCCACAGGCCGTTCCTGACGTCGGTCCTGGCGCCGAAATCCTGGGCCGGCACGGGCTCGCCCTGGATGGTGAGCGGGGGCCCGCCGGGCGTGACGTAGACCTGGCTGGTGCCGCTGGTCTTCTCGGTGGCCTGGAGCAGGTAGGCGAAATAGGGCCCGCCCTGGACGAACCAGCGCACCAGCGTGTCCTGGCCCCAGGCGAGCCTGGCCATGACCGGGGCTTCCAGGTAGTCGAGGATGGTCTCGTTGCGGAAGGAAGCATAGAGGTACTGGCCGGGGGGCAAGGGGGGCAGGCCGGCGGGGGACTGGGTGATGGGCTGCATGCCCTTGCGCACTCCGCCCTGCCCGGCGTAGTCCAGTTCGGTCATCAAGGAGAAATCCGGCGTGAAGCCGAATTCGCCCATCACCCCGAAGTTGGGCGCGAGGGTGGACTGGTAGCCCTCGCTGATCTGGTTGCCGCCGCCGCTGAGGTGGGGAACGCTGGGGCCGCCGCGCAGGCCCAGCTGGAAGCCCTGGGCCGACGCCCGGGGAGAGGACGCCAGCAGCAGCGCCGCCGCAAGGGCAGCGGCTCGAAGAGGGCGCGGGGGCCACTCAGGGGAGACAACACCAGGCGACTCTTCCATTTCATTTCCCTTCAGACAAGGGTTGCGATGCCCCCATGCCCCTCACCGGCTGGCCAGCTCCAGCAGGTACAGGAAACTGCGGTACACCTCCCCCGTGGCGCGGGTCAGGCCCAGCTCGCAGGTCCTGGAGCTGGAGAAGTGCCCGGCGAACGCCCCGTCCTTCACCTCCGCCGCCTCCCTCCGGGTGGCGGAGGCGGTGAGTTCCGGGAACAGGAAGCCCCGGTCGCCGGCGAAGCCGCAGCAGCCGGCCTCCCGGGGGATGACCACCCGCTTGGCGCAGGCCTGGGCGATGGCCAGGAGCTTGGGGGTCAGGTCCATCTTGATGAGGGAGCACACCGGGTGCAGGACCACCGGCCCCAGCCGTTGCCGGATGGCCAGCCGGGGCAGCAGGAAGTCGTGGGCGAAGGTGACCGCGTCCAGGATGGTGAGCCGGTCGAAGCGGGCCTGGTTGGCCTCGCTGAGGTACGGGCGGCAGGTGGCCAGGCCCTGGGCGCAGGGGCTGGTGTCCACCACCACCGGCAGCTCCCCTTCCCCGCTCCAGGCCCAGAACCGCTCCACCGCCAGGTTCACCGCATAGTGGTGGGCGTCCGCATAGCCCTTGGAGGCGAACGGCACGCCGCAGCAGACCCCCTGGGGGTCCCGGGGGATGTGCACCGGCACTCCGGCCCGCCGGCCCAGGGCCACCAGCACTTCCGGCAGGCTGAACTCCCGGGGCTCCCCCGGCAGGTGCCCCAGGGTGCGGGAGATGCAGGTGGGGAAGAAGACGGCCCGGGCGCCTTCCCGGCGGGTGGCGGGCAGCCTGGCTTTGGCGGCCAGGGGCATGCCGTCGATCCACTGGGGGAAGGCGCTCCCGGCCGCCGCCCCCGCCAGGCGGGCGAGAGCGCCCAGGGCCCGGGCCCCCACCAGGCTCTGCAGCAGCCGGCCCGAGCGCAGGCTGAGCCGCACCAGGGGCTCCACCCGGCCCAGGTGCCGGGCCACGGCCAGGGCCAGGGCCTGGGCCCGGGGGGAATGGGCCTGGCGGCGCAGGCGCTTGACCAGGGCGCCGGTGTCGATGGCCACCGGGCAGGCGGTGGCGCACAGCCCGTCGGCGGCGCAGGTGTCCACCCCCAAGTACTGGAACGCCTCCTCCAGGGACCGGCGCAGGTCCGGATCCTCGCCGGAGGCCCCCAGGCGGGCGATCTCCCGGCGCACCACGATGCGCTGGCGGGGGGAGAGGGTCAGGTCCCGGCTGGGGCACTTGGATTCGCACCACCCGCACTCGATGCACCGGTCCACCTCCTCCTCCACCGCCGGCATGGCCTTGAGGTGGGCCAGGTGCGCGGCCGGGTCGGGATTGAGGATCACCCCCGGGTTCAGGAGGTTGCGGGGATCCGCCAGGGCCTTGAGGCGGCGCATGATGGCCAGGGCCTCGGGGCCCCACTCCGCCTCCACGAAGGGCGCCATGTTGCGCCCGGTGCCGTGCTCGGCCTTGAGGGAGCCGCCGTAGCGCTCCACCACCAGCCGCACCATGGCGTCCGTGAAGCGCCGGTACTGGTCCACCTCCCCGGGCGTGTGGAAGGCCTGGGTGAGCACGAAATGCAGGTTGCCGTCCTTGGCGTGGCCGAACACCGTCGCGTCCGGGTAGCCGTGCTCCTGGAACAGGCCGGTGAGGCCCAGCGCGGCGTCCGCCAGGACCTCCACCGGGAAGGCCACGTCCTCCAGGATCACCGACGTGCCCCGGGCCCGCAGGGCGCCGGCGGACGGGATGATGCCCCGGCGGACCTTCCACAGGCGGTCCTGCTCCAGGGGATCGTGGGTGAAGCCGGCCGGCTCCAGCAGGGGCAGGCCCCCGCAGGCCTCCAGGGCCGAGCGCCCCAGCACGGCCCGCTCCGCCTCCAGGGCGCCCTGGTATTCGGTAAGCAGGGCCGCGGCCGCTTCGGGGAGGTCCCGGATCCCCGGGGGCACCCCGGCCTGGTCCTGGACCGCGCGCAGGGAGGCCCGGTCCAGCAGTTCCAGGGCCGCCGCGCCCGCCTCCCGCAGGGGCGCGATGGCGGCGCAGGCCCGGTGCAGGTCCGGGAACAGCAGCAGCCCGGTGACCTTCACCGGCAGGTCCGGCACGGTGGCCAGCACCGCCTCGGCGATGAAGGCCAGGGTGCCCTCCGAACCGATGAGCAGGTTGCGGAAGATCTGCAGGGGCGTGGCGAAGTCCAGGAAGGCGTTCAGGGAGTAGCCGGTGGTGTTCTTGATCAGGTACTTGCGGCGGATCCGGGCGGTGAGCGCGGGGTCCGCTTCGATCTGGGCCTTGAGTTCCATGAGCCCGCCAGCCAGCACCGGCTCCAGCTCCCGGAAGCGCGCCTCGGCATCCGGGCGGGAGGTGTCCACCACCGTGCCGGAGGGCAGCAGGAATACCAGGGACTCCAGGGTGTGGTAAGCGTTCTGGGCCACTCCGCAGCACATGCCGCTGGAATTGTTGGCCAGGATCCCGCCCATGGTGCAGGCGTTGATGGAAGCCGGGTCCGGGCCGATCTTGGCGCCCCAGGAGCGCAGCACCCCGTTCACCTGGCCGCCGATGATCCCCGGCTGCACCCGCACCCGCCGGCCCCCGTCCAGCACGTCCACCCCCCGCCAGTGCCGGGCCAGTTCCACCAGGAGGCCGTCCGTGACCGCCTGGCCGGAGAGGCTGGTGCCCGCGCCGCGGAAGGTGACGGGCGTGCCCGAGTCGTGGCTGAAGCGGAACAGCTCCCGCACTTCCTCCACCGTGCGGGGGAACACCACCGCCTGGGGGATCAGGCGGTACACCGAGGCGTCCGCCGCGAAAGCCACCCGGTCCACGGGCCGGTCCAGGACCTGGGCGGCTCCCACGATGGGCTCCAGGGCCGGACGGAGGGTGGAATGCCTCATGGCGCACTCCGGTAGGATCCCTACCAGGGTGGCCACGATCGTTCCAGCACTCAAGGCCGGATTAAGGATTTCATGAATTGGGCTGGGAAATAAGCGACCTTCTAGATCCGGTCGATCACCCGCGCGATCAGCTCCGGGATGCGCCCCGTCACGTCCGGCAGGTACACCCGCTCCCCGGCCTTGTGCAAGTCCCGTCCGGCGGGGCCCACCGCCAGGACCGGCACGTTCAGGCCGGCGATGAGCTCCACCGGCACGTCGTAGAGCGCCGGCGCCAGGGCCAGGTTGCCCAGGAACCGCCGCTCCGCGTCCGGGTCGGTGCAGGAGGTGTAGCTCAGGTCGGTCATGCTGGCCCGGTAGGGCACGTATTCCAGCCGGCTCCGGTACTGGCTGCCCAGGAACGCGTCAAGGCCTTCCAGGTACGGGGCGATGTCCTGGCCCAGGGCGGCGTTGCTCACGGCCGGATAGTACGGCGGGGAGATGCCCAGGACCACCGCGGGCCCCTGGAAGCCGGCCCGCACCGCCAGGGCCTTCAGGTACCGGATGCTGGCGTCGGGGAGGGTGCACTGGCCGGCTTCCACCTGCTCCTTGAGCCGGCCGGTGGTCTCCCGGCGGAATCCCTCGAAACCCGGGTCGGCCCCCAGGCGCTGCTCCAGTTCCCCCAGGGTCAGCACCTCCGGCTGGAAGGTGCGGCGCGCGGCCTCCCCCACGCTGCCCTTCCCGGCCATGACACTGAAGGCCTCGTGGTAGCGCCGCACCACCCGGTCCGCGGCGTCCGCGCAGATGCGCCGCAGGTCCTCCAGCAGGGTCAGGGGCGGGCGGGTCTTGAGGAACATGACGTTGAAGCAGGCGGCGGAAAATTCGGGCACGGAAACGTCGTAGCCGGCCTTCAGGTCGCGCATGATCTGGGTGGCCGGGGGCGGGGCGGACTGGCCCTGGTCCTCGCACACCAGGTCGGTGTTCAGTTCCACGGCGCGCACGATCTCCGCCAGCATGGACGCGGAGTTGAGCCCCTTCAGGATTTCCGCGGAATGGGTCAGCACCCCTTTGGCGAGCACCACCGGGAGCATCTTGCCCATGCCGCCGCCGTTCACGCGCACCACCCCCAGGTCCATCCCGCCGATGCCCTGGGGCTCCGTGAGCACCAGCAGGCGGTAGTCCAGCCCGAACCGCTCACGCAGGACTCCCAGCAGGTGCACCGCCTGGAGGGCGCCCGAGGACATGCTCTCCTCGTCCGGCACCGCCAGGAACAGGATGTTCGCCTCGCCCTCCGCCCGGGTGAACAAGGTGTGCAGGTTGATGGCCAGCCCGGCCTTCATGTCGGCCATGCCCCGCCCGAAGCCCCAGGCCTCGTCCTCCAGGTCCCGGGCCAGCTCCGGGTCCCGGATCCCCTGTCCGCGCATGCGCCTGCGCAAGGCCGCCGGGTCCAGGGCGAACGGCTTGAGGGCGCCGTAGCAGTCGATCTCCACGGTGTCGTAATGGCCTTCCAGGATCACGGTGCGCCGGCTCCGCCCCCGGCGCAGCCCCCACACCACCGGCCGGTGCAGCACGTCCCCGGCCTCGAACGCCCCGCACCGGTCCGGGTGCCGGACGAAATAGGGGTCCCCGCGCAGGACCGCCAGCAGCTTGTCCGCCATGGCCAGTTCGTGCAGGGTGCCGGTGTCGCTGCGCACGGCCACCAGTTCTTCCAGGAGGGCCTGGATCCGGGGGTGGGATTCGGTCGGCATGGCAGTCCCCATTCGCATGGACGGCCGGGCGCCGTCCGGGTCGGCGTTCGCGACAAGATGAAGATTTCCTTGCCTTTAAGAATAACCCAAACGCTTCCTAGTTGATCGGCGGGATCCGGCTGCGGTACTCCAGGGCCACCACCCCCGTGCGGGCGATGTCCTGGATTCCGAACGGGGCCAGGAGGGTCAGGATGGAATTGACGCGCCGGGCGTTGCCCACCACCTCCAGGATCAGCGCGTCCTCGGCCATGTCCACCACGTTGGCCTGGAACACGTCGGCGATCTCCATGATCCGGGAGCGTTCCTCCGGCCTGGCGGTGACCACGATGAGGGCCAGCTCCCGGGACACGGACTCGTTGTACTTCAGGCTGCTCACCCGGATCACGTCCACCAGCTTCTGGCACTGCTTGAGCACCTGCTCCACGATGTTGCTGTCGCCGGTCACCACGATGGTGATGCGGGTGATGTCCGGCCGTTCCGTGTGGCCCGCGGAGATGCTCTCGATGTTGTAGCCCCGGCGCGTGAACAGCCCGGCCACGTGGGAGAGCACCCCGGCGTGGTTGCGCACCAGGATGGACAGGGTGTACTGCTTGACCTCCGGTTCAGGGTTGCTCATGCCAGTGCCTCCGGTCAGCCGTGGATGGTGTCCTTCACGGTCCCGCCGCTGGGGATCATGGGATACACGTTCTCTTCCTTCTCCACCCGGCAGTCCACGACCACCGGCCCAGGGTGGGCGAAGGCCCGCTCCAGCGCCGGACGCAGGTCGCCGGGCCGGGTGACGGCCAGGGCCTCCACCCCGAACCCCTTGGCGACCATGACGAAGTCCGGATTGCCGGACCCCATCTCGGTGGACGCGTAACGCCCCTGGAAGAACAGCTCCTGCCACTGGCGCACCATGCCCAGGTAGCCGTTGTTGAGGATGATGATCTTCACCGGCAGGCGGTACTGGGCGGCGGTGGCCAGCTCCTGGATGTTCATCTGGAAGCTGCCGTCGCCCGTGACCGCCACCACCAGCTGGTCCGGACAGCCCAGCTGGGCGCCGATGCTGGAGGGCAGGCAGAAGCCCATGGTCCCCAGGCCGCCCGAGGAGATGAAGTGCCTGGGGTGGCGGTGCTCGTAGAACAGGGCGGCCCACATCTGGTGCTGGCCCACCCCGGTGGTCAGGATCGCCTCGCCGCCGGTGAGCTCGGACAGGGTCTCGATCACGAACTGGGGCTTGAGCACCGTGTCCGACCGGGGATAGGCCAGGGGGTAGGCCCGCTTCCACGCCTCGATCTGGCCCAGCCAGGCCTCCCGCGGCCCGAAGGTCTCGGCCTCCAGCTTCTCCAGCAGCCGCTCCAGCACCGCCTTCAGGTCGCCGATGACCGGGAGGTGGATGGGCAGCACCTTGCCCACCTCGGCAGGGTCGATGTCGATGTGCACGATCCGGGCGCCCCGGGCGAATTCCGCCACCTTGCCCGTCACCCGGTCATCGAACCGCGCTCCCGCCGAGATGAGCAGGTCCGCCGCGGCGATGGCCTCGTTGCCGTAGCGGGTGCCGTGCATGCCGACCATGCCCAGGGACAGGGGATCCCGGCGGGGGAACACCCCGCTGCTCAGCAAGGTGTTGGCCACCGGCAGGGAGGCCTTGCGGGCCAGGGCGCGGATCGCCTCGCTGGCGCCGGCGATGATCGCGCCGTGGCCCGCCAGCAGCATCGGGCGCTCCGCCTCCCGCAGCATCGCCACCACCCGGTCCAGCTCCGCCTCGAACTGGTAGGCGGGTTCGGGCGTGTACTTGAGCAGGGGGATGTCCGCCTGGGGCACCGGCGCGTAATCCGCGACCGCCATCTGCACGTCCTTGGGGATGTCGATGAGCACCGGCCCCGGCCGCCCGGTGCGGGCCAGGTAGAACGCCTCGGCGAAAGTCTCCGCCAGCCGGTTCACGTCCTTGACCAGGTAGTTGTACTTGGTGATGGGGATGGTGATGCCGTAGATGTCCGCTTCCTGGAACGCGTCGGTGCCGATGGAGGAGGTGGCCACCTGCCCGGTGACGGCCACCAGGGGCACCGAATCCATGAACGCCGTGGCCAGCCCGGTGACCAGGTTGGTGGCGCCGGGGCCGGAGGTGGCCAGCACCACCCCAGTGCGCCCGGTGGCGCGGGCGTAGCCGTCCGCCGCGTGGCAGGCGCCCTGCTCGTGCCGGGCCAGGATGTGCCGGAACTGGGCGCGGTACAGGGCGTCGTACACCGGCATGATGGTCCCTCCGGGGTACCCGAACACCAGGTCCACCCCGTGGTACTTCAGGGACTCGATGACGATTTCAGCGCCGGTCATTCTCATGGTGCCCCCTGGCCTGGCCACCGGAACGGCGGAAGGATACCGCCCCGGCGTGACGGGAAGATGAATCAGCCAGGATCGCACCGAATTGAATAAACGCCATCAAGGCAATGCTTATAGGAATATTCGTATTTCAAATGCCGTCCGGCCTTGAGGGGAGCGTGGTCCGGCCGCGCCACGCCCCCAACCTCCCGGCCCCGGCGGAGGCGTTCGAGTGCTGGGACCGCCAGGGAGAGGCGTGGGGAAAACGGCGGATCGGGTCTTGATCAGCCCGGTCGGCCGAGCCATCTTTTTCCTAATCGTCCACCCACCTCACCCCATTCTTTACGGGGGCAAGAAGGTGGCCACGGACGGCGATCGTTACGGATTCCTACACCAGGAGCGAACTTGGCCAAGAACGACAGATCTTCCGTCCAGTGGTTGCCGCTGCCCGAAGCGCACGACTATGCTGCCGCCGCATCCTATCTGCGTCTGCATTTCCCCCCCGAGGATGCGGATAACATCGTCAAGGGAATGCAGTCCGCTGTGATCATCGGCTTCAAGGCCAAGGACCTGTTCCGGGCCAGCAAGCTCTCCCTGCTGGGCGTCAGCAACAGCCACGTCCTCAAGGATGTGGAGAAGATCAAGGCCGGCGTGCCCCTCAGCCCCCTGCTGGTGCTGCGCCGGCCCGAGGGCCCCATCATCGCCGACGGCTACCACCGCCTTTGCGCGGTGTACCAGTACGACGAGGATGCCGTCGTTCCCTGCAGGATCGTGTAGGCGCGGGCTTCGTGGACGTTCGAAGGTTCCAGGGCGGCCAGGCCGGTCGACTCTCTTGACATTATATCTTGGAGATATATCTTCTAGCTATATCAAGGATGGACCATGGCCCGGACCAACCACACCCGCTTCGTCATCCTCGGCTTCCTGGCCCACAAGCCAAGCTCCGGCTATGACATCCGCAAGGCCATCGCGGCCAGCCTGGGCAATTTCTGGAACGAGAGCTTCGGCCAGATCTACCCGGCCCTCCGGGACCTGGAAGCGGAGGGCTGGGTCCGGCGCACGGAGGGTGAAGCGGACCGGCGTGCCCGCCGTCAGACCTACACCCTCACCGGAACCGGGCACGCGGCCTTCATGGCCTGGCTGAGGGAACCGGCGGCTCCGCACATCTACCGGGTCGAGACCCTGGTGAAGCTGTTCTTCGCGCCCCTGGCGGGGCCCGGGGAGGCGCGGGAGCACGTCAGGCGGTTCCTGGCGGAGCACCGGGCGCTGGTGGCCAAGTACCGCGCCATCGGCGCCAGGCTGGACCGGGAGCTCCCGGACCAGCCCGGATTGCCCTACTGGAAGCTGACGGTCGAATGCGGAATCGCGGTGGGCCAGGCCTACGTGGACTGGTGCGAGCGGGCGGATGCCGTCCTGGCCGGACTCGCCCAGGGAGGGTCCCATGCGTGAACAGGTCCTGCTGCTCGACGGCAGCAATCCCGGCGGAGCCGATCTCGGCGCCGTCCGCACGGTGCTCCAGGCGGAGCTGGAACGGCGGGGTGCCGAGGTGCGCGCCGTGTCCCTGAAGGACGAAGCGCTGGCCCCCTGCAGGGGCTGCTTCGGATGCTGGGTGGCGACCCCGGGCCTGTGCCGGTCCAGGGACCGCAGCGGACCGCTGCTGGAAGCCATGCTGGCCAGCACGGTCGTGGTGCTGCTGACGCCGGCCACCTTCGGCGGCTACAGTTCGTCCGCCAAGCGGTTCGTGGACCATTGGATCCAGACCACCCTGCCGTATTTCCGGACCTTCCGCGGCGAGACCCACCATCCGCTGCGCTACCGCGCCTTCCCCCGGCTCGTGGCCGTCGGCGTCTCGGACCGGCCGGATCCCGTCGAGGAACGGCTGCTCCAGGCCATCGTGGCGCGCAACGGGGCCAACTTCTCGGCTCCTTCCTGCTCCGCCGGCGTGGTGTCCCCCGCGGACCCGCTGCCGGGCCTGCTCCGGATCCTGGACCACAACCTGCCCATGCCATGCCCGCCGTTCCAGGCGGCCGCACCTGGGCCTTGGCGCGACGGCGCCCCGGGCCAGGCCCTGCTCCTGGTGGGCAGTCCGAAGACGGGCTCCGGCAGCACCTCGGCCGTCCTGGGAGACCATGTCCTGGGCGGACTCGCCGCCCGGGGGTGGGCGGCGGAACGGCTGAAGCTGGCTCCGGACCTGGTGACCCGCGCCGGCCAGGAGCGGCTGTTCCAGGCCGCGGAGAAGGCCGATCTGATCATCCTGGCCTTCCCCCTCTACATCGACAGCCTCCCGTTCCTGGCCACCCTGGCCCTGGAGCGCCTGGCCGGGCGGCCGCTGGCGGGCAAAGGCCTGGCGGCGCTGGTGAACAACGGCTTCCCGGAAGCGCGGCAGAACGAACTGGCCGTCGCCATCTGCGCCCGGTTCGCCGCGGCGAGCGGCATGGCCTGGGCCGGGAGCCTGGCCCTGGGCGCCGGCGAAGCCCTCTCCTCGGGCCTTCCGTTGCATCCCAGGCACGGCCTGGCGCGGCCGCCCGTCACCCACGTGGTCAAGGCCCTGGACCTGGCGGTGGAGGCCCTGGCCGCGGGCCGGCCGGTCCCGGCGGAAGCCTCCGCCCTGGTGGACCGCAGCCCCATACCGGGCCTGCCGTTCGGGCTCTGGGTCCGCCTGTTCCGGTTCATGGGCGAACGGGGATCGCGCAGGCAGGCGCGGGCCAACGGCGTGGCGGACCTGCGGGCCCGGCCGCTGGCGCCGTGAGCCCGGCGCGGCAGGCCAGGCCAGGCGCCCTCGTCAGGCCCCGGCCCGTTCCTCCTCGGGCCTCGACTCCCGGGCCGCCAGGTCCCGGACCCGCAGCCCCCCGGGAATGCCCCGCTTGCTCAGGGCGATCTGCCACAGCTGGATGGAGCGGGCGCGGAAGGCTCCGGCGCAGGAGAGCAGGTAGTAGTCCCACATGCGCCGGAAGCGCGCGTTGAACGAGCCCTGGAGGGCCGGCCAATGCCCGGCGAAGTTCCGGTGCCAGGCCATCAGGGTGCGGTCGTAGTCCGCCCCGAAGTTGTGCCAGTCCTCCATGACGAAGAGCCCCTCCAGCGCGCGGCTGATCTGGGATGCCGAAGGGATCTCGCCGTTGGGGAAGATGTACCGGCTGATCCAGGGATCCCCCGCCGGGCGGGTGACGTTCCCGCCGATGGTGTGCAGGAGGGCGATGCCGTCGCCGGTGAGGTGCCGGTCCACCTGCTCCATGAAGACCCGATGGTTCTTGTGCCCCACATGTTCGAACATCCCCACGGACACCACCCGGTCGAACGGCGGCTCCTGCAGGTCCCGGTAGTCCTGCAGCCGGATCTCCACCGGCAGTCCGGCGCACTCCGCCTGGGCCACCTCCTGCTGGGGCCTCGACAGGGTCAGGCCCAGCACCTGGACGCCGTGGCGTTCCGCCGCGTACCGGGCCAGCGCGCCCCAGCCGCAGCCGATGTCCAGGAGGCGCATGCCCGGGCGCAGGCCCAGCTTCCCGCAGACCAGAGCCATCTTGTCCAGCTGGGCCTGCTCCAGCGTCGCGGCGCGCTGCCAGTACCCGCAACTGTAGGTCAGGGTGGGATCCAGCATGGCCCGGTACAGGTCGTTGCCCAGGTTGTAATGGCGGACCGCCACCTGCCGGGCCCGGATCCGGGTCTGGAAGTTGAACAGCCGGTGCCAGAGGGTGCGCAGGGCCAGCCGGGGCGTCACCTTCATGCGCTCTTCCGCGCCGGAGGCCAGCAGGCGGTGGAAGAAGGTGTCCAGCTGGGGGCAGTCCCACCAGCCTTCCATGTAGGACTCCCCCAGCCCCAGGTTCCGGTCCCGCCAGACCCGCTGGTACCAGGCGGGGTCGTGCACCTGGATGTCCCAGGGCCGGGTCCCCCCCACCTGGATGTCGGCCAGATCGAGAAGCTGTATCACCGCATCGCGCATGCCAGACCCCCTGGACAAGCCCATCAGCGGGCGAGCGTCAATTCAGGCTGGGACTTTCCCTTCCCGCTTTCCCCGCTCGGGCGCCTGGCCCACCCGCACGTACAAGTCCCGGGGAATGGCGAAGAACGTGATGACCGCCCCCACGAACATGGCCAGGGCGATGAAGTACAGGGCCGCCGAGGGATCGGAGGAGACGGCCTTCATCCAGATGGGCACCTGGGGCCCAACGTAGCCGCCCAGGTTGCCGATGGAGTTCACCAGGCCGATGCCCGCCGCGGCCGCCGTGCCGGTTAGGAAGGCGGACGGGATGGGCCAGAAGATCGGCATGGACCCGATCACCCCCAGCGTGCCGACGGACAGGAACAGGATGTTCAGGTACGGGTGCCCGGCGGTGAGCCCGCACAGGACCAGCGCCAGGGCCCCGGCCAGGACGGTGTACACGTAGTGCATGCGCCGTTCCCCGGTGCGGTCGGAACTCCGGCTCAGGATCATCATCCCCGCCACCGCCACCGCGTAGGGGATGGCGGTGATCAGCCCCACCTGGAAGTAGCCCTTGACCCCGAAGGCCTTGACGATGGTGGGCAGCCAGAAGGAGATGCCGTACAGGCCGATCATCAGGGTGAAGTAGATGGCGGACAGGGCCCAGACCTTGCCGCTCCTGAAGGCATCGGAGAGGCGCGCCTCGGTCTTGTGCTGCTCCTCGGCGGACAGGTTGCGTTCCAGCAGGGCCTTCTCCTCCGCGCCGAGCCACTTGGCCTCATGGATGCTGCTGTCCAGGTAGAAGAACACCCAGATGCCCACCAGGATGGACGGGATGCCCTCCATGAGGTACAGCCACTGCCAGCCGGCCAGGCCCGCCGCGCCGCTCAGGGAGTCCATGATGGCGCCCGAGATGGGATTGCCCACGACGCCCGAGACGGCGATGGCCGACACGAACAGGGCGGTGCGGGTGGAGCGCATGCGGGAGGGGTACCACAGGGTGAGGTAGAAGATGATCCCCGGGAAGAACCCCGCCTCGGCTATGCCCAGCAGGAAGCGCATCGAGTAGAACGACCAGGGCCCCTTCACGAACAGCATGGCGCCGGAGATGATGCCCCAGGAGATCATGATCCGGGCGATCCAGGCCCGGGCTCCGTACTTCTTCAGGAGGACGTTGCTGGGCACCTCGAAGAAGAAGTAGCCGATGAAGAAGATCCCCGCTCCCAACGCGAAGGCCGCGTCGCTCAAGTCGAGGGCCTTGGTCATCTGGAGCTTGGCGAACCCCACGTTCACCCGGTCCAGGTAGGCCAGGATGTAGCAGAGGAACAGGAACGGGATCAGACGCCAATCGACTTTGCGATAGATCCTGGTTTCCATTACGGACGCTTCGGACATGGCATCTCCTGGAAAAGGCGCCCTATTATGAGCACCAATTAAGGAATTTCCTATCGATCCTCATTTTTTCCCAACCCAGGCAAAAAAGTGCGGGAACTAGCCGACCATCCCCAGCTTCACCCCGGCGGCCAGGGCGCACAGCACCACCAGGCAGAACAGGGCGAACAGCCAGTCCCGCTTCCGGAGGAACACCAGCGTGGCCACCATCACCCGCAGCACCGGGGTGAGGAGCAGGATGATCAGCCCCGCCGTGATCAGCCGGACCGCGAACGGGGACCCGGCCAGCAGCATGGTGCCGATGCCGATGGCCAGCATGACGCCGGCGGCGATGGACCCGAGGCGCAGCACCCTGGCCAGGATGCGCTCGACCGCCAATACCTTCATGGTTCCGTGGATGTCCTGGATGTCCTGGCTCATCGGTGCACCACTCCCCGGTAGATCATCATGACGGCGGTGTAGAGGATCAGGGGAATGAACAGCCGGCGCACCGTGGTCCCTTTCAACCGGACCATCAACCGGGCCCCGATCAGCGCCCCCACCAGCACGCCCAGCACCACCGGCCCCGCCACCAGGGGCTGGACATCGCCGCGGGCGAAGTAGACCACCGCCCCGGAGGCCGCCGTGACCCCGATCATGAAATTGGACGTGGCGGTGGAGGCCTTGAACGGCATCCCCATCACCTGGTCCATGGCCGGCACCTTGAAGATCCCGGCGCCGATCCCCAGCAGGCCGGCAGCGATGCCGGAGAAATACATGATGATCAGCCCCGGGACGCTGTGGTTCACCTGGTAGTCCACCTGCCGGCCCAGGGCCTGGTCATGGTAGGAGCCGGCCAGCAGGAGCCGCCTGGAGACCCGGTCCGGCACCACCATGCGGGCCCGGTCCTTGCCGCGGGACTTCAGCATGTTGTAGCCCGAGTACCCCAGCAGCGCGCCGAACAGGATGAACAAGAACCGCTGGTTCAGGTAGCCGGCCACCAGCGCTCCGGTGGTGGCCCCGGAGGCTGTGCCCATTTCCAGCCACATGGCGACCCGGATGTTGGTGAGCTTGTCGTTCAGGTAGGCCACGGCCGCGCCGGTGGAGGTGGCGATGATGGAGACGGTGGAGGCGGCCACGGCGGTGCGCATGGGCACCCCGAACAGCAGGGTCAGGGCCGGCACGATGATGATGCCGCCGCCCAGGCCCAGGATGGCGCCCATCACTCCGGCCACGATGGCGATCGGGAACAGCACGAGGGTAGTGGTTATCACGGTGCCTGCTCCCCGGACCGTTCCGGTCCGTACCCGCGGCGGCCGGCCCGGAGGCGCTCTCCCACCGGATCGAAAGACGGCGATCGCATTCCCGGGTCCGACATCAGGTGCCCCCCTATGGACTTGGATAAATGATTAGGTAGCCATTATGTTACGATAGATCCCTGCGAGAGTGGCGGTTCTTCCTGGACGGGCGCCTGCCGCAGATGGTTTCCCGCGCTACCATGCTTTCATCCGGTCCAGGAGCGTCCGTGGCCAAGGTCGAAGTGCGCAAAGGAACCCTGGTGGGGCTCTGGGGGGCGTTGGGCTGCTGTGTCCTGGCCCTGGCGTTCCTCCTGGGGCGGGAATCCGCCCAGGAGCCCAGGGCCCCGGCGCCGCCGGAGGCGCCCGCGGCCCAGCCGCTCTCCGCGGCCCAACCCCCCGCGCCCGCCGTTGCCCAGACCTACTCGGGCATCGCCGTGCCGCCCCCGCCGGCAGTGCCGGCCGCGCCGCCTCCGCCGGTCGTCCCGGCCGCCGCCGCTCCGGCCGCCGCCGCCGCTCCAGCCGCCGCCCCGGACCCCGCCCGGGCCGCGGTCGCAGGCTACTTCCAGGCCCTGGACCGCATCCAGCCGGGCCAGATGGCCGGTGGTCCCGAGGACCTGGCCAAGGGCCTCATGGAAGCCCTCTCCAAGGGCGACACCTCCGGCTTCGACGACATGATCCGCCAGGCCGAATCGGCCCGGGCGGCCCTGGCCGCCCTGGTCCCCCCAGCCCCGTGCGCCGCCTTCCACCAGGAGAGCCTGGCCTCCCTGGACGCCAGCATCGCCCTCCTGCATTCCATCCGGGATTCGCTCACGGCCCCGGGGGCCCCCGCCTCCGACTTCACGGCCCAGGCCGCGGGCCTGCAGGCCCGCGCCGAGCGGCTCCAGCGGGAGGAGAAGGACCTGCGCCAGCGCTATGGGGTCGGGAACTGAGCCGCCCGAGGTGATGGTCCGCGGGAGAGCCGAAAGGCTGCCCTGGATTCAGCGGATCATCACCCAGGGCACCGTGAGCAGGAAGAAAGCCCCCATGTAGACCACCCCGAAGATGGTCCCCAGCTTCCAGTAGACGGGTCCCGGCAGGAAGCCGGAGCCGAAGTACACCGGACTGGGGCCCGTGCCGTAGGGGGTGATCACCCCCATGATGCCCAGCTGGAGGCAGAGCAGGAGCGCCATGCGCTCCACCGGCATGCCCGGGATGGCGGCCCCCACCGCCAGGAGCACCGGAAGCACCGCGGTGACGTGGGCGGTGACGCTGGCGAACAGGTAGTGGAGCAGGAAGTTCACCAGCAGGAGGGCCACCAGGGCGCCCATGATGTTGAGCCCGCCCAGGTGGCGGCCCACGGAGGTGGCGAACCACTGGATGAAACCCACCCGGGACAGCCCGTCGGCCAGCGCCACCAGGGTGGCGAACCAGGCGTAGGTGTTCCAGGCGTCCTTGTGCAGCATCATGTCCCCCCAGGTGATCACCCGGGACACCAGCATCGCCCCGATGACCATGAGGGCCACCGTGGTGGGGTTGATGAACGCGTCCGCGAAGATCCAGAGCGCCAGGGCGCAGGCCACATAGACCAGCAGGAGGATCTCCTTCACGGTCAGCCCCCCCATCCGGGCCAGCTCCCGGGCCGCCCATTGGGGCACCTCCGAGCCGCCTTTCACGCTCGGCCGCTCCAGCCAGTAGGCGAGGAGCGGCACGACGGCCAGGAGCAGGAGGCAGGCCGGGAGCGCCGCCAGCAGCCAGGGCATCCAGTGGAGGTCCACGTTGACCGTCTTGCGGACCAGTTCCAGCGCCAGGACGTTGGGCGCCAGGGCGGTCAGGAACAGGGAGCTGGTCACGCAGGTGGAGGCGACGGCCACCCACATGAGGTACGTCCCGATCCGCCGCATGGAGGGGTCGTTGGGCTTGGAATCGTACAGGGGCGGCAGGTGGCTGATGACCGGGAAGATGGTGCCGCCGCTGCGGGCGGTGTTGGAAGGGGTGAAGGGGGCGAGGAGCAGGTCGGCCCCCAGCACCGCGTAGCCCAGCGTGAGGGTGCTCCGCCCCATGAGCTTGACCAGGACCAGGGCGATGCGCCGGCCCAGCCCGGTCTTCTCGTAGGCCAGGGCGAACATGAAGGCCCCGAAGATGAGCCATACCGTCGGGTTGGCGAAACCGGACAAGGCCCAGCTCAAGGCGGCGCTGGGGGCGCTGAAGCCGGGCTTGGCCAGCTGGTCGGGGCTGAACAGCACCCACCGGGACAGCAGGACGGCCAGGGTGAGCCCCAGCAGGCCGATGGCCCCGCCGGGCAGAGGCTCCAGGATCAGGGCCGCGATCACTCCGGCGAACAGGGCGAAGTAGAGCCAGGCGTGATGCGCCAGGCCGGCCGGAGCCGGCACAAGCGCAAGCGCGATGGCGACCAGGAGGGGAATCAGGAATTTCCATTTTTTCATGGGGTCCTCCGGCTGCTGAAAATTTAGATGCGCCTCATCAGGATTTAACAAATTATAATCGGTCCAGCCCAAATCCCTTCGATTTCACGCCCGGAGATTGAGGCGGTCCTGTTAATTCGGATCCCTCCTCGCCGGCAGTGATGGTTTTTACCTGCTCCTGGATCCCTGGCCACCGGCCGGCCGGTATACGGCCTGGTGCTGGAGAAGGGCTGGCTGAGCAAGGACAAGCTCGATGCCATGCTCAAGCCCGAGAACATGACCCAGCCCAGGGACTGGCCGGTGGTGCAATAGCGCCTTCGGCGTTCAGGCCCGCCCGCGGCTTTGCCCTTTCACCAAGGCCCCCGCGATCAGATGGGCGACGCGCAGCGGTTCCGGCATCCAGCCTTCGATCGCGAACCGCTGCACCACCCCGGCCGCTTCCTCCAGGGTCAACCCGACCCGTTGGACGTGCAGCCGCCCCACCGGTTCCATGGGGCCGAGCCGCTCGATCAAAGCCCACTTCTCCCAGCCGCCCGGCACCTTCGTCAGGAGGGCCTCACGGATCGCCGGCAGGTCGGGAAGCTTGCGCGAAACGACCAGGACCGGCCGCGCCAGGCGCTGCTCCAGGAAGAACGGGTCCACCACGTTGAATCCCCCCAGCGCGATCCCCTGCAACATGACCAGCTGGACGACGGGGGCGAACCTGGACCGCTCCAGCATCACCGCCAGTTGTTCGGCCCCGTCCTGGCCATCCTGCTCCACCTCGCCCACCAGGACCCCGTTCAGGTGCAGGCCGGCATAGACGGTCCCCACCACCTGCACCTTGCCCCCGGCGCCCGGGGCGAACGGTGCGTCATCAAAGCCTGCGACACCCGTCAGACGTCTCGGCAAGAATGCACTCCTCAAGGCTCGAACAAAAGAATGGGGGCAATGCCTTGTTCCCTTTGTACTCTCTCCATGGCGGCTTGTCTTCGGCAGTCCAGGATCGGCCGGCCATTCCAGGAAAGGGAGGCTTCTCCAGTGATCCCCCGCTACCCCGAATTCTTCAACGATGTCTTCGGCCCGGTCATGCAGCCCGGGTCCAGTTCCCACCAGGCCGGCCCCTGCCGCCTGGGCCTCCTGGCGGCCTCGCTGCTGGGCGAGCCGCCGCGGCGGGTCGAGTTCCACCTGGACCCGGCGGGGTCTTGCGCCGGCACCTTCGGCCTCATGAACGAGGATCTCGGACTCGCCTCCGGGGTCCTGGGCCTCGGGCCCGACGATCCCTTGTTCTTCGAATCCCTGGACGAGGCCCGGCGGCGCGGGGTCGAGCTGGTGTTCCGCTTCCTCCCGGTCACGGAGAGCGGGCATCCCAATGCCGTGAAGATCCGGATGGACGGCCCGGCCCGGAGCGTGACCCTGGTGGGCGACTCGGTCGGCGGCGGCATGGTGGAAGTGGTCGCCATCGAAGGCTTCCCGGTCCGCTTCCACGGCGACACCCCGGTGGTCCTGGTGCCCGGAGACACGGGCTATGGTCCGCCAGGGTTGCTCGAGTCGGGGCGGAGCCGGCGCGCGGGGCAGACCCTCTCCTGGTTCAAGACGGTGGGCCGGCCCGCCGACCTCCCGGAGGGGGCGCTGGTCCTGGAGCCCATCCTCCCGGTCCCCACCCTTCCCGGGCGGCTGCCGCAACTATTTGCCACCATGGCCGCCTGGCGGGCCCTGGCTGCGGAGGCCGGGACCGGGCTGGCCGAGATCGCCCTGCGCTACGAGGAGGCGGCTTCCGCCTGGCCGCGTGCGCGGATCCTCGCGGCCATGGAGCGGATCCGCACGCTGTTGCACGCCCAGGTCCACGCGGCCTATGGCCCGGCCGGATCGGGCCCGATGGAGCCGTTCAGCCGGCGGGACGACCGCATATGGGCGCCCCACCTAGAAGCGGGCCGGTCCATTTCCGGATCCGTCACCGCCCAGGCCCTGAAACTGGCGCTGGGGGTCAACGCCAAGGTCCGGGGCGTACCCATCGTCCCGGCGCCCATGGGCACCGGAGGCGGCTACCTGTATTCGGCGCTGTACGCCGTCCAGCAGGACCGGGGGTATCCGGATGACGCCCTGCTCCAGGGGCTGCTGGTGGCCGCCGGGGTCGGGGCCATCGCCTGCACCCGCACCCAGCCGACGGGCGAAGTCATCGGCTGCGCAGGGGGGCCCGGGGTCTGTTCGGCCATGACCGCCGCGGCCCTGGTGGCCATGGCCGGAGGCACCCCTCTGCAGGCGGAGCATGCCGCCAGCTTCGCCATCCAGGCCACCATAGGCCAGCCATGCGACCCGATCCCCGGCGGCTTCGAACAGCCCTGCCTGAGCCGGGCCATCGCCGCGGTCACCAGCGCCATCGCCTTCGCCGACCTGGCCATGGCCGGATCCGACGCGGTCCTGCCGTTCCACGAGGCCCTCGACGCGGCCGACCGGGTGGGGCGGGCCCTGCCGCCCGAGCTGAAATGCACCTCGAGGGGCGGCTGCTGCACCACCCCGACGGCGCAGAGGCTCGCCGGAGACTTCCAGCGCCGGCAGAGCCAGCGACGCCAGGTCACCTGACCAAGGCCGCCAGGTAAGATGGAAACCGAGCGCCGGGGTTCCCGAGCCAAGGGGTTCCGCGGCGCGGGTGCTGGAGGCCCCCATGGATGAATCGAAAGTCTGGTTGATCACCGGCTGTTCCACCGGCTTCGGCCGGGAACTGGCGCGGGCCGTGCTGGGCCGGGGCGGGCGGGTGGTGGTGACCGCCCGGACCCCTGAGGCCCTGCGGGAGTTCGAGGGGTCGCCCCAGGCGCTGGTCGCCCGCCTTGACGTGAACGCCCCAGCCCAGGTCCAGCAGGCCGTGGCCCAAGCCCAGGGCCGGTTCGGCCGGATCGACGTGCTGGTGAACAATGCCGGGTACGGCTACCTGGCCGCCCAGGAAGAAGGCGACGAAGCCGAAGTGCGGGCCATGTTCGAGACCAACGTGTTCGGCCTCATCGCCATGACCAGGGCGGTGCTGCCCGGCATGCGCGCCCGGCGCCAGGGGCACATCGTCAACATCTCCTCGGTCGGGGGGCTGGTGGGCTTCCCGGGCAGCGGCTACTACAACGCCACCAAGTTCGCGGTGGAAGGCCTCTCCGACGCCCTGGCCAAGGAGGTGGCCCACCTGGGCATCAAGGTCACCGTGGTGGAGCCGGGCCCCTTCCGCACCGACTGGGCGGGACGCTCCCTGCGCCAGGCCAAGGTCCCCATCGCCGACTATGCGCCAAGCTCCGGCGTTCGCCGCCGGGCCATCAGCGACAGCAGCGGCAAGCAGGCGGGAGACCCGGTGCGCGCCGCCGAGGCGATCGTCCAGGCCGTCCTGGCGCCCCGGCCGCCCCTGCACCTGCTGCTGGGGCGGTTCGCCTACGAGACGACCAGGGAAAAGCTCCGGGCGTTCGGGGAGGAAATGGAAGCGTGGCGCGAGGTGACGGTGGGCGCGGATTATCCGGAGGGCTAGTACTACTGGGGCGTCCGGGTCCCAGTCGGCGGCAGATCGCGTCGGCCGGGTTCCCGGGCCTCGCGCCGCCCCACCGGTGCTCGGCTTCGTCAGGCCGCGCTGGGCGCGGTCTGACGAAGCGCTCGCTGGCTCGTCGGGGCCGACCAAAGATGATCGGTATCGCCGCTTTCGGGGCGGACTGCGGGGATCGCTTCCGCAACCTTCACAGGTCCTCCCATGCCAGCTGATCCAAGCAGGTTCGCCAAGCCCCGCCAGCCAGCAATGACGCTTTCAAACTGACGCGCAAATCACCGGCCCCAAAGTCCGATGCGGCTCGACGGCAGGTGGCCGTGAATCGGAGTGCGCACGCACTCTGATTCACGGCCACCCAAGGTGTGGCGGCGCGAACCCATGGAACCCGCATGGCGGGCCTGCTGCCGGGCCGGGACCCGGGCGCTTCAGCAGGACTAGCCTTTCCTGATGGCCTCGAGGATCCGCTCCGGCGTCATGGGCAGTGCGAGCACCCGCGCCCCCACGGCGTCGTGGATGGCGTTGGCGATGACCGCGCCCATGCAGACGATGGGAGGTTCGCCGCCACCCTGGGCCGGCAGGTCCGGGTTGGGGACCAGCACCGTCTCGATGGCCGGCACCCAGGAGAACCGGGGGATCGGGTAGGTGTCGAAGTTCTCGTCCAGGATCCGGCCGTCCTTGAACCGGACTGCTTCGCTGAGGGCGTAGCCCAGGCCCATGGTGATCGCCCCCTCCATCTGCTGGCGGGCGCCGTCGGGGTTGATGACCAGGCCCATGTCCTGGGCCAGGACCACCCGCTTCACCTTGACCTTCCCGGTGCTCCGCTCCACCGCCACCTCGGCCATGGCGGCGACGATGGTGCCGCGCCAGGAACCGCAGGCGACCCCCACCCCGCGCCCGGACGGGGCGACCCCGGCCGCCCACCCGAACCTCTCCGCCGCCGACTCCAGCACCCGGATCACCCGCGGGTCGCTCAGGTGGCGCAGGCGGAAGGCCAGAGGGTCCACCTTGGCCCGGGCGGCCAGGGTGTCCATGTGCGATTCCCGGGCGAACACGTTGGTGTTGGCCCCGGGCGCCCGCCAGGCGCCGGTGGGGAACGGGTGCAGGCCGGCGGCGCTGGTGCCGATGTCGCCCCCGTCCCCGGTGGAAGAGAACCGTTTGGCGGGGAGGTCATAGCCGATCTCGGCCTCCCGGTCGCTCGTGCCTGACACCTGGCAGTCCCAGAAGGTGATGCGCCCGGCCGCATCCAGCCCGGAGCGGATCTTCACCACCGCCGCCGGACGGAAGGTGTCCAGGAAGAACTCCTCCCGGCGGTCCCAGACCACCTGCACCGGCGCTCCGGCCTTCAGCGCCAGCCGCGCGGCTTCCACCGCCTGGGGCCCGGCGGCCTTGCCGCCGAACGCGCCGCCGATGGGGGCCGTGATGATGCGCACTTGCCGGGCGGGCAGGTTCAGGGCCTCGGCCACCTTGGCCTGCACCGGAAAGGGGGCCTGGACTCCGGCCCACACGGTCATCCGGCCGTCCTTCCACTGGGCCACCGCCGAATGCGGCTCGATGGCGGCGTGAGCCACGTAGGCGTTGAGGTAGTCCGCTTCGACCAGGGTGGTGGCGCGGGCCTCGCCGGCCTTCAGGTCGCCCTCCTGGACCCCCACCTTGCCGCCGCCCGCCCGGTCTGCGAGGCGGGGGTAGATGGTGCGATCGTCCAGGGCCGGCGGCGTGCCGTCGAAGCTGGCCTTGACCAGGTCCAGGGCCCGGCGCGCCTGGTCCGGGAACTCGTGCAGCACGGCCACCAGGTTGCCGTCGCGCACCACCCGCACGCCGGGCAGGCGCTCCGCCGCGGAGGTGTCCACGCTCTTGAGCGCGGCGCCATGGGCCGGGGGCCGCACGATGCAGGCGTGCAGAGTGCCGGGCAGACCCTGGTCGGCGCTGAAGCGGGCCGTGCCGGTGACCTTGCCCAGGGTGTCCAGGCGGGGAGCGGACGTGCCCACCAGGGTATAGGCCGACACCGGCTTGGGCTTCACGTCCGCCAGGTGGCGGTCGATGCGCTTGCCCTGGACCAGTTGGCCATAGCCGACCTGCCTGGCCGGATCGCCCTTGACCGAGACCACGCCGGCTGTCACCTCGAGCCGGTCCGCCGGGACCTGGAGGCGCTCGCCGGCCATCTGCAGCAGCACCGCCCGGGCCTCGGCGGCGGCCCCGCGCAGCACCGGCCCGAACTGCCAGATGCTCAGCGAGCCGCCCGTGCCGCCGTCCCAGGGGCAGAGGTCGGTGTCGCCCATGAGCATGTCCACCCGCTCCAGGGGCACATCCAGTTCCTCCGCCGCCAGCATGGCCAGGGAGGTCATGTTGCCCTGGCCCATCTCCACCTTGCCCACGGAGCAGCCCACCCGGCCGTCCGCGCCGATGTGCAGGTAGGCGTTGAAGTCCAGGGGGTAGCCCGCGGGGCGGGTCGCGACCAGCTGGGGCGCGGCCATGGCGGGGGCCCGGAACAGGATGAACAGCCCGGTGGCGCCGGTGAATTTGAGGAAGTCGCGCCGCTTCACAGGGCACCTCCCATCTCCTGGCCGGCCGCTTCCACCGCGGCCAGGATCCGCGCGTAGGTACCGCACCGGCATAGGTTGCCCTCCAGCTGCGCCATGATCTCGGCCCGGGTGGCCCGGGGCTTCTTCTTCAGGAGGGCGTAGGCGGCCAGGATCATGCCGGGGGTGCAGTAGCCGCACTGGACGGCGTTGTGCTCCTGGAAGGCGCGCTGCACCGGATGCAGGTTCCCGTCCTTGGCCAGCCCCTCGATGGTGAGCACGGATTTGCCGGCCACGGCCGCCAGGGGGGTGGAGCATGAGAACGCCGGCTCATCGTCCACCAGGACGGTGCAGGCGCCGCAAAGGCCGGCGCCGCAGCCGACCTTGGTGCCGGTCAGGCCCAGGTTGTACCTGAGCACCCACACCAGCATCCGGTCCGGGTCCGCGGTCACCCGCACCATCTTGCCGTTCAGGGTGAAAGGGATGGTCTGAGCCATGATGGGCTCCCGGCTACTTCAGGAGTTGGAACTCGCCGTTGACGAACTGGACGATCTTGCAGCTCTTGATGGCGTCCCGGTCGCTGGGTTGTCGATGCCAGGGTCCTGCTGCCAAGTCGGCCACTGGGCCGATGGCCCCTCTCCCGGGCGGCAATCAAGTTCGAGGTGCTCATCATGCCCAGTCTAGAGAGGGCCGTGGAAACAGGGGGGAATCTTTTCCATTCGCGTTGGTTTCCAGCCCAAGCTCCGCGGGACCGATGGGGATCCTGGCGGCACCGGTGCGGTCCTTGACCCTGATGCCAGGGCAGGTGCATGGAGCCGGGCGATCATTTTATTAAAATTTTGTCATCCATGGGTCCGCCATTCAGCCCCGCCGGGAGGCCGTTCGGCCTCGGGAAAACGCCACTGGGCTGAGCCAGACCGGGTTCGGGCCCGGATGCGATAGGTTGGGACGGCAGATGATCAATTTACCTGAAGGGGATCCTGGACAACCATGGACCTTCGCGACCGGGGAGAATCTCGGATGTTGACGATGTCAAGGATCCTCACGGAGTGGCTCAAGCCCGACGATCCGCGCTGGACCGAGGCCCTGGCCAGCGTTCCCCACGACTTCTTCCATCTGCCGGACTACGTGGACGCCTACGCGGCCATGCTGGACGGGGAGCCGCTGCTGCTGCTCCTCGACGCGGGCGGGTCCGGGCTGGCGGTGCCGTTGGTGCAGCGGTCCCTGGCGCCGTTCGGGCCCGCCTTCGCGGATCACCACGACGTGGTGTCGCCCTACGGGTATCCGGGGCCCCTGGTCTGGGGCGCCGACCGCCCGGAGCAGATCGCCGCCTTGCACCGGGAACTCGCCGTCCAGCTCAAGCGGGCCAACGTCGTTTCCATGTTCCTCCGGCTGCACCCATTCCTGGGCCGGCCCGAGGCGACCTTGGCGGCCCTGGGCGGGGAGGGCGGGGTGCGCTGGCACGGACCAGTGGTCTACCTGGACCTGAAGGATCCGGAAGCCAGTTGGCACGGCATCAACCCGGCCAACCGCAGGGTGATCCGCCGGCTGCTCGAATCCGGGCACCAGGTCCTCTTCGACCGCTGGGAAACCCTGGACCAGGTCCTGGCGGCCTACGCCGAGACCATGGAGCGTCATTCGGCCTCCGGATCCTATCGCTTCCCCAGGACCTTCTTCACCCGGCTGCGGCAGGGCACCGGCCCGGCGCTGCACCTGGCCACCAGTTGCACGCCGGGCGGCGAGGTCACCGGCGGAGTCTTCTTCACGGAGGTCGGGGGCCTGATCCACTACTTCCTGACCGGCACCTTCAACGTGCACCGCGCCGATTCCCCCAACAAGCTCCTGATCGACGCCCTGCGTCGGTGGGGGCTGAAGCGCGGCTGCCACACCCTGAACCTGGGCGGCGGCCTGGGTGCGCGGGAGGACAGCCTCCATACCTTCAAGACCCGGTTCTCCAGGACCACCGTCCCGTTCTACACCCTGCGCAGGATCCTGCTGCCGGAAGTGTACCGGTCCCTGAGCCGGGACGGCGGAGGGGATGACGGCTTCTTCCCCGCCTACCGCCGGGCCGAAGCCCAAGCCGGGGCGGGCGCCGGGGCCGGCGACTAGGTGTGCGGGAAACGGCTCGCGCGTTGCGATGCGGGATCGGGCGTCCGTGTCCCTGTCAAATGGCTCCTGCGAATGCAACCAGGACAATGGCCGTAGGTGTAGGACGGGGCTTTTTCACGACGCTCGGCGATCCACAGGTTCCCGAATCGGATCAATCCACACGATTGGCACTTCATGGAATAATTCGACCGCTTCATCTCTTTTCCCATCTCGTCCACCTCGATCCGCGTGAATCAAGATCCTCGGCGATCCGAGACATCCGGCGCGATCCGCCGGGTCCGGATTTCTATAAAATTAGTGAAATAACCAATAAAAACAAGAGGTCCACCTTCATTTGCATGACTTTTGACCATGGACCCTGGCCCAGGCTCCCTTGACGCCGGCCCGGTACGGGCTCAAGTCCTCCAGGACGGCCGCATCGCCCGGCTCCAGTTCGCTGGTGGCGAGGCGCGCCACCAGGCTTCCGACCCCGGGCCCCAGCATGAAGCCCAGTTCGCACATCCCGATGGCTTCGAGGTAGCCGTCCAGTTCCAGGGAACGCCCGATGATCGGGGCGCTGTCCGGAGTCATGGGGTAGAGGCCGCGCCAGGTCCGGCGGATCTTCAGGTTGGCGAGCTTGGGCATGAGATCCACCATGCGCCGGGCGATCCTGGGCAGGTAGTCGGAGGTTTCCCGCCGGTCCGTGCCGGGTATGGCGGGCTTGGGGCTGTAGCAGAACACCAGCTGTCCGGTCTTGTGCTGATAGAAGTAGAAGTTCTCCGAACCGGGGGCCTCCCGCAGGTCCACGATCATGGGGCCCAGGAACGGCGCCACCGCCTCGGTGATGCCTCCCTCATGGGATTCCGGCTCCACGGGGGCGTCGAGCCCGCCCGCCCGGGCCAAGGCCCGGGCCCAGGCCCCGGCGGCGTTGACGACGCAGCCGGTGGCGTAGTCACCCTGGCCGGTGCGCACCCCCACCACCTTGTCCTTGCGCCGCAGGATGCGGGTGACCCGCTCGTTGAACCGGAACGTGGCCCCCAGCGCCGACGCCCGCCGCTGGAACGCCTGGCAACTCAGGATGGGCGAGGCGGATCCGTCCCCGGGGGCGAGGGTGCCGCCCAGGAGGCCGTCCTCCTGCAGGCCCGGGCAGACCTGGAGCAGGTCGTCCCGGCCCAGCCAGTCGATGTCCAGCCCGGCCTTTTTCTGGACCAGGAGGCGTTCCTTGAGGAACGCCTCCTCCTGCGGACGGTAGGCCACGAAGACATAGCCGCCCTGGCGCCACTCCAGGTTGTCGCCCCAGGTCTCCTCCCAGTGGGAGAACACGTCCATGCTGTCCAGACAGAGCTTCATCTTGGCGGGCGCCGCATGGGTGGGGCGGACGCCGCCGATGGCGCACTTGTTGCTCCCCTGCCCCGCGGAAGCGAACTGGTCCACGCACAGGACCTTCAGGCCCTTCCCGGCCAGGCGCAGCGTCGCGGGCACGCCGATGCTGCCGGCGCCGATGACGATGGCATCGTAGTTCCTGGTGGTCATCACAAACCTCCCTGGAAGGCGCCCGTCGCATGGGTCCTGGCGGGTTCGGCAACAGGCTCCCCGTCCGCGGCCAGACCGGCGAAGGCGCCCATGGGCACCTCCAGGAACAGCGGGCGGCGGGTCAGCGGGGTGACTTGCGGGAGCGGCACCCCTTCTTCCTGGAACAGGCGCAGGACGAGGCCGGGGCAGGTCTTGCCGCCACAGGCGCCCATGCCGGCCCGGGTGGCGCCCTTCAGTTCGTTCATGTCCCGGACCCCGGAACGGATCCGGGCGCGGATCTCTCCCGCGGTCACCCGCTCGCAACGGCAGACGATCTCGTCATCGTCAACCCGCTGGACGGCTTCCGGCATGGGTTCGCCGACCCAGGGCTGCTGGACGCGGATGCCCGCGATCCGCTTGGCGATGGCGGCCGGCGCCCGCACTTTCACCAGCGCCGCATGGTCCGCGAATTCCGGCGCACGGACCGCCACCACGGGAACGTTGCCCAGCATCTGCCCAAGGGTGTCCAGCACGGTCACGGCCTGCCCCACCTGGAGAGTGTTGCCGGGAAACTCATAGGGAAGCGTGACCAGCGCCTCGCCCGCCTGCTTCCGGTAATCCACCAGGGTGAGGGCCAGCCCCGGGCAGACCGCCACGCACTTTTCGCAGGCCAGGCAATCCTGCCCGTCGAAGCTGGGCACCCCGAGGAGGTCCCCGTCCCCGATCCGGATGGCGCCCTTGGGGCAGATGCTGGCGCAGGGGTTGCACGGGATCTCCTGGGCGCAGTGGAACACCGGGAACACCCCCTGTTCGCCCTCGGGGATCGCCTCGGCGAGGGTGGCGCCGGGACGGGACTTCAGCACCTCCGCGGTGCGGTGCCACTCGGGCGGCACCTCCCCCACGGGCCGGCCCAGGTCCGCCGCGATCTCCAGCCCGCGGATCCGGCCGGTGCACATGGCGGAGCTGGCCTCGGCGATCTCCTCGGCGTCCCCGGCGGCGTACACCGGCAGCCCGAACTCCCGGGCCTTGAAAAAGAATTCGTCCACCGGCTCCAGCCCGACCGCCAGCAGCACGGTGTCGCAGCGGAACGTGCGGAAGGTCCCGGGCACCGGGTTCCAGTCCGCGTCCAGCCGGGCGATGGTGACGGATTCCACCTCCTCCACGCCGTTGGCCGAGACCACCGTATGGGCGGTGTAGACCGGCACGCCCAGGCGCACCAGCTTGTCCAGGTGGACCTTGTAGCCCCCGCACCGGGGCAGCGCCTCGCACAGGCCCGCCACCTCGATGCCCGCCTGCAGGGCATGGTAGGCGGCGATCAGGCCCACGTTGCCTCCGCCCACCACGAACAGGCGCTCGGCGGGCCGCACCAGGTCCCGGTTCACCAGGGTCTGGAAGGCGCCGGCTCCGTAGACCCCCGGAAGGGTGTTGCCCCTGAAGACGAGGGCCTTCTCCCGGGCGCCGGTGGCCACCAGGAGCACCTGGGGCCGCACCAGGCAGTATCGCCCATCCCTGAGCACGCCCACCTTCCGGTCCGAAAACACGGCCAGGGCGATGCTGCTGGTCCAGATGCGGATGTTCTCGAAGCTCCTCGCTTCCTTTTCCAGGATGGCGCCGATGTCCCTGCCGCGGGTTCCGGCGCGGCAGGCTTCGATGGAGCCGAAGAACTTGTGGGTCTGCAGCACGAGTTTGCCGCCCAGGCTGGGCTTGTCGTCCACCAGGAGCACCCCGACCCCGGCCCTGGCCAGTTCGATGGCCGCCGAGAGGCCGGCGGGCCCGCCGCCGAGGATCAGGCATTCCACCTCCAGGGTCACGATGTCCTGGAAGCGCAGGTCCCTGGCGCGCACGTCCGGCAGCGCGGGCCGGCCGGGGGACGGCAGCACCGCCACCCCGGCGCGGACCGGCGCCATGCAGGCCTTGACCGGCAGGCCGTCGGCGAGGACCGTGCACTGGTCGCATTGCCCATTGGCGCAGAAGATGCCCTGGGGCGCGCCGTCCTTGGCGTGGTGGCCGAAGACCCGGACACCCTGGGCGAACAGAGCCGAGGCGATGGTCTCCCCAGCCCGTGCCCGCATCGGCCTGCCCTGCCAGGTGAAGTCGACGGTCGGGTCCGGCGGAGCGGCCAGGATGGGGTGTTCCCGGATTCGGCAATCCGACATGGCATACCTCCCTTCAACGGCATCCGGTTCTTCTGGCGAGGAGCTTCGGGGAATCCGCCCTGGAGGCGGCTCCGGCCGCGAGGCCGGGCCGCTGGCCTTGGTTGCGCCAGGGGTGGACTGCGCTTTCGTGTCCAGGACACGCGTGGCGGGCAGCGCAAACCCGCAAAAAAATTACGATTATCGAACTTTTGTTCTAATTGCGAATTATTGTGGCCCTCGTCTCCCCGCCTGTCAATCACGATCCGAATCAACCCTGATTCCAGCGCCAGGCACCGTATATTTATTAAAATCATTCTTCTTTTGCCTCGGACGCGGCCGCAGTCACGGCCCGCGCCCGGTGGGTGGGAGATTACCTTACATGGAGGCAACGTGACTCATCCCGGCCGATACGCGCTCGTCAATGGCCTGGCCCTGGGCCTGACGGGCCTGCTGGTGCAATGCGGGGGGGGCGGCGGGGCCACCCCCATCGTGGTACCGGCGCCGTCCCAGCCCGCGGCCCCCGCGCCGACCTCCGTGGCGGTGAACCAGGCCAACGGCCCGGCGTTGGTGCGTAACGCCTCCGGACCGTGGGAGGCCACGGTCCGGGTGGGCAACGCCAGCATCGCCATGGTGCAGGTGCCGGCCGGGAGATTCCGGATGGGCACGGACGCGACCGATAATCCCGACCTGGACCACGCGCGCCCTGTCCATGATGTGACGATCAGCCGTGATTTCTGGATGGGGAAGGTTCCGGTGACCCAGGCCCAGTGGCAGGCGGTGATGGGAGGCAATCCGTCCAGCATCACGGATGCCGGGCCGGACGCCCCGGTGGATAAAGTGAGCTGGGACGACTGCCAGCGGTTCCTCGCGCGCCTTGACGGCCTGCAAGGCCAATGGACGTTCCGCCTGCCGACGGAAGCGGAATGGGAGTATGCCTGCCGGGCCGGAACGGATGGGGAAGCCTACGGCAGCCTGGATGCCATCGCCTGGTATTCGGGCAACAGCGCCGGCACGATCCACCCGGTGGGGCAGAAGCAACCCAATGCCTTCGGCCTCTATGACATGCTCGGCAACGTCTGGCAGTGGTGCCAGGACTGGTATGCGGACACCTATCCGGGGGGCGGCCCGGTGACGGATCCTCAGGGCCCGAGCCATGGTTTCTACCGGGTGTTCCGCGGCGGTTCGTGGTCCGTCAGCGCCACGTTCGTCCGGTCAGCCTACCGCGACTTCTTCACCCCCCCGGACTCCCGCATGGGCGGGATGGGGTTCCGGGTGGTGGCGGTGGCGCGGACCCCATGAAGCCCGGCGCCTCCAGCCAACCGGCTTGGCGTTAACATGACCGGAACAACCATTCCATTCGAATCCAAGGGTCTCGGTGATCGCCGGTTCTTGCCCAATCCGCGAGGGGAGCCATGCCACAGCCCGTAGAACAGCAGATCATGCGCAAATTGAACCTGAGGCTGATCCCCTTCCTGATCTTCCTGTATGTCGTGTCCTACCTGGACCGGGTGAACGTCAGTTTCGCCGCGTTGACGATGAACAAGGAGATCGGGCTGAACGCCTACGTCTACGGCTGGGGCGCGGGGATCTTCTTCATCGGCTACTGCGTGTTCGAAGTGCCCAGCAACATCGCGATGGTCCGGTTCGGTGCCCGCAGGTGGATCGCCCGCATCCTGTTCTCCTGGGGCATCGCCGCCGCCGCCATGGCCCTCGTGCGGGGCGGCACGAGTTTCCTGAGCATCCGCTTCATCCTGGGCGCCGCCGAGGCTGGCTACTTCCCGGGCGTCATCCTCTTCCTGACCTACTGGTTCCCCGCCCGCTACCGGGCCAGGATCATCTCCCGGTTCATGCTGGCCATTCCCATCTCCCTGGCCATCGGCGCGCCCGTCTCCACTTGGATCCTCCAGCACTCCAACGGCCTGATGGGCCTGCGCGGCTGGCAGTGGCTCTACCTGCTGGAAGGGTTGCCCGCCCTGCTGGGCGGCATCGCCGTCCTGGTGTTCCTGCCCGACGACCCGGCCAAGGCGGCCTGGTTGAGCCGGGAGGAAAAGGCCTGGATCGCCCGGGAACTGGTCATCGATGCCGAGAAGATCGACTCGGTGGCCAGGCCGGGCATCTGGGAGGCCTTCAGGAATCCCGTCACCTGGCTGTTCGGGTTCGTCTACTTCGCCGCTACCGGAAGCAACCTGGGCATCTCCATGTTCCTGCCCCAGATGATCAAGGCCCAGGGCTTCTCCACCACCCAGACCGGATTCATGTCGGCGGTCCCCTACCTCTTCGGCATCATCGGCATGCTCGCGATCGGCCAATCCTCCGATCATTTCAAAGAGCGCAAGTGGCACTTGATCGTCTCCCTCCTGCTCATCGCCGGCGGCCTCGGCATGGCCGGCTACCTGGGCAACGGCATGACCGCCCTGGTGCTCATCTGCGTGGCTTCGGTGGGCATCATGGGGTGCAAGGGCCCGTTCTGGCCCTTGCCGTCCGCCTATCTGACCGGGGCGGGCGCCGCCGCGGGCATCGCCCTGATCAACTCGCTGGGCAACCTCGGCGGGTTCGTCGGGCCCTACCTCATCGGCCTGGCCAAGCACTCCACCAACAGCTACTCGGGGGGACTCTACGGTCTCGCCGGCGCATGCATTCTCGCCGTGTTCGTCACCTTCTTCACGGTGAAGGTCAGGAAGACCGCGGCCACCGCGGCAGTGGGCGGGGTCCGGGCCTGACGGCCACGGCCGCTCAAGATGGCCTGGACCCAACCGGCGTGCCTCCCCATAAGGAGAACCGTCATGGTCAGCAACAGGTATGACGTGATGCATTTCGAGGCCCTGGGCCCCGAGGCGTCCCACCTGGAGGAAGAAACCACCAAGGCCATCGCGGCGGGGGAGCTTCCGCCAAGCCACCATTGCCTCATAACCCCTTTGACCCTCCAAAGCTACCTTGAGGCCCACCCCGGCATCGCCCTGCCAGGCCTGGTCACCATCAAGACCCACTCCATCCTGCCCGAAGCGTATGTGGCGGAAGGCGGCCAGGGGGTCATCACCCGGAGCGCGGGCTACGACCACTTGGAAAGCCTCGTGGGGCAACTGCACGTGGCCTCCCTCCGGGAATACTGCGTCAATGCGGTGGCTCAGACGGCGATGAAATTCATCTATGCCACGGCCGGCATGATGAATCAGTACTGCAGCAATGCCCGGCGGTTCGATCGCCAAGCCTGCCCGGCCTTCCTGTCCCTGGATTCCAGCGTGACGGCGACCGTCTTCGGCGTTGGCAAGATCGGGAAGCGCATTTATGAATTGGCTGTAGCCAATGGCCTCACGGTCCAAGGAGTTGACATCCGGGCCCGGACGCTGTCCAAGACCTATGGCGACTCGGTCCGTTTCGTGACGAAAGATGCGGCCATCGCCACCACCGACCTGATCATCAACGCCATGAACCTCACCAGAGATCCCGCCAGCCCCTTCCACAACGTGGGCTACTTCTCCCGGCCATACCTTGCCAAGGCCAGGAAGAAGCTGATTTTCATCAACCTCTCCAGGGGCGAGGCCGCCCCTGAGGCGGGACTCCTCGATCTCTACCGGACCGGGAAGATCACCGGGCTGGGGCTCGATGTCTTTTCCCGGGAGGCCGCGTTCGCCAAGGTGCTCCTCGGGTCCGGGACGGACGATCCCGACCTGGCCGCGGCGACGGCCTTCGTGCAGATGGCCCTGGAACGCACCGGCAACGTCTACGTCCAACCCCACCAGGGATTCAATTCGAACGTGGCGGCCCGGACCAAGGCCGCCGAGGCGGTCAAGCACGTGGCCGCGTGGTTCCGGAACGACCGCCGGCATTTTGATGAAGAACTGCCTTATTACTGAGAACCCGGGAGGATTCTTGCTAGAATCCGATCCCGGCCAGCATGGCCGGCTCGGGGGGTAGGGATCCATGAAAGCCATCCAAGTACACCAGTTCGGGGGTCCGGAAGTCCTGGAGCTGCGCGAGGTCCCGACCCCCAGCCCCGGCCCCGGGCAGGTCCTGGTCCGGGTCCGCGCCGCGGGGGTGAATCCCTACGACACCTACATGCGCAATGGCACCTACGCCGTCAACCCGCCCCTGCCCTACACGCCGGGCTCCGATGCCGCCGGGGTGGTGGAGGCGGTCGGCGCGGGCGTCGCCAAGGTGAAGCCCGGCGACCGGGTCTACACCGCGAAGACGGTCAGCGGCGCCTACGCGGAGTATGCCCTCGCCCTCGAATCCCAGGTGAACCTGCTGCCGGGGAAGGTCTCGTTCGCCCAGGGGGCCGGCCTATGGGTCCCGTACGGGACGGCCTTCACCGCCTTGCGGCACCACGCCCACGCCCGCCCCGGGGAGACCGTCCTGGTCCACGGCGCCAGCGGCGGGGTGGGCATCGCCGCGGTCCAGTTCGCCCGGGCGATGGGAATGCGGGTGTTCGGCACGGCGGGAACCGCGCCGGGCCTGGAACTGGCCCGTCAGGAAGGCGCGCACCTGGTCTTCGACCATGCCGGGGCGGATCACCAGGCGGACATCATGAAGGCCGCCGCGGGCCGCGGCGTGGATGTGATCCTGGAGATGCTGGCCAACGTCAACCTGGCAACGGACCTGAAGCTGCTGGCCATGGAAGGCCGGGTGATCATCATCGGCAACCGGGGCGAGATCACCATCAACCCCCGCGACCTGATGGCCCGGCGCGCGACGGCCAAGGGGTTCACCCTGTGGGCCGCCACCGAGGGCGAGACGGCGGAGATCCATGCCGCCATCGCCGCGGGCCTGGAAAACGGCACGCTGCGGCCCGTGGTCGGGAAGGAACTGCCGCTGAAGGAGGCGCCCCAGGCGCACGTGGACATCCTCGCGCCCGGAGCCCACGGGAAGATCGTCCTGGTCCCCTGATTTTGCGGTCACCATTGAGGAATGGACCGGAAACCGCTGTACTGGACCTACTTCAAGCTGCTGCTGATGGCCTTCTTCTGGGGCGGCACGTTCATCGCCGGCCGGGTGGTGGTCCGCGACGTGGGACCCTGTTCCGCGGCCTTCCTGCGCTTCGCCATCGCCTCCCTGCTGCTGGCGGCCATCGCGTGGCGGCAGGACAGGAAGGGCATGGCGCTGAAGGCCGGGCAGATCCTCCCGGTGGTCATCCTGGGCCTGTCCGGGATCTTCGCCTACAACATCCTGTTCATGAAGGGACTGAAGCTCATCGAGGCGGGGCGGGCCTCGATGATCATGTCCAACAATCCGATCCTCATCGCCCTGCTTTCGGCCTTTTTCTTCAAGGAGAAACTCACGCCCATCCGCCTGGCGGGCATCCTGGCCTCCATCACGGGAGCCGTCGTGGTCATCTCTCGGGGCCATCCCGGGAGCCTCTTCCGGGGCGGCATCGGCCCGGGCGAAGTCATGATCTTCGGCTGCGTGGCGTGCTGGGTGACCTTCTCCCTGGTGGGGAAAGCCGTGATGCGCGGGCTGGGGCCTTTGCCGTCGGTGACCTACGCGGTCCTGGTGGGCACCCTGGCCCTGGCCTGGCCGGCCTTCGCCGAAGGGCTGGCGGGAAAGATAGCCGGATACCAGGTCCGGGACTGGGTCAGCCTGGCCTTCCTGGGCGTGCTCGGGACCGTCGCCGGGTTCGTCTGGTTCTACCAGGGCATCCAGAAGATCGGCGCCATGCGCACGGGGTTGTTCATGAGCTTCGTGCCCGTCAGCGGGGTGTTCCTCGCCTTCCTCATCCTCGGCGAGCCCATCACCTCCTCGCTGCTGGTGGGCTCCGTCCTGGTGACCGCGGGTGTCTGCATGACCAACCGGACGGCGGAGCCCAGTCGCACCGGGTGAGGAGCGCAATCGGCGAAGCGTTGGGGCCTGCGCCCGGGCCGGAGGGTGTCCACATGACAAACCGGTCATCCCCAAGGTCGGGTTGTCATCACTAAGCACTTGATTTTCTGATAGTTGTCCTTCGAGCCTAAAAACCCGTCATCCCCGATGGCCTGGTGGCCGATCAAGTCCTTGACCGGAACGGCCACCGCCCCCGCGGTCGCCAGGAGGTTTCCCATGTCTTCCATCGCCAGCCTTGGGCCGGCAGCGACTGCTCTGCCCACCCCACCCCCGGGTGCCCCCGTCACCGCCGCGCCCCTCGCGGGAGGAACGACGCTGCCCGCGGACCTGGTCACCGTGGGCGGCACCGGCATCGCCGAGACCCAGGCCTACCTGGCATCCACCACCGAGCTGGCCCTGGCCACTCCCCAGCAGCTGCAGGTCCTGGCCGACAACGGCAACCAGCACGCCGCGCACATCCTGGAGGCGGCGGCGGCGTCCCGGCGCCTGCTCAGCCCGGTGGACCTCACCGCCTGAACCGTCCTCCCGGGGCCGGGCCCTGGATGGGGGAATGGCGGAAGGCAGGGGCCGGCTCTGGGATGCCCTCGAAGGCGTTGAACTGCCGTCTTGACTGGCCTCGTTTTCCGGGGATGGGTCACGCAGGGCGTGGTGTCATTTCACGGATGTTCCAGCGCACTCTTGACCGCCCAGAACAAGGCATCCGACCTGATGGGTTTGCTCAGGACCCGCTTGACCCCGACCTTGTGCAGGTTGGCTTCCATTTCTTCATCCCGGAAGGACGTGATCACCAGCACCGGGATCTTGAGATCGGCCTTCTGCAGCATGCGGGCCAAGGAGGCACCATTGCACCCGGCCATGGGGTAGTCGCTGAGGATGAGGTCCGGAGCGGAGGCCTTGACGAAGTCCGGGACTTCCACCGGCGAGAGAGGCACCCACTCCTCCACCTCGTAGCCGGCCTGTTCGAGGCATCGGTGCAGGTAGAGCCTCATCACCTTGCTGTCGTTGATCACCAGGACTTTCGGCTTTGTGAACATCTGGGCAGGTTCGGCTTTGCTTGCGGCCCTCCCGGGGGATGGGGCCGAAAGCTCCGCACGAATCGCCGAGGCGAGGGCGGTCGCGGTCGGATACCGGTCCGCGGGGTCCTTGGCGAGGGCTCGGGCCACGACATCCAGGAGCCCGGCCGGAACCTCCCGGGCCTCGTGGGGTTCCAGGGCGGTTGGCGGCAGTTTGAGGATGGCGTTGAGAACCTCGACGGGGTTGTCGCCGGTGAAGGGCTTCCTCCCACCGGAAAGGATCTCGTAGATGATGACTCCGACCGCGAACAGGTCGGAACTGGGTGTCGCCTGCCCTGAGTCCAGGTATTCCGGAGCCATGTAGCTGATCGTTCCCACCCAGGATCCTTCCATCGCGGGGTTGGAGCAGGCCGCGGTGGCGATGCCAAAATCCAGGAGCTTGGCATAGATCCGGTTTCCCCAGCGGACCACCCGGATGTTTCCAGGTTTCAGATCCTGGTGGACGAACCCACAGTCATGGGCGTAGGCCAGACCCTCGCAGGCTTGGGCCAAGGCCTCCAGGAGTTCGCGCTGGCTCAGGCTCCGTTGTTCGATGAGGGTGGCCAAGTCGTCCCCTTTCAGGTATTCCATGACCAGGTAGGTGGTTCCGTAATCGATTCCGTAATCGAAAAGAGTAACGATGTTGGGGTGGTTCATGGCCGCCAAGGCCTTGGCTTCCCGGTCGAACCGGGCCCCGCTTTCCTCTTCAAAAATGTTGTCCCGGGCGATGGTCTTGATGGCCACTTCCCGGCCCAACACCGGATCCACCCCCAGATAGACCTCTCCCATGCTCCCCTTGCCCAGGAGCCCCAGAATTTCAAATTTCCCAATCTTGGTACGACTGGCCGGCTGGGTTATGGTTCTCATCTTCAACTGGTTCCCTGCGCATGGAATCACTGCACCTTGCTTGCCCACCTCCAGCGCCTTGAACGCATTCAGGTCGGCGGCCTCGGATTGACAATGGGTGAACCCCCGATCAAGCCAGGGCACCAGGAACGATGCCCCCTGAAGTCCATTGGCACCCTTTCCGCGCCCCGGGGAAGGAGAAGGGCCGATCAGAGCTGGGAGTAGGGATCAGGGCTGTAGGGGTCCTCGCTGTAAGGGTCCAGCGGCTCCGGACCCGGTCCGGGGAACCAGCGCTCCGAAGGGGGCACCCAGTCAGGGGTTTCGTTGATGGAATCGAACATGGAGCACCGTGGCGTCAGCGAAGGGGGATTGGGAAACCTTGAGGAGATTCCTGAATGGGGGTCCTCACCCATCGGGGTCAAGTCGGACCAAAACCAAATTCACGCGAAGCGTCATGAGTGCGAGCAACAACAAAAAGGTAGGTTGTTAATTAAAGATGTCAATCAAAAATTTTATTGTTTTTTCCAAGTTAATACTATGTCGACATTGCGCCGAGCCCTATGCGGTGCAACCGTGAATTTTTTACAAATTTCCGTTATAGAGCAGGCGTTCAGATCTTGATCCATCACGCACAAGCTCTGGCTGATGACGAACCGCAAAACCGCCCTGGATCACCTGGATGACGCTACGCGGGGCCGGCTTCACCTTTCCCCGTCGGACCGGATCTGGAACCGCCCCGGCCAACCGGAGATCGACCCCGCGCTTCCCGACGTGGATAAGGATCTGATGGACACCCTGCGAGGCGAAGCACCTGAAAATGTCGGGATGTGGGGTTGTGCAGGCTTGCTCCAGTTCGTCTCTTGCTACTCGGAAATCCACCCATAGGATGAGATGCAGGAAAACGCGACATGACCAGACAACCCGGCATGGCCACCTCTGCGGATCGGCCTATTGCTTGTCAAGGCTATCGCTGGCACTTCCAGCCACAGACCTGATAACTTCATGCCAATCCTCGTTATTTTCGAAATTAACGATGATGCCGTCGTTCCGGAATTCAATACGATAGCTCATATACTTAGCCGATTCCAGGTATTGGCCTTCGAGTTCAAATAAATCTGGTGCTGCCCATCTCCCATTCATGGCCAGGACACAATCCACCTTCGCGGTGGTTCCATTGTAATTGTCCGCATCAGGATTGAACCTGCAGGCTCCATCCAAACCGCAGGAGAACCGTTTTGATTTCCCGGAGGCCAGGCCAAATTCAATGATGATTGAACCAGGATCGATCGGATCTGGTTCGAGACGCATGGAAACAAGACCCAAGGGATTTTTTTCCAATGTCCAGGTCTTGCCGCACCTGCCGGCCGGAATCTCGCTAGGGCCTTCATGCAATTGCAGAGGTTGAGCAATCTTCTGGAGCATGGCTCCCAGTTCTGCCTGAGCGGATGGATTTTCTGGAATATTCCTGTCTTCGCTAGCCATATGCATGATTTCATTCGCAACATGCATAGAAGTGTTAGCTTCACTGTCAACAACTTTGCTCGTTACTACGACGATCATGTCCAAGGTGGGGTCGACCATGATGAGTTGCCCATGTCTTCCCCAGGCTCGAAAGCACCCTTTCAGGGGATCTATCCAGAATCCGCGCTTGTAAAGGTATCCACCCGTCGCCCACAAGCCGGCACCGTCGACAAACAACTTGCCGGTCCACCCCTCGGGCAACAGCCGTTCGTCCTTCCAGACCCCATCATGCAGCCATAACAGGCCGAGTCTGGCCATGTCCCTGGGGGTCAGCCCCAGCGTCCCATCACCGGTCGTGTTTCCATCCGGGTCAGCGCCCGCCCATTCGAACCGGGAGATGCCAATGGGTCTGAACAATTTTTCCCTGGCCACGTCACGGGCAGGCTGATGCCAGGCCCTGCCGATCAGGGCGGCGAGCACATCCATGTTCCCACCGCTGTAGAGGAAAAGGCCTCCGGGATCCCAGATCATGGGCTGGTTCAATACATACTCAAACCAATCCTTGGTTCGGTACATTTGAACAAATGACGAATGTTCATCCGAAAGGGAATTAATTTCAGACCAAGACAAGCCGGAACGCATGTCAACCAGGTTGCCCAGGGTCATGGCCTTTTTCCGGGCATCAACGGCCTCGAACTTCCGTTCGGGAAATTGGCTGAGCACGGGGACATTGACGTCCGGCCATTTCCCCTGCGCGATGGAAAGACCAAGCAGGCTGGAAGTCACGCTCTTGGTCGCCGAGCGAAGATCATGCAGATGGCCCGGAGCATAAGGATAAAAATACGCATCCAGAACCAGCTTGCCGTGGCGGACGACCTGGATGCTGTCCACCCGCCAACCGCGTTGATGGACCCGTTCCAAACCCTCCTTCAACCGGGTGGAGTCCAGACCGACACTCTCCGGTGTGGCGACTTGCCATTCAGCCGATGGCCAGACCGTGGCCTGAGGCAGGGGTGCACCCCCTGCGGTCCAGCACAGGGCCAGAGAAACGATGCCGGCGAACAACCGCTTTATCCTGCTCGTGATTCCGCACCTTGGAAGGGATCCAAAGTATACCTGAAACCTATGGCCGGGGCGCCGGCCTGGTAGGGAGGATCACGAAGTTCCCGGAAGACTTCATGTTCCAGCCCACGCCGGAGGAATCCCGCTCGCGACAACTCAACGAAGAATGGTCGAGGCTATCTTGTCGCATGTGCAGAAATTCACGCCAGGTCTGCTGCGGATGTGGCAAATGAGTCTCTCGAGCATCATCAAGCGGGAATGACGGCCGATGATCTGCGGATGCATGGTGAGAATGAAGGTTTCCCCGTCACCTGCCTCGTACATGCCATCGAACTCGTCCTTCCAGATCTCATAGACCTGCCAGGCGTTCTGGATCGGCCACCCGGATGTCGTGTGTGCATACATGAAATGCGAGGCATCGTCCAGAACCCACGAAACCGGCAGTTCCACCAGTCCCGTACGTCTGCCGTCCACGATATGCTCGTACGGCTTCTCGGTGTCCATCATATTGGAGGAATACTTGAACTTGTAGTCGAGGAGCAGCTTCATGGTCCGGTTGCTGAACTCCCAGCCCGGAGCGCGCCAGCCCTTCGGCCGCAGGCCCGTCACCCGCATGAGACTCTCGAATCCTTTTTCGAATTCCATGACCTCCTCGTCGGCGGTAGTCACATTCGGCCATTCATGGAGATAGCCATGATGTCCGATCTCGTGGCCGCCTTCGAGAAGTGATGCGCACATGGCCGGGTATTTCTCGGCGATCCAGCCAGGCACGAAGAAGGTCGAATGTATGCCGTACTTTTCGAGAATCTGCAGGATTCTCGGAACGGCAGTCAAGGGGCCGTACCTGCCCTGGGACAGTATCACGGGGCCTACGTAATTCCCTTTACCCTTCGACAGCCAGAGTGTCTCTCCGTCAAGATCGAAGGAGAGGACTACGTTCATGCCGGGTCTGTCAACCTTCGCCTTCATGGCTTTCTCTCCCATTTCGTCGCTGCAATCACCTCAAAAAATCACGCACATGCTGGTGAAAATAGATCGAATCATCAGGAGCATTTCTGTTCAGCCCATGCTTGTGAATGGCACCCAACCTGCCAGGTTGATTGAAACATCGATCCAACGATTTCAACTTTAGAAGTGGTAACAAAACCCTTGTACAACAAGGAAAGGATGCATAGTGTACTTGGATGGCCCGAGAAATCCTGCCCTCTGAGCTCTGGGAACGCATCGCCCCGCTTCTGCCGGA
>Ga0326727_10001657_pt1 | contig 80854 bp, 91 predicted proteins | sample MB2enrmetagenome_FD_207643 | JGI IMG/M metagenome (GOLD analysis project Ga0326727, IMG submission 207643) | Lab enriched peat soil microbial communities from McLean, Ithaca, NY, United States - MB29MY | ecosystem: Environmental > Terrestrial > Soil > Wetlands > Peat | place: USA: New York... | reverse complement strand
CCTTCAAGAGGGTAGGTCTGCACTACATCGCGTTTTTCGCGAACCGCTATTGCAGCCGCGCCACTTGCCGTCGATGGGAGCCTCGAAAAAGCCAAAACCGAGGGCCGCGTGACGAAAACCGGTTAGGTTAACGCTTATTCGGCTCACGCCGTGGGCTACTTTCTTTCGCTCCTTCGGAGCTTCACCCGAGGACCCCACTTTCACGTCGCACCCGTGGATCCCGCGTGCGTAACTTCGGTCCCCGCCAACGAGATAGAATGTACCTTCGGATCGATCTCCCGCCCGAGGGCGGATCCGTGATCCCCAGCGAATATGGATCGCATGAAGTCCAGCCTCCCTTCGCCCGCCACGCCCCTGCGCCGCTTCCTGGTCCTGTTCCTGCTGCTGTGCCTGGCCGGCTTCGGCCTGTTGCAATGGCCGGTTGTCGACCGCGTGGCGACGCAATTCTCGGCGCTGCTGGTGACGGTTTCCGCAGGCCTGATCCGGTTGTTCGGCGGCCAGGTGGTGAACCAGCAGACCATTCTGCGCTCGGTGACGAATGGGTTCTCGGTTCGCATGATGAACGGCTGCAACGGAGTCCATGTCAGCGTCTTGTGGGCCGCGGCGGTGCTGGCGTTTCCGGCTCCGTGGCGGCGCAAGGCCAGCGGCCTGGCGGCGGGCATGGTGGTGATTCACTCGCTTAACCTGGTCCGCTTTCTGGTGCTTTTTTACGTCGGCCAGGCCCAGTCGGCGTGGTTCGACTTCCTTCACGTGTACGCGGCCGAGAGCCTGATGATGTTCGTCACCCTGGCGCTTTTCTGGTTTTGGGCGCAGACGGTTCTCAGATCGGCTTCCGGGCTGGATGCGGGTTGAAACGCGGTCCCCCGGCGGATTCCTGCTGCGCGGCCTGGTTCTTTTGCCGGCCATGCTGGCGCTGTGGTGGCTGCTGCTGCTCCATCCGCTGCTGGAGATGGTGCGGGTGTCCGCGGAGCTGGCGCTGCGGGCCCTGCCGCGCGCCGGCGCCCCGACGCGAATCACCGAGGAGACCGGCGGGGACTGGGCCATCCGCATGCCCCTTCCCAGTCCGCTCGAAGCGGCGGCCCGCCAGATGTTCGCCCCCAGCCAGACGCCGCGGGTCAAGACCCGTTTTCTTACCCTCCGCCTGCCGCGCCAGTTGTTTATCCGTTTCACCATGGCCATGCCGCTGTTCTGGGCCATTGTTCTGGCGGCGCCCCTGAGCTGGCGAACCGTGCGCGCGATGGCGGCCGGAACCGCGCTGCTGGGGGTTCTGGCGCTCGCGTCGAGCGCCCTGTACGTGGCGCATACCCTGCAGCAGCAGATGCCCCTGGTCTCCTCTCGCGCGGGCGTCTTTCTGCTGGATTTCAGCCACTACCTGAACACCGACGCGCTGCCCTACGTGGCCGCCATCGTGCTTGCCCTTTGGCTGCACGCGGACCTCAGATCGCAGGTCTTCTTCCGGCGTCCGGCGGGGCCGGCTCAGCCGGAGGATCGCCAACCGGCGCGCGCCCAAGCCGTGGAGGGCAGGGGACGAAAGGGAAGGGGAAAGAAGAGGGGCGGGATTTCGAAGGGCGCGGGGCCGTAGACACAAACGCGCTATCGCCTCGGCGATAGCGCGATGATATTTGGTTAGGCTCCTAACGTCTCACGGATGCGCGCCGGAACAGGCGCGCGGCTGCGGCCATCATGAGCAGCGCCAGCAGGATCAGTCCCCAAGTCGACAGCGCCGGTACTGTGGGTGTGGTGGTGGTGGGGGTGATTGGCGCGCCGCCCACTGTCACGCCATCCAGCGCCAGTCCGGAGTCATACAAGGTATCGGACCAGTTCACGACCCCTACCTTAAGATAATAGCTGCCAGCGGCCGGAATCACGTAGCTGGAGTTGACCCAGCCGGTATAGCCGCAGCCGGTGGCGTAGCAGGAACCCGAATATGTACCGAGCGGCGCCCACGTCGGCGGACCGCCGATGATGGGCACCGAGGCGGGAGTCAGGGTTGCCAGGGGGGTGGGCATTCCGGTTCCCGGAACGATGGTGCCGCTGGCCACCGTTCGCGCGGTGAACAGCAGCGCCACGGGGGTGTTCGCCGAGTTGAACAGTTCCGCCCAAGCGTAGTCGGCATATCCGGCTCCGTCGGAGGTCACGTAGTTGAAGTAGAAGTTCAAGGAGGTTCCGGCGGTCGCCGTGAAGACCTGGGTAGCGAGCGTAGATCCGTCCGTCTCGCTGCCCAGCGCGCCTGTTGGAAGCGCGCCGACCCCATTTGAGCCACCGGCCGTCGAGACCCACTCGTACTTGCTGCTGCCGATGGGCGAGAGTGTCACCACTCCATCGGCGCCGTCGGTGCCGCAACTGCCGACGCACGTCCAGCCGCTCGGGATTGTGCTGCTTGGGTCGGTGGCTGTCCCGCCGCCGCCGCTTCGAACCATGGGATGCGCCGGGGCGACGAGCGGGTGACCCCGCACGAGGCCCTGCAGCGGTTTGACTGCCGGCGGTTCAGCCAGGGCAAATCCGGCCAAAAAAACGGCGCTCGTGAACACGGCGACGGCGCGCATTCCGACCCGCATCCTGGTGCGCGACCCTTCAACCGGAACTTTCATTCTTTCCTCCTGGTGTTCGGCTCGATACGATAGTTCGCACGGATTCGAGCGATTCCGTGGGTGATCGGCTAGGCGTCCATTTCTATGTCGCGCACCCTTCCCGTATCGAAAAATGCAGAGATTGGCATCTACTTTAGCCGGAAACCGAGCCGAAGTGTATAGGGTATTCACCTTATGGGCTGCGTCAGGGCCGTCCTTGCGCGGGCTGGTATGTCACCTGATTTGGACAGGTTATGCGATTCCGCTTCAGGCAACCGTACCGCGCACGCCAGGCCGGCTACATCGACAGTCGAAGAATCTCCGAAAGAAGAGTTTGAAACGCTGGCGTAACGTCGTCCACGGTCTGAATTTGCAGGTACATCCCCGATGGAATGCTGGAATTGTACACGGTATTGGTTGCGTTGGCCCCACCCGGCCCACATGGCACGCTCGGGGCGCAGTTCGCCATGCGCTCCAGAAGCGCCGTGTCCACGCCTCCAGGGCCCGAGACTTCGCCTGCGTAACCCATGGTGTAAATTATCGGCGTGAGAGTGGTATCGCCATGAATTTGCCGGGCCGCCATATCCGCAACATTCCAGGAGGCTAGCCCGATCTGGCAGGCGTTGCCGGACGCAGCCGTTCCGCCGGAAAGGTTCCCGGTGATGGTCAGGGGGACGCCGCCCGTTCCCCCTGCCCCTTTTTGGCAGTTGGCAGTCGTGGTATTCCAGATCATGGACTGCTGGTAGTCGCTCTGCGTGTAGGGCGAAACGCTCGACCCTTGGGTCGAATTTCCATAGTAGTCCACGCTGGGTATGTTGACGACGCTTGCAACCGAGGTCCCTGTTCCCCAACCGCAACCGTTGCCAGGGCCGGAGGTGTTGCTCAGGACGATTTCGTTAGTACCGGCTGAGGCCGTGCCGGGGGGAAGCAGCTCGGCCCACGAAGTCACGGACATTCCGCTGGTACTCGATTGCGGCCGTTCACGAATTCCATTGGTGGCGGTGCTGTTGTAGGCATAGGAGCCCCACTGCGCTATCCAGCCCAGCATCGAGTTGGCCGCAACGGCGTTTGGATAAACTCCGTTGGTTCCGTCGTTCGTGTGAGTGCACCCGCTACCGGACTTGAGGGAGCCGGTGGAGCTGTTGTTGAAGTCGGCCGTAATGCCGTTGGGCGCGCCGTCCGTCCACAGCACGATGATATTCAGCGCTCCCGGTTCATCCGCCGCCTGCAACTCCTTCCAAGCCAGCATCAGCCCTTCGGCCGTGCCAGTGTTGCTGCCCGACACCATGTTCGAGATGGTAGTGAGCATGTTGGGAGTTTCCGTCGTGCCCTTGAAGTAAACATCCGGGCCAGTCGCGCCGGTCGGCGGGTTTGTGCCCCAGTCCGCCGGCGGATAGGCGACGTAGGAGCCTCCCGAGATCAGCACAAGACCCAGCTTGTCGCGACCGGCCGCAAATTGGTTGACGAAGTATGTTGCGCCAGACTGTACGGCCGCCAACTCGGTTCCCATGGATCCCGACCGGTCGATCACCAGAACCATCACTACATCCCTGCGGGCGGCCGTGGCTGTCGACGTTACCGTTCCGTTGGAAAAACCGAGCATCCGCATGAATATCAGGGGGACATTCACACTGGCTGCGATCGACACAGTTCGCTGCTTGTTGGTGTTGTCCTGGTAGATCACGACACAGTTGCCGGAGCTGGTGTAAGTGATCTGCGATCCCGTGCCCGTCGGGGTTCCCGCGGTGGTCGACGTCGAGCCCGTGCAATTGCTGTCGTTTAGATTGTACGATCCCCAGTAACCGCCGCTTCCGGCCGTAGCGCCGGTAACGATGTTGGCTCTGATGAATTGATCCGCCGCCAAGGTCGCCGCCGACTCCTGGGCGGCGACGGTCAGCCCTGCGCTCAGGGATTCGGCGGCGGCGAGGGCGGCTCCGTCCACGGCCGTCTGAAGTTTCACCTTAACGCTATACAGCATCGTCGCATCGATAGCCAGTCCCACCAACGGAATCATCACGAACGCCATAGCTATGGTGAACATGATCATAACGCTGCCGGCCTCCCGCCCCCGTCTTCGATTCGGCGGAGCGGAGTCCGGTCGCGGTCCGGTATTAGGCGGATTAGAATACCGCATATGCATAGTTGCCTCCCTGTGCGTATCCCCCTCCACCCGAGCCCGAAAAAAACGCCTCCACCACATACACCGGTTGGCCGGATTGGTAACCGTCCGTGCCATCCTCCTTCGGCGCTGGCAGCAGGTTAAAGGTGGACACGTCGCTCGTGTCCGTTACGTAAGTGGTTGTGGCGATGTTGAAATTAGAATCCATATCCCCGGCGGGCGCCGTGCCGAAAGAACTGGTTTTCAAACTCGTATTGCCTTGCGTGTACTGTTGGGTGAATACGAATTTTCCGTAGTTGGTGCATTTCGAAGTGTGTGACAGCGGAGACAAACTGCCGTAGGTGGAACCCGCTGAAGCGCAGACGCTATTTCCCACATAGGTAAGGGTCGAAAAGACGATAACTCCCGTTCCCGAACTGGTGACTGTGCCGACCTGCTGGGTTATTTGGGTGAGCATGGCGCTTGAGGCCGAACCGCCGCCGCTCGAGAAATTGACCCCGCGGCTGTACATGCTTGCCAGATCCCGCGCCATCTGGGTGACCTGTTGTCCCCGGACCATGGCCGATCCAACCCACATCGTGCCGAGCAGCAGCGGAAGCCAGACCGGAATGAGCAGGGTGAATTCAATCACGGCGCCGCCCCGACTTATTCTTTTTCGATCGCTCATCGAGGCTTCCCCCTACTGCGGCGGTATCACGTAACCTCCCGAGGATATGGGAGGCGCTTCCATCCGGTCCCAGGACGCGGCGGTCATCACGATCGGATTGAGTGTGCCCAGCCCCGGCATCTTGACAGTGGGCATGAGCGTACTCGCCGAGAAGGATTGTACGGAAACTTCGACCAGGGGGAGCTGCCCGTCCGCCTGCATCCCGTTGCCGCCAACCACCCCGTCCTCATTCGTCAGCGTGCCGCTGGAACTGACAAGATACCAATCCACATGAATATTGTTCCAGCCGTTCACGCCGGTCGCGGCGCCGGAAGTGGCCGCCAGTCTTCCAAAGGCGTTGTTCTGAACCACTGTCTGGATGGAGGCTCTCTGTCCCATGCCCGTCATCGTCTGGCTGGTGACGGCGTAGCGCACACCCTGCGCGACGGCGTACTGCAACGTCGCCCGCGAGTACACCGCCCACGCGACGTTCAGGATGAGGAACAGAAACCCCAACACCGGGAGCAGCATCAGCGTGAACTCCAGCATCTCCGACCCCCGCTGCCTTTGCTTGCGCAAACCAGACCTGTTTTCTTCCCAGTTCCGCATGAGTGGCTCCCGATCGCGGATCGTCCCCGGCGATTGTTTTTTGGTGTCTGGCGGAAGTCCTGGGAACCGGGGCGTGGCTCCTGCAATAGCTTCCATTCGAACTCCGTACCCAGGCATGAGCGGTTCCGAGCCGAGCCGGGGACCGGCTTTGCGGCCCGGGACCGCATGCGCCTCGAGTATTGAATATCACCGAAAGAACGCCGCAAACAAGTCGCCAAAGGTTAGCACGAGCGGTTAACAGGGATATACCCGAGGGAGCTTTCCAGCTACAACCGCTCCTCCGGGCAGGCTCCCCCTTGCTAAGATCTGATGTTGGGCCCAATCGGAGGACGTGTTGATATCCATCCGCAAGCAAATCGAGGACTCGGAAGGCCTGGTGGCGCGCTTTAAGGCCTTGCTGAACGCTTTCCTGGGCGTGGCGGCCGTTCTCCCCAAGATGGTTGCGCCCGCCAGCCCGGAGGTATCCAAGCGGTGGAAGGAGGCTCTGGAGCGGACCACGGCGCCTTTGAAGGATGACGTTCCGGCCGAGGTGATCGACGAAGTCGGCCGGACCGCCGTCGGCCAGATCGACGAAATCTGCCGCTCGAATCGAGCGGCGCTCGACGAGTTCGACGCGATCCTGAAAAACGTGGTAGATACGGCGGCGGTGGCCCTCAGCGGTTTCAAGAGCCACGGCGAGCGGCACGAATCCAGTCTCACGAAACTGGCCGACGGCTTCGACGCCCTCTCCAAGGTGGAAGACGTGGCCGAGCTGCGCCGCCGATTGCGCGACGATGTGGTCAAGCTCAGGCAATCGGTGGAAGAGATGCGCCGTGAGAGCGAGGAATCGGTCCGCCAGTTCGCATCGCAGATTTCGGTCTTCCAGCAGCGCATGGAGCAGGCCCGCAAAGGCTCCGAAGTGGACCGGCTCACGCTATTGGGCAGCCGGCGGGTGGCGGAGACGTACCTGCAGAAAATCCCCAAACACGAAGGGCCGGTCTGCGTCCTGCTGTTCGACATAGAGGGCTTTGGGGAGATTAACAAGCGCTATGGGCCGCCGTTTGGGGATAAGCTGCTGCAGGCTCTGGCCCATCAACTGGCCGACAAGTTCCCCGAGGAAGGCGCCCTTTTTCGTTGGGGGGCCGACGAATTCCTGGTAATCGCCGAAGGGCCCCTGCCCAAGCGCCTGGAGTGGTGCCGCGCCATCTGCGAATCCTTCTCCAACAGCCACTACAGCACTTTCGAAGGCGGCGTCAAGCAAAGGGTGAGGGCCAACGTGGCTCTGGGGGGCGCGCAATACGTTCGCGGGGAGAGCGTGGAGAAGTTGTACAGCCGCGCGCGCGAGAACCTGGAGCAGGGCCGCAGAGGATTGCGCCCATGACGCCCTCCGATCTGGAGCGGAAGCTATCGGACATGATCGCCTTCCAATGCGTGCTGGTAGCGTTGCGCGGAGTGGGAGTCGAAGCCTCCGAGGAAATGCTCTGGCAGACCCTGTTGGCGGCGCTGGTGGACCAATACGGGTTCCTCCGGGTCTGGTATGGGCGCCGGACCGGAAGCGGGGTCCGGCCCACGGTCGTGGTTCCGCTGCGGGGGCCCGATCCGGAGGACTTGCCGATGGAAATCGACGAGGCCTCGCCCATCCTGCGCCGCGCCGATCTGGCGCTGCCCGTATCGGTGGAAAGCGCCGTCGAGGGAATGCTATCGATCGAGGCCGGCGGCCCGCTGGCGCCCGAACGGGCCGAGCAGATGCGCATTCTGGCCTCCGAGGCGGCCACCATCCTGGGCGAACGGCGTTCCCGCGGGCGCAACGAAGAGGCGCTCAAACAGGCCAAGCTGCAGGCCGAATCGGCCAACCGCGCCAAGAGTCTCCTGCTGGCCAACATGAGCCATGAGATCCGCACCCCCATGACCGGGGTGCTGGGCTTCGCCGACCTGTTGGCCGGTACCGGGCTCACCGCCGAGCAGCGGGATTACGTGGAAACCATCCGATCGAGCGGCGAAGCTCTGCTGGGCCTGATCAACGATATTCTCGACTTCTCCAAGATCGAGGCCGGAAGACTGGAGTTGGACGAGGCTCCCGTGGACATCAGAAATCTGGTGGAGAAGGCCGTGGGCCTGCTGGCTGTGCAGGCGGCCGAGAAGGGCCTGCGTCTGTTTTTCACGATCGACCCATCCACGCCGCGGGTGATTTCCGCCGACGCCATGCGACTGCGGCAGATTCTGGTGAATCTGCTGGGCAACGCCGTCAAGTTCACAGGCGCCGGCGAGGTGTCTCTCTCGGTGGCGGGCTCGGATGAAGGCGGACAGGGCCAAATGGTGTTTGTGGTGCGCGACACCGGGCCGGGGATACCTCTCGATCATCAGTCGCGGATCTTCGATTCCTTCAGCCAGGTGGACCCCTCCATCAGCCGCAAGTATGGCGGGACCGGACTCGGTCTGGCCATCAGCAAGACGCTGGCGGAGCGGATGGGCGGCTCTTTATCGGTGGAAAGCGAACCGGGGCGCGGATCCGCGTTTCGATTCGCCGTTCCAGCCCGAGCCGTGGAGAGGCGCCCGCCGCCGGTTGCGCGGAAGACCGCCGCGGACATTCCCTGCGCTGACTTGCCCGCGTTGCGCGTGATCGTGGCCGAGGACCACCCGGTCAACCGCGAGTTGGCGCTGGCCTTTTTGAAGCGGTTGGGCTATCAAGCGGATTGGGCGGCCAACGGCGGCGAGTTGCTCGAACGCCTGGATCGAGACGCGTTCGACGTGGTGTTCATGGATGTCCAGATGCCGGAAATGGACGGCCTGGAAGCCACCCGGCGCATCCGCCGCCACCTGCCGCCCGACCGGCAGCCGCGCATTGTCGCCATGACCGCCGCGGCCTTCCCGGAAGACCGCGCCCGGTGCCTGGAAGCCGGCATGGACGACTACATCGCCAAGCCGGTCGACCTGATGGGACTGATCGAGGTCTTGCGCCGGGTCCGGCCTGTCACTGTCGCGTAGGGGCGGGCATGCCCGGCCTCTGGAGTTTCTATATTTTTCGGCGATATCTCCGGTCTTCCGCGCACTGTATTGTGGGACAGACGCTTTCGTCTGTCAACCTCGCATGTACTACCGAAGAAAGCTCCCGCATTATCTTCCGGATCTCAACGAGGCCAACTTCCTCTTCCTTACCTGGCGTCTGGCTGGCTCGATCCCGGCGGCTCGCCGTCCTCTGCCAGCGCTCGCCACGCCCGCATCCGCGGGCCGAACCTTCCTCGCCTTCGACCGCGAGGCCGACAGAGCTGCTTTCGGGCCAGTGTGGTTGCAGGATGCTCGGGTGGCTGCCCTGGTAGCCGACGCCCTCCGATACGGCGAGACCGAACGGCATTTCTATCTCTTGCCCGCCTGGGTGATCATGCCCAACCACGTGCATGCGGTTCTGCAACCCAAGACCCCGTTACCCGTGATTACCCGTTGGCTGAAAGGCTCCACGGCGAGGAAGGCCAATCTGATCCTGGGCCGCACGGGAACAGCCTTCTGGCAGGATGAATCCTTCGATCACCGGGTACGCGATGAAGCGGAATTGGACCGGATCGTTCGCTACATCGAGCAAAACCCCGTCAGCGCCGGTCTGGTAGCCAATGCAAGCGAGTGGCTTTGGTCGAGTGCATGGTTGGCAGGCGAAAGCGCCTGCCCCACAATTCCGGAAACCCGCCGCCAAGTCTGGTAGCCAATGCAAGCGAGTGGCTTTGGTCGAGTGCGTGGTTGGCAGGCGAAAGCGCCTGCCCCACAATTCCGGAAACCCGCCGCCAAGTCTGGTAGCCAAATGCAAGCGAGTGGCTTTGGTCGAGTGCGTGGTTGGCAGGCGAAAGCGCCTGCCCCACAATTCCGGAAACCTGGCGCCAAATGTAGAAATTCCCGGGGCCGGGGCATGCCCGGCCCGCGGCTCTGAGAGACAATTCACGCCGTCGGAGCGCCCGCTTCAAAAATCCAGCGATTGAATGGTCTGGATCACACGGGCCTCAGCGTTCGTCAGTTTGTCCGCCAACGCCTCGCGCATCTCTTCCGGCGCGCATGATTCCACGGTCTCCTTGGGGTGGCGTTGGCCGCGGTGGAGGATGGCCTGGAACATGAAATCGTCGGCTACCCGGCAGCTAAGCTGAACCAGGGATAGCAGGTCGCGCCCACCGGGGAGTCCGTGATGCTCCGCCACGGCCTCGTGAAACACTTTCGGCAGATCCCACGCCTTGGCGAGCAGCAGGCCCGCGCGGCAGTGGTTCATTCCGAACTCCGCCTCTTCCGCCGCCATGATGGCATCCACGGTTTCGAAGGCCTTCAGCGACAGGACCGTGTACCGCTCCGTGTGGGCCGACAAGAGACCTATCCGGCCCAGGTCGTGCATAATGGCCGCCGTGTGCGCCAAATCCCCGGCTACTCCATAGAGGGGGGCCAATTCCAGCGCGATGGCGGCGCTCGCGGCGCTGTGCATCCAGAAGCGGCGCATGACGGGAGTCTTGGGAGCGTTGGACATCATGGCGCGTACCGCGAGACTCGCCACCAGCGACTTCGAGCGCGACATCCCGAGCAGTAATATGGCGCGCCCCGGAACCGTGACTCTCGACTCGAAGCCGAACAGCGGCGAGTTCGCCAGCGCCAGCACTTCGGAAGTGAGGACCGGGTCGGATTCCACGAGGGTGGCAATCTCCGCCGTCGAAACGTCTTCCCGATCGAACGATCTCAACAGCCGGAGCACTACCGGTTTGAATGGCGGCAGCTTCGCCAGGTCGCCCAGTTCGGCCGCCTCGGGATCGGCGTTTCCGAGAATCTCCGCCTCATCGTTCCGATCCAGAACCTTTTCGACGCTGTTCTCGTCCACCCACGAGCGGGCGGCCGATGCCAGCACATCCGCGCCCTTTCGTTTGTCCGAGAAAATGAGGCCGCCAACGGCGGACTTGAGGCGTGCGGCAGGGCTGAACATGGGCTGAGGATATCCTTTTCCGGCGCGGCGCACGACCGCGAGCGAGGCGGGAGCGCTTCCACCACGGTATTCATCGGCGGCGGAGCCGTGGATTTCTAGAGAACCTGCCATCCCAACCGCTCCCTGACGGTCGCGGCTCGCCAGGCTCCTAACGAGCCGTGACCGTTAGGGCTGCCGGCAATTGGAATGGTTGTTTCGCGACAAGTACCGAGCGCTTTTCACGCAATAACCATCCCAACCGCTCCCTGACGGTCGCGGCTCGCCAGGCTCCTAACGAGCCGCGACCGTTAGGGCTGCCGGCAATTGGAATGGTTGTTTCCCGACAAGTACTAAGCGCGTGTCACGCAATAACCATCCCAACCGCTCCCTGACGGTCGCGGCTCGCCAGGCTTCTAACGAGCCGCGACCGTTAGAGCCGCCGGCAATTGGAATGGTTGTTTCCCGACAAGTACTAAGCGCGTGTCACGCAATAACCATCCCAACCGCTCCCTGACGGTCGCGGCTCGCCAGGCTTCTAACGAGCCGTGACCGTTAGGGCTGCCGGCAATTGGAATGGTTGTTTCGCGACAAGTACCGTGCGCTTTTCACGCAATAACCATCCCAACCGCTCCCTGACGGTCGCGGCTCGCCAGGCTTCTAACGAGCCGCAACCGTTAGGGCCGCCGGCAATTGGAATGGTTGTTTCGCGACAAGTACTAAGCGCTTTTCACGTAATAACCATCCCGACCGCTCCCTGACGGTCGCGGCTCGCCAGGCTCCTAACGAGCCGCGACCGTTAGGGCTGCCGGCAATTGGAATGGTTGTTTCGCGACAAGTACTAACTGAACAAGACTGCGCAAAAGGTACCGGCGCCCTAAAGGTACTTTTGCCGCCTATTCCGGTACGCCTGGATCTATACATTTTGCGGGAACCAGTCGATTCTTGAACTTGAGAGACATGTCCATCGAAGTCCTGCATGGCGATCGCCGGGTTGACCGCAGATATGAATTGGAGCTGCCGATCCGCTTCGAGTATTCGGACGCGCAAAACCGCCTTCACGTGGGAAACGGTCTGACGATCGAGCTGAGCCGGGGCGGCATCCGCTTCCGTACGCACGATCCGCTGCCGTTGCAGGCCCATGTGCAGGCATGGATCGCCTGGCCGTTCCTTCTGCAAGGCATCTGTCCCCTGGAGTTGTTTATCCGGGGGCAGGTTATCGGGTCCACCGAGCGGGGGATCGTCTTGCGGATGCGCAGCTATGAGTTCCGGACGTGTGGAGAGCGGTCCTTCTCGGAGATGCCGGAACGGTCCTTGTCATCGAGAGTCGCCTGAAACGGTGCACTAAGGCGCGAGCAGGGGTAAGGGCCTCACCCAGGGAACCAGCGAGGGGATGCCGCCGCTTCCCACCATCCGGAACAGGTCTTTCCTCAGGATGCAGCTTCCTTCGGGCGACCACGCCTCCACCCGGACCGTGCTCCTCCGTCGCTCAATGCGGTAGACCGCCGCGGCGCCCATGTCGGCCGCCAGGGCCGGCAGGGACCAATCGGTCTGCTCGGTGGAAACGCGAATGTCGCCGCCGCGGGAAACGCAGAGCGTGCAGTCCTGGTATTGTCCGTCGGTGGCATGCACCGCCGTTTCCAGGATGTGCTCGGCATTCCGTAAAAGGGCTTCCACCCAGTTCTTATCGGCCGACCGGGCGGGTATTCGAGCCTGTTTTCCGTCACGGCTTCACGGGCAAAAAGGACAAGATGTTCCGAACGTAATTCAAGGTCTCCGGGATATTCGGTAAGCCGTTGGCATCATTGACCTTGGTTGGGCCCGCGTTGTATGCGCCCAAGGCCAGCGAAAGGTCTCCGAAGCTGCTCAGCAATTGTTTGAACAGGCGCGCGCCGGCGTCCACGTTTTCCTTGGGGTCGAACGGATCTTTGACGCCCAGCTCGGCGGCCGTGGCGGGCATCAACTGCATGAGCCCCATGGCGCCCTTGGAGGACACCGCGCACGGGTGAAATCCGGACTCCTGCCTGGCTATGCCGCGCAGCAGGTTGGGCTCGAGATCTTCCCGTTTGGCGGCGTCTTCGACCAGCGCATCGATCTCCGATTCGGGGAGAGGAGGGCAGTCCATTTCGGCGGACATTCCCGGGGTTTCCGTTGGCCGGGAAGGAGGCCCCAACAGGAAGAAGGAATCCGGCGAAGCTTGGCCAACCTGCTTGGAGATGGAGAGGCGCTGGCCCGCCACCGCCGCTTGCATGGCTCCGATGGCCTGGAGTTGCCGTTCGACCGCGGCCGCCATGGCCTGCTTCGAGTCGGCGATGGCCGGTTTCGAGTCCGCCGGCCGGGGTTCGTCGGCGGCCAAGCCCAAGGCCGCGGCCGTCAGGAATATCACAAATGGGGCAAGTATTCGCATAGAAATATCCTCGAATTTCAGGCGCTTTCCTCCGATTCCATATGTGGGAATAGGAAGTTCCCATTGAGGATCGACCATGGAAATCAATCCTTTATCTCTAGTCAACCCGCTGACGCCGATCGATTCGGCCGCCGGGCTGGACGGCAACACGGAACAAACGCGGGCCGCCGTGACGGCAGTGAGGGCGCTGAATAAGTCGGAACTGTACGGGCAGGACCGCGAGCTGCTGTTCACGCGCGATAGCGACACGCGAAAACCGGTCATCCGAATCGTCTCGCGCACGACGGGCGAGGTGTTGGACCAGATTCCTCCGGAGCGAGTGCTTAAGATCGCGGCGGAGTTGGCAAAACAAGGAAAGGACGGCTCCGCGGCGTAATGTGGAGGGATGCCTACATAGAAAGCCGGGTGCTCTCGGCGGACCCGGTAGAACTGGTTTGCCTGGTGTACGGGCACGCCATCGAATCGATCCAGGAGGCGCGACGGCGCCTGGCGGCCGGAGATATCGCCGCGCGCTCGCGAGCCATCTCGCGGGCCATCGCCGCTGTCTCCCAGCTCCAAGGCTCGTTGGATCATGCCGCCGGCGGGGCTGTCAGCCAGCGACTGGCGGCGTTGTATAGCTATATCCGGCAGCGGCTGACAGAAGGGAATATGCGGCAGAAGGATGCGCCTCTGGCGGAGGCGGAGTCGCTGCTGCGGACCCTTGCCGAAGCCTGGAACGCCGTGCAAACGCCGCACGCCGAGGCCCGGAGCGCCGCGCCGCAAGCCGAATTTCGGACTTTTCCGGCGCCTCGCGCGGGCCTCTGGATGGAATCGGACACGGGTCGCGCGCATACCTGGAGCGCCTAAGGCTTCTGGGGAGCTTCGAGGCCCCGCATAACCAGCTTGGCTATTCCCAAGCCGCCGTTCGCCGCCAGCGACTGGGCAAACATCTCCTGGGCGTATTCCATGGCTGAAGACGAAGCCTCATCGTCTCCCGTTCCCAGCCAACCGCCTTCGGAATCGCGCATCGACTTGAGCATCTGGCCGATGAGCAGCGCTTCGAACTGGCGCGCGGCGTCCGCGGTCTTGGTCTGCTCCTTAACGGAGGCCGCGGACGGATCGCCATTGCTCGCGGCTCCGCCGAGAACCGGTTGAATCATAACGCCTCCTGGGCCCGCATATTCTCCGTCGCGCGCCCCGCAACGCCACCCTATGCGGTTTCAGCGCCATTGACCATGTCGCTTAGGCTGGCGTCGATATAAGTCTGCGAGAAGCCGTGGTCGTAGAGCCACGCCACCTGACCGGCGTTGATGAGCGTCCCGTTGGAGAGTTGCACCATCTCGTTGGGCTGCTGCTGCTGCACGGGACTGTTCGGGGCCGTGAATTCGTCGCTTTCGACCACCGTTCCGCCCAGCATAGTGGCCACTGTGGCGGCGGTCGCCGGCGTGGCGAACCAGATCGGGTTCAGGCTGTAGGAAGAGCCATCGGGCAACGTCTCGACGGGGTTGTCCAGAAATGGCTGGGAGCCGAACACGGACTCCATGGTAGGGGCGGGGGTTGGCGCCGGATCCGGCGTCACCGCCCAATCGGCCGGCACTCCCGGGAAGAGGGCCTGCAAGGGCGAGGTGGTGGTGGACGCCGTTGCGGCGGCATCCGACGTCGCCTGGCCGAGCTCCTCGGTAAACTCGCTAAAAGGGTTTGAGGCGTCGGCTGCCTGGGCCGCCGCCGGCGCCGCCACCGGCTGCGCCTGGGTCGAAGAATCAAGTGTGACGGTCATGCGGTTTTCCTCCGGTCTTCAAGAAATTTCCATGGATGTGGGGCAGAATGCCATCCCGCGGCGGGTTGTCAACCCGCCCCACAACCGAACAGTTCCATACGGTCCAGGCGCTAGCGCTCTGACCGCGTGATTACTTCCTTAACGCTGCGGGCCGGGCGTGCCCGGCCCCTACACCGCGCCGTAGGGGCCGGGCATGCCCGGCCCGCGGCGAGGGAACAAATCGAACGGTCAAGGTACTAGATCACTTCCAGCTCCGCATCGATGGATCCCGCGCTCTTCAGGCTTTGAAGTATGGCGATGATATCGCGCGGGGTCGATCCGATCGCGCCCAGCGCGCGAACCAGTTCCTCCACCGTGGCGCCCTCCTTGAGAACCAGGTTGCGGGCGGGGGCTTCCTTCACCGCCAGGGACACCTGAGGAACCACCTGCGTGGTTCCGGTCCCCATGGGGTTGGGCTGGGAGACTTCCATCGTGGTCTGGACCTCCACGGTCAGGGCGCCCTGCATAATGGCCACCGGAGCGATCCGCACATCCTTGCCCATTACGACGGTTCCGGTGCGCTCATTGACGACGATGCGCTGGGGCCGGTCTGGTTCGATAGTCAGCCGCTCGATCTCGGCCACGAATTCGGTGGGGTTCTTCTGATAATCCGGCGGCAGCTCGACGGCCACCAAAGCCGCGCTCTCGGCGCGCGCCACCGCGCCAAAACGCTTATTCAGCGCCTCGGTGATGCGCATCGCCGTGGTGAAATCGGCTTGCCGCAACTGCAGCCGAAAGGCGCCGGTGATCTTGGCCGATGGCGACGGGCGTTCCACGATGGCCCCGTTGGGCAGTCTTCCCACCGTGGGATGGTTGACTACCTGGGTATTGCCCGACCCGCCCGCTACGTAGCCGCCCACCACCGCCGGGCCTTGGGCCACGGCGTAGGTCTGCCCGTCGGGCGCCTGCAAGCCGGTCATCAGCAGGATTCCGCCTTGTACGCTCGAGGCGTCGCCGATGGCCGCCACGGTCGCGTCGATACGCGAGCCGGGCTGCGCATAGGGAGGCAGCGTCGCAGTGACCATTACCGCGGCTGTGTTCTTGACCTGAATCGAGGTGGCGGTCACGTCGAGCCCCATGCGTTCCAGCAGATTCGTGAGGCTCTGGGCCGAGAAGACCGTCTGCCGGCGGTCGCCGGTGCCGTTCAGTCCCACCACCAGCCCGTACCCCATGAGCTGGTTGTCGCGGACGCCCTCGAGCGAGACCAGCTCCTTCAGCCGGGTTGGCGCCCCCGTTCCTTCCAACGCCAGAGAGATCAGCAGAACCGAAATCGCGAGAAGCCGTGCCATAGTGGTTTCCTAAAAGGGAAGCAGTCCCAATAACACGCGGTACAGAATGTTAGGACGGCGCGTCACATCGTTGACCACGCCCTTGCCATCGATCTTCAGCTCGAGCTGGGCGATCTGGTCCGACTGAATGGTGTTGGCAATCAGATCCACCGGACGGACAATGCCGCGCACGGTGACGGTCTGGTGCTCGGAATTCACCCCTACCTCCTTGCTGCCCTCGATCACCAGATAGCCATTGGGCAGCACCTGGGAAACGCGCGCGCTCAATGTGGTGGTAAGTTGCGTCGACCGGCTGGTGGTTCCTTCTCCGTCTAATTGCGTTTGGGTTGTGGCGCCGGCGAGGTTCTGCAGGGCGCCGGTGGCTTTCGGCACTCCGCCCGCCGCGGTGATGGCGCTGTTCACGCTCGACTGCCGCTGGGTCTTGGTGGTTCCCTGCACCACGGCGGAGGCGTTCTCGGCCACCACGATGGTAATCATGTCGTCAACTTGGCCGGCGCGCACGTCGCTCGCGAGCGCGGTCAAACGGGAAGCCGGCGACCACAACGACCCGGGCGACGGCTGCCAGGCCTGCGACTGGGGCCGGCTGTTGGCCTCCTGGATATACCGGTCGAGCGGGGTCAACTGCGGAGCCTTGACCTTTTTGTCCTTGGCCGGCAGAACTCCCAAAGCAAGAAGCGAGATGAGCATCCAACGTATCAGGCGCATTTCAATTCCCATGGGCGCGCCCGGCATCGAGAAGCGCTTTTCCCTTGCCGACAATGCGCGCTTGAAAAAGCTTGTTGCTGGTCATATTGCGGATGGCGATCATGTCGCCGGAGCGCCCGCTCGATTCCGCCTTGCCCGTCAAAAGGAGACGCGCGGCGCCGCTTCGAACCTCGACATCGACCATTTCCCCACGGCTCACATCGGGAACCACGATGAGCTGGGCGACCCGGATTTCCGATCCCGCGGCCACGTCGCGCGACAGCTCCCTTCCGGCGACTTCTTCGATGGATTGGGCCGCTTCTCCGGCGGCCGGGAAGCCCTCCACCGTCTCCACGCGAATCTGGGCCGCGGCGATGGGCTTTCCGCTCTTGAGATTTTCCACGGCCACAACCCGAGGCAGGCGCGCGGAGATGGCCACCCTCGCCCAGATCGAGAAATGATGGTTATCGCCGTAAATAACGCTGCCGCGCCAGATGACCGGCATGGGCGAAGAGAGCAAAGCCGGCCGCCCGAGATCCTCCCGGCGGAACTCCAGCCGGCCGTGAGGAACCGGGTCGAGGCTGGTTTCCACGATTTCGATCCGTACGTCTTTCAGCCCCAATGCCCGGCGCATTTCCTCGAGCGCCTTGTCGCGGTCCAGGCTTTCCATCTTGCGTTCGAAGCACGCGTCGCTCGCGGAGCCGGCCTCGAGGCCATAGCGCTTCGCCAGGGAAGCCAGCTCGAACCAGCGGAACACCCTTCGCACCCCCGGCATCGGCGTGGGCGCGACCGGCGTCTCGGGAGCCAGTTGGCCAAAGGCGGGGAGGGATGCCGCCAGATCGCCGGCAACTATGTGTTCTCCCTCCACCGCCAGGCATTTTGGGGCCTGCGCGGGAGCAAAGCGCACAAGCCACAACACCGCCACTAAGCACCGGAAACTCATCTCGAGAGATTGTTGACCTGTTGATACATGTCGTCCGCGGCCTTGACTACCTTGGAATTCGCCTCATAGGCGCGCTGCGCCACGATGAGGTTCACGAACTCTTCCACGATGCTGACGTTGGATTGTTCCTGGTAGCCCTGGAGCAGCGTGCCCAGGCCCTCCTGTCCGCCGGGGTTCGCCACCACCGGTTCCCCCGACGCATCCGTGGGCAAATACAGATTCTGTCCGATGCTGTTCAGACCCGCGGGATTCTGAAAACCGGCGATCTGAATCTGCCCGGCGCGCTGGGCCGCGGTCTGCCCGGGCAAGATGTAGCTCACCGTGCCGTCCGTCGCGATGGTGATGGACTGAGCGGCCGCCGGAATGGTGATCTGCGGTTCCACGGGATCGCCATTGGCCGTCACCACGTTCCCCTGGGCGTCGAGCTGGAAAGAGCCGGCGCGCGTGTATGCGGTGTCGCCCGTGGAGCGCTTCACCTGGAAGAAGCCGTTTCCCTGGATTACCAGATCCAGCGGGTTGTCCGTTTCGGTGAAGTTGCCTTGCGTGAAAATGATTTCGTTGGAGGCGGCCCGCGTACCGAGACCGAGCTGCAATCCGGTCGGCACGGTGGTCTGTTGCCCGGCGGAAGCGCCTGGCTGCACCATGCTCTGGTAGAGCAGATCCTGGAACTGCGCCCGGCGCGTCTTGTAACCGGCGGTGTTGGCGTTGGCCAGGTTGTTCGCGATGTTATCCACGTTGAGCTGTTGAGCAGTCATCCCGCTGGCGGCGCTGTAAAGCGCTCGGATCATATCGATACCCCCCTTAATCCTTCGGCCTGAAATGCATGGCTAAGAGCCTACTTTCGCGACTTCTTCAATGGCCTTCCGATTCATATCCACGCCCATCAATACGGCTTTTTGCAGCATTTCAAACTGCCGCATGACGCCGACCAGCCGCATGGCGGCTTCGGGCACCGCCACATTCGAACCCTCGGTCTGCCCTTGTTCCACCTGGACGTTCTGCGCGGCGATCGGCGGGTTCTTCGCATCGTCGTTCAGAAAGCAGGCCCCGGCCTGCTTTTTCAACGCGTCGGTGGACTTGAAATCGACCACTTCTAATTGGCCCACGGCGGCGCCGCCCTGCTGCACCGTCCCGTCCTTGGCGATCTCCACGGTCTTCCCGGGGCTCACCACCAGCGGGCCGCCGCCGGTGGCGCGAATCGGGTATCCCTCGCCGGTGACCAGCTCGCCGGTCTTGGAAACGTGCAAGCTGCCATTGCGCGTGTAGAGGACGCCGCCCGGGCCGTTGACCGCCAGAAAGCCGCGGCCGGAGAGAGCGATGTCCAACGGGTTGCCGGTTGGTTGCAGCGGCCCTTGCGAGAAATCGGTCCACTGGCGTTCGATGTTCGGCGACGCGGAGGCCGATCCGTCTTCCTCCGAACCGGATGCGTCCGAGGAAACGTAGAGGCCGTAGAACTCACTGTCGCTCTTGTATCCGCTGGTGCCCGCGTTCGCCAGGTTGTTGGCCAGCAGATCGAGCGATTGCATTCGCGATCGCAGGCCACTCGCAGCCGCCATGCCTAACGGGTCCATAGTTGGTTCCGGCGGAAACGGTGCAAGTTGATGGCCAAGAGTTTTCGGGAAATGTCTCGAAAAATGTGCAGGTTCCGCCGATATTTGCGATTAGGGGCCGATTATCTTATGTCAAGATCTTGACGATGGCGGTTGACAGTCAAAACCGCAACACCCCTCGGACTCCCTCATACCATTGAAATGATGCGGGCCGCGCTTTGGCGAGTGATCTGCAATTCCCGGCGGCGTGACCTCGACAAGCCCGGTAACCGCTCCGCGCTGCTTTGCCCCCCCAACCGCGAGCGTCTATCAACCGGGCGCATGGGACGCAAGCGGCCAGCCGCCTTTTGAGGAGTATCTGTCGAGGGGCATCGACGATTCGGAGGAATCGGCGGCCCAGACCGGAAAAGCGCCTCGTTCAAGGAGTTCGTCGAGAGGCTCCCAGACCGACTCCGCGGAGCGGAAACCGGACGACGCGGACGGAGCCGCCAGTTTGGCGTCGCTCAGCCAGACGCCGGCCAGCCGGCAAACGCCGTTCACGCTCGCGGCGCAGTTCTTCCATAGCGGGCTTCTGGCGGCGGACGGCGATGCGCCGTCGCCCCAGGCCGCCGCCAAAGATAACGCCGGGGCGACCGAGCCGGCAGCCGGGCGGCAGGGACGTTCGTCGGCGACTTCGGGGCAGCCGGCGCCCTCGCGGGCGTCACTCTCTCGCAGCGACTCCCCGACCGACCAGGAACTCCTGCAAACGGCTCTGGCCGGTCCCCTCGCCGGCGTCGGCGTATATGAAGGCGCTCGCCTGGCCGCTCCGGGCGGAAGTGGCGGCGCGGGCGCCGGGACAGACCGGAATTCGCCGCCGTCGTCTCCTCCGGCGGCGAGTGACACCGGCGTTCAGCCGGCGGCGCAGGACGCCGCGCCCGCGTCGGACGACCTGGCGGTTGCCATCAAGGTCGAACCCCGGACCGACACGCACGCCGGCCGTTCGAACCAGGACGTTCCCAGAGAAATCCAGCCCGTCGATCCGCACGACGCCGCGGACCAGGCCCCGGCTCAAAGCGCTTCGGCCAGGGCGGGCCTGTGGGCGCTTCGAGAGGTCTCCTCGCCCAGCGCATCCCCCCAGGCCGCGGAAGCGTCCAGCGAGCCCGTGAAGGAACTCGCGCCTCCGGACCTTCGCGCCGACTCCAGTCTTCAAAAAGCGCCCGGGCCCCTGAAAGATATTTCGATCCAGGTTGGACAGACGCCGCAAGAGAAGGTGGAACTTCACCTGACGGAGCGCGCCGGGGAAATGCGTATGGCAGTCCGGGCCGCGGACCCCGACATGGCCCACTCCTTGCGCCAGGCGCTTCCCGAACTGGTGAGCCGGCTGCAGGAGAACGGCTTCCGCGCGGAGGCATGGCGTCCCGCCGGAATCGTGAGTGGAACAAGTCCCATGAGAGAGACGCGGGAGAGTTCGTCCAATTCCCGCGGCGGCGATCCGCAACAGCAATCCGGCTGGTCGCAGCAACAAGGCGGGCAGCGCAACCAAAGCCAATCGGACCGGCCCAGGTGGGTCGCGGAACTCGAAAGCAGCCTTGAGGGCAGCGAAGAAAGATAGAGAGGAAAGTATTATGGCGTCAGCGATTAGTTCCATCGTCGGTTCCGCTCCAACGGCCGGCGCAACTTCCAGTGCGGCCGCCGCATCGAGCAGCTCGGCTCCCACCGAGCAGATGTTCCTGCAGTTGCTGGTCGCTCAGATCCAGAACCAGGATCCCCTGAATCCCGCGGACAGCATGCAGTTCGTGACTCAACTTGCGCAGTTCAGCGAGCTGGAGCAGGTCATGGGAATCCGGCAGGATATCGAAACGGATTTCAGTCCCGCCAGCGGCGCTACGGCCGCCACATCGGCTTCGACATCGGCCGCCACATCGGCTTCAACAACGGCTTCAACGCCGGCTGCCACGACGGCCGCCGCCACCCCTGCCACGACGGCAAGTTCCAACAACTAAGAAACGAGGGCTAACATCATGATGACCGCATTATCGACCGCGCTCACCGGGCTTGACGCCGCCTCGACGGCCGTGAGCATCGTCGGCAACAATCTGGCGAACCTGAACACCACCGGTTACAAGGACGAGTCGGTGCAGTTTTCCGACATCATGAGCCAGGCGCTGGGATCGGGCTCGACCGGTACGCAGATTGGTCTGGGAGTCGGCCCGGCGCAGGCTGTCACGTCGTACACCCAGGGAACCATCCAACAGACGTCGGGGGCCTATGACGCCGCGATCGATGGCAACGGGTTCTTTGTCGTCCAGGATCAGAACAATCAACAACTTTACACGCGCGACGGCGCCTTCTCCCTCAATTCCGCCGGGGACCTGGTTACGGCCAGCGGAGACGCCGTGCAGGGCTGGAATATGACGGGCGGGACGGTGAATACGAATTCGCCAACCACGAGCATCGTCGTACCGGAGGGCGGAACCATGGCTCCCGTGCCCACGGCGACCATGTCCTTAACCGTCAATCTGGACTCTGCGGCCACGGTCGGAGATTCATCCGGCACATACTCCACGCCGATTCAGGTGGTCGACAGCCAGGGGGGCACGCACACTCTGACCGCCACTTTCACCATGACGGGCAGTAATACCTGGAGTTACGCCATCACTGTCCCGGCCGCGGACCTGAAGACTGGCGGCACGACCAGCCTGGCCACGGGAACGCTCACATTCGACGGCACGGGCCAATTGACGAGCCCCGACGCCAAGACCTCGCCCATCGCCATCAAATTGTCGGGATTGGCGGACGGCGCATCCGACATGACCGTCAACTGGAACCTGTACAACGGAACCCAGGGTCTGCTGACGCAGTTCAATCAAGCCAGCAGCGTTTCCGCCGCCACTCAGGACGGCATCCAAGCCGGGCAGGTCAACAGCGTGAGCCTGGCCAACGGCGGGCTGATCGTCGCGACTTACTCCAACGGGCAGCAAGTCACGGTGGGGCAGGTCGCGTTGGCCAACATCGCAAACCCGGAAACCCTGGTCGGGGTCGGCGGCAATAACCTGCAGGCGACGGCCGCAACCGCCGTTCCCGCCATTGGAACAGCCGGCACGGGCGGCCGGGGGCAGATCATGGGAGGGTCTCTCGAGTCTTCCACCGTCGACATCGCCACCGAGTTCACCAGCCTGATTTCCTATGAACGAACCTATCAGGCTAATTCCCGTATGATCACGACTTCGGACCAGATGATACAGGACCTGATCGGCCTGATCCGTTGATACTGGCGATGATGAAGCATGAACAGCCGCGGTCCAGGGTGGGACGGGGCGGGAGCAGACGCTGATGGAAGAGATTCGGCAGGCGCTTGGGGTGCTCATCGCGCTGGGAGTTCTCGGCGGCGCACTGTGGTGGCTGCGGCGGAAAGGGCTCGCCCAGTTCGCGCCGGCGATCCGCGGCGGAGGAAAAACCAGGTGCATGAAGGTGGTCGAGCGTCTCACGCTCACTCCGCAGCATTCCCTGCATCTGGTACAGGTTGGGGAGCGGACCATCCTGGTGGCATCCTTTCCGGGAGGCTGCGCGCGAGTGGATTCCGCTCCGGAGCGCGCGGAAGAAAGGGTGGCCAGCCGATGATCCGCGCCCCGCGGGCCATGCCCGCGCTTTGGCTCGCCGCGTCGGCCCACCTGAGCGCCGCGGCTTCGCCCGGCAACACCCTTTTCGGCATCAACATGAGCAAGAGCGGCGACTCCGTCAGCGTTCCGATTCAGATTGTGATTCTGCTGACCGTGCTGACGCTCCTGCCGGCGGTGGTGATGTCGATCACTCCTTTTCTGCGGATTTCGATCGTCCTGCACTTTCTCCGGCAGGCGCTGGGGACTCAGACCGTGCCCTCGAACCAGGTGCTCCTGGGACTTTCCCTCTTCCTGACGATCGTGGTCATGCAGCCCGTAGCCACGGAAATGTATCAACAGGGCTGGGAGCCGCTGCAGAAGAACGAGATCACTTCCTCCCAAGCGTTTGACGCGGCGGCCAAGCCGCTGAAAGTCTTCATGGCACGCTTCGCCCGGGAAAAGGACGTGGCGCTTTTCCTCGGGCTTTCCCATCTTCCGGCGCCCCGAAGCGCGGAGGACGTGCCGCTTCAGGCGCTCATCCCGGCCTACATACTTTCGGAACTGAAGGCGGGGTTCCAGATCGGCGCGGTTCTGTTCCTACCCTTTCTGATCATCGACATTGTGGTGGCTTCGGTGACTCTGTCCATCGGCATGATCCAGTTGCCGCCGGTGATGATCTCCGCTCCTTTCAAGATCCTGCTGTTCGTGCTGGCCGACGGTTGGAACCTGGTGCTCGGTTCGTTGATGAAGGGATTCTACCCATGACCCCCGAGTTTGTCATTCAGATCCTGCGCGAGACGCTGATGACGGCGTTCTGGCTGGCCGCCCCGCTGTTGGCCGTAGGCTTTGTCGCGGGCATTACCATGAGCCTCATTCAGATCGTCACCTCCATCCAGGACAGCGGGTTCAGCACCATTCCCCGCCTATGCGCTTTCCTGACCACTTTCATTGTGGCGATGCCATGGATGCTGCATAAACTCACGACCTATACCACAGCGATCCTGGGGGATCTCAGCCGCTATGCACGGTGAGTTGGCGTTATCCACAGCCGGTCTTCTCGGGTTTTTGGTGACGCTGGCGCGGGTTGCCGGCGTGTTCGTGTTCGTCCCCATACCCGGCCTGAGGTCCGGATTCGAAGTGGCGCGGGTGGTCCTGTCTTTCACCGTCACGCTGGCCCTGTTTCCGTATTGGCCCCAGGTGGATGCGGGGGTTTCCGCGGGCCTGCTGGCGGTCTGGATGGTCTCCGAAGCCGCGCTGGGGATAGGCATCGGCCTGGCGGTGGCGTTCGCCGTGGAAGCCATCAATCTAGCCGCTCAAGTGATGGGACTGCAGGCGGGCTACGCCTACGCGCAAACCATCGATCCCGGGACGCAGGCCGATTCCGCCGTGCTGGTGGTGCTTTCGCAACTCGCCGCGGGACTGGCTTTCTTCGCCACCGGTCTGGACCGGGACGTGCTTCGCGTTTTCGCGGGCAGCCTCATTTCCGTCCCGGCGGGATCTTTTACCGTTTCACGGGCCGCCGCCGAGCCCCTGCTGGCGGCGGCGGGCGTCATGTTCTCGACGGGGGTAAGGCTGGCTATGCCGGTTATCGCGGTCCTCGTCATGGTGGACATCTCGCTGGCTTTGCTGGGCCGCATCAACGCCCAATTGCAGCTTCTCACCGTCGCATTTCCAATCAAGATGATGCTGGCATTGACCATCTTCGGGTGGATACTGTTCCTGCTTCCGGGAATCTTGCGGAACACCATGGGCATTACTTTCTCGGCCACGAAAGGATTGCTTTCGCGATAGTCATGGCGCGCAAAGACCCCACATCCGGCGCACGCAAACGCCTGGGACCGGCCGGCCGATATGGCGGATAAAGACCAGAAAACCGAGCAGCCGACGCTGCGGCGAATGAAAAAGGCCCGCGAGGAAGGCAACTTCCCCTCGGCGCGTGTTTTTGTCGGCGCGCTCCAGTTCATGGCTTTCGTGGCCCTGCTGGGCTCCTGGGGCCTCACTTTGCTCGGCGCAATTCACAAATGCATGGCCACCCTGTTGAGCCATGCCCTGGGGGACAGTCTCGATCCAGCCTTCATCCTCGGTTTGGGCCTCCAGTTCGGGAAGGAAACTTTCATTCCGCTGGCCATCATGGGCGGCGTCCTCCTGGTGGTCACGCTGGCGGCGCAGCTCATGGTTACGCGCATGGGCTTGAGCGTGAAGAAGCTGGCCCCGGACTTCAAGCGCCTGAACCCCGTCACCCGCCTTCGCGAGTTGCCCCGGCAGAACGTGCCCGCGCTGCTTCAGGCCGCCGTCATGCTGCCCGTTTTCGCATGGACCGTGTACGTGCTGTTGAGGGACGACTTCGACGGTTTCCTTTCGCTGCCGCTGAAGAGCGTGTCGGCTGGCGCCGCCCAGGTTGGCGGCGCGATTCAGACCCTCCTCTGGAAGGCGTCTTTCGTGTTCCTGATTTTCGGGGCCGTGGATCTGTTCCGGCAGAAGCGTCTCTACCGGCAGGACATGAAAATGAGCAAACAGGAGATCCGCGACGAATTCAAGGAGATTGAAGGCAGCCCCCTGATGAAGTCCCGCATCCGGCGCCTGCGGCGCGATATGGCGCGCCGGCGCATGATGCACGAGGTGGCCACGGCCACCGCCGTGGTGGTGAACCCAACCCACTACGCGGTCGCGCTCAAGTACGCCATGCACGCGCAAGGCGCTCCCATGGTGGTCGCCAAAGGGAAGAACTACCTGGCGCTGCGGATCAGGCAGAGGGCCATTGAGAACCAGGTGCCGCTGATCGAGAACCCGCCGCTGGCGCAGGGCTTGTACAAATCCGTCGAAGTGGGGCAGGAGATACCCGCCCAGTTCTACCGCGCGGTGGCGGAGGTTCTGGCATATATCTACCGGTTGATGAACGGCAGGGCGACGGCGCAGTGAGAGCGAAAGGAGCATAGACGTTGGCGCAGAGCAAGGCAGTGGCGTTGCACCGGTTCCCCAGGCTGGAAGCCGCCACGTGGCGGGAAATCGGCGTTCCGCTGGCGGTCCTGGGCATCGTGATCGCCCTCATTACGCCTGTCCCCAGCCCCTTGCTGGACGTCCTCATCGTTACCGACATCATGATGTCCGTGGTGGTGATGATGGTGGCCATCTACATTCGGAAGCCGGTGGAGTTCAGCGTTTTTCCGACCATGCTGCTGCTGCTGACGCTTTTCCGCCTGTCGCTCAATATCTCTTCCACCAGGCTGATCCTGATGAACGGAAACACCGGAACGTCCGCGGCCGGCCAGGTGATTCAGGCGTTCGGCAATTTCGTGGTGGGCGGGAACTACATCATCGGCGCGGTCATTTTTCTGGTCTTGATCGCCATCCAGTACGTGGTGATCAACCACGGAGCGGTCCGCATATCGGAAGTCACCGCGCGATTCACGTTGGATGCGCTGCCGGGCAAACAGATGTCCATCGATTCGGACCTCAGCTCCGGGCTCATCGACGACAATGAAGCGCGCCGCCGCCGCAAGCAGCTCGCCAACGAGGCCGAATTCTACGGCGCCATGGACGGCGCGTCGCGCTTCACCCAGAGAGACGCCATCGCCAGCATCATTATTACTTCCATCAACATCATCGCCGGTTTTCTGATCGGGGTCCTGCAGCATGGCATGGACCTGACGCACGCCATACAAACCTATACCGTGCTCACCATCGGAGACGGACTGGTCACAGTCATTCCGGCGCTGATGATTTCGATATCCGGGGCCCTGATCGTGACCCGCGCCAGCTCCGACGAGCGGCTCGGGACGGACGTCCAAAAGCAGCTCTTCGGCAGCGCCCAGCCGCTCTTTTTCTCGAGCGGCGTGCTGCTGGTGCTGTCTGTGTTTCCCGGGCTGCCCATGTTCCCATTCCTGGCGCTGGGCGCCGGTTTAGGGGCCTTCGCCTGGAGCATTCAGAAGAAAAAAGGCGCTGTCCAGAAGGCCGAAGCCAAGGCCAAGCCCGCGTCGGCCTCCGACAATCTGGAGAGCCTTCTGCGCGTCGAGCCCCTGGCCGTGGAGGTTGGGCTGGGGCTGGTGAGGTTCGTCGCCGGCGGCCAGGAGTCTCCGCTCATCAAGCGGATCGGCGGAATCCGGCGGCAACTCGCCAGCGAGCTGGGTTTTCTGCTGGGTCCGGTGCGAATCGTCGACAACACCAGCCTGAAATCCCACGAGTACGCCATTTCCATCAAGGGAGCCGAGGTGGCCCGTTATGAGCTGCCGGCGGGATGCGATCTCGCCATCCCGGTGGGAAAGGCCGATCCGCCTCCGGCGGGCCGCCAGACCCGCGAACCGGCTTTCGGCATGACCGGATGGTGGGTCCCCAGCGACCAGGCCGAGCGCGCCAGGCGAAGCGGCTTCACGGTGGTGGATTCCGTCAGCATCGTCGGAACGCACCTGGCCGAAATCGTCCGGCGGTATGCGTACGAGCTGCTCACCCGCCAGGATGCCAAGAGGATCCTCGACCGCGTGGCCGCCGAACATCCAAAAGTGGTCGAGGATTTGGTCCCCAAACTGCTCCCACTCTCGGTTGTGCAGCGCGTACTCCAGAATCTTCTCCGGGAGCGAGTCTCCATCCGCGACGCGGTGACCATTCTGGAAGCCCTCGGCGAGTCCGCCCCATCCACCCGAAACCCGATCCTGCTGACCGAGTTCGTACGGCAGGCCATGCGGCGGCTGGTGGTGAAACCCTATCTGAACGCCAACGGCGAGCTTCCCGCCTACGTCCTGGACGCGTCCACGGAACAAGCCGTGGAGAGCGCCATCGAGCACGGAGAACAGAACAGCCATTTGAACCTGAGCCCGGCCGCCATCCGCGACGTTCTGCGCCGGATCAGTCTGAAGACCGGCAACCCGGAGACTCCGGTTGCGGTGATCTCCAGCTCCGGCTCGCGCTATTTCTTCCGCCAGATCGTGGAGCCCACCATGAGAAACGTCTTCTTCCTGTCGCACAACGAGATACCGATCGAAACCAAAGTTCTGTCCCTGGGGGTGATTCAATAACATGGCAACCGTCGCACACAATTCTCAACTCTATGTCAAGTCCTATTTCGCCGCTTCCATCGAGGAGGCCATGGAACAAGCTCGCGCGGAACTGGGGCCGGACGCGCTCCTGCTGAACACGCGGGATGCGCCGCCCGAGGGCCGTCACTTGGGAGAATGCGAAGCGGTTTTCGGAACCCGGCCCGCGCCAGCGCTCGTGAAATGCATCCCCGAAGCCCCCGTCGATCCGGTGGCCGAGCTCCGCGAGCGCGTCGAGGAGCTGCGGCAGATCGTGACTCGCGCGGTTCCTTCCGCGCAGCGCGAATGGGGCAGAGCGGAGCTGGCCGGCAGCCTTTGCTCGGCCGGCCTTGCCCGGGCGCTGGCCGATGAGATCGAAAACGCCGTTCAACAGCGCCTCCGCAGACGGGAGGTGGTGGAAATCGGCCGGCCCGGTTGCGCGGCGGGCTGGGGCGCCGAGGTGGTGATCCGCGAGACGGTCCAGGAGTTGGAGGGCCGTTTCGAGGTGGCTCCCGAGATCGGCAGGATCGTGGTCCTGGTGGGACCCGCCGGCGCCGGGAAGACCAGCGCCCTGGTGAAACTGGCGGTCACGCGCGGGCTGATGGCGCGGCATCCGGTGCACCTGCTCTCGATTGACCACTACCGCATCGCCGCCGCCGACCAGTTGAGGACCTACGCGGCCATACTCGGCGTGCCCTTCACCTTGGCCGAAACCACCCTCGCCCTGGCGCAAGCCATCGACTCGGCGCCTCCAGAGACCCTGCTCCTGATCGATACTCCGGGTTATGCGCCGGCCTCGATGGCGGACAACGGACGGGACCTGGCGTCGTTCCTCCAGAGCCGTCAGGATATTGACACCCATCTGGTTTTGACGGCGTCGATGCGGCAAGCCGACCTGGATCGATCCGTCGACCTGTTCCGGGCGTTCCGCCCGGCTAAGCTGCTCTTCACGCGCCTGGACGAAACAGACTCAACCGCCGCCATGTTTTGCGAGGCGACCAGGACCGGCTTGCCGCTTTCCTTCTTTTCCACGGGCCAGTTGATACCCGAGGATCTGGAGGCGGCCACCAAGAACCGAATCACCGCCAGCCTGGTACTAGGATTGCCCGAGGCTTTTGATGCAGTAGCCTGAAAGACCCATGACGGCCGCGTCCGCGCAATATCAATACGACCTTGGCGACGGCGAGGCGTCGCGGCGGGACGCTCTGGTCTTGCAATACCTTCCGCTGGTGCGCATGATCGCCAAGCGCGTCCACGACCGATGTCCCCCCAATGTCAGCCTCGACGACCTGGTCTCCACCGGGGTTATCGGCCTGATGGAGGCCATCGACAATTTCGATCCGTCGCTGAAGGTCCAGCTCAAGACCTACGCGGAACGGCGTATCCGCGGCGCCATCATCGACGGCCTGCGCGAGATGGACTGGGTTCCCCGGGAAACGCGCCGCAAAGCCAAACTGATCGAAGCGGCCATTCGCGCCGCCAAGCAACGCCTTGGCCGGGAGCCGTCGGAAGAGGAGATAGCCGCCGAGCTGGGCATTTCCCCCAGCGATTACTGGGTCTGGCTGAACGGCATTCAGGCCATCGACTTGAAGCGGCTGGAGCACGTCGGCCCCGATGGCGAGGAGTGCAGTCTCTTGAAATTCGTGTCCGACGGCGAAGAGAACTGGCCCTCGCATCTTCTGGAACGCGCGGAACTCGAGCGCGTCCTGGCTCTGGCCATCGAGAGGATGCCGAAGCTGGAACGCGCCATTCTGAATTTCTATTACTACGAAGAGCTCAGCTTGAGCGAAATCGCCCAGATTGTGGGGCTGCATCTATCCCGCATCGCGCAGTTGCGCGTGCAAGCGGTACTGAGGCTTCGGTCGCATTTGCAGAGAGTGTGGAACGTCCCTCCAAAGAGAAAACAATGACCCCATCGCAACCCAATCCGGATCTCGCGGCGAAGCCGCAGGCGCCGTGCTCGGAGTCAGCCGGCGTTCGAGAGAATGGCGCGCTGGACCTGCTGCTGGACATGGAACTGCCTTTGACGGTGCGGTTCGGGAGCGCCAGGATGCCGCTTAGCGAGATCCTGAAACTGACCGAGGGCTCCCTCATCGATCTGGACCGCGCCTCCGAAAACTCGTTGGAACTTCTGGTGAATGGGAAAGTAATCGCACGCGGCGCCGCGGTCACTGTCCGGGGAAACTACGGCATCCGAATTACGGAAATCACGGCGGTTCGAGAGGGGGTCGCCTCCGGCCCGGGTCTTGGCGGAGTGGCCTTGCGAAATGGGGGAGAAAGCTAATGAAAATTGCCTGGATTCTGAGTCCGCTAACGCTTGGCGCGCTGGCCGCCGCGCTGGCCGTCGCGCTGATTGCGTGTTTCGCGCTGTACTTCGCGGTAAAAGCCGAGATCGAGATCCGCGCCCTGCGCCGGCGCTTCGAAGAATCGGAGAGCGCGGCCGCCGTCCGCCTGGGAGAAACCGAACTTGCCATCGGGCGCCTGCGCGCGGGCATGGTTAAAGCCGGGGAGCAGCCCCCGGTCCTATTGCCCAGCCTGAATCTCACGAGGCGCGCGCAGGCGGTTCGCATGCACCAGCGCGGAGAACCCGCCGCGACCATCGCGGCGGCCCTGAAAGCGCCCCGAAACGAGATCGAGCTGCTGATCCGGCTCCAGGATATGCAGCAGTACCGGGCCAAGTGACAGGGTGGGACAGACCATCGTCTTTCGCGGTCTGTCGGGCTCTGGCTTGAGCGGAACGCAGACGACGCGCTACGACACCATCTCCAACTGCGCTTCCTTCGGCTGCATGCCTCGCAGTTTCATGATCAGGGTGGTGCGCTTCATGCCCAGCAGCTCGGCGGCGGCCGTCTTGTTTCCGCCGGTCTGCGCCAGCGCCATGTTCAGAATAGACCGCTCATAGTCGCTGACCGCAGTCTCGAACTTCATGGGCTTATGGAAAACGGCGGACAGATCGGGCGCGGTCTCCACCGGCGTCTTCCGGAGGTTCGCCGGGAATAGGCCGAAATCCGCCGCCGACAGGGTAGCGCGATCGCCGCACATGGCGATCGCCATCTCCACCAGGTTTTCCAGTTGGCGCACATTTCCCGGCCACGAGAGACGGCTTAGCCGCTCTTTCGCTTCCGGCGTCACGCGCTTGATGGGAAGGTCCTCGTTCCCGCAGATCTTGGCCACAAAATGGTCGATCAGCAGCGGGATGTCGCTCCGTCTCTCGCGCAGCGGCGGCATTCGTAAAGGCACCACGTTCAGCCGGTAATAAAGGTCGTCGCGGAATCTGCCCTGACGAATCCTGTCCTGCAGATCGGCGTTGGAGGCCGCGATTACGCGGACATCCACGCGGATGGTCTCCGAACTGCCGAGCCGCTGCAATTCGCGCTCCTGGAGGACGCGCAGCAGCTTGGCCTGCAACTCGAGCGGCATCTCGCCGACCTCATCGAGGAAGATGGTGCTCTTGTTGGCCTGTTCGAATCGCCCGGTGCGATGGTTCGCGGCCCCCGTGAATGCGCCCTTCACATGGCCGAACAGTTCGGCCTCGAGGAGGTTGTCCGGCAGGGCGCAACAGTTCACCGCCACCATGGGCAGGCGTCCCCTGGGGCTGGCCGCGTGGAGCGCGCGCGCCGCCATTTCCTTGCCGGTTCCCGTTTCGCCGGTAATCAGCACCGTGCAGCGGCGCGGCCCGATAATCTGCACCGTATTCAGAACATCCCGCATGGCGCGGCTTTCGCCCACCAGCGGCGGATCGGATGGCGCGGGTCCCCGAACCGGCTTCCGCCTTCTTTCGCGGAGGCTCTCTTCGCACGCCTCGCGCACGCACTTCACGAGGTCGTTCGGGCTGTCCCTGAATCCGAGACACTGGTAGGCGCCGTTGCGCACCAGTTGCGCGGCCTCGAACGCGGTGAGCCGGGGATCCGAAAAGACGATCGGCGCCGCGGCGTTCACCCCGTGGACGGCCTCCAGTATGTCGAGCCGGCCGCAGTCGGGCAGACACCCGGTCGCCAGCACGCAGTCGAAATCCTCCGACTGCAGGATTTGGGCGGCGTGAGCCAGGCTTGTGACTCGACTTACGGCGAATCCGGACTCCGGTCCGTTCCAATCGCTTTCCGCGGGAGCATGAGTTTCGTGGGCAATCCACAGTAATCTGGGCGATGGCATTCCAGTAATTCATACCGGAAAACCCGGCTCGATATCAATACGGCGCTTGGTAGTATCGAGACTCGCCGTCGGGATATACCGTGAAACCCTACCAAGGTTATCAGCGGGGTAGTCATCCTTTTCGGTATTGCGGCCGTGGGGCGCGGCGTGTGAAGATCTCCCCAGGAGCGGCGCTATCGATATGAGGGTTACAAGCAACGCGCTGGAAGGCGCGCTTGCCCCGCAGACATCGCGGGCGCAAGAAACGGCGCGAACCTACGGCAGTGAGCCAAAAGGCGAAGCGGCCGTGGTGGGCAGCGGCGCCGATTCCGTTCAGATCTCCGATCTGTCGGTCCGCATAATGGACGCGGCTTCCCAGGACCAGAACCAGGTGGCGGGTCGCATTTCCTCTCTCGCCGCGGCCTATGCTCGCGGAGACTACGCCGTCGATTCAACGGCCCTGAGCCATGCGTTGGTGTCCCACGCCCTGGGCGGCGCCGTGGATGGAGAGACCTAGTGCGGCGGGGCGGCGCTCTCGAGGAACGCGTGGCGCGCGCGGAGGCGCATGTTCAGGCGGCGCTCCGTCTCTGGCGCGCCGACCAGCCGAGCCGTTGCGATGAGTGCCGCCTGTTGCTGGGCGCCGCGATAGGGGAACTCCAGGATGTGCAACGGGACCCGGCGCGGGGCGCGGCATTCCCCCCGGCATCCCTCGGGAACCGGGTGAGAAAAATCAAAGCCGACATCGACCTTTTGACCCGGCTGGTGGATTCCGCCACGGCGTTTTGCCGGGGCATGGCGCTGACCATTGGTCGCGACGCGGACGCCTTGGCCGCTTCCGGCCTGGATGCGCTTCCGCGAATCGAAGGCGTAGCCTGATGGCCACTCTCCTTTCCACTCTGGCCACGGCGGGACAAGCCCTGGATGTCTATCAGCAGGCGCTGAACGTGGTCCAGAACAACATCACCAACTCCACCACCCCGGGGTTCGCCACCCAGACGTTAAACCTGGTGGCGGAGCCATTCGATTCGGCCACCGGCCTGGCCGGCGGGGTGGCCGCGAAGGGCGTGACGAGCGCTCGCGACGAGTATGCCGAAGAGGAAGTCCGCCAGCAGGCGCAGTCCCTGGGATACTTCCAGGCGCAAGCCCAGGGGACCTCTTCCATCGATAACCTGTTCGATGTTACCGGCAACAGCGGCATTCCCGCGGATCTCAGCGCGTTATTCCAGAGCTTCTCGGCCTGGAGCGTGTCGCCGTCGAGCGCGACGGCGCGCCAGTCCGTGATCTCAAGCGCAGGCGCTCTGGCCGGCGACGTACAAAGTCTGGCCAACTCTCTGGCCGGGGTGTCCGGGAACGTCCAGGGTCAGATCGGTTCTACCGTGAGCCAGATTAACCAGCTCACCGCCACCATCCAACAGATCAACGCCCAAACCAGTCAGGGAGTTTCCGGCCCCAGTTCGGACGCCCTCCTGACCTCCAGCCTTCAGCAACTGTCCACGCTGGTGAATATCGATACCGTCAGCCAGGCCGACGGAACCGTCAGCGTCCTTTTGCAGGGCGGTTCGCCCTTGGTGGTGGGTGACACGCAGTACGCGATTTCCAGCGGTCTCGCCGACGCCGCCGGCTCCTCGGCGCCTCCGTCCAGCCAGATCCTGGACTCGCAAGGGCATGACATCACCAGCCAGATTCAGGGCGGCGCCCTGGGCGGGCTTCTGAACGTGAGTAACAGTATCCTGCCTTCGCTGATAGGAAACGGCCAGCAGGTCGGGTCTCTGAACCAGTTTGCCCAGACGTTCGCCGACGCCGTGAACGGGATCCTGGAATCCGGGACTACAGGGCCGCAATCCGGCGCCGCGAAGGGCGCCGCCTTGTTCGTTTACGATTCCTCCGATCCCACTTCGGCCGCCAGCACATTGGCGGTGAACCCCAATATCACGCCCGACGACCTGGCTCCGGTGGATGCGTCCGGAAACGCCAATGGGAACGCCAATCAACTGGCCGCGCTCGCCAGCACCCCCGTGGCCAGCGCCGGCAACCAGAGTTTTACCGATTTCTTCGGCCAGATCGCGGCGGCGGTGGGACAGGCCAGCGCCACGGCGCAGGAAAACCAGCAGGCCCAACAGCAGGTTCTGACCCAAACGGAAACCCTCCGCGACCAGTCCTCCGGCGTCTCTTTGGACGATCAAGCGTCTCTGCTGCTTCAGTATCAACGGAGCTATGAGGCCGCGGCCCAGTTGCTGACCACCTTGAACACCATGATGGACTCGTTATTCGAGGACATGCTCACATAAAGGAAGCCCATGATATTGCCGGTCAATGGCGTCACTCAGAGTTACCTGGACAGTCTCGACAGGATCCAATCCACCCTGGACTCCGTAACGCAACAGGTGAGTTCGGGCACTCGGGTCAGCCAGCCGTCGGACGATCCCTCGGCCGTGCCGGGAATCCTCGAAACGCTGTCTCAAATCGCTCAGGACACGCAGACGAAAAGCAACCTGAACGAGGTGAATTCGGAACTGGGCGCCGGGGACGCCGCCCTGCAAAGCGCCAGCACAGCCCTGGAACAGGCCATCAGCTTGGCCAGCGAGGCCGCCAGTCCGCAAACCGCGTCGCAAAACGCCGATCTCCTGCAACAAGCGCAAGCCATCCAACAACAACTGGTGGACTTGAGCGGGACGACGTTCAACGGACAGTATATTTTCAGCGGCGACCTCGACGACCAGCCTCTTTACGCCCTGGACGCCTCTCAGCCCGAGGGCGTGACGCAGCTTGCCAACGCCACATCCACGCGGACCATTACCGACGGCGCGGGCGCCACGCTCTGGGTTCCCCCGACGGCGCAGGAGATCTTCGACCCGAAAAACGCCGACGGCTCGGCAGCCTCCGGCAACGCCTTCGCGGCGATAAACAGCCTGGTCCAGGCGCTGCAAAACAACGACCAGGCGGGGGCCACCACGGCCGTCAATTCGTTGAAGGCCGCCGACGACTACATGAACCAGCAGTTGGGACTCTACGGAATCGCCGAGAACCGGGTGGCGGACGCCCTGACCGGTTTGAGCAGCTCAGTGGCAAACGCAAACCAGACTCTGAGCAACCTGCGCGATGCGGACGTGGCTGGCGACGCTGTCGAGCTGACCCAGGTCCAGACTCAACAGCAGGCCGCCCTGAGCGTCGGCTCGAAGCTCTCGCAACTGAACCTGTTCAGTTACCTGGCGTGACGCCTCGGGGCGCGGCGGCGAGCCGGCGACTGGCCCCCCATTCCGACTGAGTGGCAAGGTGCAGCAGCAGAGTGATGCACAATCTGACCACCGGATCGGCGGACTTCGGCCTGACTCCGCCGGGGTAGCCGTCCAGTTTCGCCACCACCGCGTGGAGCAGATCGACCTGCTCTTCCTCGGCGCCCGGAGCGCCCGGGGCGGCGCACAGAGTCAGCCCCTTTTCAAACTCCGCGCGCAACGCCACGGTGTCCCGCCGGCGCCAGGCTCGCAGGATGTTCTCGGCTTGCCGCGCGGGAGCCGTCATGCGACTCGGTAGGGTCTCAAGCATGAAGTTCTTGTCGTCAGGTTCGACTTTGAATTCTATGAAATCACCGGCGCAAAACCATCCCCAAAGATCCCAATAATACGTTAGAAAACGCCGGTCCCCCAGCCGACATCTTAGGAGTAGGCCCGCGATGATCTACGTGACCCGCCTAAATCACGCGTCCGTCGTGCTGAATTGTGAGCTTATCGAACATATTGAAACTACGCCGGATACCGTGATCAGTCTCACTACCGGCCAGAAGCTCATGGTGCTTGAATCAGCGGACGAAATCGTGGCTCGGGTGGTGCAATACCGGCGGTCGATTCAAGCTGGGATAGGCCTTGGATCGCGGGCGCAGCCGCTGGTGGGCGACGTGGCAGGAACTGCAACGGGAGCCGAAACCCATGGCGGACGCTAAACGCGCGGCAGCACGCAAACCCGACCAGCGGCCGGACTTGGCGAGCCTCGGCGGTCTGGTGGTCGCCGTTGGGGGCATCCTTACGGGACTGGTCCTCGATGGCGGCAAGGTGCTCGAACTCGGTCAGCGGAGCGCCGCTTTGATCGTCTTCGGAGGCACCATCGGCGCCGTGATGCTGACGAATTCCATGGACGTGCTGATCCGCGCCGTGCGCCGCATCGGGTCGATTTTCTTCGAGCGGAATCAGTCGCCCGAGGCGGTCATCGACGAGATTATCGGCTACGCGACGCAGGCGCGCAAGCAGGGAATCGTATCGCTCGAACAGCAGGCGGCCGCGGCCCACGACCCATTCTTGCGAAAGGCGCTCAACCTGGCGGTGGATGGGATCGACATGAGTCAGATCCGGAACATCATGGAGCTGGAAATCACTCTCCTCGAGCAAAAAGGCGAAGCGGAGTCCAAGGTGTTCGAGTCCGCCGGCGGCTATGCTCCCACGGTCGGCATCGTGGGGGCCGTGCTGGGCCTTATGCAGGTTATGAAGAACCTGGCCAATATCGACGAGGTTGGCCGGGGGATTGCGGCGGCCTTCGTGGCCACCGTATACGGCGTGGGATCGGCCAACATCTTCTTCCTGCCGGCCGCCAACAAGCTGCGCGTCCGAATGCGGGACGCGGTACAGATTCGCGAAGTGATGTTGGAGGGCGTTCTGGCGATTGTGGAGGGACTCAACCCGAAACTGATCCGCACCAGGCTCGAAGCCTACGAACGGCAATCCGCGGACGCCGCCCAGAAGCCCAAGCCCAAGGCCAAGGCCCAAGCCCAAACCCAAGCCAAAGCCAAGCCCGGGCCCGCCGGCGCGCCGGTTTCGGCGGAGGGCTGAGATGGCGCGAAAGAAGCTTAGCGCGGCGCACGAGAACCACGAACGCTGGCTGGTATCCTACGCCGATTTCATCACCTTGCTGTTCGCCTTCTTCGTGGTCATGTTCGCCTCGTCCCAGACGGATAAGGCGCGCGCCCAGCGGGTGTCCGACTCCGTGAAGGAAGCCCTGGGCACGGGCGGGGTCCCGGCGGTGGCCCACGAGATTCTCGGAGGCACGGTGGACGACCGAGGCAAAGGCAACGCGCAGATGAGAGGCCCGGGCGGCTCCCAACCGCAAAACCTGCCGCCCTCCGAGAAGGTCGAGCTGCTCCCGTCCCTGCAGTATCTGAGCAAGGAACTCGAAACCGAGATTAAGCAGGGGAAGATCGAAGTCCACCTCGAGCCGCGCGGATTGGTGGTGAGCCTTCGGCAGGCCACATTCTTCCCGTCCGGAACGGACTCCATAGATCCCAAGACGTTTTCCAGCGTCGAGAAGATCGCCAGCACACTGCGCGATCTGCCCAACCCGATCCGGCTGGAGGGTCACACCGATTCGGTCCCCATCCACACCGCGCGCTTCCGCAGCAACTGGGATCTGTCCGCCGCCCGGAGCATCGCCATGATGGAGCTGCTTAGCGACCGCTTTGGCATACCCCGCCAGCGCCTGGCCATCGCGGGTTACGCGGATACTTCGCCCGTGGAATCCAATGACACCGAAGAGGGCCGCACCCACAACCGCCGCGTGGATATGGTGATTCTGAACCAGCAAGCCCTCAGGAACGAGCCGGGGCCTCCGCCGAAGAGCGCCCCCGCGAGCGGCGCCAAGCCGGCCGGGAAGGACGAGCCCAAGCCCGGCGCGAAATAGGCCGTCAAATTGCTCGGTTCCGTTTGCCAGCATGTCGCGACTACCGAGCAGGTACTTCGGAGAGCTAGAATATTCCCCCGAGGCGGCGTTCCAGTTCGCCGCCGGCATCCCCGGTTTCGACGACCAGACCGCATTCGTGTTCCTGGAGCAGCCCAAGAACCATCCACTGGTATTCATGCAGAGCCTCGCCCGGCCGGATCTGTGCTTCATCGCGGTTCCCGTGTTCGTGGCCGACCCTCTTTACAGGCTGCACCTGTCGTCTGAAGACCGCGAATCGTTGGAACTCCCTTTCCCTCCCGAGCCCCGGATCGGGGCGGACCTCGTCTGCCTGGCGCTCGTGACCCTCAGCGAGGGCGCCGATCCGACCGTCAACCTGGCCTCCCCAATCGTGTTGAACCTGAAGAATCGCAAAGGCGTTCAGTCCATTCAAGAGTGCTCCGGATATTCCATGCAGCACCCTCTTTCGTCCGCCGCGGAGAGGCCCCCATGCTCGTAATGCGCAGGCGCGCCGGCGAGAGCTTCCTCATTGGGAAGGATATCGAACTGGAGATCCTCGAAGTGGGCCCCACCCGCGTCAAGATTGGCATCACGGCCCCCGCGTCTCTTCCCATCCTGCGAAAGGAAGTCGCCCTCACGCGCGCCCAGAACCTGTCCGCCGCCCAGCCGGCGCCGCCGAATACCATCGCCTGGCTCAGCGAGAAGCTCTCCGCATCGCGCGACCCGTCGGAGCCGCCACCGTAAGCCAGCGGCACGGAAGCGGTTGCCGCCCTCCGAACTACCCCAGCCGGACCTTCTCACAGACACTCGGCCGTGACGACGTGGCGCACGCACTCGCGCGTGCCGCGTCGGCGCTCATGCCAACGCCCGGCTCGACGGACTGTCCGCACCCCCGAACGTGTCGAGAAGAGTCTCGACACGGCGCGCACGAGTGCGTGCGCCACGTCTTCGGGCCACCGGTGAGACATGCAGGCTAGTACTTGACGTTTTTCTCCGCGTCTCCGCGTCTCCGCGTCAAAAAGAGCTCCCGTTCCGCGTTGAAGCCGGTCACTCCCTTGTATCTCGCAAGATCCCCTGTCAAGAATTTGACAGCATACTTACAAAGTGTCCACTTCGGGCGACCGCTCCTCACCATCGCGACTCGGTATCGATCAAAGACCACCGAGCAAAAACACTAGAAAAGCCATAAGCCCATTCCGATATAAGTACTGAACGGCAGATACTTCGGGCATCCAACCAACGGAGAACCCGAGCCCGGGCACGATGCCCGAGACGTATCCCGAAACAGGACGTTTACGATGCTCACCATTCAAACCAACTACGCTTCCCTCGTAGCCCAGAATAATCTGCAGGTCAACAGCGACTTCCAGACCAAGACCATCGAACAGATCACTTCCGGCTACCGGATCAACACCGCCGGCGATGATGCCGCCGGCTTGGCCGTCGCCAACGGATACCGCGACCAGATCGCCGAACTGACGCAGGGCGTGCAAAACGCCAACGACGGCGTCAGCAGCCTGCAAATCATAGACGGTGGGCTGAACAACATCTCGACCATGCTCGATCGCATGCAGACGCTGGCGACGGAATCCGCCAGCAGCACCTTCACCGGCGATCGCGACACCCTCAACAACGAGTATCAGCAGCTCATCGGAGAAATCACGCGCCAGGCGAGCGACATCGGGCTGGTGACCGGCGGCGCGAACAGCGCCAACATGTCGGTGTTCATCGGCGGCGGTCCGACAAACGGCGCGCTGAGCCTATCCCAGGTCGGAATCGCTCTGGGCGGCGTCTCCGTCGATTCGACGGGTCTGGGCCTCACCAACACCTCGGTGGCCGGCGCCGACCAGAACGTCACCTTCACCGGGGCGGGTGACGTGCGCACAGGCACTTTTCTGGCGGACACGACGGCCAGTTACGCGGTCCACACGGCCAACGGGACGTACACGGCCGTGGTCGGCGGCACCGGAACCGCGCAAACGGGCTCCGCGCTGGTCGCTTCGCTGAACCAGCAACTCCAGGGAAGCGGCGTGGCGGCGGACATCAACTCCACCAACGGCGAAGTGGAGTTCAGTGGAGGCGGCTTCTCCATCACCAGCACCGGCGGCGGCAGCTTTACCGGGACGGACGGGACCATAACCAACAACACCATGTACAACCAGAATGGCCTCGTTTGGGCGGCCACCGTCGCTACTACGTCCCAGAACCTGACCTTCACCGTAGGCGGCAACCAGACCGCCGTGGCCCTCGGCGTCGGCGTTACCGAAGCCGGCGCGGTCAACGCCATCAACCAAGCCATGAACTCGCAAGGCATCTACGCCTTCGAGGATCATTCGGGCAATATCGACATCCAGGGCAACGTGGCCTTCACCACGGCGACCAACGCCGCCACCGGCGGAGGCGGTTTCCTGGGCGCGGCCGTGGGCGCCGCGACGGCCCCCACCTTGACCGGCAGCGGCACCACCGCGGCCACCAACGCGATCACCGCCATTGACGCGGCTTTGGCTACTCTGGGCTCGGTTCAGGGCACGGTTGGAGCCGGCGAGAACAAGCTGGGCTATGCCACCCAGTTGGCCGAATCGCAAATTACCAACTATTCTTCCGCGGAGTCGCAACTGCGCGATGCCGACATGGCCACCGAGGCCGCTAACCTTACCAAGGCGCAGGTGTTGCAGCAGGCGTCGCTGGCTGCCCTGGCGCAGGCCAACGCGGCCCCCGAGGCCGTGCTCTCCTTGTTGAAGAGTTAACCCCGAACGGCATTCCCGGGTTGACCCGTTGGGCCGAAGCTCCGGCTTCGGCCCTTCTTTTGCATTAGGGAAATGATATGGGTACCACAACGGCAGCGTCGGCGGCCTCGACAACGGCGCCAGTGTACTTCACGGGTGTCAGCACCTATGCCTCCGACTTGCAGCAGGTGATCACCCGGGCGGTCAGCATCGCCTCCATGCCCCTGCAGTTGATGCAGAGCCAGCAGCAGGAGCTGACCGACGAGGGCACTGCCCTGGACGGCCTGAACAGCCAGTTCTCCTCGCTGCAAACCGCCGTCCAGAATCTCGACACCGCTCTGGGGCCGTCTTCCTACACGGCCACGTCATCCGACCCCACCGCCGTCAGCGCCTCCGCGGCGGCCGGAGCCATGGATGGCACATACTCGATTACGGTCAACGACCCTGGTTCCTCCGCCGCGGTGGTCAGCAGCTCTTCGCTGCCGGTTGTGACGGACCCGTCTTCGTCCTCCATCAGCTCCGCCACGGCCTTCACCCTGACCGTGGGCAGCCAGACCTTCTCCATCCAGCCGGCGGATAGCAGCCTCATAGGCCTTGCCACGGCTATCAACGAAGCTTCGGCCGGCGTCCAGGCTTCCATCGTGAACGCGGGCGGATCGAGCTCGCCCAACTATCTCCTGGTGCTCCAAGCCACCAGCCTGGGCCCCACCTCGATCGACCTCACGGAGGGCCCGCCGGGACAAACGCCTCCCGGAGCGGATCTGATCGATTCGACCCCGTTGAACGCGGGGGGGGACGCCAGTTACACCATCGGCGGCCTGAATCAGACCATCCAAACCACCTCCAGCTCGGTCACCCTGGCTCCGGGCCTGACTATCGATCTTCTCCAGAAGACCACGACGCCGGTTACCGTGACGGTTTCCCAAAGCATGGATTCGGTCAGCAGCGCCTTATCCAGCTTCGTCAGCGCCTATAATTCGACGGTCACCGCACTGGATCAGCAGGTGGGACAATCCGGCGGGGCGCTGGCCGGGCAATCCATTGTGCAGTCGCTGTTTGGATCTTTGCGTCAGATCACCCAATACTCCTCGACATCCGGCGCCATCGCCTCGCTGGCCCAGATGGGAGTGACCATCGACGACCAGGGTCAGATGTCTTTCGACGCTTCCACCTTCAATTCCCAGAGCACCGCGGCCATCCAGGGGTTTCTGGGCGGCCTGACGACGGGCGGGTTTCTGCAAGCGGCCAACAACGCGCTGACCAGCGTGGAAGATCCCACTTCCGGCACGCTGACGACGGCCATCAGCTCGAATACCACGGAGGTCAACAACGAAAACAACCTGATCACCGCGGAACAGCAGAAAATCACCACTCTTCAAGACAACCTGACGCAGCAGATGGCCGCCGCCGACACGCTCCTGGCCTCACTTCAAAACGAGGCGACCGAAATGAACGACCTGTTCACCAACATGATGAACGAGAACGTCAGCACCCCCGGCACGACGTCGAGTTCGAGTTAGAGATGCCCTCGGAAGCCGCATTGACCGCCATCGAGACCGCTATCCGGAATGCGATCGTTACGGATTCCTTCGCCGAGGCCAATGTTCTGCTCGGCCGTTACGTGGCCGCCGCCGAGGAGCTGTTGCGCTCCCTGCCGCCGGGGTCGGAGGCCGTGCGCGCATTGCAGGTTCGCACTCACGATTTGTTCGGCTGGACCAAGGTGATGACGCTGGCCGCTCGGGAGTATGCCGCCGCCGAGCTGGATCGCCTGCAATCCGTCTCCCGCTATCACCATCCCAGGATTTCCTTTCCCCGCTTCCGCGCCAATGCCTGAGCGTCAACCCGCTGACGCGTCATCGATTTGACAGGCTCCCCCCGGCGGAATTGTCCGGATTTCGGAACTTTTCTTCCGCTTCACGGTTGGCAAGCGATTTGCACATCGCAATTCGCCATATGGTCGACCTCATGAGCGCGACGGAAGCTATCGGGCCAACGTCTCGGCTATGTTGGCCATCACGGACCTGATTCAGCATTCCATCGACCCGTTACGGTAAGGAGACACTTACGATGCTAACTATTCAAACGAACTACGCTTCCCTCGTAGCCCAAAACAATCTGCAGATCAACAGCGACTTCCAGACCAAGACCATCGAACAGATCACTTCCGGCTACCGGATCAACTCCGCCGGGGACGATGCCGCCGGGTTGGCCGTCGCCAACGGATACCGCGACCAGATCGCCGAACTGACGCAGGGCGTGCAAAACGCCAACGACGGCGTCAGCAGCCTGCAAATCATAGACGGTGGGCTGAACAACATCTCGACCATGCTCGATCGCATGCAGACGCTGGCGACGGAATCCGCCAGCAGCACCTTCAGCGGGGACCGCAACACCCTCAACAGCGAGTATCAGCAGCTCATCGGAGAAATCACGCGCCAGGCGAGCGACATCGGGCTGGTGACCGGCGGCGCGAACAGCACCAACATGTCGGTGTTTATCGGCGGCGGGCCGACAAACGGCGCGCTGAGCCTAAGCCAAGTCGGAATCGATCTGGGCGGCGTCTCCGTCGATTCGACGGGTCTGGGCCTCACCAACACCTCGGTGGCCGGCGCCGACCAGAACGTCACCTTCGCCGCGGCGCCCGACGTGAACACCGGCACTTTTCTGGCGGACACGACGGCCGAATACCAGGTGCATACGGCCAACGGGACGTACACGGCCGTGGTCGGCGGCACTGGAACGGCCCAATCCGGCGCAGACCTGGTCGCTTCGCTGAACCAGCAACTCCAGGGAAGCGGCGTGGCGGCGGACATCAACTCCACCACCGGCGAAGTGGAGTTCAGTGGAGGCGGCTTCTCCATCACCAGCACCGGCGGCGGCACTTTTACCGGGACGGACGGGACCATAACCAACAGCACTATGTACAACCAGAACGCCCTGGCATGGGCGGGCGATGTCGCGACCGCGTCCCAGAACCTGACCTTCACCGTGGGCGGCAACCAGACTGCCGTGGCGCTCGGCGTCGGCGTTACCGAAGCCGGCGCGGTCAACGCCATCAACCAGGCCATGAACTCGCAGGGCATCTACGCCTTCGAGGATCAGGCGGGCCATATCGACATCCAGGGCAACGTGGCCTTCACCACGGCGACCAACGCCGCCACCGGCGGAGGCGGTTTCCTGGGCGCGGCCGTGGGCGCCGCGACGGCCCCCACCATAACCGGCAGCGGCACCACCGCGGCTACCAATGCGATCACCGCCATTGGCGCGGCCTTGGCTACTCTCGGCCAGGTTCAGGGCACGGTTGGAGCCGGCGAGAATAAGCTGGGCTATGCCACCCAGTTGGCCGAATCGCAGATCACCAACTATTCTTCCGCGGAGTCGCAACTGCGCGACGCCGACATGGCCACCGAAGCCGCGAACCTCACCAAGGCGCAGGTCCTCCAGCAGGCGTCGTTGGCCGCCTTGGCGCAGGCCAACCAGGTGCCGGAGGCCGTGCTCACCCTGTTGAAGAGTTAGTACCGCACAGTGTTCCTCCGCGATCGCGGCTCCGGCCACGGCCCCAGGGTAACGATAGGAGCGCGAAAGCGGCAACGGAGGCGGCCACAACGGCGCCGCCGGTTTTCCCTGGCGTCGGCGGCCACGCCAGCGACCTGCCGCGGGCGATCGCCTGGGCGGTCGGCTTCGCTGTTTGGATCTTCGCGCCATATCGCCCAATGCTCCGCGATATCCGGCGCCACCGCCTCGCTGGCCTGGATGGGAGCGGATCTCGACGGCCGGAGTCAAGCGTCGTTCGACGTTTCCACGTTCCATTCGCGGAGCGTCCAAGCCATCCAGGGGTTTCTGGGCGGCCTTACGACGGCCGGTTTCTGGAACGGCCAACAGCGCGCCGACGAGCGTGGAAGATCCCACTTCCAACACGCCGACCACGGCGATCGGCTCGAAAACCTCGAAGATCGACAACCAAAACACCCTCATCACCGCCGAATCGCGGAGAATCTCCACTCTTCAAAGCAACCCGACGCAGCGGATGGCGCCGTCCCAGGATTCCCTTTCCCCGCTTTCGCGCCGATGCCCGAGCGTCAACCCGCCGACGCGTCATCGATTTGACGGCCTCCTTTCGGCAAAATACCCGGAATTTCGAAGCTTTTTTTCCGCTTTCCGGTTGGCAAGCGACGTGCTCCCCGCAACTCGTCATGCTGGGCAGCATCACCGACAGCCTTGAGCGGTACATGGATCTGCTGAGCGCGCGGCAGAAGATCGTAGCGTCCAACATCGCCAATGCCGATACGCCCGGCTTCAAGACCAGGGACCTGGACTTCCAGTCCGAGTTCCAGTCCGCCATGTCCAGCAGCTCGCCGCGGTCCAGCGAAGTCCCGGGGCTGCCCACCAAGAACGACGGCAATAACGTGGACCTCGACCGCGAGGCACGGCTGCTGGCGGAGAACGCCATGCGGTTCAACCTGGCCTCCGGTCTGATGCGCACCCAGATTCAGATGGTGAAGGAAGCCATTCAGGAAGGAAAGAGCGGATGAGTCTCTTTTCGGTGTTGTCGGTCAGCGCCTCGGGGATGGCGGCGCAACGCACCCGCGCCCAGTTGCTGGTGGAGAATATCGCCAACTCGGAGACCACTCGAACAGCGGAGGGCGGCCCCTACCGGCGCAAGGACGCTATCTTCTCCAGCGACGACGCGCCCTCCCCGTTCGCCTCGGAGCTGGACGCCCAGTTAGGCGGCCAGATGACCGGCGTAAAGGTGACCGGCATCACCGTGGACACGCGCGAGCCCGAGCAGCGTTACATGCCCGGGCATCCGGACGCCGACGCCAACGGCTACGTGGCCATGCCGCGCATGAATCCGGCCGAAGACATGGTCGACCTCATGAGCGCCACGCGAAGCTATCAGGCCAACGTCTCGGCCATCTCGGCGATCAAAGACATGATTCAGCATTCCATCGACCTGTTACGGTAAGGAGCCACCCGATGCCGAATCCCATTTCCGCGATTACCCCCCTCCCGGGTCTCGATCCGTCGCGGCCCCTGCAACCGGCCGGAGCGCCGGGCCAGTTTCAGAGCGTACTCGAAGGGACCATCAAGAACCTGCAATCGATTCAGGACGACTCCACCGAAGCCGTGCAGAAGTTTCTGACCGGTGAGAACGAGGAGTTGCACACCACCGTCCTGGCGGCGGAAAAGGCGGAGCTCGCCTTCGACCTGGGCCTTCAGGTACGCAACAAAGTGGTCTCGGCGTACCAGGAAATCATGCGCATGCAAATGTAAATTCATCGTCGTCCCATGGATCAACTCATCAAGCTCTTCTCCGGACTTTCGATGCGCCAGCGAACCTCCATCGCCTTGGCCGCGCTTCTGACCGCCGCCGGCATTTTCGCGTTCACCCGATGGAAGCGCGAGAGCGACTTCCGGCCGCTGTACACAGCCATGGCGCCCGAGGATGCCGCCGCCGTCGTTCAGAAGCTGAAGGAAACGGGTATCGATTATCGCCTGGACGATGGCGGCGGCTCCGTGCTGGCGCCCTCCTCCAAGATCGCGGAATCCAGGCTTGCCCTGGCCGCCGCCGGCCTTCCCAAGACCGGCCGCATCGGCTTTGAACTGTTCGACAAGAGCGCCTTCGGGGCTACCGAGTTCGTCGAGCACGTCAACTACAAGCGCGCCTTGGAGGGAGAGCTCGAGCGCACCGTGATGTCGCTGGCGGAGGTCGAACAGGCGCGCGTTCACCTCACCCTTCCGAAGGAATCCATCTTCCTCGACAAGCAGCAGCCCGCCAAGGCCAGCGTCGTGGTGAAGCTGCGCTCCGCCGCGCGGATCGCGCCCCAGAACGTTCTGGCCATCACCAACCTTGTGGCCAGCGCCGTGGAAGGGCTTGCGCCCGAAGCCGTTTCGATCGTGGACGCGGACGGGAACCTGCTCAACCGCCCCAAGCGGACGGGGGACAACGACGCCTCCGAGATCACCGCCGAGGCCCTCGAAGTCCGTCAGCAACTGGAGCGCGACCTGGTGGCCAAGATGGTTTCCACAGTGGAGCCGCTGCTGGGCCAGGACCGCTTCCGCGCGGGCGCCTCGGTGGAGTGCGACCTCACCAGCGGGGAACAGCAGGAAGAGACCTACGATCCCACCCATTCGGTGATGGCCAGCTCGCAGAAGACGGAAGATGTAAGCGACCGCGCATCCGCCTCCGGAATTCCCGGCACCGCGTCGAATCTGCCGGGCGGCGCGGGACACCCGGCCGGCTCGGGCGGCGGGACGTCGCGCCGCACGGAGAACGTGACGTTTCAGTCCAGCCGCATCGTCCGCCAGACCCACATCCCCCAGGGCATGATCAAGCGCATGTCGCTTTCCGTGCTGGTGGATAATACCGTTCGATGGGAAGGCGCCGGCGCCGCCAGACGCCGGATTCTCGAACCTCCGGCGCCCGAAACCCTGAAAACCATCAAGGACCTGGTGGCGGCCGCGACCGGGTTCAACGCCGAGCGCGGCGACCAGCTCATCGTGGAAAGCCTTCCGTTCGAATCCAGCCTCAATTCCGAGCCGCCCAAGATCGAAGGCCCCGCGCCCAAGCCGAAAAAGGAGCCCGCCGGCCCCCCATGGCTGGATATGCTCCAGAAGAATCGTGATTTGCTTCTGCCGATCATGCTGGGCATCGGCGTGCTCCTGTTCCTGATACGCACCGTAGTGGCGCTGTTCACCGGCTCCGGGCGCAGTCCCCGCGCCGAGTCGCCTCTGGAGTTGCCGGAGGGGAACGCCGCTCCGCGTTCCCAGATCGGAAGAGCGCCGGAGCAAATCGCGGGCGAGGATGAGGATGAAGCCGCATCCCAGGATCGAAGGAGCAATCTTGCCGGCAGGGTACAAGCGCTTGCGCAACAGGATCTGGACCTCGCCGCCAACGTAGTCAAGCTTTGGCTCCAGGAAAGCGACGCGCGAACCAGATGACGCCCTCCACCCGCATTCCGTCTTCCGACCGGTCCGGCGCGCGAAAGGCGGCCGCGCGGCGGAAAGCCGCCCTATCCAGGAAAGGCGGCGGCGGCGAGCATGTTGTCTAGGCTGATCGTCGAGACGGAGCCCGGCGTTGCGCCGGTAGTCTGGCGGGACGCCGCCCCGTTGCGCGCCTCCGCCGGCGCCGAGCATGCCAGCCCCGCGATGCAGCAGCAACTCCGTCAAGCTTACGAATCCGGCTTGCGGGAGGGCGAAGCGGCGGGCCGGCGGGGCGCCGAAGACGAAGTCCGCAAGGCCGTCGAAAAGCTCGCCGCCACCGTAGCCGACATCGCCGGAGCGCGCACCGAGGTGGTCCGCCGGGCCGAAGCCGACCTCGTGCGGTTGTCCATCGAAATCGCCCGCCGCATACTGCATCGCGAGCTGTCGGTGGACCCATCCGCGCTCGAAGCCCTGATCCGCGCGGCCCTCGAGAAGCTCAGCTCGCAGGAGGTCTATCGCGTGCGGGTTCATCCGGACCAGGAGCAAATGGTGCGCGCCTGCCTCCAGCGGATGGGGCGCCACGCCGGACTCGAAGTGGTGAGCGATTCCTCCCAAGAACGGGGCGGGGCCATCTTCGAAATCGCCCACGGCTCGCTCGACGCCTCGGTCGATACGCAGCTTCGCGAAATTGAGCGCGGCCTGGCCGATCGTTTGGGAGACCGTCCATGACCGCTCCGCGGGCGCTCGACTTACGTCCCCTCATTTCCTACGTGCGCGGCGCGGAACTTCTGCCGTGGACCGGGGAAGTGGTCGAAGTGGTCGGCATGTTGGTCGCCTCGCGGGGTCCGGCCGTCGCCGTGGGAGACTTCTGCGAAGTCTCCACTTCTTCCGGAAGGCGCGTCCGCACCCAGGTCATCGGATTCCGCAATGGCCACGTGCTCTCCATGCCGCTCGAGGAAATCGACGGGATTCAACTCCACGACCGCATCGTCGCCCGCCAGGATGAAGCGCGCGTGGCTGTGGGGCCGGATCTGATCGGACGTGTTTTGGACGGCTTTGGCCGCGCCATCGACGCGGGGCCCAGAATCAAACCCGCCGAGCAGTACCGCCTCTACCAGCCGCCGGGAAGCCCGCTCGACCGCGAACACATCACCGATCCGCTCATCACCGGGCTTCGGGCCATCGATGCGCTCACGCTTTGCGGCCGCGGCCAGCGCATCGGGATCTTCGGCGGCAGCGGCGTCGGCAAGAGCACCCTGCTAGGCTCGATGGCCAGACACAACTCCGCCGACGTGACCGTCATCGCCCTGGTCGGCGAGCGCAACCGGGAAGTTCGCGCCTTTCTCGAACACGATATGGGGCCCGAGGGCAAGAAGCGTTCTATCGTGGTTTGCGCCACCTCCGACCAGCCGGCCCCCCTCCGCGTTCGCGCGTCTTTTGTGGCCCTCGCGGTGGCCGAGTACTTTCGCGATCAGGGCGCCGATGTGCTGCTGATTATGGACTCCGTGACCCGCCTGGCGATGGCCCAGCGCGAGATCGGCCTCGCCGCCGGCGAGCCTCCCAGTCAGAAGGGATACCCGCCCTCGGTTTTTAACCTCCTTCCCAAGGTCCTGGAACGCGCCGGACGGTTTCGGAAGGGCTCGATAACGGGGTTCTTCACGGTTTTGGTGGAAGGCGACGATTTCAACGAGCCGATTTGCGACTCCACCCGCGCCATCCTCGACGGCCACATCATTCTCTCCCGGCGCCTGGCCTCGGCCGGGCATTATCCGGCTATTGACATCTTAAACTCCGTAAGCCGGCTTTTCCGGCAGCTCGCAACTCCGGAGCACGTTTCCGCCGCCACCAAGGTCCGCCAGGCGATCTCCACCCTCGAAAACTCCCGCGATCTCATTGACCTCGGCGCCTACGCCTCCGGCAAGAACCTCAAGCTCGACGCCGCCATCCAGGCCGAACCGGAAATTGAGGCTCTCCTGTGCCAGGCGACGGCCGTCAACGCGCCCTTCGACGAGACCAGTCGCCAGCTTCGCGCGCTGGCGGAGAAGCTCTGATCCATGCAGCGATTCCGGTTTCGTCTGGAGCGCGTGCTGCAATGGCAGATGAAGGTCTGTGAGTTGAAGGAAAACGATGTCCGCCTGAGCCTCCTGGCCATTTCCAACGCCGACCAGCGCATCGCGCAACTGCGTGAGGAGAGCCTGGCCGCGGAACACGACGCGCTGGACCATCCCGCGCTGACCTCCTCGGATTTGGTCGCCCTGGCGCGGTTTCGCATCCGGGTGATACGAGATCATGAGAGGCTGGCGGCGCTCAAGTTGGGGCTCGTGCAGACTCTCAAGCAGCAGCGGGATATGCTGACCGCCGAGCGGCGGCGCTTGCGGCTTCTAGAGAAACTCCGCGCCCGCTCGCTCGAGGAATACGCCTACGAGGCCAACCGCGAATCCGAGGAATTGGCCACCGAATGCCATCTTTCCAAGTGGGTCTCCCAGGCTTTCCTGGAGCAATCCGGCATCGGCGGCCGCGAGCATCGTCAAACCGAGCCCTGCCCGTAGAGCGGGCCTCCCGGCCCGCCGCGCTTCATCGGATACGCTCGCCGCCCACCGGCTCGCTATCGAGCCATTCCTGCTCTTCCTTGGCGCGAGGCGCCTTTGGATCGCATTGCGCCAGCAGTTCGTCCAGGGTATACCGGCGACGCTGCCGCGGCTCCACCACCAGACGCCCGCTTTCAACCGCGATGCCGACCTTGGCGCCAGCACGCACGTGCAGGATATCGAGCAGCGCGGGCGGGACGGCCAGCATGATCGAGCCGCCCACCTTGCGCAAATGGGTAGTGTGCATGGCGCGTCTCCCTCAGTTATATCTTAATATAATAGCGTGATTTCCAAATTGCCCCGTTCCCGACGTGGTCGGAATGGTCCCCCGGAATTGGGCCGTTACTTCCTTGCGCTGGCTACATCGGTTGCCCCGAAATCGTTCCCCTTGAACAATAAAGGTTCGCCCGAGCACTGCGCGAGAGCATACGACGCGCAGTCCCCAAAGTTGAGTCCAGCGACGTGCCGGCCCTGTCCAAAGCGCCGGAAGGCCGTACGGGCCGCCATGAGCTGTTCTTGATCGAAAGCCACGGTCTCGACCGAAGCCCTTTGCAGAAACAGGTCCAAGTCGGAGCCGGCGTCGTCGCCCTTTCGCCCTTCCAAGACCATGGCCGCCTCGAGCACCGAAACCGTCGAGATCAGACGGCGGGACGATCGCTCGATCGCCGACACGAACTCAGTCCTCTCAGCCTCATCCTGAAGCACCGCGAGAACCGCCGATGTGTCCAGGGTCATCGCGTCGGCGCCCCCGATTCGTCGTAACCCAGGATTTCATCGGCGCTGAGTGGCGATATGACCGGCCGCCTCGCGCAGCGCAGAGCGATGGCATTCAGATCGGCGGCCAGGGATCGTCCCGAGCGGGCGCGGCGGAGCCGTTCGTACCTCTCCGCCACCGCGGCCCGCACCGCTTCGGTCAGCGTTTCCCCGGTGAACTCCGCCAGCTTACGGGCCAGCAGTTCGGTTTGGTCGTTTTTGATGCTGATCGGCATCTCCAATCTACCTTTCAATAATCATATCATGAAAGATAGAATCCCAGCCTCTCCGGCTCGTCACCCCACGGGGTCTTTACGCGGCTTCACCCTCTACGACGCGGTCTTGCCCTCGTTCAGCAGAAGATCGATCAAGCGGGACGCCAACTCGCTGGGGCAGATGCAATCGGCTTCCGCAATGACGTTCTGGCGGCCATGCCGCTGCCATGCGAACTCAACCTGGACCGGTCCCAGGCCCTCCGACTGCCAGGCGCCATCCACCGACACGAATTCGGCTACATCATCCGAGCCTTTTATGGCCACGCGCATGGTGTGCTCCGTGCGCGTGAGTATCACCGCCTCGGACGTTCTCCCGTCGGCGTATCGGATGGTCATGTCGTCCGCCTCCTGGATTAGGATCCAACACGCGGGGAGCCGGCGCCAGTTCCGCGCGTACTACCACTGTACCAGGACCGCTCCGCCCGCGACGCGCCGAAGCCACCTGACAAATTGCTGCCGGGTGTCAAGAAGCCGACGCCGTGCTGGACCGCTATCCGATTGAAAACACACGCCCCTAGACATGGCCACGCAGGTGCAGTGTCCCACCCCGGAGACGGAAAATGAAACTCGAAGCATTCTCGGCGCTGGGCGCGACGGTATCGTTGGAGTGCGCCATTCTGCTTCTGGGAGCGGCGCTATTTTTGGATTGCCGAAGGACAGTGCGCCGGCAGTGGTTGCTCGGGCACTTGCAGAGAGCCCTCCAGAGCGATCCTGAACCGGTGGTCGCCGAGCAAGCCAAAGCGGCCTAACCGCCGCCGCCCCGTCATTATTGCCGATGCGGTGGCGCACGCACTCGCGCGTGCCGCGTCGGCTCACGCCGACGCCCCGGTTCGACGGACTGTCCGCGCCCCCGAACGTGTCGAGAAGAGTCACGCACGAGTGCGTGCGCCACATTTTCGCGCCACCTGTGAGACACGCCAGGTTAGTTTTCCCGAACTCCCCGAATCCGGCGGGGTTCGCCTTGTGATTTCGCCCTGGCCCGCCATTATTTAGGTTCTAAAATTCCTCTTTTTCCGCCGACAAGAAGCCGTAGGGGTAGGGCGAAGGTATGTTGCGCCAGCCTTGGCGGTTCCGGCTGGACCCGCAGCCGCGGAAAGGGAGCCCCCCGTGAACACTGCCACAGTGCCGGAAACCACCGATCTCGAGGCCCTGGTACGGGCCCGAACCGCGGAACTGCAGGAAAGCCGGGAGCGGCTGTCCCTGATCCTCGATACCGTCCCGGCGGGCATCCTGCTCATCGACGAGCGGACCCACGTCATTTGCGATCTGAATCCCGCGGCGGCGAAGATGATCGGAAGGCCCCACGATGAGATCGTCGGCAGAGTCTGCCATTGCTTCATTTGTCCCGCCGAGGAAGGTCGCTGCCCCATCACCGACCTCGGCCAGACGCTCCATAACTCGGAGCAGACGGTCCTCTCCAGCCAGGGAGGCGGACTGCCGATCCTGAAGACCGTCGCTCGGGCCATGTTCGCCGGCCGGCCGCACCTTATCGAGAGCCTGGTCGACATTTCGGAGCTCAAACGCGCCCAGGAGAGCATTCAAAAGAGCCGGGAACAGTACATGCTGGCCGTCAACGGCAGCAACGACGGCATCTGGGACTGGGACATACGGACCAACGAAAAGTTCCTCTCGCCTCAATGGAAACGCATGATCGGCTACCAGGACCATGAGCTGCCGAACACGTTTTCGACCTTCGAGGAGCATCTGCACCCGGACGACAAACCGCGCGTGATGGAATACCTGCAACGTTATCTGAAAGGAGAGGAATCGCAGTATCGGATTGAGTTCCGGTTCCGGCACAAGGACGGTTCGTACCTGTGGATTCTGGCCAGGGGCGAGGCCCTCCGCGACGAGCACGGGACGGCCTACCGGATGGCGGGTTCTCACACCGACATTACCGATAGGAAGCGCGCCGAGGAATTATCCCGCCTTTCCGGCATGGCCGAGGTCGCCACCGGCGTGCTCCACAACGTGGGAAACGTCCTCAACAGCGTCAACGTCACGGCCACGTTCATCGCCGCCAAGACCAGGGAGTTGCGGATCGACAACCTGGTAGCCACCATTCAGTTGCTGCAGCGGCACTCTGGCGATCTGCCGGATTTTCTCGCTCGCGACCCCAAAGGGCGGCGCGTGCTCCCGTATCTGGCGAAGCTGGGGGACCACTTCCAGGAACAGCGCCGGAGCATGCAAATCGAGCTGGATCTGTTGCGGGAACATATCGAACATATCCGCCGGATCGTGGCCACGCAGCAGAACTACGCGAAGGCCTCGGGGCAGCCGGAGGAGATTTCCCTTTCCGCGCTCGTGGAGGACGCTTTCCGCATGATCCAGCCCGGATTCGACCGTCACAAGATACGTCTCGAACGGGAATATGAGAGCCTGCCGCCGGTGCTCGCGGACAAGCACAGCGTACTCCAGATCCTCTTGAACCTGCTCCGCAACGCCAAGGACGCCATCACCGGCGGGGACGATCCCGAAAGGACCATTCGAGTCCGCATCGGCTCGCACGGCGGCGATCGCGTCCGCGTCGAAGTGAAGGATTCCGGAGTCGGCTTGGCCTCCGAGAACCTGACGCGCGTCTTTGCGCACGGATTCACCACCAAGCAGAACGGCCACGGATTTGGCCTGCACTCCGGAGCCCTGGCGGCCCGTCACATGGGCGGCTCGCTGTGGGCGGAAAGCCCGGGCCTGGGTTTTGGCGCAACATTCACTCTCGAGCTTCCCATCTCCGGGAACGCGAGGACGCCATCGGGGAGCGTGTCATGACGCCAGTGGATCTCATCGCGCCGAACAACCGCATCCTGATCATCGACGACAACCGCGCCATTCACGACGACTTTCGGAAGATCCTCGGCAGCGAACACGAAGCCGGCTTGGAACTGCGGGACGACGAGGCGGTTCTGTTCGATGCGGCGCCCGCGCCCCTCACGCGCTTCGAGATCGATTCCGCCTATCAGGGCGAGCAGGGCCTCGAGAAGGTCCGTCTCGCCACGGCGCGGGGACGCCCCTACGCACTGGCCTTCATCGACCTGCGCATGCCTCCGGGTTGGGACGGCGTGGAGACCATCTCCCGTCTCCGCGCGGTCGATCCGAACCTGCAAATTGTCATCTGCACCGCCTATTCGGACTATTGCTGGAACGATATCTGCGAGCGCCTCGGTCATTCGGACAGCCTCTTGATTTTGAAAAAGCCCTTCGACAACATCGAAGTCGTCCAGTTAGCCTACGCGCTCGCGCGAAAATGGCTCCTCACCCGCCAGGCGCAGGCCAAAATGGCGGACCTGAACCGCATGGTGGCCGAGCGTACCACCGAATTGGAGGCTGCCCATCGACGAATCGAGCGGGAGTTCGGCGAAAGATCCAGGGCGCAAGAGGCTTTCCGCACCATCTTCGAGGAAAGCGCGGTTGGAATTACCCTGACGGACATGGATGGCCGGTTCGTGGCCGTGAACCGGGCCTTTGAAGAACAGGTAGGCCTCGATGAGAGCCGGCTCTTGGGGAAGAACGCGCTGGAAGTGGGTTCGGTGAGCCCCGAGACATTCCAGGCGATGCGCCGGGAGTTGGCCACGCGGGGCTTCTTCGACGCCACCGAAGTGGTCTACCAGCGGCCCGCCAACGGCATGCGCACCGCCCTGTTGTGGTCCCGCATGGTGCAGATTCAAGATTCGCAGCGCCTGCTGGGCTTCTCGCTGGACATCAGCGACCGGAAGCGGATGGAGGACGATCTGCAGCGGGCTCGCCTGGCCGCCGAGAGTGCGGCCAACGCCAAGAGCGAGTTTCTGGCGAACATGAGTCACGAAATCCGCACCCCTCTGAATGGGATCATCGGATTCACGCAGCTCGCCCTCGCCACCGAGCTGACCCCCGATCAGCGGGATTACCTGGACACGGCCGAAAGCTCCGCCAACGCCCTGTTGCGAATCATCAACGACATTCTGGATTTTTCCAAGATCGAGGCCGGCCACCTGGATCTGGAGCGTATCGCGTTTTCGCTGCGCGAGTGCGTGGAGGGCGCGGTCGGGATTATCCTTCCCGCCGCCACCGAGAAGGCCCTGCGGTTCTCCTCCCGCGTCGCCCCGGACGTTCCGGACGCCGTGCTGGGCGACTCCATCCGCCTTCGCCAGGTGTTGCTGAACCTGCTCGGGAACGCCGTCAAGTTCACGGCCGCCGGGTCCATATCGGTCGAGGTGAGCGCGACCTCGTTGCCGGAACACTCCACCGAGGTGCGCTTCACCGTGCGCGACACGGGGATAGGCATCCCGCTGGATAAGCAGGAATGCATCTTCCAACCGTTCCGCCAGGCTGACGGCTCGACCACTCGAAGGTACGGCGGCACCGGTCTGGGACTGGCCATCGCCGCCCGGCTGGTGGAGATCGCCGGCGGCAGGCTTTGGGTGGAAAGCCAGGAAGGCGCCGGCAGCGCATTCCACTTCACCATGCCATTCCCGCTCGCCGAGCCGCCCGAACCGCCGGACCCCGGCTTCCACGAACCCGGTCGCCCCGCCGGCGCCCCTCTCTCCATCCTGCTGGTGGAGGACGATGAGGTAAGCCGGGCGTTCGTCTCGGCCTTGCTGATCCAGCACGGCCATACGGTCTCGCCCGCCGGCAGCGGCTTCGAAGCGCTGGCGCTGTTCGAGCGGGGCTCCTTCGACCTGGCGCTCATGGATGTTCAAATGCCGGGAATGGACGGATTCCAGGCGGCCGCCGAGATTCGTAAGATCGAGAGCGCCATCGGCGGCCACATCCCCATCGTCGCTCTGACCGCCTATGCCATGAAGGGGGATCGCGAGCGCTGCCTGGAAGCTGGAATGGACGACTACCTGTCGAAACCGTTTCAAGCCAACGACCTGATCGCTTGCATCGACAAACTCAAGATACGCGAGCACGGGACTGCGAATCTAAGGCTATCTCATGACCACCACTGCCACGGCGACGCGCTGCCGGCTGGAAACTGAAATCCCGCCTTTCCACCACGTCGCCATCCAACTGCTAAGGATGGCCGGCGACTCGTCCGCGTCGTTCGGGCAGATCGCGGACCTCTTGAAGACCGATTCGGTTCTGACGCTGGAGCTGTTGCGGGTAGCCAATTCGCCCTTGTTCCGCCGCCGGCGGGAGATCACCAACGTCTTTCAGGCCATCGCCTTCCTCGGCCTGGACCTGGTCCGCTCGCTCGCCGTGACAGCGGCCCTGCGCGGCCTGGTGGGCCAGCGCAGCGAGATTGTTCATGCCTGCTGGCGGCACAGCCTGGCAACCGCCCTGGTGTGCAAGCACTGGTCCGGCCTGATGGGCTTGGAGGATGAGCGTTGCTACACCGCCGGTCTCATCCACGATGTTGGCCAGCTCGCCTTGATGCATATATACAAGGAATATGGGAGCGCCATGGCCGAAGCGTTGGAACGCGGCGAACAGCTTACCGAAGCCGAGACGCGAGTCTTCGGGATGAGCCACAACGAGGCCGGAAGGTGGCTTCTGTCGCGATGGGAATGCCCGTTCGAACTTCAGAATGTCGCGGCGCTGCACGAGGATCCTCCGTCCACCCCCAGTTACGACGGAAACTTGATCCGCCTGGTGCAGGCGGCGTCCCGGTTCGCCAATATGGTGCGCATGTCGGTCCTCCCCGGTCTTTCGGAAACCGATCCACAGCGGATTGTGGCCGCGTTTCCCGAGGTCCATCGGCGGTCCCTTGAAGAAAGCCTCCCGGAAGTCGCCGACTGGCTGCTGGTCGGCGTAAACGGCGTGGAAGCCAACTTCGTCTGAAAAGGCGTGGCGAAATTCCCGGTGAAGCCCGCGCCTCTCCACTTGATAAACTGAAGCGACATGGTGCGGTTTCTGGTCCTGGCGGTATTCCTGGGCGGCGCGCTCCCGGCGGAAACGATTCTGGCGCTGCCGTTTTTCAACCACTCCGCTTCCGCCAACCTGGAGTGGATCGGCGAAAGCATCGCCGAAACCGTGCATGATACTCTGGCTTCGCAGGGGCTTCTGGCGCTCGACCGCGAGGACCGGCTGGAGGCCTACCGGCGCCTCTCGCTGCGCCCCGGCGCGGAGCTCACCCGCGCCTCCATCATCAAGATTGGCGAAGCGCTGGACGCCACGCGGGTAGTGTATGGCTACTATGAAATGCTGCCGGCGCAGAGCGGCAGCCAGTCCAAAGGGTCTCTGCGGATCACGGCGCGAATTCTCGACTTGAAACGGGTTTCGCAGAGCGCGGCTTTCAGCGAAGTGGGCGCCCTGGAGGATCTGGCGGCGCTCGAAGTGCGGCTCGGCTGGCAGGCGCTGAAGGAACTGCGGCCGGAGGCGGCGCCCTCCGAGGAGGAGTTTCTCAAGGCGCGGCCACCGGTCCGGCTGGACGCCGTGGAAAGCTATGTGCGCGGCCTGCTGGCCACGGCTCCCGAGCAGCGGCATCGCCTGTTCACGCAGGCCGCGCGTCTGGACGAGCACTTCTCCCAGCCGTGCTTCCAGCTCGGGAAGGCCTCCTGGGAAAGCAAGGATTACCGGGTGGCGGCCGGATGGCTCGATCGCGTGGCCCGCTACGATCCGCACTACCTCGAGGCGCGCTTTTTTCTGGGATTGTGCCGCTACTACATGGGCGAATTCAAGGGCGCCGCGGAGGCCTTCGAGGAAGTATCCTCCGCCGTCCCGCTCAACGAGGTCTATAACAACCTGGGCGCGGCGCAGGCCCGCTTGAACGATTCCGCCGGGGCCGTGGCCAGCTTCCGCAAGGCGCTCGAGGGGGACGGCGCCGATCCCGACTACCATTTCAATCTGGGCTATCAGCTATGGCGCACGGGCCAGTTCGCCGGCGCCGTGGAGAGCTTCCGCGCGGTCCTCGAGCGCAACGCCAACGACACGGAAGCCACCACCATGCTCGGGTTCGCATTGCGGCAGGCGGGCCCGCGCCCCGGCGACGCCAAAATGGAGGCCCGCCAAAGAATCAAGACCAACTACGAAGAAGCGGCCTACCGCCAGTTGCAGGCGGAGCTGGCACGGTAGGCGGGGCCGCTCCTCTACCCCCAAACGTAGAACGAGACCATCAGAAGGATCCAAATCCCATCGAGGAAATGCCAAAAGACCGCCGTCACGTCGATGGCGGTGCGCTTGGCGGGGCCCAGGCGCAGACGCAGCGCCTGTACGTCCACCCAAATCAGCGCCGCCAGGCCGCCCAGCAGATGCAAGGCGTGTGCGGCGGTCAGAATGTAAAAGAACGAACTACTGGGGTTGGTGGCCACGAAAATGCCCGCGCGGCGCAACTCCACCCAAGCCCAGGCCTGGCCGGCCAGAAACAAGATTCCGAGCGCCGTCGCCGCGGTCCAGAAGGCATTGAAGCGGCTGCGGTCGCCGGTCCGAAGCGCTCGGCGCGAACGGTCGAGCACCAGGCTCGAGACCAGCAGGACCGCCGTGTTGACCCACAGGATGGGCGGCTTGGGCATGCTGGCCCAGTCGTCGGAAAGGGCCCGGCGCGCCACAAAAGCGAGGGTCAGAGCCGCGAATACGATGGCGCTTGAGGCCAACAGCAGCGCCATCCCGGCGAACGAAGCGCGGCGGGAGGAGCCGCGGCCTTCGCCGCCTCCGCCTTCACCGCCCCATCCGTGCTCAACGGGCGGGGCCGGAGGCTTTTGGATAAAGCCGGGGGCCAGAGAAACGGGCATACCCTTTTGGATGCGCCAGCCCTCCGCCCGGACGGCTCCCGGATTGGTTCGCCCGAGGAAATCGCGCGGTGGGGCTATCCACCCGAATCAGGCAAGGTGGGACAGACCAGCGGTTTGTCGTGGTCTGTCGGGAGCGACGAGCCGCCCCGAAGTTGGCAGACGACGAAAACCGATCGTCTGCCCCACAAGGCCGGTCACACGGATGGCAGGAAAATGCGGCACACCCCGTAGGCGGCAAATGCCGCCAGTCCCGCGGTCCACAGACGGGCGCGAACGGGGCTGGCCCAGAACAGCGCGAACACCATGGCGAAGGCCAACGGGCTGAGCAGGTTGAAGTGCAGGGCGGCGTGCCAGTGGCCCTTGGCCAGCTCGCACAGCCCACGCGTGAGGCCGCACAACGGGCAGGGGCGGCCGGTGAGCCAGTGGAACCCGCACAGCCGCCAGCGCGGCGCCGCCGGAAGGCTGATCGCCCGCAATGCCGCAAAGAGCCCCGCCGCGGCCGCCGTGCGCCCCGCCGCGCGCATCAGAGCGTCTGGATGGTGCGCTGGTCGAAGCCCACGATTTCCTGGTACGCAATCGTGACTGCGGCGATGGTAACCGGCACGGTCACCAGCAATCCGACCAGGCAGCAGATGAAGCCCAGAATATTGAGCAGCCCCAGGGCGATCACGAACACGGTGAAGCCGACATAGTGCTGCTTCACCACCGCGTGGCTCGCCTGCATCGCCGGCCAGAAGTCCATGCGTTTGTCCACGATGAACAGGTACGTGAACTGCAATGCGGCGGCCACCACCAGCCCCGGGAGGATGCAAAAGATCAGGCCTGCGCCCACGAACAGCCCAATGACCAGCGAGGCCACCAGGGTGGGGACGAAGAAGTTGAAGCCCGTGAAAAGGTCGGCGAACTCGGCGCGCCGCCCCAGCAGTTTCTTCATGCAGAAGATGTGGAAGCCGGCCGTCATCGGGCCCTTGATGAGCGGGATGCCGCTCATCAGAAAATAGACCAGCGCCAGTAGGATATAGGCGCCAGGGTCGGCCTTGACGAGGCTCCATCCCTCGCCGATCCAGCGGACCGTGTGCGATCTTATGAACGTTGGCGGCGTCCACGGAGCGGCGGGGATCGGCCCCAGAGGGGGCCCCGCCAGCGATTGCCCGCAATGCGTACAGAATTGGAGATCGTTGGGGACCTGCGTGCCGCAGTTGTGGCAGAACATGAGGCTCTCCTCGAGGGGTCGGACCTACGCGTGGAATCATACCATCCAGCGGGGAAAATCGGTAGGGACGGCGGCTGGACCCGCAATCGTCCGCAAGCTCCATTCACCGCGACTTAGGGCGTTGTGAAGAATGCGCGTGAACCGTCAGTCGGCCTGAGGGGGAGCGAGGCCGGCTTTGGCCAGCGCCCGTTGCAACACGGCCGCCGCGTGCACCTCAGGCACTCTCCGCGAAGTGGATATTTCCGCGACGAGCATGTGTTGCGCGCGGTCCAACATCTTCTTTTCGCGGAAGGAAAGCGGCTTCTCCCTGTGCACCTGAAGGAGGTTCTTGAAGACCTCGGCGGCCTTGAGCAGGTCGCCGCTCTGCATTTTGCCGGCGTTCTCTTTGTAACGCGCCTTCCAATCGCCATTTACCGGACAGGAGCCGTGGGCGAGGTACGCCAGAACACCGGATATCTCACGGTCCTTCGCAACCCGCCGCAGCCCGATGTGAGCCACGGTGGAAAACGGCGCCAGCACGGTCATGCCGCTGTAGCCGAAGCGAAGGAGATAGAACTTCTCGAGTGCGGAACCAAAGGAGCGGGTACTGATGTTCTCAACAGTCCCAACCCCCTGATTAGGATAGACTACCTTCTCACCTATTTCAAAGGTCATACGGGGTCCCCTCAAACCACCGCTTAGCGATACAGACGCAACGCAGACAACGTTGATTGGATGGTACGCTGGGGGGCTGCCGGATGTCAAGAGGGCGCGGCGGACGCAAGAAACGGGAGCCGACAGAGGGGGCATTCGCGTTAGTGTAGTGCGGCCGAAGTTCTGCATGTTTTGTGGGGCAGGCAATCTTGCCTGCAGCCGCCTTTCTAGGCGGCTCTTTCGCGTCCGCGGAGCCCTCTCACACGGCAAACGCCGGCTGAAAGCCGGCGGCAGCCAGGATTGGCTGCCCCACCGTTATCTGCATACTCCTCATTCTGTTCGCCGCAGGCCACTAAATATCTGGACCGAAACTCACAACTCTTCGGCGGCCGCGATTCCGGCTTCGTCGGCCGCTTGGCTGCGTTCCGCCAGCAGGAGGCGGCGCAGGGTCCGCAAGTCGTTCAGTATGCGGCGACTGGTTCTTATGTGCATTTCCAGCTTCGCCAGGTTATAAGAGACCAGGAGCAGACCCTGCTGGCGCCGCTCGGCGCCTTCCTGTTCGGCGGCGGCGATATCGGCCTGTACGTCCCTCAGGGCCTCGGCGATAGCATCCGCCAGCAAGGCTACATACTCGTGGGAACTTTCAATGGAGTCAAACGGCGTTTCGGGCTGAGTACTCACAAACGCGCCTTTCCGACCAGCCTGCCTCCGCGGGTGGCCCAACACTTCAAATGGGGCTCTACAATTCTCGCACAAACGGCGGGCGGCGCAAATAGCCCAAAAGTCGTCCCGAAGTCGCAAATGGGGGCGCCGCCGGGGCACATTTGGCCACCGCCGTTCTCCGCGCGCCGGGTACACTGGTGGTTCATGGGGCGCCCATTCCGTCACGCCATGTGCAACGAGGCCTTCGAGGGACGCTCGTTCGCGGCCACCTGCGCGGCCATCCGCCGGGCCGGCTACACGGGCGTGGAGATCGCGCCGTTTACGCTGGGGGAGGCGCCTGCCCTGATCGGGGAGGCGCAGCGCCGGGAATGCCGCGCCATCATGGCCTCGGAAGGGCTCGGCTTCACCGGGTTCCACTGGTTGATGGTTACGCCCAAGGGCCTGCACGTCACCGCGCCCGACGCCGCACTGCGCCGCCGCGGATGGGAGCACATTCGCGCGCTGATCGACCTTTGCGCCAGCTTGGGCGAGGGCGGCGTGATGATCTTCGGGTCTCCCCAACAGCGATGCGCCACCGGCGGCCTCACTCCCGCCCAAGCCGTCCGCCATTTCGTGGAAGGGCTGGCCTCCATCGCGCCGCACGCCTGCGCGGGCGGGGTCACAATCGCCGTGGAGGCGCTTTCGAAGGACCAGTGCGACGTGATCCAGTCGCTGGCCGAAGCGGTGGCGGTGGTGCGCGAGGTCGGCAGCCCGGCCATTGAGACCATGTTCGATGTGCACAACGCCATCGACGAGACCGAGCCGCCCGCCGCCCTGGTGGACCGCTTCTTCGAACACATCCGCCACGTGCATGTCAACGAGCTCGACGGCCGATACTGCGGATCCGGAAACTACGACTATAAACCGCTGTTCGAAGTCCTGCGACGCCGCGGGTACCAGGGGTGGATTTCGCTCGAGGCTTTCGATTTCACGCCCGGCGCGGAGAGGCTGGCCACCGAATCGTTGCGCCATCTGGAACGGGAGATCGCCAAACTGCCATGTTGAGCCACTATGTTGTCACCGGAGGGGCCGGGTTCATCGGTTCCGCGATTGTGCGCAGCCTGCTGCGCGAGGGGGCCCGCAAGGTGGTGGTAATCGACAACCTGCTGACCGGCCGCGAATCGAACCTGGAGGAAGTGCGCGCGTCCATCGATTTCCAGCGGGCCGACATCCGCAACTATGAGGAGATTGCGCCGTTGATCCGCGGCGCAGCGGTGGTGTTTCACGAGGCCGCCATTCCGTCCGTGCCGCGCTCGATCGACGAGCCCGTTCCTTCGCACCAAGTGAACATCGACGGGACCTTCAACGTTTTCCTCGCCGCGCGTGAAGGCCATGCGGGGCGCGTGGTGTACGCGGCGTCGTCCTCCGCCTACGGCGATACCGAGGCCCTGCCCAAGGTGGAAACCATGACGCCGCGGCCAAAATCGCCCTATGCCCTGCAAAAGCTGGTGGGAGAATACTACGCCTCGGTCTTCGCGGGAGTGTACGGCCTGGAGACCGTGGCGCTGCGGTATTTCAACGTGTACGGCCCCCGGCAGGACCCTTCGAGCCAGTATTCCGGCGTGCTCTCCCTTTTCATGAAAGCCGCCCTGGAGCGCCGGCCGCCAACCATCTTCGGCGACGGAGAGCAATCCCGCGACTTCACCTACGTGGAAGACGTGGCGGAGCTGAACCTGAAGGCCGCCCGCGCGCACAACGTGTCGGGCAGGATGTTCAACGGCGGCAACGGAGGGCGGATCACGCTCAACCAGGCCTGGGCGCTGTTGCAGAAGCTCGAAGGCATGGACCTACCGCCCCGGTTCGGACCGCCGCGCGCGGGCGATGTGCGCGATTCGCAGGCCGATACCACGGCCGCCGTGCGCGACCTGGGCCACCAGCCGCGATTCTCCTTCGAAGAGGGCATGCGGCTCACGCTGGAGTGGTACCGGCGGTAGGTGGGATAAGGCTCCCGCCTTGTCAACCCGAGCGAAGCTCGGACGGCGCCCCTATCGCTCCAGCAACAGCTCCGGCGAGTCGTCCCCATAGTGGACGTGCAGCTTGCCGGAGACGGGGTGCACCCAGATGCCGTCGTCCTGGCGCGGAAGCGGGATATCCGCCGGGGTCGCGACCTGGACGAAATGGCTGTCCTCCGCTCCGGCGGCCAGTTTGCCGATGTGAATGTGCATGTGGCACTGGCTGCGATTCTCGAGGCTGTTGACCGCCAGGCCCCAGCCATCGCCCCAAAGCTCACGCGCCTTGGCGATGGCGGCCGTCCAGTAGGCGGCGCGCTGGGCGGCTGTCATGCCGGCCAGATCCTGGGGATTCCGCCCGTGAAAACGCGGGAGCTCCAACCACCGGTTGGGCTTGCTGGGGTTGGCGTCGCGGATGGCGAAGAACTCCGGCCCGGGCGGCTCCGCGTCCGCCGCGCGGCACAGAGCGCACTCCCGGCTCTCCATGGTCTCCGGCCGGGCGGCGTCGCAAATGCACTGGCGAACGTCCGCCTCGCCCAGCGGGGCCAGGAACAACATGCCGGCGGCGATTATGCGGAAAAACCGCATGATCGGATTGTAACCGGCGGATGGCGGCGCAGGTTATTCGTCTTCCGGCGCCGGCTCCGGCGGCTCGAAACCGTCCAGCAAGTCCGGGTTCTTCGCGAAGCGTTTGAGCGCGCGGAGGACCTCCGCGGATGGGAAACCCGCCTGCTGCATGCGGCGGTAGGCGGCGGCCATGTCTTTCCGGCTGGCGAACAGGCCTTCGCGCGGCGCTTTGTGGTACTTGTGGCGGATCCATTCTTCGATGAGCGCCTGCTCGTCCACGCCCTGGTACGCCGCTCGCACGGTCTCGGCGGCCAGCGCGGGAGCGATGCGCCGTCGGCGAAGGTCCTGGATCACCCGCGCGCGTCCCAGCTTGTCATTGGCCAGGCGGGCGGCGGCGAAAGCCTCGGCGAAGCGATGGTCGTTCAGGTAGCCGGCGTCCTTGAGGCGCGCGATGGCGGTTTCCACATCGATCGCGCGTTCGGCGCGGCGAAGAAGCTTCTCCCGCATTTCGCCGGCGGAGCGCGCCTGCGCGCCCAGCAGCCTCAGTGCGTATGTCCACAGCGCTTCGCCGTCGAGCGGGCGCGGTTTGCGTTCTTCCATGATGGCGTTTCTCATGGGGAGTATACTGGAAAATGGTTGAAGTTGCAGAGTTTCTTGCTGATATTACCGTGGCTCAAATAGGAGGACATCGTGGATAAGAATGGACTTTCGGCTTTTCTGCTGGGCCTGGGCGTGGGCGTAGCCGTGGGCATGCTGTTCGCACCGAAATCCGGACAGGAGACCCGCGAACTTATCAAGAACAAGGCCGGCGAGGGCGCCGGTTTTCTGAAGCAGCGCGGCGCCGACGCGAAGCAGACCGCCGCGGAATGGGTCGACAAAGGCAAGGACGCGTTGAACAAGCAGAAGGAGAGCCTGGCCGACGCCGTGGAAGCCGGCCGGCAGGCATACCGGGACGCGGTGTCCCCGCAGCAACCCCCCGCGGAAGGGACCGTCTAGAGCCGGGTTTGAGGGCTGGCTGCGATGCCTGAAGACGTCTTTCGCATCATCGTGACGGCGGCCGTCGGGCTGGCCGCTATCGCTCTCATAGTGCTGGCCGCGCTGATGGCCAGCTTGTATCGCGCCGTCCGGAAGATGCAGGAGCGGACCGATCCGCTGGCCGCCAAGATTCAGGCGATGGTGGAGAAGGCCGCTCCGGTGATTGAAAAAATGGGCCCGGTGGTCGATAAGATAGGCCTTGTGATCGATAAGATAGGGCCCCTGGTCGCGCGGGCCGACAGGGTTGTCGAGACCGCCCAGCTTATTCTCGATGAGAACCGCCCCAAGGTCGCGGAGATCACCGGCGAGGCGGCGCGAGTGGTGAAGTCGGGGCGGCGGCAGGTGGAGCTGGTGAGCGAGCTGCTTGACGACGCCGGCGCCCGCGCTCACGCCCGTCTGGAGCAGATCGACCGCTCCGTGGACGGCGCCATTGAGCAGGTGGAGCTGGTGGGCGACGCCGTGAAACGCGCCGTCACGCGTCCCGCGCGCGAGTTCAACGGGATCGCCGCCGGAATCGCGGCGGCCCTGTCCGCGCTGATGCACGGGCGAAAGTACCCGGTGGACCGGACCACCCAGGACGAGGAGATGTTCATCTAGCTAGAAGTCCCGGAGTACTTTTGGCACTGGGCGAAGACCTGGGATTCGTGCACAATGGGCTCGATGAGGTCTTCCATGCCACAAAACACCCACCTCTCGGTCATAATCAGGATGGCTTTTGTCAGGTTGTTCGACAATATGCGGTGGCGCCGTCGGCGCGCGCGCGTCGCCACAGTCACCGGTCCGTGGTTACTCGATGGGGCGCCGCGGACGGCGCTGAGCCTCGGTGAGCGCGCCAACCGGCTCTACGCCGTGGGCGAACTGGCGGCTGCCGCGGCGCTTTTGCAGCAACGGGAGGAGACCGGCGGGCCGGTCCCTTCCCGACGTGCCTGGGATCCGTTGTCGGCAGTCTAGCGGAGTTGTTTCCGCGGCGGAGTGAGACGGTCGATTACGCGTAAGAGCCTCAGCCACCCCCAAGTGACGGCGCCGGCCGTTCAAGTTATTGATTTTATGGAGCTGGCGGAGGGATTTGAACCCCCGACCGTCTGATTACAAATCAGATGCTCTACCAACTGAGCTACGCCAGCTTTAGAATCGCCAGGTTAAAGCGAACAGGACCACCCTTGAGCCTCTGATTGAGGCCATGGAACTGTTCGACCAGTCAATTCAAGAACGAGTATAGCTCGGGTTTCAGGCCGAAGGGGATCGTCCCAATCGGGAGGGTGCGCAACCGTCTGCTGCGCGACGGCGCCGGCGCGAGCGCCCTGGCCGGGCGGGAGGCGGTCCTGCGACGCGGTGGTGGATTTCGAAGCAGCCACGCGCGATCCGGCCAACCCCAAACATATCCGCCCGGATTTCGACCCCGGCGACCACCTGCACCCCAACGACGCCGGATATCAGGCCATGGCGAATGCCTTTGATTTGGGGATCTTCACCGGCAAGGGGATGGCGGGGAAGCGATAGGCGTCAAGAGCAGAGGCGCGCCCCGGCGCGGCAGCGCAATCCCGATCTATTCCTCGACGAGAGTCTTCAGAAGTGCAAGTATAATGAAGATTGGCGTTGGAATTCGAATGGGACCCGCAAAAAGCCGCGGCGAACCTGGCCAAACACACAGTCTCGTTCGAGAACGCGGCGACGGTATTCGGCGATCCACTGGGTCGCATTCAGTCAGACCCGCGTCATTCGGTTGAAGAAGAGCGGTTCGTTCTGCTGGGCCGTTCGCAAACCAAGCATTTGCTGGCGGTCATGTACGTGGACCGGGGCGAGGCCATTCGAATCATAAGCGCGAGACGCGCCACACGGCGGGAACGAAGAGACTATGAAGAGATCGCCCATTAAACGCCAGGCCGCTCGTCAGGCTGATGCCGACGAGATTCTTCCGGAGTACGATTTCAGCCAGGCATCCCCCAACAAGTACGCCTCGCGGTATTGTGCGGGGAGCGCCGTGGTGGTTCTGGAACCCGATGTGGCCGCGGCGTTCCCAAGTTCGGGAGAAGCCAATGAGGCGTTGCGCGCCCTTGCCGGAATCATCCTGAAACACCGCTCCCGCCGCCGGGCATTGCGCCGCGAGCTCTGAACGGCGCCTTTCGGTTGAGAGCTTCTTTGCCGCCCGCTTCGGGTTCAAGCCCGCGACGGTAAGAAACTGGGAGCAGGGCCGAACGCATCCGGTTGGTCCTTCTCTCATCCTCCTGGCTGTCATCGAGCGTCACCCCGACGCGGTAGAGGACGTGCTGCGGAAGGCGAGCTGATCCACACCCCCAACAACCGCACATTCGCGGCCGCCGAGAGGCGTAGCGTTGAGGCGCGGACTACGCCAATCGGGAGATTGGCGTTCCCAGTCTCAATCCCGCAGTTCCACAATCGTCGCCCCCGCGCCGCCTTCCTGCTGCGGGGCCGGGTAGAAGCGCGCTACGTGCGGATGGTTGCTGAGCATCTCGGCTATGGTCTTCTTCAATACGCCCATGCCGTGCCCGTGGACGATGCGCACGCGGCTGGCGGTGGCCATCACGGCGCGGTCCAGAAACTGGTCCACCGCGTCGCGCGCTTCCTCGGCGCGCTGCCCGATCACGTTGATCTCCTGATGCACCGGGGCCAGCTCCGGCGCGGGCTTGTAGCTCACGTTCTTGGGCAGCCCGCCTCCGCCTTGGCCCTCGGGAAGCACTTCGATCACGTCGTCCACCGAGACCTGCATCTTCATGAAGCCGGCCTCCACTTCGATGCGCCCGTTGCCCAGCATGCGGCGCACGCGCGCCGGGTCGCGGATGTCCTTCAGGCGCACGCGCACGCCTTCCTCGATGCGTAGCGGCTGGATGCGGTCGTTCCGCGAATCGTCTTCGGTGGCCAGCGTAGTAGTGCGGAAATCCTCGCGCATCTCGCGCTTGACTTTGGCCACCTTGCGCTGGGCCTCCTGCTCGGCTTTGCGCCGGTCCCCACCTTGGACGATTTTGCCGATGGTCTCTTGCGCCTGCTCCTCGAAGCGCGCCAGCGCGGCCTCGGTGCGGCGCTCCAGCTCTTTCAGCTTGGCTTCCTCGCGCGTGCGCCATTCGGCGGCCAGCTCTTTTTCGCGGCGAGCCAGCTTCTCCACTTGCTCGCGCAGGCTCTCTTCGAGCGCCTGCGTCTCTTCAATGCGCCGGTGCAGCTCGCCCAGGAAACGCGTCACGTCGCGCTCGCGGTCGCTCATGGCGTGCCGCGCCCGCCTCATAATATCCTCCGGCATCCCCAGCCTGGTGGCGATCTCCAACCCCGCCGATTTCCCCGGCAGCCCCAGCCGCAGCTCGAAGGTGGGCTCCAGCGTTTCCTCGTCGAACCCCACGGAGCCGTTGACCACCCCATCCGTCGATGCGCCGTAAATCTTGAGCGCCATCAAGTGCGTGGAAACCAGGGTGAAGGCCCCCGCCGCGCGGAAATGCTCGACAATCGCCACGCCCAGCGCGCCGCCTTCCTCCGGGTCGGTGGCCGCGCCCAACTCATCCAGCAGCACCAGCGAATTCGGAGTCACATCGAGCGCCATTTCGCGGATATTCGAAACATGCGCCGAAAACGTGCTTAGGTTCTCCTGGATGGATTGGTAATCGCCGATGTCCGCGAGCGTCTGGTCGAAGATCGGAAACTCGGCTTCGACGGCCGGTACCGGCAATCCCGATTGCGCCATCAGGCTGAGCAGCCCCACGGTCTTCAGGGTCACCGTTTTTCCGCCCGTGTTGGGCCCGCTGATGAGCAGCGTACGCCGCTCCCTGGTCAGCTCCAGGCTTACCGGCACGGCCGATTTGCGCCGCCGCCGCAGCACGTCTTCGAGCAGCGGATGGCGCGCATCCTGGAGCAGCAGCTTGTCTCCGAAACGCGGGATGGCGCAGTTGAACTCGGCTCCGAAGCGCGCCTTGGCGAAGATCAGCTCGAGCTCGGCCATGGCCGCCAGCGTGCTCCGGATGGAATCGCCGTAAGCCCGCATGCGGTCCGTCATCTCGAGCAGGATGCGATGGACTTCGCGCGCCTCTTCGTCGTTGAGCTGGGCCAGCTCGTTGTTGAGGTCGATGGTCTCGAGCGGCTCGACGAACAGCGTGTGGCCGCTCGAGCTGGCCCCGTGGATCACGCCATCGAGCTTGCGCCGCTGACCGGCGATCACCGGGACCACGAAGCGCTCGTTGCGGATGGTGACGAACTCTTCCTGCAAAACGCCCTCTTCGCGGTGCGCGCGCAGGAACCGTTCGAGCGAATCCTGGATGGATTTCTTCTGCCGCTCGATGTCGCGGCGCAGGCGGGCCAGCGCCACGCTGGCGTTATCGGCCACGCTGCCATCGGGCAGGATCTTGCCCGCCAGGTCGCGCAGCAGGCCCCGGAAATCGCCGATGTTGCGCGCGCGGAGCGCGAGTCGCGGGAAGCGCTCGGCCACGGCGGTGAGCACGGATTTCGCGTCGGCCGCGCGGTCCAGCAGGGAAAATACATCGGAGATTTCCTTGGGCTCCAGGCTGGCCCCTTCGATGTGCAGCTTTTGAACCGGCATTTCGACGTCCGGCAGGCCGCTGAAATCGACGCGGATGGCCGCCCCGCGCCCGGCGGTCTGCGGCCGCGCCGCCGCGCGCAGGTACTCCATCGCCTCGCCCGTCTCGGCCAGGTCTTCCGACAAGCGCTCGCGGTCGCAGTGGGGCGTAACTTTTTCCAGCTCGCGGCGCCCCATGGGGCTGTGCAGATAGCGGCCCACCACCTGCCGCAGGGCTTCGTATTCGAGGACTTCAGCGCTGGTTTTCAAGGGTCACCTTGTCATCGTTGTGGGGCAGGCGCTTTCGCCTGCCAACCCGGCCGTGGTCGGGTGAGCGGTTGGCAGGCGAAAGCGCCTGCCCCACAAACTCGCGCCGCACGCGGAACGCTTTTTCAATCACCTCGAGCGTGCCTTCGGTGATCCGCAGTTGCGGCAGGTCGCGCCGCCTGGTCCATTCCACCGCGCATACGTCGTCGCCCGCGCGCAACTCGCCACCCGTGACGCGGCACATGTAGTCGAGGAGCACGTAATGATACTCGGGCACGCCGCTCGAATCGCGCATGATGCGCTCGAAGATCTCCACCACGCCCGCCGGCCGAATTTCGAGGCCCGTCTCTTCGCGCACCTCGCGGCGCACGGCGGCCTCGAGCGATTCGCCGGTTTCCACCAGCCCGCCCGGGAGCGACCACCACCCTTTCAGCGGTTCCTTCCCCCGCTGCGCCATCAGAATACGGTCCCGGTTGAGAATCAGCGCCCCTACGCCGATCAAGGGGTGCTTGGGATAGCGCCGGCTAGCGCGCCGCCCCGGAGGCTGTGGACGAACCGGTTGGCAGGCGGAAGCGCCTGCCCCACAAGTCTGCAAGCCCTTCGGCTTCAATTCCCCGCCTTCGCATCGAGGCGCGCGCGGCGCACCTCGGCGCCTTCGGTCAGAAACACGGTCTTGCCATCCGCCTCCCCGAGCGCGCAGTTGGAAACCCGCACGTCGGGCGAGATGGTGAACAGCAGCTTGCCCTCCGGGCTGTAAACCGCGACTCCGGCGGCCGCCACGTACAGCCGGCCTTTGTCGTCCACGCGGATTCCTCCCGGAACTCCGGCGATTCCCGAAATCAGGATGCGCTCGTTGGACGCCTGCCCGTCGCCATCGAGGTCGTAGGCGCGCACGTTGTGCTCGTCCGCGCCGGTCACGTACAGAATCCGGCCGTTGGGCGAAATCGCCACCCCGTGGGGACGTCCCGCTGTCTTCGCCGCCAGGGTCAGAGCGCCCTTGGGGGAAATGTGGTACACCCCATAGAAATCCAGCTCTCGATGGTCGGATTGTTCGCCGAACGCCGGGTCGGTGAAGTATACGTGCCCGTTCCGGCTCACCACCACGTCATTGGGCGCATTGAGCCGCTTGCCATCCCATCGCTCGGCCAAGGTTTCGATCTTGCCGTTCTTGTCCATGCGGACCACGCGGCGGGCGCGGGTTTCGCAGGTATACAACCGCCCCTGCGCGTCGAACGCGTTGCCGCTGGGGCCATTCGCGTCATCGCGCAGAAGCTCGGGCGCATGACCCGGAACCCACTTGAGGATGCGGTTGCTGGGCGTGTCGCTGAAGACCAGGTAGCCGTCCTTGGACCACGCCGGCCCCTCGGTGAAACGGAATCCTTCGGCGATCTTGGCGACCGATATGGAAGGAGCTTCCTGGCCCGGAGCCAGGATCGCTGCAAGTGCAAACAGAAGCGCGCGGGCCGCCTGCCTCACAGCCCTGCCCAAGGCAGGCCGGGAGGCCCGCCCCACTGAGCGCCTCATCGCGCCGGAGCTTGGCTCCGCAGCGTGATGTTGTTGATCACCTGTTTGACGCCCTTCACCTTGATGACCAGCTTGGGCGCTCTGTCCCTCTGTTCCGCCAGATCCACGGATCCGCTCAGGGTTACTACTCCCTGCTTCACGTCCACCTGCAACGCGCCGCCTTTCACCACCTGATCGTTCGCCAATTTGAGCCGGACTTGATCGTAAAGACTATCGTCCGTGATCGGCGTCTTATCCTTGGCCAGGCATACGGAGGCCAAGGCGAACAGGAGCAGAAACGATATCAGCGTCTTATGCATCGTCTTCACCGGTCATTGTACGCCAGTCGAGCGCGTCGAGGAAGGCCCTCTTCTCCCGCCAGCCGGGTTGCAGCCGCACGTGCAGATCAAGGTATATTTTCGTACCGAACAGCCGTTCCATCTCGCGCCGCGCCTGCGTGCCGATCATTTTCAGGGTGGCGCCCCCCGCCCCGATGACAATTCCCTTCTGCCCTTCCCTTTCCACTCGAATGGTGGCGTAGATGCGCGTAATGGCGGGCGTCTCTTCCCAGCGGTCCACCATCACCGCCAGCGAGTGGGGCACTTCCTGCCGCGTCGCCAGCAGCGCTTTTTCGCGCACCAGCTCGGCGGCCAGAAAACGCTCCGGCTGGTCGGTGACGTGGTCCTCGGGAAAATAGGCCGGACCTTCCGGCAGGCGCTGGACAATGGCCCGCCGCAGATCGTCCAGGCCCTGCCCCTTGGCGGCGGAGACGGGCAGGTAATCCACGAAATCGAAGGCCGCTTTGTATTGCTCGATGAGCGGCAGCAGGCGCGCCTTCTCCTTCAGCAGATCGATCTTGTTCAGCGCCAGCGCCACCGGAGAGCCGGCCTTGCGCGCCAGACCCACCGCCTTGCCGTCCTCCGCGCCAAACGGGCGGCTGGCATCCGCCACGTACAGCAGCAGGTCGCGCTCGGCGAGGGAGGCGCGCACGGTGTCCATCAGCCGCTTGTTGAGCGGCGAATCGGCCTTGTGAATGCCCGGCGTATCGATGAATACAATTTGCGCCTCCGGCAGCGTGACTACGCCCTGTATGGAGGTGCGGGTGGTCTGCGGTTTGTCCGCGACAATGGCCACCTTCTGGCCCACCAGCGCGTTCAGAAGCGTGGATTTGCCGGCGTTCGGACGCCCGATCAGCGAAACGAACCCCGACTTGAAGCCCTTATTCATGCGCCACCGTCTGCGACCGGCCGATGCGAACCTGCTCGACTCGCAGCTCGTCGCTCGCCAGCACTTCGATCCTCACTCCGTCGTGTTCCACGAATTCCCCCGATTTGGGCACTCGCCCCAGCAGCTCACTCACCAGCCCTCCCACGGTGGTCGATTCGATGCCTTCCTCGCGATGGAAGGAGGCGAACAGGTCCGACACGCGGTCCAGGTCGAAGTTGCCCGACACGATATACCCGCCCGCGCCGTCCTCGGCCACGTCGCTCGTGGGTTCGTGCTCGTCTCGAATCTCGCCGATAATCACTTCCAGCAGGTCCTCCATGGTGGCCAGGCCGGCGGTGTTGCCGTACTCGTCCACAACAATTACCATGTGGGTGTTTTCCTGCTGCATCTGGCGCATCAAAGCGCTCACCGGCTTGGTTTCCGGCACGAACAGAATGGGGCGCACCAATTCGCGCACGGTGCGGCGCGCGCGCGCGGCCGCGTCCACTTCGAACATGTCGCGGACGTGCACGAACCCGATCACCTGGTCGATATTCCGCTCATACGCCGGGACGCGCGAGTACTGCTCGCTGATCACCAGCGTGCGGAGCTGTTCGAGAGTGGAATCGGCCGGGATGGCGACGATGTTGGGCCGCGGCGTCATCACCTCCCGCACCACCTTGTCCCCGAACTCCATCACCGATTGGATCAGCTTCCGGTCGTCCTCCTGGATGAGGCCTTCCTCGGCGCCGGCGGAAATCAGCGCTTCGATGTTCTCGGCGGGCGTGGGCGGGGCTTCCTCGGCCGGGTCGTCGTTCGCCAGCTCGACCAAAGACTGGAAAAAATCCAGCGCCGCCACGAACGGCCGGGCTGCCCAGGCCAGGGCCCGCAACGGTGGAACCAGCGGAACCAGCCACTGCGCGTATGTGCGCCGGTAGAGCAACTGCGGCGCGGCGTAAGTGGCGAACACCATGGTCAGCCAGGCCGCCAGCGCCGCCTGCCAGAAGTCCGCCGCGCTCCCGGAATCGCCGCCGGAGGTGAACCAGGCGCAGTATAAGATGCCCATCAGCGCCAGCAGGGTGTGCTTGATCAGCGAAAAGGCGCCCGCGCCGTCTTCCGTCTTCAGCCCCAGCTTGTCTTCGAGGGTGTCCTTGAAGAAGTCGAGTGAAGGCAGGTCGCGCGGGCGCAGCCGCAGGCTCTCCAGGTAGAGAAGCTGCACGAAGCTCACCAGCGCGAGAACCGGAATGGCCGCCAGGGTGGCAATCACAACCGCCGTCATCATGGCGCTACCCGCTCGATCAGCCCTTCCGGCAGGCGCAAGCGCGCCCGCCACCGTTTTTCGGCCCGCGCCATCCGCCCGCCGCCGGCTTCATGGTCCATGCCCAGCAGGTGCAGCAGGCCATGCAGCATGAGGATTCGAATCTCGATTTCCGTGGGGTGCCCGTACCGGCGCGCCTGAGCGCGCGCCCGGGCTACAGAGATGGCGATATCTCCCAGTGGGGCGGAATTGGCAGGCGGAAGCGCCTGCCCCACCTTGCGGCTGGGTTGTGGGGCAGGCGCTTTCGCCTGCCAACTAGGAAACGACAAAACGTCCGTGGCGAAGTCCTTCCCCAGAAACTCCCGGTTCAACCGGCGCATCTCGGCGTCGCCGGTAATCAGGCAGTGGAACACTCTTCCCTTGGCCACCTCGGCCTGCAATCTTCGCGCAAACCGCGTCAGCGCCCGCGGGCGCGCCTCGGCTGTATCGCGCCGAAAAGTCACGGTACTGCCTTCGGGAGACATGCGTAGGCGCTCAGGCCTGGGGCGCGGCGTCGGCGGCCGGTTCCGGCTCGGCCAGCTTCAAGGTGAGCTGCCGCCCCACGCCCACGGATTCGTTATAGCGCTCGTAGGCTTTCACAATCCGCTGCACCAGCGCGTGCCGCACCACGTCTTTTTCGTCGAACTGCACGAAGCTGATGCCCTCGACGCCGCGGAGCACGTCCACCGCCTCCAGCAGGCCGCTGCGGCGCGCGTTGGGCAGGTCGATCTGCGTGACGTCGCCGTTGACCACCATCTTGGAGTTGAACCCCTGCCGCGTGAGCACCATCTTCATCTGCTCCGGGGTGCTGTTCTGGGCTTCGTCCAGGATGATGAAGCTGTCGTTGAGCGTGCGCCCGCGCATGAAGGCGATGGGGGCCACTTCAATCACGTTGCGCTCCAGCAGTTTCTCCACGCGGTCGCTCTCCAGCATGTCGTAGAGCGCGTCGTAGAGCGGGCGAAGGTAAGGGTCCACCTTCTCCTGCAAGGTGCCGGGCAGGAAGCCCAGGCGCTCGCCGGCTTCCACCGCCGGCCGCGTCAGAATGATGCGCGCCACCTGCTTCGAGATCAGCGCGGAGATGGCCATGGCGACTGCCAGGTACGTCTTGCCGGTGCCCGCGGGGCCAATGCCGAACACCATGTCGTTGCGCTCGATGGCTTCCAAGTAGCGCCGCTGGTTGATCGATTTCGGCGCGAGCGTCTTCTTGCCGAAACTGCGCTGCCGGCCGCTCTGCACCAGCCCGCGGAGCGAAACCTCGGGGTCGGAGGTCACCACGCGCAGGTAGCTGTTCAGGTCGCCGTTGTTGAAAACGTGGCCTTCGCGCACCAGCGCGTTGTAGTCTTCGAGGATATTTTCCGCGCGCGAGACATTGCCGGCCTCGCCTTCGATTTCCAGGTGGTTGTCCAGCAGTTGGGTGTGGACGCTCAGTCCCGATTCGAATAGCCGGATGTTCTCGTCGCGGGTGCCAAAGAGGTTCTCGACTCCTCGGCTGATAAGCACGCTAGCTTTCATAGAATCGGTAATGGGCGCCTCCGGGCTGGCAAAATACGGGACAAGATGGGACGCTTGGGTGGGATCGCGGCGGATCTTCGACAACCCGCTCGCGCGGGCATCTGAAAATCATCTGGCTTTATTATACCAGCCCTGTAAAGGCCCGCGGTCTTCTCTGCATGGTGGGACCGGGCGGTTCCGCCCGTCAACCCGAGCGAAGCTCGGGGCGCCGGCTGCCGAAGCCCGTTGGCAGGCGGAAGAGCCTGCCCCATAACGGCGCGATGTAGGGGCCAGGCACGCCCGGCCCGAGGCGGCGAGGACGGCTACGCCGGCCGCGGCGTCTCGTTCGATGCCGGGAGAGCGGCGCGAACGCTCCGAGCAGCAGCCCCAAGGCGAGTCCCGCCGCCGCGATGGCCAGGCGGTTGAGGAAGACGGGCCTTTCCGGAAGGCTGGGGGCGTCGAGGAGTTGGAGGGTTTCTCCGAAGCCGTGGTCCACCACCGAGCGCGCGTCGGCGTTCCGGTCGCCTCAATCCGCGCCCGCTCTTCGCGCATGTTTCGCACCATAAGCCGCTTCAGCAACTCGATGACGACGGCCTGCGCCTTGAGCCGGTCGGGGTAGGAAAAGCTGATTCCGAAGACCCCCGGAGGGAAGATGTCAAGAGGCTGGCGGCTTCTTGTAACGCTCCAACATGACGGCCGTGATTTCGGCGCTGGAGGGCCAATGGCCGCGCCTTTGCCCGGCATGGGTTTGATACTCCGGCAGCCGGCCCGGATCGGGTTGCACCACGCGGCCGTCCTTCAAGAACAGCAGACCGATCCTGTCGGTGGGCATACGGCCGGCGAACGCCTCGGCTTCGTCCAGGGCGTCGCGTAGCTGGGTTGTGACGAGTGCGGGGTCAAGCGGCTCCGCGGTTACGAGCGCCCGCCACTCGGCGGCGGGATAATGGGCGTTCCGGCGAATTTCCGCGATCAGTCCCTCGGGCGTGAAGCCGGGCGACTTTTCCACGGCGGCCCAGATGACGGCCCCTAGCGGAAGAATGGCGCTGTGAACGGTCATCAGGTCGACAAGGTCGCGCACCTCGCGCCGCCCGGCGGCGGCCATCACCTTGTTCATGGCCAGGTCGGCCGGGTGCAGGATATAGCCGAAAGTCTCATCCCGCATCGTCGGGAAGAAGCGGAAGTCGCTGTCAACCACCCATTCGAGGCGCGTGCCGGCGTTTTGCCGCGTAACTTCAGCGGTATAGACAAGGGGCAATTGCCGCAGCCACCTGACGCCATAACCCGCCGCTTCGAGCGCTTGCGCATCGTCAAGAGCGGCGGACGCTACGCGTTCCTCGCGGTCGTGGAAGACGTCGATGTCGCCGGAATAGCGTCGCCCCTCCCGGTTCAACGGCGTCGCCCCCGCCACGTAGCTTTCCGGGTCGCGGTGCGAGGCAAGCAGCCGGAGGACTTCGGTTTGGATCTTAGAGAGCGGCATGGCACGCCTGCTCGATCTGTTCCGCCAGACGCCGGGCTTCGCGGTCGCCCTCGATGCGCAAGGCCCGCGCCACAACCAGGGCGTCCTCGGGCGTCGGCTTCTCAAACCGGCGCTTATTCCAGAGGGCCTGTGTACCGTATTCCGTGAACGCTCGACGATAGAGGCTGACGAAATCCTCCGGTTCGGTTGTCTGGGCGCTCATCGTGCCTCATTTTGGCATGTGCGCCGAAGCGTTGCAAATCCGGGTAGTGCCTGAAGGGTGCGTTGATTGCAATAGGGTGACGTGCAATTCTTACTTTGAACCGATCCACAGAACCACAACATCATCGCCTATACCGTCACCGTCAAGTATAGGCGCGTTGAGCCCGGCATAGTCCAATGCGTTTCTCAACTGCATTGCCTTGAGTGGAGGGTTTGATTTATCTTTAACCAGAACTGCCAGCCCTCTTACGCCATCGACCCTAGTGGCTATTGCCCGATCAACGGCATTTCCAGGAACCATCCACCCACCACGAAGAATTTGGGTACCGACATCTGCCCCATAGCTTTGGCCGTCCGGAGCGGACATAAAAGCTGTTATGCGAAATTCCTGCGAAGGATATTTGGAAATTGCATAAGCCAAGTCCGCCCTTTGTTTGTCGGATAGGGTCCGAGGCTGATCTTGGTTGATCGTTAGATTCTGGGCGGCTATGTTTGTACCGCTCGATCCTTCATTGTGCTGTTCGATATGGACCTGTTGGTGGTCAGTTTTTGGCATTGACGATCCTTTTCCTTGCGGCGGCATGGCGTGATCCACATTTGGTCGATTGATCGACGGATTCGTCGCCCGTCCGTGCCCACTCGGCCCGGTGTCAGCGTCGGGTCCTTTCCTGAGAGAAATTGAAGGGACCGCCGGAACGGCAACCGCTGGCTGTATGCTCGCAGATGCAGGTCCGACTGCAAGGGCGGCAGCTTGGACCTTCTGCTCCCGAAGTTTCAAGCGATATCCGCGGTCAATCAGCCATGCAGTTCCGCCGAACAAGACCAAACCAAGGAGAGCAAATACTGCGATAAATGCTCCCGGCGATTGAATCCCAATCGCCTCGTGAAAGGTCTTTGCCCAATCCAGCATTGCGGCCCCAAACCTCCCAGCGCGTTCCATGATACACTCCAATCGCGCCGCGCTTAACCCCGCCAGAAGCCGGTACCAGCCGTTTCTGGAGGTGGCAGCCGATTGAAGCCTGCGCTCGCCTTATCCTACGCCAGAAGCTCTTGTAGTGTCCATACCCGAAGCGTGGCCCTGTTCCCCGTGCTTTCTTACTGGATGGCGGGACGGTCAGGCCCGACGTGAGACAGAAATGAGGGAAGGAGCGAGAAGTTGAACGGCTGGCTCGGGTCAATCATCAGCTTTTCGGCCTCCCCTACCTCATCGCGAACGCTAGAAAGAGCCGCCTGCGGAGTGAACTGGACAAAAAACCTCTGGAGCGTCTGAAGTGTCCGCTCCACGTCCTTTGGATCAACAATTCCAGCTTGCTGCTCCACGATGTCAGCAATGATCTGTATACCGCAAATGGCCCGGACCGCCCTATCGCTCGCAGGCCCGATCTTTCCGGTATTCTCCCATCGCGAAACAGCGTTTTTTGTCACGGCCAAGGCCTTCGCTAAATTGGTAGCAGTAAAGCCTGCGACCTTTCGGAGAAACCGGATCTCATCACCGGACAGCAGGCGGCTCTTGCACAACACAGCAAGCGCCACAGTTCGGTGTAGTCCGTCCATATTTGGAATCTCAATCTGCTCGGCGCCGCAACGCGCGCACCGGTATACCAGGACACCAACGAGGACGACATTTTTCAGGCCGGATTCAGTATAGGTATAGTTCTCCCGCCGCCCCTCGGAGTTCCCGCGGCACTCGGTGCAGGTGCGCGACGGGTTCTCAATTACTGTTAGTTCCATACCCTGTTTACAAGTAATCATAACGACTCTCCCCAGTCGTCCAGAATCTATCGGATAAAGCCGGTGATCATCATTACGTTTCCCGACCAAATCTGGCCGTTCTCGCCTGCGCAGACTCCAGCGACGATGACCAAATGGCCGTCGTCATGCTCCAGTTCCACGGAGAATTTCCAGTTGCAGAACTCCGCGCAGAACTCCGGGCCGCTGATGATCGTTCCACGCCTCAGCACGTTTAGCGCTTCGGGGGCGGAAAATCCGCGCTGCGCCGCCCTCATCTTGAAGTGCGATGTCACCTCAACTCCGCCTCCGCCGCCCGCGCCCCGAAGAATGCGCAGGAGGCTTTCTTTATCGCCCTGCGCGAGCGGTCGTGATGGGACGCCCCGTTTATCAATTACCGGCTGTCCAGGTTTCGGCCTTTGCTCCTCCATTCGGCAGCCATCCTCCTTTACTTTAGGCACAGCCGATTTTGCCGTACGGCCGCAAAGGTGGGCTGTTGATCTTAGATTAACAGTTAATCTTTGGCGCGTCAAGCATTTTAGCGGTACTGCGGGTACTAGATATCTTTGCGCGGCCTTCCGCCGCCATGCGTCTTCCCATCTTTCGGTAGTGCTCGATTCCGAGCTTGCCGGATGTGGGGGTTCCGCCTGTGCCCCAGGGACGGCAGCCGGCGTCATGCGTTGCTGCTGGGTGATGTCGCTGGCTAAGGCGAGCGCCGCTCGAAGATCCTCACGGCGGTGGGCCGTTCGATTTTGCGGAAGATGAACGCAAGCCATGGCCGCATTCCGCTTCTCCGCCCACGCTATAATCGTGTTGTTCCCTCGGGCCGCGGCCCCATTTGGCAAGGAGTTTGTTTTCATGCAATCTCGCCGGAATTTCATCGGCAAAGTGGCTTCCAGCCTGGCCGGCACGCTGGCGGCCTCGAACGTCCTGGGCTCAAGCGAGCGCATCCGCATCGGCATCATCGGGCCGGGCGAACGTGGCAAGCAGATCCTGCTCGAAGCGGTGGGATGCGAGAACATCGAGTGCGCCGGCGCCGCCGATGTGTACGGCAAGAGGCTCGAAGAGGCCAAGGGCATTGCGCCGGGCGCAAGAACCTATTCCGATTACCGGGCGCTGCTGGACGACAAGAGCATCGACGCCGTGCTGGTGGCTACGCCGCAACACTTGCACTGCGAGCATTTCACGGCCGCGCTCGACGCCGGCAAGCACGTCTACCAGGAAAAGACCATGGCGTTCTCGGTGGCGCACGCCAAGAAGATGCGCGCGGCTTTCCAGCGCGCCGGCAAGCGCACCGTGCAGATCGGGCACCAGTGGAGTTCCACGGGGCAGGTGGCGGACGCCGTCAGCTTCCTGAATCCGGAGCTGATGGGGAAGATCACCGCCATCCACGGCCACATGTACCGCAATACGCCGCACGGCAAACCGCAGTGGGCGCGGCCGGTGTACCCCGACATGACGGCCGAGAACATCGCCTGGAAATCGTTCCTGGGCGAGGCGCCACAGCGGCCGTTCGACGCCAACCGATACCTCAACTGGCGCTTCTTCTGGGACTACTCGGGCGGCAACGTTTACGAAAACATGTGCCATCAGGTGGCCTTCTGGTACAAGGCGCTGGGCCTGAAAATCCCCCGCGCCGTGACCATGAACGGCGGTCTGTACCTGTGGAAAGACGGGCGCGAAGTCCCCGATACCATGAACGTTTCGATGGAGCAGCCGGAGGAGATTCTGTTCAGTTGGGATTCCGGTTTCGGCAACGACAAGCTCAATGTCAGCGAAGAAGTATTGGGGACCGACGGAACCATCTCGCGCAGCCAGCAGATCCGCTACACGCCGCAGAAAGTAAACCGGCCGCAGGGGAACGAAATGATGGGGCAAACGCGCACCGAGCCGCGGGCCCACATGCAGAACTTCTTCGATTGCATCCGCTCGGGCCATGAGACGAACTGCCCGTTCGAGCTGGGCTACCGCGTGGCCATCGCGTGCCGCATGGCGGTGGAAAGCTACCGCCAGCAGCGCACGGTGCGGTGGGACGCCGAAAAGGAAGAGATCGTTTAGTGGGACAAACCATCGTTCTTCGAATATCATGAAAAATCCGGGTTGGCAGGCGAAACCGCCCGCCTTTTTCAACGGCCTGAGAAGCGCCCCGGCGTTGACAGACGACGAAAACCGATCGTCTGTTTGAATGTATAAGGGCTGAGATGACGAAGGGTTCTCCTGAAGGGTACAATGCCGAGACCGGTTTTCGCGAACCGGCTCGGACACCTCAAACAGGAGA